>Ga0182012_10006139_pt1 | contig 12302 bp, 8 predicted proteins | sample 612S2SmetaG_FD_120486 | JGI IMG/M metagenome (GOLD analysis project Ga0182012, IMG submission 120486) | Permafrost microbial communities from Stordalen Mire, Sweden - 612S2S metaG | ecosystem: Environmental > Terrestrial > Soil > Wetlands > Permafrost | place: Sweden: Stordalen | collected...
ACCCAGCTTTGAGCAATAAAGTCAAATTAACACTCGCAATCGCAGAAATGCCGCACACCTCCGCCATCCGCAACGGTTCCATTCCCATTGAAGGCGTGGATGCGGAGATCATCACCGTCGAGCCGCAGATCGGCGCATTCCGCCGCATGGTGCGCAATGTCGAATTCGACGTTTGCGAGCTTGCTCCGACGACCTACATCATCGCGCGCGCGTACGGAGCGCCGTTTGTAGCTCTGCCGATCTTTGTACTGCGCCGCTTTCACCACTCCGGCCTTCTGGTCCGCCCCGATGCCGGCATCAAGGTGCCGAAGGATCTCGAAGGCAAAAAGGCCGGAGTACGCGCTTACTCGGTAACCACCGGCGTCTGGACCCGCCAGGTGCTCATCGACGAGTACGGCCTCGACTCCTCCAAGGTCACGTGGGTCGTTGACGACGAGGAGCATGTAACGCAGCTCAAGCTGCCTTCGAACGTGATCCACACCGCGCCCGGCCGCTCGCTGGCAGACATGATGGCAGACGGCGAACTGGCCGCCGGCTTTGCAGCCAACGCAGGCATCGGCCGCACCGGCTCGCCGACGGGCGGATGGAAGGAGGTCGAGGCCAATTATCCCGACCTGTTCCCCAACGCGGCGGAACTTGAGGCCGACTACTACCGCCGCACCAAGGTCTACCCCATGCACGGAACGATCGTCGTGAAAGACTCAGTTCTCGCCGAGCACCCCTGGGTCGCGAAGTCGCTCTTCAATGCATTTTCACGGGCCAAGAACGAGTGGCTGGCCCGGCTCAATGCAAATGGCCCACAAAGCGCATCGGATAAAAAATATGCCGCGCTGCAGAAAGTTGTCGGCAACGATCCGCTGCCCTACGGCATGGAAGCCAATCTGCCGACAATTCAAAAGCTCGAAGACACAGCCTTCAAACAGGGCCTTACGCCCAAGCGCATGTCGATGGAAGAGCTGTTCGTCGACCCGGAAACGAAATAGTATTTGAAAGCTTAAATCTGTAGGAGTGTGGGTGCCCCCGGTCCCTCGCACTTGAGGACCGGGGAATTTAACCAACACGCAAGAGAAAGTTCAGGAGCAACCAAATGATTATCGATTGTCACGGACATTTCACCACCGCGCCCAAGGCCCTGCACGACTGGCGCAAGAAGCAACTGGACAACGTCAACGACATTCCCAATCAGCCTAAGAAGTCGGACCTGCAAATCTCCGACGACGAGATTCGCGAAGCCATCGTGAACGGCCAACTCAAGCTGCAGAAGGAGCGCGGCGGCGACCTCACCATCTTCTCGCCCATCGCCGGCCAAATGGCTCACCACTTGGGCAACGCGCAGACCAGCGGCGTGTGGGCCGAGCAGTGCAACGACCTCATCCACCGCGTGGTCGCGCTTTTTCCTGACAGCTTCATCGGCGTCTGCCAGCTTCCGCAGGCCCCCGGCGTTTCCCCGGCAAATTGTGTGCCTGAGCTGCGCCGCTGCGTGGAGGAGCTCGGCTTCATCGGCTGCAATCTTTCGCCCGATCCATCCGGCGGCTACTGGAAAGACCTGCCTCTGACGGACAAGTTCTGGTACCCCATCTACGAAGAGATGGTCCGCCTCGACGTTCCGGCCATGATTCACGTTTCAAGCTCCTGCAACCCCGCCGTTCACGGCACAGGCGCGCACTACCTCAACGGCGACACCACGGCCTTCATGCAGTTCCTGCTGTCGGATCTCTTCAAGGATTTCCCCACGCTGCGTTTCGTGATTCCGCACGGCGGCGGCGCGGTTCCCTACCACTGGGGCCGGTATCGCGGACTCTCGCTGGAGCAGGCCAAGAAGCCGCTTGAGCCCATTCTCAACAATGTCTTCTTCGACACCTGCGTCTATCACTATCCAGGCATTGAGTTCCTCACCCGCGTGATTCCCGTCGACAACGTCATCTTCGGTTCGGAGATGATTGGTGCGGTGCGCGGCAAGGACCCAAACACGGGAGAATATTTCGACGACACCAAGAAATATGTGGATGCCTGCAAGGGGCTTAGCGATGAAGACCGCTACAAGATCTTCGAAGGCAATGCACGGCGCGTGTATCCGCGCCTCGATAAATCGCTCAAGGCCCGCGGTCTGTAGGCTCGCCAATAAAATTGGGCGCCCCAGGTCTCGCTACTGAGACCTGGGATTCTACATAACTTTTTTAGGAGCAAAGATGATTAAATTTATCGATATTCACCCGCACATCATTTCAGATGACGAATCCAAATACCCGCCCGCTCCGCTCTTCGGCAAACGCTCGGACTGGTCGCAGGAGCGCCCCTCGACTGTCGAAACCCTCATCGCTGCCATGGACGAGGCTGACGTCGCCAAGGCCGCAGTCGTGCATTCGTCAACCACCTACGGATTCGACAACAGCTACGTCGTCGACGGCTGCGCCAAGTATTCCGATCGCCTCGTGGCTGTTGGCTCAGTGGACGTGCTCCAGCCGGACGCGCCCCAAGTCATCCGCGACTGGGTTGCGCGCGGCCTCACCGGCCTGCGCCTGTTCACAGGTGGCAGCACCAAGGAATTCGACCCCAGCGAACTCGAAGATCCCAAGTCCTTCCCTTCATGGGAGCTGTGCAGCGAACTCGGCATATCGATGTGTATCCAGACCGGGCCCATCGGTATTCCGCAGGTCAAGATGCTCGCGCAGCGCTTTCCCAAGGTCAACATCATCCTTGATCACCTTGCACGGCCCGATGTCACAGACGGCCCTGCGTACGCGGCGGCGGCGAGCCTCTTTGAACTTGCTCCCTACGCGAACATTTACCTCAAGCTCACGCCGCGCATCTTCGGGGATGTGAAAAAAGGCGCGGCCAGCGCGGAGACTTTCTTCCCCAAGGTCGTCGCAGCGTTTGGCTCCAAGCGCATGGCCTGGGGTTCAAACTATCCCACATCGGAAGGCACGCTCGTCGCCAATCTCGCCAAAGCTAAAGCCGGCCTTGCCAGCCTTTCGCAGGATGATCAAGAATGGATCTTCGGCAAGACCGCTCAGACCCTTTATCCCAAGCTGGCCGATTGAGGCCTGCGCTATTTATAGTTGGCTATTCGTTTGAGAACATCCCGCAGCTTTCTGAAAGCTCGATTGAAAGTCGGACGAATTGCAAATTGATATAGAAGCAAGATGCAGAGAGGAACCATTATGGCTACAACCGACGCGGCGGCACTTGACAAGATCGAAGTATCCAACGAAAACGTCGCCTGGAGGCGCTGGTCCATCCTCGTGCTTCTGGGCATTGGCGCGGTCATTGCCTTCGCCTCACGGACAAACATTCCCCAGGCGCAGCTCGATAAATCGTTCATCCATCAGTTCCATCTGTCCAAGACCGATCTTGGGGTTATCAACTCCGTCTTTTTCTGGTCCTACATGGTGCTGCAGATACCGATGGGCTGGATCGTGGACCGCTACGGAACCAAGGTTCCCTATGCCATCAGTTTCGTTTTCTGGTGCGTGGGTTCGGCGGCGACAGGGCTGGTCAACGGCATCGGCGGCCTGATTGGGTCGCAACTCGCCGTCGGCGCAGGCGAAGCGATCATGATGCCGGCAAGCTATCGCTGGATCCGCAACAACTTCACCGAGAATAATAATGGTTTGGCGGTGGGCATTTTCATGATCGGCACCAAAGTGGGCCCCGCGATCGGTCCACTGATCGCCGGCTACCTGCTGGTCGCCTATGGGTGGAAGTCGATGTTTGTCATCATCGGCCTTGGAGGCCTCATCTGGCTGATCCCATGGATGCTGCTCGTCAAGAACGACAAGCCCAGAACGAAGCTGGCGCCGGGCAAGAGATATAAGTCCGCGATCCCCATGAGCGCCATCCTCGCCAGCCCGCTGGTGTGGGGCACGATCATCATCAATTTCTGCTACAACTATTTCGTGTTTTACGACATGAAGTGGATGCCGGACTACCTTAAGAACAATCACCATCTGTCGTTTCAGATGGAGCGTCTCATTACCTTCGCCAGCTTCATGGGCATCGCTATTGTCGCACTGGCAGCGGGATGGGTTGCCGACTTGATGATCGGGCGAGGCATGGATAAAGTGGTCGTGCGCAAGGGATTCGTGATTGCCGGTTTCGTGCTTGCATCCACTGAAATTCTGGGCGCCTTTACAAACTCGGTCAATGTTTCACTGATCTGGACCGTCGTGTCTTTGTCGGGACTTGGACTTGCCACGGCCAACCATCTGGCCCTGTGCCGCCTGACCCTGATTCCGAAACCGGCAGTTGGCCAGGTCACCGGAGTGCAGATGGTCTCCACCTCTCTGGCCGGCATCGCGGCGCCAATCGTCTCCGGTTGGCTGCTGGACAAAACGGGCAGCTACACCGCGCCCATGCAGGTGATTTTCGTATTCCTGATCATCGGAGCCCTGACAACCTTCTTCCTGCTTAGGGAGAAATGGGCGCCGAAGCTGCCGGAAGGCGTAACGGCATAAGCTAGCGCGTCCGTCAGCGATTCATTCCTAGACAAGAAGGGCAGACTGCAACAGGGTCCGCCCTTTCTTCTTCCCTCACGAGGAAAATCCCGAATGTCGAACTCGGATAGAAGACAGTTTCTAATGAACGCCGGTAAGGCAGCGGCCCTTGGCTGCGCCCTGCCTGCAATCACACGATCCAGCTTTGCCTTTGGCTTCGCCTTTGGCCAGAATGCCGATCAAAATCCGCCCATCCCGCCCCATGAGGCGAATCTACACCAGATCAAGCCCGAGCGCTGGGTCAAGGTCGACGACCGCAATCTCTTCCTCAAAGGCATGGCCTTCGACCGCAAGAACAACCTCACCGTGATGGCCGCCTATCCTGGGGCCGATGCGAGCAAGGGCCTTGCCGGGCGCACCGACCGCGGCATCCTCAGCATCTCGCGGGACAAGAAAATTTCCACGCTGATCCGGCAGAACAAATACCGGCTCACCGACCACGTCATTCATAAAGACGGCCGCATCTTTGTCGCCTGCCTCAGCGGCGAAGTGCTCGTCGCCAACCCCGACGGAACCGATCTGAAGCCCGTGCCGGTAAAGACCAACGGCAAGCCGCAGACCCCAAGCGATCTGGTCTTCGACTCAAAAGGAAATTTGTATGTCACCGACTTCATCGGCAGCGCCGACAAGGTGACGGGCGGAGTGTACCGCTACTCGCCCGACTTCCAGTCTGTGGAATTGTTTGGCCCCAACCTCTGGACGCCCAACGGTCTCGGCTTCAGCGCCGACGAAAAAACATTGTGGGTAGCCTGCTCCATCGCCAAGAAACTTTACCGCCTGACCCTGGACGACACCCGCACAAAAGTCGTGAGCGCGGAATCCGCTTACAACGTCAGCGGCCAGGGCGGCGATGGCATCCGCGTCGACATGGCAGGCAACGTCTATCTCGCGCTGAACTTCCAGGGCAGGATCGTGATCTTCGACAAGAGCGCCAAGCCCATCGCCACCGTTCTCATGCCCGGCCGCGACCAGGGCGACCAGCTCAGCTCAACGAATATAGAGTTCCTGCCCGGCACCAATGAAGTCTTCGCCGTATCGAGCGGCGACGCCGGCGGAACATGGATTTACAAATTCAAAGGTCTGGCCAAAGGCGCGCCGCTCTACTCGCACCAGTAGCCGCGTACTCACCCGCCCAGCTTCTCGGCAAGCGCCGCCCATCGCTCATACACCGCATCATGCGCGCTCTGCGCCGCATCCATCTCCGTCAGCGCCTCTGTCAGCGCCTTAGGGTCGCTGGTCACTGCCGGATCTTCTAACCGCTCATGCGCCGCCGCCAGCCGTGCATCGGCTTCCTCAACGCGCGCCTCAATCCCGTCGTACTCCCGCTGCTCAATGTAAGAGAGCTTCTTCTTCCCGCCAGATCGCGAGGCTGAATTCTCTTTAGCCGCGGCGCCAGTCACTGAATGTACGCCGCCGTCGATCGCGTCCTCTTCCGCGCGCCAATCTTCCCACTGTCTGTAGTCGGCGAACAGCGCCGCGTTTCCGCGCCCATTCAATCCGACTACAAGATTCGTAACGCGGTCCAATAAATAGCGGTCGTGCGTGACCAGCACCAGCGCGCCCTTGAACTCAAGCAGCGCCTCTTCCAGGATCTCGAGCGTTGGAATATCGAGATCATTCGTCGGCTCGTCGAGAATCAATACATCCGCCGGTTGCAGCATCAGCCGCGCAATCAAAATCCGCGCCCGTTCTCCGCCGCTCAGCCGCGAGACTGGCTGATTCAACTGTTCGCTGGTAAACAGAAACCGCGCCGCATAACTGGCCACATGCACCACGCGATCTTGATAAATGACGGAATCGGAATCCGGCGCAAGTGCTCGCCGCAGAGTCAACTCAGTGTCAATCTCCCGCATTTGAGAAAAGTAAACGACGCGCAGCCCGGGCGCCTGCTTCACCGTCCCCGCGCTTAGCTCAAGTTGCCCTGTCATCGCCCGTAGCAGCGTCGTCTTGCCCGAACCATTCGGCCCAATCAGCCCCAGCTTCATGCCGTTGATCAGGTTCAAGCTCACATCGCGCAAAATCTCGCGGCCGCCCAGCACGACGGACACAGATTCCATCTCAATCAGCCGCTTCGTCTTTCGATCCGTCCCATCGAAGCTGATCCCCGCCGTCGCCTTCCTGCTGCGCGACTCGGAATCCGCCAACTGGCCGATCAACTCATTCGCATTGTCGATGCGCGCTTTTGATTTTGTCGTCCGCGCCTTGGGCCCGCGCCGCAGCCAGTCAATTTCAATGCGCACGCGATTTCGCAACCCCTCCTGCGCCCGCTGCTCGGCCTCCATCCACGCCTCGCGGCCCTCAAGGAACTTCGAGTAGGTTCCTTGAATGCATAAAATCCCATCCGGATAAATCCTGCTCAGCTCGACAACCTCGTTGGCCACGTTCTCAAGAAAGTAACGATCGTGCGCGATCACCAGGAAAGCAAATTTTGCAGTTTGCAGCAGCCCCTCAAGCCACTCGATCCCGTCCAGGTCAAGATGGTTGGTGGGCTCATCGAGCAACAGCACATCCGGCTTGCAGGCCAGCGCCTCGGCAATCGCCAGCCGCTTGCGCCAGCCGCCGCTCAGGCTCGCGGCTTCGGCATCCATGCGTTCGCCGCTCGGCGATGCTTCCTCCGTAAACCCGGCACGCCCTAGCGTCTCACGAAGATTTTGTTCGCGCTCGTTCTCCAGCACTCCGGCTCGCGCCATCGATGCCTCAATCCGGCTGCGCACCGTCGCGCCCGGCGCATATTCCGAAATCTGCCGAACATAGCCGACGCGCGCCTGCTTGCGAAACGCCACCTCGCCTGTGTCCGGCTCCTGCTCGCCGGCGAGTATCTCAAGCAGCGTCGACTTTCCCGCCCCGTTGGGCCCAATCAGCCCAATGCGGTCGCCCTCGTGAATTGCAAATGAGATGCCCTGAAACAAGGGCACCGCGCCAAATCGTTTGGAGATATTTTGAGCGTTAAGAATAGGGGAGGCCACAGATCTAGTTTACGGCCTCGAGAAAATGCGCTTGGCGCGTCGCCTCGGGCGTGGAATTCCGAAAAGGAGTAGTTCGCGTGTTGGTGGTTTGGCTTGTGGATGAAGTTCAATACCGGATCGAGAGCCTGAGCCGAAACTAGAGAGGATACTTTTCTGCGTGGATGCAATGACGAGCTACCGTTCTGCTGAGTTCAACCGCATTAGCCGGCGTACTGCGCGCAAGGCGGCGCAGTATGGCAAGCTGCGTTCGCAGCATGTCTCCCTCGGCACATGCAGCCAGCCCCCGCCGCGCGGCCTGCTCGGCAACTCCCATTGTCTCGTCGGCCAGCAGGCCGGTCATTGCGCCTGCCACCTCCGCCGTACTCTTGCGCGCCTCCGCAATCTTGCGCGCCCGCACGAGCGCCGACTCCAGGGCGTACACCTGCGCAATCATGTCCGCCAGGTCCGCCATCACTTCTTGCTGGTCTTGAAGTCCGGTGTTGAATCGCTGGCTCGCCACGCCTGCCGCAAACAGCGTAATCTTTTTCACCGCGGCAAGTACTTGAGATTCCCGCGCCAGCACCCCGCCCATCTCGCTGCCGGAATCAAAGGATGGCGGCTCTGTGACCTCATTCATTACTTGTTGAATCGCCTTCATCAGCGGCAGTTGCCCGCTCAGTGCCCGCTTCATCATCCAGCCGGTGATGATGAGCCGGTTGATCTCATTCGTTCCTTCAAAGATGCGGTTGATGCGCGCGTCGCGGTAGTGGCGCTCGGCCGGAAAGTCTTCGACGAATCCATACCCTCCCATGGTGGACACCAGATCATCGCTAACAAGGGAGAGCATCTCCGACCCGTACACCTTCAAGATTGAGCACTCGACCGCGTACTCCTCAATGCGCTTTTGCGTTTCGCTGGCCGAGGCATTCTCGTCCAATTCCCCAAGGCTCGCCTCCATCATGCCAACCGTGCGATAGACCATGCTCTCGGCCGCAAATAGTTGCGTCGCGCTTCGCGATATCTTGCGCTGAATCAGTCCAAGTTCCGAGATGGACTTTCCAAATGCCCGCCGCTCCTTCGCGTAGCGGATCATCTCCGCCAACGCATGCCGCGCGCCGCCTACGCACGACACGGCGAGCTTGAATCGCCCAATATTCAGCACGTTGAATGCGATGTGATGCCCTTTGCCGATCTCGCCCAGCAGATTCGCCGCCGGAACCTTGCAATCTTGAAGAATGAGCGGGCAGGTCGACGAGCCGCGAATTCCCAGCTTGTGCTCCTCCGGACCCACGCTTAGCCCCGGCGTGCTTCGTTCCACAAGAAAGGCCGAAAACTTTTCGCCGTCGATCTTGGCAAACACCGTATAGAGGTTTGCCGTGCCTCCATTCGTGATCCAGTGCTTTTCGCCGTTGAGCGTGTAGATGGCCCCGTCAGCCGAAAGCGCAGCTCGTGTGCGGATGTTCATCGCATCCGAGCCCGAGCTCGCCTCCGACAGCGCATACGCCGCAATCCACTCGCAGGTTGCCAGCTTCGGCAGGTAACGCTGCTTCTGCTGCGGAGTTCCATACCAGACAAGCGGCAGCGTTCCAATGCCCACATGCGCGCCCATCGCGGTTGAAAAACTGGCCAGCACAGACAAGTGATCCGTGATGAGCGTGGAGGTGATCTTGTCCATCCCCACGCCGCCGTACTCTTCCGGAATTTCGATGGACATAAATCCCAGCTCGGCTGCCTTCCTCATCAGCCTAACCATCGCACCCGGCTCATGCGACTCAACCGCTTTCGTAGCCGGAACAATCTCCTCGCGCGCAAACCGCTCCGCCGTGGTTCTAACCTGCCGCTGCTGCTCGTTCAGATCCTCGGGGGTAAATATCTCTCTGGGGCTGCGAGTCTCAATGAGAAAGCTACCGCCCTTTGCGGCATAGATGGGTTGCACAGTCGTCGCCATGGCAAGCACACTCCACACTCAAAATACAGCAGCACCCACTGTTATTGGTGCCTCTGAATATTGCAACCTGCCTGACTGAAGCTGTTCCCCGGCAATCTTCTTGATCTACGCCCAAATCTCTGAATTTCTGATATTCTGATATTCGGAGATTCTGACATGCAGACTGTCGTCATGGGAAAGCGCGGCACCATCGTAATACCAGCCAAGTTACGCCAGAGATTCAAGTTAGACGCCGGAAGCCCCATGCTCATTGAAGAGCGCGAGGACGGCCTCCTCATGCGCCCTGCCGAGACAACCCCGGTCGAGGTGGAAATCTATACCCCGGAACGCCTCGCTGAGTTCTTTCTGAACAATGCAATGGACCGCGAGGACTATCTTGTGGCGCGGAAAGATGTTGAAGCAATGGGAATCGACCCCGACTCGATCGATCACCTGCGCTGGCCAGCATGAGATCCCAGACTTCACCCCGATGGCGTCTCTTTCTGGATGCCAATATTCTGATTTCCGCAGCCTGGAAGGATGGAAGCAAGGTCGCAAGAATCTGGTCGATCCCGGGCATCGAGTTGGTCACTTCAAACCATGTATTGAACGAGTGCAGGCGCAACCTCCCGCGCGAAGAACATCGGCTGAGGTTGGCAAAATTACTCCTGGACGTTCGAATACTCGAATTCTCCACAATCCCTGTCCTTGAGAATCCACCACTACTTCACGAAAAAGATCAGCATGTGCTGGCAGCGGCGGTCTTGTCGCGTGCCGATTTTCTGGTTACTGGAGACCGCGCTCACTTTGGGCAGTGGTTTGGTACATCTGTCACAGGAATCAGGGTGGAGCCGCCGGCACGTTTTCCCTTTGTCCTTGAACAGCACGGCGAGAATTTCAAATAGCAGCCCGTCGCGTACAATTTTGTTAGCCCCGCCGAGGAGGCAGCCTCTGTTCCCAGAGTTCTCAATTTCGATGCAAAGCCTGCCCAGACTTCACCTTACCGTCTACCTGGCCCTGGCGTCGCCGAACAGTCTGAGCCGCCAGATCAGGAGCGCATTCACAGACCCGTTTTCCTCTGTCACCTACCATTGGAACTGGTTCGATGCCGTTATTCTTCTTCCATATTTCGCCGTAATGATCGTACTGGCCCTGTACGGCGTACACCGCTACACGATGTGTTACCAGTACTTTAAGTACAAGAAGAACTACAATCCCAACCCTCCCGGCCACTTTGCCGATCTGCCACGCGTCACCATCCAACTGCCCATCTTCAACGAGCAGTTCGTCATCGACCGCCTGATTGAAGCCATCTGCGCCATCGACTACCCGAAAGATAAGCTCGACATTCAGCTCCTGGACGACTCCACCGACGAGACGCAGCAGGTGGCGTCGGAGATCGTAGCCCGTTACGCCGCTCTCGGCAACCCGATCTCCTATATTCACCGGACAAATCGGCACGGATTCAAAGCCGGAGCCCTCGACGCCGGCCTCAAAACCGCCCAGGGTGAGTTCGTCGCCATCTTCGACGCCGACTTCGTTCCCCCAACAGACTGGCTGATGAAAGTCATCCACCATTTCACAGACCCCGCCATTGGCATGGTGCAAACTCGCTGGACGCACCTGAACCGCGACTACAGCATGTTGACCCGCATTGAGGCCATCCTCCTGGACGGCCACTTTGTGCTGGAACACGGCGCCCGCTGCCGCTCTGGGGAGTTCTTCAACTTCAACGGCACAGCCGGCATGTGGCGTCGCGTGGCCATATCCGACGGCGGCGGCTGGCAGCACGACACGCTTACCGAAGACACCGACCTCAGCTACCGTTCCCAGATGGCAGGCTGGAAGTTCAAGTACCTGCCTGACGTCGAGTGCCCATCCGAGCTTCCCATTGAGATGACGGCCTTCAAAACGCAGCAGGCGCGCTGGGCCAAGGGCCTCATCCAGACCAGCATCAAAGTGCTGCCGCTGGTCTTCAAATCCAACGCCTCGCGCAAAAATAAAATCGAAGCCGTCTATCACCTCACCGCCAATCTGAGCTACCCGCTCATGATCGTCATGACGGCGCTGCTGATTCCAGCCATGATCTGCCGCTTCTACCAGGGCTGGTTTCAGATGCTGCTTATCGACGTGCCGCTCTTCACTGCTTCGACGTTGTCCATCGCCGTTTTTTATGTCATGAGCCAGCGCGAAATCTATCCGAAGACCTGGAAGAAAACTTTCTACTATCTCCCCTTCCTCATGGCCCTCGGCATCGGCCTCACCGTTACCAATACCAAAGCCGTGATGGAAGCGCTCTTTGGTATCAAGAGCCCCTTTGTCCGCACGCCCAAGTATCGCGTCGCCGCGAAGGGCGAAAAGTCGCAGGCCGCCAAGTATCGCAAGCGCCTGAAGCTCGAACCGTGGATCGAACTCCTGCTCGGCTGCTACTTCCTGCTGGCCATCATCTACACCTTCTACAACCAGAACTACTTCACCGCGCCGTTCCTGATTCTGTTCGTCCTCGGCTATTGGTACACGGGCCTCATGAGCCTGCTGCAAGGGCGCTTTGAACGCTGGCGGAGCGGAGCGAATACCGACGAGGAGTCAAGCCCGAAGCCGTTCCCGGTTGGGGTGTGAATCTCGATTGGGTATGAAGAGACTGACTACTCGGAGCGAACGAAATGTCCACAAAGACGAGCAAATCCGCGAAATTCAAAGACACGATGCGTCCCAAATACGACATGACCGGCGGCGTTCGGGGCAAGTATGCGAGCCGTCCTAAAGTTGATGAGCAAGTTGACAAGGAAAACTTCTCTAGGGTCGGCTTTGACCCATCACTCCGAGATGTGTTCAAAAGAATTTGCGATTTCATCGCATCCGCGGACGGCTGCAATGCGGGGACTTACAAACCCCCGCATATGAAGCAAATTCGCGCTGCCCACGTTTTACCCGGCG
>Ga0182012_10006140_pt1 | contig 12302 bp, 13 predicted proteins | sample 612S2SmetaG_FD_120486 | JGI IMG/M metagenome (GOLD analysis project Ga0182012, IMG submission 120486) | Permafrost microbial communities from Stordalen Mire, Sweden - 612S2S metaG | ecosystem: Environmental > Terrestrial > Soil > Wetlands > Permafrost | place: Sweden: Stordalen | collected...
CCAGCCGCGACGTATTTCGCGACGACTTTCCGCGAGTGAATATTCCCGTAGCTGGGCTCGAAGGCAAGTGGTGGTTGCAGATGCGGAAGCTTGTCGATAATGGCCAACTTATCGTCCCCCAAGGCTATTACTTTGTGATGGGAGATAACCGCGATGAAAGCCTGGACAGCCGCTATTGGGGCTTCGTTCCGCGCGAAAACATCGTCGGGCGGCCGTTATTGATCTATTGGTCGGTTAACAATGAGGCAGCGCTGGACGGAGTCGGCAAGAGCGCCTCAAGTGATAGACTTTCTCATCTCATCTATGCCGTGACGCATGTAGTGCAGAGCACCCGATGGGGCCGGACGTTTCGCCTGATCTATTAGAACAAACCTGCGTACGAGGAACCTTTCCAGTGGCCAAGAAAGAAATACAGAAGGAAGAAAAACCGCGCGAAACGACAGTCGAATTTTTGGCCTCGCTGTGTTCCGTGCTGGTAACGGGATTATTCATCATTACGTTCGCCTTTCAGGCGTTCGAGATCCCTTCGAGCTCGATGGAGAACACGCTGCTGATCGGCGACCATGTATTCGTGAACCGGGTGCAGTTTTCTCCGCCGACAAAATGGCTCGGGCCCATCCTTCCTTACCGCGATATCAAGCGTGGCGACATTTTTGTGTTCCTGTCGCCGGAGGAACCGGGCCTTTACGTGGTCAAACGCGTGATGGGCATTCCAGGTGATCGCATTCATCTCCGCGACGGCGTGGTTTACCGCAACGGCGAAAAGCTAGACGAGCCTTACGTGATCCACAAAACCGACATGGGATACAACCCATACAGCTCAAACTTTCCGGCCGTGCCACCCTCCGATATGTACGGCGTCCCGCAGTATTGGCAGGATGAGTTGCCGCAGTACATACAAGGCGAGGACATCGTAGTACCCGAAGGCCATTATTTTGGCATGGGCGATAACCGCGACGTCAGCTTCGACAGCCGTTTCTGGGGATTCGTGCCCAAAGAAAATGTAATCGGACGTCCCATGTTCATTTACTGGTCCTTCGAGACCCCGGCAGGTCAGTACTTGGAAAAAGAAGCGAGCCAGCGCATCGGATTCATGCTCCACGTGGTCATCCACTTCTTCGACTTGACACGCTGGTCGAGGACATTCAGGATTGTGCGGTGAATCTTTGGTCTTCTCTGACGATGAGTTCTTCGCAGAGAAAAGTCGCGCTCGCGCTGCTCAGCGCCGCGCTGTTGCTGTGGCTGTTCTTCTACCGTCCGGCAGCCGGACGGTTGCAAAGTCGCATTACTCGTTCCATCAGTGCGGCTGTCGGACGTCCGGTTGAAATCTCCTCGGTAAACCTGCGTTTTTTCCCGCACCCGGGATTCGATCTGGAAAACTTCGTCGTGTACGACGATCCCGATTTTAGCGCGGAGCCGATGCTGCGCGCCTCAGAAGTCTCAGCCAGGCTTCGCCTGCGCTCTCTGCTACGAGGCCGAATTGAGATCGCCCGCCTCGACCTCACCGAACCCAGTCTGAATTTGGTGGAACGCAATGGACGCTGGAATGTGGAGTCGCTTTTCCAGGGTAATGGAACCGCCGGTCCATGGCTTGACCAGATACAAAGACGTTCCGAATCTCGAGACTTCCCTTATATTGAAGCTTCGCAGGGGCGAATCAATTTCAAACGTGGCCAGGAGAAGACTCCGTACGCACTTACCGACACGGACTTTTCTTTCTGGCAGAATTCCGATCATTCCTGGGGCGTACGCCTGAAGGCGCAGCCTTGGCGCTCCGATTACAACCTCAGCGACATGGGGATATTGCGAGTCGAAGGACAATGGGCCGGCAATGTCCCACTGCGCGACACTGAGCTACAGTTCAACGCCGACTGGGACGGCGCTCAGTTAGGTCAGATATCAAAATATTTCTCAGGAAGAGATGCGGGATGGCGTGGAGGAGCTAGCCTGACTGCCGTGGTGACGGGAAACCTCTCACAATTGAACCTTCAGACGGACCTGACGGTGCGCGATTTTCGACGCTTCGACGCTCCAGGAAATGCTGCCATTCGTCTCGAAACCAATTGCAAGGCGCGCTACGGAGACCAGAATCTCTCCGACATCGCGTGTTCAGCTCCGATCGGAGATGGAGTCGCGACCCTCCAGGGCGATATTTCCGCTGGCCTGAAGGCGGCGAACTTTACCGTGATCGCTCAAGACATTCCTGTGACTTCCTTGTCTGGACTTGCTAGAAGCACCGCGACGGGATTCGCCAATGGCGCTCAGAGCGGACGTCTCGAAGGCAAGTTGCGCGTCACACGCAGCCTGCAATCGGATTGGAAATGGCAAGGCTCGGGCGAAGTGCGCGACTTGCGCCTGAGGGGATCGGGTAGCCGCGATGACGTGGCGGTCGGATCGCTTCCCGTGAGGATTCTTTCAGAGGCTTCGGACAAACGCCGTGAAACTGAGCCCACAGAGACTGTACAAGTTGAGTTGGGTCCGATTGTTTTTTCGACGGAGGCATCGGCGAAGAGCTCCGACACAAGTGTCCCAACGACGCCGCTGATACTTCGAGCTGAATTATCGCGGCACAGTTATTCCATCGCCGCACAGGGAGTAAGCCCGGCGCGGCCGCTCCTCGCGGCAATGAACTCGGCCGGTTTGTGGAATACTCCGCTGCGAGCCGATGGCAGCGTGAAACTTGATCTCCACGCCGCCGGTGAATGGAATACTCGACCGCAACTTATCGGAACGATCCAGGTGCGCGAGCTGAAGATTCGTCTGGCGGGTACGAGTACGCCGCTTGAGATGGCTTCAGCCCGACTCGCGCTTGAGTCTGACGCGGTTCTGTTGCAAGGGGTAAAGGCAGAGGTTGCGGGCACGTACTGGACGGGCTCGATGAAATGGCCGCGCCCGTGTGCGGCAGAAGCATGTGCAGCGCAGTTCGATGTTCACGCGGACACCATCTCGACCGATGCCCTCAGCGCCTGGTTTCGTCCCACTGAAAAGACGCGCTCATGGTATCAATTCCTTTCCTCAGCATCGCCTAATGACTCTTCAAGTGAGCGCGCCTCCCTGCTACCATCGCTGCTCAAATGGAGAGCCATGGGGACGTTGAAGGCCGATCAAGTGTCGATTCGCAAGTTGCAAGCGAGTGGGGTTTCGGCGAATGTTGCATTCAAGCAGGGCAAGCTATCGCTGACGAATCTGCGCGGAACGGTTTTGGGCGGAAAACACTCCGGGCAGTGGACTGCCGACTTTGCCGCCTATCCCCCGTCTTACGGCGGCAGCGGTACGCTGGATAATGTGGCGGCGGAAAACATTGGCGCACTCATCAACAGCGGCTGGATTTCGGGCCAGGCCAGCGGCAGCTATGACTTGAAAATGTCAGGATGGAATGCCGCCGAGTTGCTGGCGTCCTCGGATGGCCAAGCGCAGATCACTCTGCGCAGCGGCACATTGTCGCACTGGACGCCAGAACAGACCGGCTTGACGATCCAGCGCTTCGAAGGCACTTTGTCGCTTCATCAAGGCGACTTCCAAGTCGCCGATGGTGAAATGCAAACTCGGGACACGACCTACGCAGTCACCGGAACGGCATCGTGGGGAAAAGATATACATCTGCAATTCACGCGGGAGGGATTGCCTGCGGTGGTTGTGACGGGAACGATCGGGAATCCGAAGATTGCAGCGGCAAGCGCTGCCGAGGCGAGTGCCCAGTTGAAGCCCTAAGTTTTACTGCGGCGCGGAAGCTCCCGCAGCCAGTTCGCGCAGAACTTTCACAAAACTTGCAGCGGTTTCCTCGTTCGAGAGCGAATCCAACGCAACGGTTGCGGCCAGATGAGGCGAGTCGGGGCGGAAACGCACACTAAGCAAATTGTGGCCCCGGGAAGTCATCAGCGTGTTAACCACGGGGGTCAGTTCGCTACTCCAGTTAGAACGAGTGGTCAATACGACCGGGCCAGGACGGTGCAGTTCCCATTTCGCCGCCTTCTGGCTTATCTGTGAGTGTTTCTGCGTGAGCCAGCGGTGACGCATGATCTGCAAATGGAAGCCGGGAGCGCATCCTAAGTCCGCTTCGAAGGTCAGCGTTTCGCGTTCGCGATTCCACAGCGAGAGAATCCAGCTCAGGGGAGCCTGACGCGGACGCAAGCGGACGGTCACTTTGGCGTGTTCGAACCAATGCTGCGCGAAGCCGAGTTTGGCTTGCAGTGAACACGACCCATTCCACCGACTTTCGAGAATCTTAGCCCGACCGGAGCAGGCGTCCTCGACCCAATGTAAGGCCCGTGCTCCTTTGCGGCGGTTATACCAGGCAAGGCAAAAATACCAGCCAATGAGGACTATGGTCGCCGCCAGCGCGTCAATGAGAATCCAGCGCCACACAAGAATACCCTTTCCCGATGTTAACTCCTTGGATGCCGCTTTTACCAGAGGGAAGCGCAGAAGAATTTTTGCGCGCAGTGTTTTTTCTTATCACGGCAGTTGCAAGCCTAGAAATGTCGCAGGATCGAGGTAAGTGCCCTGCCAGCGAATCGCAATATGCAGGTGCGGACCTGTGGCGCGACCGGTGCCGCCGCTGCTGGCGATTTGCTGTCCTCGAACGACTCCATCACCTGCCTTCACTTCGAAATGGGAAAGATGAAGGTAGAGCGTCATCAGCCCCTGTCCATGGTCGATGACGATAAAACCACCTTCAAAGTATAGCGACTGCGCGAGCACTACAGTTCCTCGATTCAGTGCATGCACTGGCGTTCCCGACGGCACCGCGTAGTCGAGGCCTTCGTGGGTACTCTGCACCACTCCGTTGAACGTCCGAGTTGTGCCAAAGGTATCCGAAATACGGGCGTCCGTCACTGGAGGCTCGAAGTCGCCTGACCATAGCCGATCCGGTGCGCTGGTAGCGAAAGCTTTTTGCTTGATGGACTTATCCTCGGCAATTTGCTTTAACTCTTCCGGGTTCGGCTCCGTGTATTTCTTCTCGACGGTAATCACCGTATCGGGATACGTCTTACGCTCGACTGGGATGGCTTGATCCAAGGCGAACGACTTCCCTTTCTTGGTCAAGCCTTCGAGGCGAAGTGTGTAGGCTCCAGCCGTTGTATGCAGCGGGATCCCCGCAATGGCATACCAAGACTTAGAACTCTTGTCCCACGAGAAAGCAATGGGATGGTCGAGCCATGTGCCCGAGAGCGAGCGCAGGTCGTCATGACCCTCGAAGCGGACGAGCATCGGCGATCCGTTCACGAGTTTCTCGGGAGCCCATGAAAGTGGCTGCGAGAAGCATGGAATCGCAACACAGAGAAACACTAATAAGACGCAGTTTCGACGGCGCGGGCGCATTAAAGATGAGAGTAACACCCGGGAACATCGAGTTCATTGACGCGGCAGTTTCTTCCTCGAACAAGCAGCCTCAGCACCGGCCGTTAAACGCCATTCCTGCGGCGATAAACCGCCGCGCCCACCATGAACAGTCCCGTGCCCATCAAGCCTAGCGTCGCCGGTTCTGGCGTAGCCGCTACGGCGGTGAAGGTGATCGTCTGGTTGGGGCCACAATGAGGGCAAGCGAGCGCGATGCGGAAGCTCTGCCCCGGAGCTACGCCAGTAAATTGGCCGCCCACACCCCACAGCATCACGGTGACCGAATCCTTTTGATCGGTGACCGTGCACTTCTCGAATGCGCTGCTCAAGCAGGTAACCGAGTCGGGAACGTAGCCAACCTCGGTAATTTTCAAGCTGTGCCAAACGGTCCCCGTGTCGTTGGTAAAGGCGAAGCCGCCAGGTGGCACAGAGCGCGGACCGGGCGTGAGGGTGAAGTTGAAGTTGTCGCGCACGAGCATGCAGCCGGTCGCAGGGCAAGGTTTATCGAAAATGTTCACAGTCGCGTGGGAATCAGCAAATGCCGACGTCGCGGCGAAAATAGATGCCACAGCGACGAAGGACAACGCAGTGCTACGCAGGAATTTTGCTCGCATGAAGTGAGCCTCCTAAAGTCAGATTTCGCGAATCATTAGGATGCGCTGATTAGGGGAGTCGAACGCTTAGGAGCGCACCTGGAGCCAACTTATCGATTCGGCATTGACCCTGACCCGAATCTCAAGGGATCGTACTCTAAGGTACTGATTTGAGGGAACTTTTTCAACCGGAAGCTCCGTCTAGCGACTTTGCAGCACGACCCGGCCATTCAAAGGCTGAACTGGTCGCGCGTTGTGGCTGTAGAGCTTTGAAAACGCGTCCAACTCAGCCGTCGATGCGTCCAACTTGTTCTTCAGCACAAACCAAGTCACGTTCTCGCTGCACGGCGGAATAGTGAGTGAGCCAGGAAACGTATAGTAGGCGCGATCCTGGGGCAGAAGCTGAGTGAGGTCGATTACAGCGTTGACTTGTTCTGCTTTGCTCTTTTCCTCGGGCAGGTGTTCGAACAGGGTTTTCAATAGCGGATTGCTGGCGCCGGAGCGAACCAGAACGGCCACGACGGCCAAGTTTCCGGACGAGTCGGAGTGGACCAGATGAATCACCATCGCCGACGGTTTGCCGTGGATCAGCTCTTCGCTGGGATGATGGAAATGAAACTGCACGAGCTGATACGTCTTGTCGCCAACGTGAATGAAGCTGCCCGCGGGATAGCTGATCTGGATGGTGTGCCCGTTGTCGATGATCTTGTACGCCGAGGGCTTGTAGTCGAACTGAATCGCGGGCAGATCGGCTTTAACTGTCGCAGTGCGGATGTCGATGGGCGCCTGCCGTGTCCCAGTCTTGCAGACCGCGAAATCCGACTCAAGGTCGCCCCAATAAGCCGGTCCGGTGGTGCCATCGTACGACCAATGGGGATGGGCATCTTGTCCGGCGGCGAGGGTCGCCGCCATAACAAAAAGCAGCGCAATTTTCTTGGTCATGCGAATTCCCCTCTACTTTACCCCCACATAAATATCGACCTGTGAATTCTGCGGATCGATCGCGCGTTGGTCATAAATCTCAAAGTCGGCCTTGTACGCGCGATTCAGCTTAGCTGCGGATTGTGGATCGTTGATGCGTCCCCAAGCTTCGGGGACGACTTTGCTGCCTGGTCCTTTTTCGGTGGTGAAAACAGCAAATTTCCCGGCGGGGATTTTATGCGCCACCATGCCGGAAGGAATGTTGTCCGTCGAATTCACCTTCGCTCCCAGGATAAACGTGTAAGCGCCATTCGAATCGCTTTCGTAATCGGTGTATACGGCGACGATGTTGGCATCGGTTTTATTGGGAATCTTGCTGAGCAATCCTTCCTGAAAAAGGCGTTCCCATTGATGCGCGATCACGCCTTGCCCAGACATTTCTTTCGCGTTGGTGGTGCGGGCTGCGATTCCCACGACTATGAAAGCGTCTTGGTCAATCATTTTGGGATTTAACGAAGTATCTCCCGCGGCTGAGAGTGAGCCGACGATGATAAAAAGTGCAATGGCTGCACGAAAAGACATGTTTGCGAGGTCAGGGTCAAAAGTCTACATACTGCCTCCGACTCAGGGCAGGTTGTGCATTTCCCGATTATGTTAACCCATCGCTCAAGCGACACTTTGCGACCGAACCGCAACTACATCCGGCTGATTCGAACATAGCGGCGGGCATCGCTAAGCCCGGCGAGAAAAATGTACCCAAAAAAACACAGGCCAACCGTTCCTACAATATTACGGGCTATTCTCAATGCTTCCATTTCTCCTCCTTAGACTATTCGGCGACATCCGGATTTTTTTCTTCGATGCAAATCCCGGGAGTACTCGTCTACGCTAGCGTACAGATTATCAGGCCGTAAGGTTTTCCGTAATAGGAAGCGAGGGAGCTCGCCTGTGGGAAAGCGACATCCATCGAGCCCAGCCCTCGCGCAATTCACCGAACGGCCGGATAGTTTTTCACTTCGCGCACGCCGGATGCCCACAGTCGCAGGCGATTTCGGTCTCTTCCGATCCGGCATCTTTGCAGAATTGACTGCAATACTTCTCTCCGTCGGGCGGTACACAGAGGCAGGGCTGGTGGGCACATTTCTTTGTCTTGTCGGGCATCGTTCTTCGTCTCCTTGATTTAGTCTTACGCGGTAAGCATGCAACGATTCGAAACTGTCATTTCGATGCAGATTCTGGAAACCGCGACTATTCGAACGTGGATCGGGTTTCGGCCCGTGTTATATTTTTTGGTCTAAGAATTTCGGCGTTCCCCACCGGAGCAGAAGCATGAATGCCACTCTGCCTGCGACTGGGAGTCCCAGGACTAGTCCATTGACTGCCCCGACCTCTCGGATCGCATCCATCGATCTCATCCGTGGCGCGGTCATGATTCTGATGGCCATCGACCACGTGCGAGTTTATTCGGGACTGCCCGCCGGTGGTCCTACCTCCGGCATCTTCTTTACGCGCTGGATTACCCACTACTGCGCCCCAACTTTTATTTTTCTAGCCGGCACCAGCACCTTCTTCTACGGTCGGAAGCACTCCGACGTATCGCGCTTCTTGCTGATCCGCGGCGCATGGCTCATCTTCCTCGAACTGACCGTGCTTCGCTTGGCTTGGACCTTCAATTTCGATTTCCGCCACTACGAAATGGCCGGAGTAATCTGGGTGATCGGATGCTGCATGATCCTCATGGCGGGATTGGTGAAACTGCCGCTGCCTGTTGTCGGAACCCTGGGTGTCGCGATCATTGCCGCACACAACTTGATGGACTCCCACATGGGAGCGCTCTTGGACGGTCTCGACACGAATCGTTTTTCCGCGCTATGGAAAATCTTTTACGTCGGGTTCTTCGCTGGCCCGGTGCGGTTCGGCCCCGACGGTCCAAATCTCATCGTGCTTTATTCGATTATTCCCTGGATTGGCGTTATGGCCGCTGGCTACGCATTCGGCAAAATCTTAACGCTTGAACCGACCCGAAGAAGGCATCTATGTCTAACGATTGGCCTCTCAGCAATCGCGCTCTTCCTCATTCTGCGCGGGTTTAATCTATACGGCGATCCGAGACCTTGGCATGCCGCGACGGAAGGCCACCAGGGATTACCCCCGATGCCCGCTTGGCTCTCGTTCCTGAACACAAGCAAGTATCCCGCGTCTTTGCTTTTTCTACTGATGACGCTGGGCCCCATCATGATTTTGATCCCGCTGCTCGAAGGATTGCGCGGCGCGGTCGCTCGCACCATCACCGTCTTCGGCCGCGTACCGTTCTTTTACTACATGCTTCACATTCCGCTGATTCACGCGATGGCGCTGGTCGTATCGAAGATCAGACTCGGCTTTGTCAGTCCGTGGCTATTCACCAACCATCCTATGGGCGCTCCGGATGCGCCTCCAGGATATGTTTGGAGCCTGCCTCAGCTTTATCTGGTCTGGGCGATCGCCATGCTACTGCTCTATTTTCCCTGCCGCTGGTTCGCCAACTTCAAGGCTCGGCGCAACGATTGGTGGCTCAGTTATTTGTAGTCAGAGGGTCTGTCTGCCCTCCTACCTGTCCGTCCCAACTTTTCCGACTTCAAAATTAAAGTTTTGCGCCTCACGTCCGAAGTAGGTATACGTCGGATTCAGTCAACGAGAGAGGTGCTGTATGAAATGCAAGATGATGGGAGTGTTGTTTGCCGTCGTGGCTTGCTTGACTGGGGCCGCGCAGACGAGCCAGCCTGATGCCCACATGAAATCTTACGGGGTATTCGCCTTTAACGCCTCGAACACTGTCTTTACCACGCCCACTGCGGTGGCAGTCGGGGATTGGGTGGAGCTTCGAATGACCTGCCAAACAGGTCAGTACATTCAGGATTGCGGAGTGCCAGAGTTTTACAGCTTACAAACCGGCTACCGCCTGCAATTCATCTGCGGAACCCCGTGGACCGTGGGAGCGACAACGGAGGAAGTCTGCGGCGTGGTCGCAACCGAAACTGGAGCATTTAACATATACATTCCCGTGCTTCAGCAATACATCCTTTACGAAGGCAGTTATGAGGTCGTTGCCGGTCCCGGTTCAATGTAGCGGCTGTTCTTAGCTTGAGATCGGCGGTGAGGAAGAGGTGTCCTTGAGGATCGTCCTCGCGCCATGGCAGAACTGGGACTAGCTGAAGCGAGTCGGCGGCGCGAAGGGTCGTGCCGCTGCGCGAGTCCGGTTTCCCTCTTGGTCAAGGCATTCCAGGGACTTGCGGGCTGAAAGAGATTCGAAGCCTAGCGGCATGAATGCCCACCTTTACAAAAAACGTAAAGGTGGGCCATTCTGCGACGCGAGTTCTTATTACTCCGTTCCGTAGAACGGTTCCGGAAGGGTTTGGCCTGCCGGGATGTACGATCCGACGATCACGCCACTGTCGTTGATTCCTGCCGCGACGGTGCTCGAGCCGTTCGGGAAATCGAAAATGTAGTAATCGTTCCCTTTTTTCAAGGCACTATGTTGGACGCTGTAGGGGTCGAACCAAAGGAACACAATATCCCCCGCAGTATTGATGCCTTGCGCGTAAGTCGACGCCGCTCCCGGAACATCGATCGTCGTGTAGGTCGTTCCGTTGTAGAGGGACGACTGTATGTAGCCAGAGAAGTCGACCCAGAAAAGCGTGACCAAGCCGGAGGCGTTGATGCCTCCGCCGAAGGTTTCGTAGGCGCCGGGTACATCAAGCTGCGTATAAACGCCACTCTTAAGTACGAAGCCGTGGTGGAGATTACTTGAATCGATGAAATCTCCGGAGATTACGCCCGCGCTATTGATGCCGGTGGCATCGCTAGCAACCGAACCAGAAGGGCCCGGGATGTCGGTGAAAACTCCGGCGTTGTACTCGAATCCATGAGGATTCCCGCTAGCGTCCGAGTAGTCGCCGACGATGACTTTGCTCGAGTTGATCCCGAAACAAACGGTGGAGACTCCCTTGGGGTCGTCGATATTCTTCAGAGTGGTGAGCGTGGCCATCATGCCGTGCTCCGTGCCGGTCGAATCGACGTAGTGGCCAACCGCTACTTCCGCGTTGTTCACTCCATGCAATGCGCCCTGTTGCGACTTCGGGACTTTGGTGCCCGTCAATTTGAAGGCTTGAGGCACCGCGAGGTACGCTTGCGCGACTCCGTCCACACCCCAGTAGAATCCGTCGTAGGCGCCGTTGTTATTCACTCCGCGGGTACCGGCGAAGTCGGTGGTTGCGAACTTGCCGTTGGCATACGTGAAGCCATAGGGCAAGTTCGAGGAGTTGATGTAAGTACCGGTGATCTCCCCAGAATTGTTAATTCCGTAGCACACCGTTTCGAGCGCTCCGGGGTAGTCAATTTGCGTAATCGTCCCGGACGAAGTTCGCGAGAAACCGTGGTAATTATTGCTGGAATCGACAAATTCGCCCACAACTTCCAGTGAGCTATTGATGCCGTAGGCATACGTCGCATCACTCCCGCTGGCATGGAACACGGTGAATTGGCCGCCGATATCGATGTAGCCTTCAACGACGCCGTTTCCTCCCACCGACCCGACTTTGTCGCCCGCGTCATTGATTCCGTAGAGCGAGGTCGACATACCGTTGTAGTCGTTATACGGCGAGTACACCCCTGCGGAGTACGTGTAACTATGTAGAGTGTTGTCCCCGTTGATCTGATAAATGCCCACTACTGTGCCAGAGTCATTGATGCCGGTGGCTTGGGTGTAGCCCGTCGCCCCAGGGTAGCTAAGAGCTGTATAGTTGCCGCCTGAGTACAAAAAGCCTTCGAAAGCGCCCGACGAATTGGTGTAGTAGCCGACCACTGAGCCACTGGAGTTGACGCCGAGGGGAAAAACGCTCTCCGTTTGAGCGCCGGGAACGACCAATTCGGTCATGAGGAAGCCTTGCGCGAAGACGTGGTGCGAGGTCAACATCATCGCCAAAGATAATAGGGTCAGTAGAGTGCTCTGTAGCTTGAGTGCTCGGTTACGACCGATGCAGTCTTTCAGGTGCCTGATGAAATTCACAAGTGTGATCTCCGAGATAGATTTAAGAATCTGTCGGCGTGTAATTACTTCATGACCATTCGGAGAGTGCAGACTTTTGCACCCTCCTCGATCACCAAAATGGGTAGTAACACGCTTGCGACTCGGCTATACTGACCCGCAGTTCTTTCCCCCGCAAGTGACATCTGCGGACATCCGCGGACATATACGGACAAACGCCAATTGCATGAGCAGTTTGAGTAAAATGCCGCCGCCCAATAGGCGTCTCGGATCATGGAAAGAAATCGCCGCGTTCTTCGAATGCGACGAGCGCACTCTGCGGCGATGGGAGAAGGAACGGGGCTTGCCTGTCCACCGCGCGCCGGGGAGTGCCGGAGGCAAAGTATTTGCCTACACCGAAGAACTCTCGGACTGGCTGGAAA
>Ga0182012_10006142_pt1 | contig 12301 bp, 10 predicted proteins | sample 612S2SmetaG_FD_120486 | JGI IMG/M metagenome (GOLD analysis project Ga0182012, IMG submission 120486) | Permafrost microbial communities from Stordalen Mire, Sweden - 612S2S metaG | ecosystem: Environmental > Terrestrial > Soil > Wetlands > Permafrost | place: Sweden: Stordalen | collected...
AGTGGCGAAATGTCAAATCAAACCAAAGAGACCGCTGGAATCGTTGTTTACGGAGCGAGCTGGTGCCCCGACTGTCGGCGGGCCAAGCAGTTTCTCTCCTCTCACCGAATTCCTTTCGAATGGGTTGACCTCGAAGAACACCCTGAGGCAATCGATGAAGTCGAGTCGCGAAACGATGGCAAGCGCGTCATACCAACGATCATCTTTCCCGACGGCTCATTCCTGACCGAACCCTCGAATGACGAACTCGCGGACCGCATTGGGCTGAGTCGTTCCGCGACGGGCACGGACTACGACGTCGTCGTTGTGGGCGGCGGGCCCACTGGACTCACGACGTCGATCTACGCAGCCAGGGAGAATTCCAAGGTTCTCGTCATCGAGAAATCAGCGCCGGGCGGTCAAGCCGGTGTCACCGAACGGTTCGACAATTATCCGGGCTTTCCCGACGGTGTCTCCGGCGCGGAGCTGGCCGACCGCATTATCCGTCAGGCCGAACGATACGGCGTCGAGATCCTTCAGGCCGTTGCGGTCACCGCGATAATTCGCGACGAGCCTTTTCTGCGCGTCGAACTCTCGACGGGTGATTCGGTCAGAGCTCGGGCGGTGCTCGTTGCGACGGGTTCTACCTACCGTCGCACTGAAGCCGAAGGAGAGGCCGACCTCATCGGTGCAGGCATCCACTTCTGTGCTACGTGTGACGGACCCTTCTACAAGGGAGCGACGAACGTGACCATCATTGGTGGTGGCAACAGTGGACTCGAAGAAGGGCTCTTTCTCACGCAGTTCGCTAAGCACGTGACGGTTCTTCAGGCGAATGACAAACTGACCGCGAGCAAGTTGTTGCAGGACAAAGTCCTGAATCACCCAAACATGTCCGTGTGGTGCAACGCCAAAGTGGAATCGTTCAACGCGAACTCTTCAGGGAAGCTCGAATCGATTTCCGTCACTCGTGACGGGCAGGATGTAGTGCACGACACGTCGGGCGCTTTCGTGTTCATTGGGCTTGACCCGAACACCGATTTCCTCAACGGCACGCTGGCTGTTGACGAGCGGGGCTTTCTCACCACGGATCACATGTTCCAGACCAACGTGGAAGGCGTGTTCGCGGCGGGTGACGTCCGTGCTGGTTCGACCAAGCAAATCGCCTCCGCGGTTGGCGAAGGCGCGGCAGTGGCGATCCAGATTCGTTACTACCTGGAGTCGCTCGCCGTTACGGTGTAGTTGCCTAATCGGACGGCGCGGTCTGGACGATGGAGCGAGGAGCTTGCGTAGTCCAGGGGATCATCGCCGAGGTGGACTTTTGGTACAGCGCGTACTCGGGGTAGCGCTCGAGGGTCAACTTCTCTGTGAAGTTCGTCGAACCCAGAAAGAGCAGACTGAGCAAGAAGGCGCCTAGGAACGTCCACTCCAGCAACGAACCGGCTGCCACCGCGCCAAACAAGAAAAGGATCCACCACTGGGCCTGTTCGTAGAAGTAATTCGGGTGGCGTGAGTAGCGAAAGAGTCCGGTCTGGACGAAGCGGACCACGGGCTCACGTCCGGCCTTGACCTCGGCGAGCTTCCACTGTTGGAAGTTCCACTGCTGCTGATCGGCGATCGTCTCGGTCACGGTGCAGGCGAGGAACGCGGCGCCGAGCAGTACGTCGAGTGGACGCAAGGGCGTCGCGCGGTGCTGGTACGCCGTCAGTATGGGAAGTGTAATGAGTACCAACAGGAAGTTCTGATAGAGCACGATGAAAAAGAAGTTGAATACCTGGAATTGCCACTTGGACATCGAGGCGCGCAGCACGGGCCAGCGGTAGTCCTCAAATCCCGTGTAGCCGCCCCTTCGAGCGAAATTGAAAGTCAAACGGACACCCCAGATCGTCACTAAGCCAGCCATCAGGTCGAGACGAGGATTCGAGAGATGACCAAACGCGGCGAACACCCACACGTAGATCACCGGCACGATCGACCAGCTTCGGTCGACCCAGGAAGTATCGCCCGAGATGAGTGATGCGATCCAGGCGAATGCCGATGCGCCGCCGGCAATGAGTACGACGAGAAGAAGTGGAGTCACGGGGAAGACATTACCGTCCCCCGCCGAGGATGAGTACTTGCGCGCTGTTCCAACCTTGCGGCTGCGTTTCACTTCGCACCGGGATCTGAGAAGATCCACAATTTCGAATCCTTGAAGGATCCTCCTTGGATTAATGTGGACCGAAATTCGAAACCATAGTGCGGGCGCAACGTTGGTTCAACGTGTTGTGGCGCTGTCGTTCATGTGGTCGTGTTCGTCTCGTATGTCAGGAGCTGTAGTGCGAAGTGTTGAACTTCGATATCCGTCGATGGATACCCCGTCGCGATGAGTAGATCAACCACGCAAGTTGACGCGACAGTTCCCGACGACGCGGCGATGGTCGTTGAGGAACTCACTGCGGTGCTGGACTCTCGCGGAAGCGAAGCTGGTCAGTACAACATCCTCAGTCCGGACCCGTGGCGGGTTTTGTGGAATGACGATCGCAGCGGGTTTATCGGATTCCTTGAAGGACGTAAGTGCGTGCTCGCGTGGCGATCTCCCGTGGCGCGAGGCGAGGAACAGTCCGAACTTCTTGCGCGATTGCTGGACTACGGCGAAAGCCACGGCAAGGCAGTCTTCGCTATGGAAGTGAACGAGACAACGTGCGCCGCCGGTATCGCCCTCGGTATGACACCGATTTGGACGGGCACCGAGAGTTACCTCGACCTCGCGACGTGGTCGCTGCGAGGGGGCAGGCGTCAAAAGGTCCGATGGGCCAAGAGCCACGCGCTGAAGCTTGGCCTCGAGTGGCGTGAGGCATTTCCATTCTCTGACCTGCGCGACCTTGAAGGAATCCATCGTGTGGAGGTTCGTTGGAAGGCGGAACGTCCCGAACGCCAGACGGACTCATTCCTCCGCACGTCCTTTGAGGAGTTGGCGGACTATCGCCGGTATTTCGTCTGTGAGCGATTGGGAGAGATCATCGCCTTTGTGACGTGTACGCCGGTCAATCAGGATGGATGGTACTTGCAGGACATTGTGCGCGCACCGGACGCACCGCGCGGCGCGCTCGAAGGAACCATGGCGTACGCGCTCGACATCTTCCAGAAGGACGGCTACGCCTTCGTTTCCAATGGTCCACTTCCATTTTGGCGACCCGATGAGACTTGGAGCGATCCGCACCAGTTCGGGGTCATTGGCAACCAGGTGACCAATTTCTTCAATCGCCAATACCGTTTTCGTGGCATCAACCAATTCCGCTCGAAGTTCGACCCGGACCGGGTCGAACCACTCTACGTACTTCGCTCGCGTCGTTTCATCACGTTGGGTGTCGCACGATCCCTCACGAAGTTATTGAACGCGCATCCTTAGAGTTCGACCAGCACTCGAGGACAGACCTTGATTCGAGCGGCTATAGGCCTATTTCTCCGGTCACCATGGCGATGAGACGCTCGACGTCGTCGTAGGTGGCGAGCGGATTCATGAACGTGAATTTGAGTGCGGCGTGACCCTTGATCTCGGTACGTCCGAGCACCATCTCTCCTCGTGCGAGTAGTCGCTGTTGGATGCGACGCAGATCGTCACCGTTCGCCCCGCGGACTTCAAAGACGCACATGACCGATGCGGGTGGGGCGACCAGTTCGAGGCGGGGGTCCTGGGCGATGCGGGTGCCCGCAAAGTTCGTCAGGTCAACCAGGTGTTCGAGCATCGACGCCATATTTTGACGTCCTAGCGTGCGAAGGGTCGCGACAACTTTGGCTGCGTCAAAGCGGCGCGAGGTGTCAAGTGAGCGTCCAACGAGGTTGATCATGCCTTCGATTTCGTCACCTCGATCGAGGTAATTGGATTTGACTCGTAAGAGCTCGAAGTGCTCAGCGTCACGAACCACGAGTGCGCTGGCGTTGAAGGGTTGCCACCAGAGTTTGTGGAAGTCCACGGTCACTGAATCGGCGGAGTCGATGCCCGCGAGCCGGGGGCGCAGGTCGTTCGACAGGAGGAATGCGCCCGCGACGGCGGCGTCAACGTGGAACCACGCTCCGTGTTCTCGGGCCCGTCGTCCGACCTCCTCGAGAGGGTCGATCACGCCCAGGTCCGTGGTGCCGGCAGTGGCGACAATGGCGATAGGCACGAGGCCCTCAGCGGCGAGCTGGGCGAGTGCCTCGTCTAGTGCACCGACGTCCATGGCGCCGCTGGCGTCCGAGCCGACGACATCAACGGCGTCGCGACCAAGACCCAGTTGCGCGGCAGCGCGCTGAACCGAGAAGTGGGCCTGATCCGAGCAGAGGATGCGCCACGCGGAGGCTTGACCAGGTAGTCCGGTCTTCAGTACGTCCACGCCGAGATGATGGGCGGCCCAAGAGCGCGCGAGCGTCATCGCCAGGACGTTCGAAGCGGTGCCGCCCGAGGTCATGATGCCCGAGCCGCTCGGCGGCATCCCCATCAGATTGGCGAGCCATCCCATGAGATGAAGTTCGACTTCCGTGGCCGAAGGTGACTGGTCCCAGGAATCCATGGATTGGTTCGACGCGGCGATGGCGAGTTCGGTGACGACCGCGGGTACGAGGGTAGGTGGATGCAGATGAGCGACACACGCGGGGTCGCTCGGGACGACACCGTTCGACCACACGGTCTCGCCGAGGTCGTGGAGAACGACGGTGAGTTCGTGGCCCATCTCGGGACAGATCTCCATGGACCAAATCAGCTCATGCAGCGCCGCCGGCGTGAGGCTAGAACGAGGCCCCGCGGGACGGGCGAGGCTCTCGACAGCCGCAGTAGCGGCAAGGGCCAGCGTCGCGAGCCCTTGTTCGTCAACGGTGACTACGAAGTCGTGCCAGTCTTGGTTCAACGCGAGGTGGCGCGCGCGACGGCGTCGCTCAGCCGGTCCAGTCCTTCGCTGAGCTGGTCCTCTCCGATGATCAGTGGCGTGAGAAGTTTCACCGTGGTATCGCCGGCGCCGCACGTCTCGACGATGAGGCGTCGTTCAAATGCGTTGTGAGCGATGTTGTCGGCAAGTTGGGTGTCCCTCACGTCAAGGCCGCACAGCAGGCCGTTACCTCGAACTACGAACGCACCCTGTCCGTAGACGTCAGCCATGTGCTGAAGCGAGTTTCGTACCATGAGGCCGCGCAGTTCGGTACCTTTTTCGAGTTCCGAATCAGTCCAGTACGTCTCGATCATGGCGGCCGACGTCGCGAAGGCGAGGTTGTTGCCGCGGAAAGTACCCGAAAATTCGCCAGGGGCCCACGTGTCGAGGCTTCGGCGAACCAGGTTGATCGCCATCGGAAGGCCCAGACCGCTGATGGACTTGGACAAGCAGATGATGTCGGGATCAAGTGCCGAACCTTCAAAAGAGAAGAACGGTCCAGTGCGACCCACGCCCGCTTGGACCTCGTCAGCGATCACGAGGATGCCGAGTTCGCTGCACTGCTCGCGGATGGCCCGTAGATAGGCTGGATCGAATGGCCGAGCCCCGCCTTCTCCTTGGGTGGGCTCGATGATGAGCGCGCCAATCTTCTGGCCTTCCACGGTGGAACGTAAGGTCTGAGCAAGCAGCTCAAGGTCATCTTCGGTGACGTTTGCGACGTAGGGCAGGGCAACGAAGTCCTTGAGGTGGGCACTCGTCGCCCGTCCGGCCATTGAGGCCGAGATCGAGGCGGCACGGTACGTCATGCCGTGATAACTACCCTCGAAGCCCACTACCGCGCGGTTGCCCGTGATGCGCTGGGCCAATTGAAGAGCAGCTTCGACTGCCGTGGCGCCAGTAGGCCCGACAGTCTGGATGACCATGTCAAGTTGGCGGGGCTCGAGAACGTGGCGCTGCATTGCTTCGAGAAAGTGGCGTTTCTCGACCGTGAAGGTGTCAAGGCTGTGTAGCAGCCTGCCTTCGCGCAAGTGCTTGATTGCGACGTCAACGAACACTGGATTGTTGTGTCCGTACGAAAGGGCGCCCGCACCGGCGAAGAAGTCGAGGTATTCGATGCCGTCCTCGTCAATGAGCGTCGCTCCATGGGCGCTCGAGAACACGGCCGGCCAACGTCGGCAGTAGTAACGCACGTTGGACTCAAGTTCTTCGAATAGGTTCACCGCGGGTTCCTCTCGATTGGAGCGTTCGCGTCGGGCAGACTCGCTCGGAATTAACTAGGGGGTTCAATTATAGCCACCGTCGGGAACAAGAAATCCCGAATTTCTATCGTACCCACCTAACCTTTCAATGGGGTGAATGGACGTCAATCGTTCGGTGACGAGGTCCCACACTTGACCCAACCGGTCTCGTGGGACCTGCGCGAGCCAACTCCAGAGTCGGCCGGCGAAGGCCGACTCTGGACCAGCTCAGTGGACGATGGCGGGGGAGGTGGACTCTGGAATCCGGGGTGCGCCTGAGCGCAGGATGAGACCCGTGAGGACTGCACCCACGAGGAAGATGATCGCCGAGTAGCCGAACGCGGAGGTGTAACTATGCACATTCGCGAGTTCGACGTTGAGCTTGGTTGGCGACTTTCCAATGAGGAATGACGTCGCCGCGCTCGCCGCGAGCGTGTTCAGTAACGCCGTACCGATGGAGCCACCTACCTGCTGGGACGTATTCACCGACGCTGAGGCCACTCCCGCGTCGTGCGCCTCGACTCCTGCGGTGGCGGTGTTAATTGCTGGCGCGAAGACGAGACCGATTCCGAGTCCGAGTAGAACCAGCGCGGGGAACACGCTTGTGAGGTACGAACTCGACACGCCTAGGTGCGTGAGCATCAAGAGGGCGCCCGCCGACATCAGCATGCCCACCGGGATGAGTGGGCGCGGCCCGATCTTTGGCAGCAAGACGATGTTTGACAACTGGGCCGTAATCGATAATGACACGACCATGGGCAGGAAAGCGACGCCGGTCAAGACCGCACTGAAGCCGAGAGTCTCCTGCAGGTAGTACGTCAGGAAGAGGAAGACGCCGAACATGCCTGAGCCTGCAATGAGCATCGCGATAAGTGAACCACCACGGTTGCGATCGAGGACCACCCTCATTGGCAAGAGCGGGAATTTCGCGCGCGTCTGGACCCTCGCAAAAGCCGTGAGGAGCACTGCAGCGACGACGAAACTGCCAATCGTGTAGTGGTTAGACCACGAGGTCGTTTCGGCGTGTGAGAAGCCGAACACCAATGCGAAGAGACCGGCGGTAGCGGTCAACACGCCTGGCCAGTCAAGTGGGTCGTGGTCGGTGCCTTGGTCGTGACGAAGGAACGCGAACGCTCCGGCGACCGCCACCGCAGCGAAGATCAGGTTGACCAAGAGCGTCCAACGCCACGAGGCGTATGACGTGAGGATGCCGCCGAGGAGTAGGCCCAGCGCACCACCGGCTCCCGCGATGGCACCGTAGATACCAAAGGCCTTACCTCGCTCGTCGGGGTTGGTGAAAGTCGTCGTGAGTAGCGAGAGAACCGCCGGGGCCAAGAGTGCTCCGAAGGCACCTTGTACGGTGCGCGCGATGACCAGCATCGTGAAGTTCACCGACGCGGCGCCCAGAGCAGATGCCAGCGCGAAACCAACGAGTCCGGTGATGAGGGCATTCTTCCTACCGATGTAGTCAGAAATCCGCCCCCCGAGAAGAAGGAGGCTGCCGAACGCGAGCGAATAGGCGGTCACAATCCACTGGCGGTCTGAGTTGGAGAAGTGAAGCGCGTGCTGGGCCGTCGGCAGGGCGATGTTTACGATGGTGCCGTCGAGGATCACCATCAACTGGGCAATGCCGATCACCGCGAGAATCCACCACCTGCGCCGGTGATACTTCTCGTCCGCCGTTTCGTTCTCGAAATTCGGTTCTGTGACTTTGGGTAGTTCTTCGACTGACACTTCGACCTCCAGGGGGAATAAGCGGAGAGGGGGACTCCACTTGAATACCAGTATAGCGATATGTGGAGAGAATGGTTCCATTTATTTTGAAAAGCATGTATCATGGGAAAAGAAGGGATTGCCATGAACAAGTCGGATATCAAGTGTCGCCCTTTGAGGGCTGACGCGGTCCGCAATCGCGAGAAAATCCTTGCGGCCGCGGCGACCGTCTTCGCTCGACGAGGACTGGACGCGACCCTTGACGAAGTCGCCCTTGAGGCGGGCGTCGGTGTCGGCACCGTCTATCGCCGTTTTCCCGACAAGGACACTCTGATAGTTGCACTCTTCGAGAATGCCGTCGACGAGATCGCCACGCTCGCCCTGAGCGCCTACGAGGCTGAGAACTCCTGGGATGGCCTGGTCTGGTTTTTGCAGGAAGCGCTGCAGCGCCAGTGCGCAAACCGAGGACTACGCGACATCGTCGTAGGAACGCCGTACGCCCGAGAACGCATGGAGAGCGTGAAATGCCGTATCGCACCAGCTATCGCTCTTTTGATTGAACGAGCGCAGCGAGATGGCTACCTGCGAAGTGACGTGGTCGGCGCCGACTTTGCGATTCTTGAAATGATGATCAGTTCGCTCAGTTGCATGACCGAACAAGTCTCTTCTGACCTGTGGCGGCGCTACCTGACGATTGTCTTAGACGGATTGGTTGTGAAGCGTGAAAAGCCCACGGTCCTGGCTCATCACCTTGATGAAAGCATGGCGGATGAGACCTATCGAATGAAGACCGAGCACCTGTTGCGCATTCCCTAATGTCGTGGGACATGTCAGCTCGGCGCTGACGGTTCTCTTCGCTCCGAAACTTTTGTGGCGTACCATTCGCGTTTCCTGGCATGATATCTTCGTGAACCGCCATCGTTTGATGTTGCCTTTGTTGGGCGCGGTACTGCTCGCCGGGGTGGTGGCGATTCCGACGACTGCCGGTGCGGCCAAGATTCCGGTGAACCAACCTTGCGGTGCGAGCGCCACGAAAACTTACAGCCACGTGGTCTGGATAATGCTCGAGAACGTCGGCTATCCGGTGATCGGTTCAGCGAGCGCGCCTTACCTGAACAGTCTCGCTGACCACTGTGGACTCGCGACCAATGACCTCGCGGTTGCCCACCCCAGCCTCCCGAACTACATCGCCCTCACGTCAGGCTCGACTCAGGGCATCACCGATGATGGCGAGCCGAGCACCCACGTCCTGCAGGCCTCCAGCATCTTTTCGGAACTGAACGGGAACTGGCGCGCGTACGCCGAATCGATGCCCTCGGCGTGTGATCAGACCACGAGTGGTAATTATGCAGCTCGCCACAATCCCGCGGTCTATTACGCGCCCATTGCGACGGCGTGCGCGCAAGACGATCTTCCCTTCACTTCGCCGATGAATTTGACGACCGAGTTCACGATGATCGTGCCCAATATCTGTAACGACATGCACAGTTGCCCAGTTTCGGTTGGCGATGGCTGGCTGCACCGGTACGTTCCCCAGATCCTTCAGAGCCCCCAATACCAGTCCGGCTCGCTTGTGCTCTTCATCACCTTTGACGAGAACGATTCCCAGTCGACGAATCGGGTACCGACTATCGTCATCGCTCCCTCGGTACCACGCGGGCAACGGGTGGGAACTGCATTTACGCACTACTCCTTGCTACGAACGACCGAGACATTGCTCAAAGTTCCGTTTCTCGGGGGTGCCCAGAGCGCTTCATCAATGATCGGTCCGTTCCACCTCTAGATTCGCTCGGTGCGCAAGGGCCGGCGCCACACGAATCGCAAGGCCGTGTACGTGGCATCGATTGCGCAGACCTTATTATCGACGAGACCGAGCGGCAGAACGATGCTTCGTACGGCGTGGTCGGTGAGTTCGGTCACAATTCCCGAAGACTTCTTGGGCCACGATACCCAGAGGGAACCGTCGGGATACACCGCATTTGTCAGTCTTTCCAACTCGGTTTGCAAGATTTTGCCCGAATCAAAGAACGAGAGGATGACGTTGATATCGTTGCGCACGGTGCGTAGGACCCGGACACCATCGGGGCATTCGATGGAGAAACCCTTTGGCGGATGAACCAACGCCAGCGACGTGCCGGGGTCGATTCCCAACTTCTTCGCGAGTGGCGGTGGGTTGGCCATACGGAAAAGTTACACAGTCGCCAGGGCCGCCGACCATCGAAAGGTTTGGGGAGGTGTCGAAAAATGACGAGACGTGGACTCGCCGCCGAAGGGCTGAAAATTCCGACGTTATAGTTTTCTGATGGTGTGGACTTGCGAGTGCGTGGAGGCACCACACTGGTCAAGGTTCTTGCCAAATTTCCTGACGCAAGCGACCTCGAAATCACCGGTTTCATCATGAGGGCTTCGACTTGGCGAGGAGGCCGTGTCGTCAAGTTCACCACTTCATTGTCAATTGTGCTCACGTTCGCCCAATTCCCCTTGAGTACTGGTGCCGACGTGACCACCACAAGCACGACAACTACAACGACGTTGACAACCACGACAACGTCACAACTGGCAACGACCACTTCCACAAGTAACCCAGCAACGAAGAAGAAGATTGTGACGCGCACGACAACCACGACGATCGATCAGGGACTGCTGCCCCAGACGTCGACGGAACCTTCGATCGCCACTCAACCGGGCAGTGGACTGGACACCCTGATGGTCAGATTGTGGGGAGACATACTTACCAACAACACTCGTCAAGCTGATTCGATGTTGTTTCCCGAGGCGGCGTACGAAAAGATCAAGGCAATTCCATATCCCCAGAGCGACTACGTCAATCGTTTGTTGTACCTCTTTAATCTCGATATCGGCGCATATCGTCAATTTCTCCTGGCTCGAGGAAAGCCGGTTCTCCTGCGAGCTGAGACGAGCCCTGCGGATGCGCAGTGGATACCCGCGGGGGCCTGTTACAACAAGATTGGTTATTGGCACCTTCCGGGAGTTCGCTTCGTCTATCACTACGGTTCCGCCGTTTACTCGGTAGGGGTGCTCTCCATGATCTCGTGGCGAGGGATGTGGTATTTCATCCATTTGGGCCAGTACACCGCGACCGGTAGCGTGGGCCAGATCTACGACTTCTCGCAGGGACCGGGTGAACCTGGCCCCGCCGGAAGTTGCTGATCTGGTGCAACATTGACCCACGAACTGTTCTCATTTAATCAAGAGCACGGTGTTTTCGTGGGCGGCCTCTCGGGCGCAAGAGGTTCTTTAGGCTGATGCGGAGCGAAGCTTGAATGAGGCGCCCGAGGGGTCGCGCAGTGTCGCGAGCCGACCATACGGGGAGTCGGTTACGTCCTGGTCGACCGAGCCACCAAGGGACGTAGCCAACTTGACGGTAGCGTCGATGTCATCGACATGCCAATAGACGGACCAGTGGTCACCGATCACTTCGGGCACGAAACGTGAAACGTCGCCGATCCCGGCTAGTTCGCCGTCGCCAGTTGGGTCGAGCATGACACTGTAACGAAATTCGTCAGTGTCGCTAATGGCGTTGATGTTCCAAAGGAAGACAGATCCATAGAAGTCGACCGCCACCGCAAAGTTGTGTGTGAGAAGTTCGAACCAGCTAGGACTCCCGTGTTCGCCGAGCACAGTGAACCCTGGAAAGGTTCCCGCCTGCCAGGCCCCCAACGCTGCGCCGTTAGGGTCGAGGAGCACGAACTGTTGACCCAGATCGGCAACGGGCACGACAGGAGCCAGGATCTGGCTGCCCGCCTTCTCGGCCGCGACGAGGGTCTTGGCAATGTCAGGGGTGTCCAAATAGATCTTCCAAGTGTTGTCAGCCTTCATGTCGCCCATGTCGCCCATGCCACCGGCCACCGGGACACCGTTTCGCGTGAACATGAAATAGCCCCCGAACTCGGGGCTGGGCTCTTGCGCCTCCCACGAGAACAATTCGCAGTAGAACTCTTGACTACCTTGGACATCGGACGTCCAGAGATCTGTCCAACAGGGTGAGCCCAGCGGTGCCTTCGTGCGGGTTGACATGGTGACTCCTCTGGTTGGGTCGCTGCTTTCTTGAGTCGTCATCTTCTCACCGTTGCTGACCCAAGTCCAGAACTTCTCTAGCCACCATCTCGAGGCCCAGAAATGGCCATGTTGCACGGCAGACGACCCGATCGGTTCGATACCGTTACGTATGGTCGTGGTTACAGTATTTCGAAGTCGGCTCCGCGCCGGTGTCGAGCACGACTATCAACGTGTAGCCGAGGAGATGGAACTCGCCGTTGCGACGATGGATGGTTTCATCGACCAGAAGTTCTACGTCGCCAGCGACGGTGAGCGGGTGACGATCGTTCACTTTCGTGACTGGGAGAGTCAGCGGCGCTGGGCGGAATATCCGAGTCATCGAGAAGCGCAACGTCGCGGGCGCGAGGAGTTCTATTCGTGGTACGACATCGAAGTGTGTGAAGAACGGTCGAGCCACGAGTTCAAGCA
>Ga0182012_10006143_pt1 | contig 12301 bp, 11 predicted proteins | sample 612S2SmetaG_FD_120486 | JGI IMG/M metagenome (GOLD analysis project Ga0182012, IMG submission 120486) | Permafrost microbial communities from Stordalen Mire, Sweden - 612S2S metaG | ecosystem: Environmental > Terrestrial > Soil > Wetlands > Permafrost | place: Sweden: Stordalen | collected...
CTTGAGAGCCTCCGGTTCGTCGGCGATAACGGCGGCATTCGGCAGCAGGTCGAACACTTCCTGATTGGCGCCCGCGACCGGCGCATAAAACTCCCAGCCGGGAAAAACGGTTACGCCGCCTGCGCGAATGGTTTGTTCGACGATATCCTCCGCGCCGGCGATGCGCTTGCCGGAGAGTCGTGCGTGAATTGCTCCCAGCAGTTCTTCGCTCACTGGAGTTTCCGTCAGCGGGAGCAGAACAACTTCGTCCACGCCATCCGACGATCGCTGCGTGGCAGGGTCGAACTTCTTAATCGTTTCCACTTCATCGCCGAAGAGTTCGATGCGCAGGGGGCGCTCAGCTTCCGGCGGATAGACATCGAGAATGCCACCACGCAGCGCGTATTCTCCCGGCATCTCGACTACATCCGCGGCAGTGTAGCCGACGGTGTTGAGATGGGCGACTAACGCGCTGGGATCAAGCGATTCGTTGCGACGGACGGTCTGCGCGAGGCCAGCATAATACTCGGCTGAGCGCAAACGCAGCGCGCTGGCGGCAATCGGCGTCACCACGATGGACACCGCGCCGGTCGCCAGTTTCCACAATGCGACCGCGCGTTCTTCCTGAATTTCAGGGTGGGGTGACAGATTCTGAAATGGCAGTACATCGTGCGACGGCAGCAGAAGAATCGAGTCGGGATCGTTTACGCCAAGCAGTTCGTGGAACGACTGCATTACCGGAATGAGGTCTTCGCCAACCTGATTGTTGGCCACCACGACGATGAAAGGGCGCGCTGCGGTTTTTTGCAGCATCACCAAGAGCAGAGCCTTGGCTGTCGCCGTGAGGCCGGACACACGAATGCGCCCCGTGCTCTCTTTCAGATGGGAGGCTGCACGCGAAAAGGCGGGAAGTTTTTCCACGTCCGCAAACAGATCGCGGACGAACGCTAAAGCCATCGCAAGTTGATTTTACCAGCAGTGCTTGCGTCTTTTGCCGACGGACGAGAATCAAACAGTCACTATGGCGAAAGCAATTTGGGAAGGCACAGTTCTCGCGGAATCCGATAAAACCATTGAAGTCGAAAGCAACCAGTATTTTCCTCCTGACGCGATCAAGGCGGAGTACTTCAAACCCAGCCCCACGCACTCGATCTGCCCGTGGAAGGGCACGGCCAGTTACTACAACGTCGAAGTGAATGGGAAGAAGAATCCCGATGCCGCATGGTTCTATCCGGAACCGAAGTCTGCGGCCAGTAACATCAAGGGTTATGTGGCGTTTTGGAAGGGCGTGAAGGTCGAGAAGTAGGGATTCCGCTCATTTCCCGTCCAATGCGCACCCGCGCACTAATTCCTTGCGTCTGGAGCGTCTCGGTATATACTTCCTGTGATTCCTAAGCGGCCCCGCAGGAGGCTATTTGTCATGGGCTTAGTTTTCATACGTATCGTTTTTATAGCGTTTGTCTCGGCAACTTGTTATTTGATTCGGCCATTCAGCCTGCCCGCGACCTGGGACGCGAGTCTCGGCGTCATCCTGGGCGTGGGCATCGTGATCTTCGAGTGGCAACTGCGCCGCATGAGCCTCAAGCGCCTGATCGGCGCGGCCATTGGCAGCATCCTGGGAATTTTCGGCGCATATCTCTTCGCGCTGGTCATCCGCAATAGCATCTCCCCTGGCGCGACGCAGAGCTTTCTGCAAATCATGGTCATGCTGTTGATGGCCTATGTTGGACTAGTGGTCGGCGCGAATAAGGGCGACATGCTAAATCTCTCCGCCATGGGAGGGGTGTTTGGCGGCGAGAAGATGGGCCGCAAGAGCTTCAAGATTCTGGATACCAGCGTCATCATCGACGGCCGCATCGCCGACATTGCTGAGACCGGCTTTCTGGATGGCGTCATCGTCATCCCACAATTCGTGCTGCGCGAATTGCAACTCGTCGCCGATTCTGCAGATTCGCTCAAGCGCAATCGCGGTCGCCGCGGCCTGGATGTTCTTCAGATATTGCAAAAGATGGCCTCCGTGCAAATTCAGATTATCGAGGACGATTTCCCCGCCGTCCGCGAAGTCGATCTCAAACTGATCGAATTGGCCAAGGTATATGAAGGCAAGATCGTCACCAACGATTTCAATCTCAACAAAGTCGCGCAACTGCAAGGGGTCGAGGTGTTGAACATCAATGAGCTCGCGAACTCTCTGAAGCCGATCGTGCTCCCCGGCGAGATCATGAAGGTATTCATCCTGAAAGAAGGAAAAGAATACAACCAGGGCGTGGCTTACCTCGACGATGGCACTATGGTCGTAGTGGACAACGCACGTAAGATGATTGGCAAAACGATCGACGCGTCGGTCACGTCGGTGCTGCAAACCACGGCGGGGAAGATGATCTTCGGAAAATGGGATGAGCGCGCCCCCCGCCCTGACCTCCGCAACGAAATGCGAGCAGCGGTGGGCGGCAGCCTATCCACTCTGGAGCCGCGCAAGCCCTCGCCCATGCTGGCCGAGCGTCCCGCGGAGTAGTTGGAGCTTGCGAATCTTATATACTCAAGCTCCGGCATGAAGGTTACAGTCATTATTCCGGCGGCGGGCTTGGGCACGCGGATGACAGCAGCGTCCGCTCCAGCAAAGAAACCGATCCCCAGCAAGCAGTTCATAGAAATCGCAGGTACGCCGATTCTCATCCACACGCTGCGGAAATTCGCCGTGCTGGATGAGGTGTCGGAAATTGTCGTCGCTTTGCGCGAATCGGAGATTGCGCCGTTCACCGCCGGGCTCGCTGCAAATCACGAACAGATCGCCCGGAAAGTTCGTTGCGTCATCGGCGGCGAACGTCGGCAAGACTCGGTCAGCAACGCGCTCGGCTCGATCCACGCTCAGCCCGACGACATCGTACTCGTGCATGACGCCGTGCGGCCTTTAGTCAGCGCCGAAATAATTCGCGATGTGATTCATGCGGCGCAGAAACACGGCGTTGCAATCGCCGGTGTCCCAGCGATCGACACGGTGAAGCAGGTCGAGCGCACTTCCGAGGGCGCGCTAATTACCGCGACTTTGCCGCGCGAGCGAATTGTGATGGCGCAGACGCCGCAAGGGTTTCGCTTCGCCGTGATTCAGAAAGCGTTTGCGGAAGCCAACAAAGATGGCTTTCTGGGGACAGACGAGGCTTCACTGGTAGAACGCCTCGACCACGAAGTGGCTGTCGTGATGGGATCGCCGCGCAACATAAAAATTACCACTCCGCTGGATATGGAACTGGCAGAATTCTTTCTGAAACTTTCTTCCTAACACTATGAGCATGAGAATCGGCTACGGATTCGATTCGCACGAATTCAAATCTGGAGTGACGCTGAAAATCGGCGGAGTAACGTTGCCGCATGCGAGCGGACTGAGCGGTCATTCCGACGGAGACGTGCTGCTTCACGCCATCACGGACGCACTGTTGGGCGCAGTCGCCGCCCCCGATATTGGGTCATTATTTCCGCCCAGCGATCCGCAGTGGAAGGGCGCTGATTCCGTCGGTTTTCTGCGAGAAGCGCTGAAGCGGGTGAAAGACGCGGGCTTCTCAATTGCCAACGTAGACTCGACTCTAGTGCTGGCCGCGCCGAAAATCGGACCACACTCGGCGGCTATCCGCGAACGCGTCGCCGAACTGCTTGGCCTGTCCGTAGATTGCGTCGGGCTTAAGGCCAAAACCCCCGAAGGCCTCGGCACGGATAACACGGCCATCGCTCACGCGGTCGTCTTACTCGATAAAATGTAGGCGCGAGCATCCCTTCGGCTTCGCTCAGGGCAGCCCCCGCTCGTGCGGCAGCATCCGCGCATCCTGTGTTACGCAGAGCGAAGCGAGGAATCGCCACTTCCACTCGTGCCTTGCACCCGCCGAATATGCGCCACGATGAGCCGAATCTCGTCGAACGTGATCTCCGCCGGCAGCGCTTCCTTGAGCGGCTTGAGCCATTGCACTCCAAGGCGATCGCAAGCGGCCCGGATGATCGGCTGCTTTTCTTGATCCACCCACGCTGGCTGAAATTCGAGCTGTCCGCTTTCGATCAGTGTCGCCACCATGCCGACGATGGTCGAGAGTTGCCGTCCACGAATGGCTGCGATCTCTTCGAAGCTGCGACCCTCGGCCAGCAATTGAATCGTCTCTCGCGCAGGCTTTGTCTTGGGCGATTCGTCGATGCTGGCGCGAGCACCATCGCCAAACTGCCGCAGTGCCTCGAGCAATCGTGGACCATAGGCTTCGGTCTTGCGCTCGCCGAAGCCAGTAATGCTACGCAACTCCGGCAAATTCGACGGCCGACGGCGACAAATTTCGTCCAGCGAAGTATCGTGCATAACGATGAACGCCGCGATCTTTTCTTCGCGAGCTAGATCTCTGCGCCACTGCCGAAGGTATTCACGCAGTTCTGGATCGACGCCTTCCGCTTGGACGGCCGGGCTCGACGAAGTTTGCGGAAAACTCGATCGCTCGAAACTGCTCTTGCTTCTTTTGGTTTTCGTTGCGGCGGGCGTCGCCATCCACTCCGGCATCTTGCCGCAAACATCGCAGGCGTCGCACGAAGCCCATTTCGGCGTTTCGCCAAAGTGTTTGCAGATCTGATGATGCCGGCAGGTCTTGGCGTCAACGAAATCGCGAATCGTATGGTAGCGCTGCCAGGCACGGTCTTTCTCGGCTCCATCGGTGATCTGACCGATGAAATAGGCCAGCAGCGCGGCGTCCCGCTTCTGCCACAGTAAAACGCAATCGGCCGAATTACCGTCGCGTCCGGCGCGGCCAGCCTCCTGGTAATACTGCTCAATCGACTTGGGCAGCGAAAGATGAATCACCGCGCGAACCGCCGCTTTATTGATTCCCAAGCCAAAGGCAATCGTTCCCACCAGTACCCGTACCTCGTCCGACATCCAACGCTCTTGATTGATGCGGCGCTCCTCGGCCTCCATCTTGCCGTGATACCCGATGGCTGCGATACCCTGCTCTTCCAGAAAGTCGACAGTCTCATCGACGCGAGCGATGGTCGGCGAATATACGATCACGTTGCTGCCGTGATAGCTTTTTAGGCCAGCAGCCAGCAGGTGCATCTGTTCATCGCCCTTGCACTCTTTCACCAGGTAGCGAAGATTGGGCCGATGAAAGCTGGCGATATATTTATCCGGCTTCCGCAGTTGCAACTGATGGAGAATGTCATGTCGTACTTGCCTGGTTGCGCTGGCGGTGAACGCGGCAATCGGGCAATGGGGAAAATTTGCGCGCAACCGGCTGAGCAAGCGATAGTCGGGGCGAAAATCGTGTCCCCACTCGGAGATGCAATGCGCCTCATCGATCGCAAAAAACGCAATCGGAACTTGCTGGAGCCAGCTCACGGTGTCGGCGCGGGCGAGTCGTTCGGGCGAAAGGTAAATCAGACGATACTCACCGGCGCGGGCTTTGCGAGCGATCTCAGATTGACGGTCTCCTGCCAACGTGCTGTTTAGAAACGCCGCTGGAATGCCCATCTGCGCCAGTTGCGCTGCTTGATCCTGCATTAACGCGATCAAGGGGGAGATGACGATCGCAGTCTTCTCCGACACCAAAGCCGGCAGTTGATAACACAATGATTTGCCGCCGCCGGTGGGCATGACCACGCAGGTATCGCGGCCTTGCAGCAGGCTTTGCACCACGCGCTCCTGAAGCGGACGGAAAGCGCTGAATCCCCAGTAGCGTTGCAGCACTGAGATCAAATCCGCATCTTGGGGCATGACGCGATTATAGGGGACATGGCGTTCTTAACCTGTGACGCATGCACTGGGTTGTTCCGATCCGCAAATGAGTCTGACGATGGTGCCTCAGCGTCTATAATTCGCTATCCATGAAATCTTTTGTTCGCTTGGTGCTGCGAGGACTCATCCTTCTGGTGGTGGCACTGGTGTCCGCACTGACGGCGATGCGTTTCGCCATTCACGGTCGCGAAGTCGCGGTGCCCAACTTCCTGGGCAAGACGCCGGCGGAGGCGCGCAAGTCGGCAGATGATGTAGGCCTTCAACTCACGATGGATCGCCAGTACTTCAGCGACAGCGTGCCCGAGGGACGAGTCATGTCGCAGTTGCCGTCTCCCGGAGCGAAGGTGCGGCGCGGGTGGCAAGTGAGCCTGGCCGAGAGCCTTGGTCATCAGCGCGTCCAAATTCCCAACGTCGTGGGAGAAAGCGAGCGCGCCGCCAGCATGAACATTGAGCGCCGCGGATTAAATATCGCTTCGGTCGCCCAAGTTGCACTGCCGGGAACGATCGCCGACGATGTACTGGCGCAGAGCCCGTCCGCTAATGCGAGCGGCGTGGCCGCACCCCGCATCGGATTGCTAGTGGCTGCGGACGCGCCGTCCCCATCGTTTGTCATGCCAAGTTTCGTGGGGCAGACACTGGCCAACGCAGCGCAAACCCTGCAAAGTGTCGGAATGAAGGTCGGCGCGGTGACGGTGCAAGCGTCTCCTGCTCCGGTGGGTGCGACGCCTGCGCCGTCGGGGAGCGATTCAAAAGTATCGCTCATTCCACCGATACAGCCGGGGTCCGCGGCGACGCCTTCGAGCATTATCGTCAGTCAAACTCCCGTCCCAGGCGAGAAGGTTGTCTCAGGAATATCAGTGAACTTTGTCGTGCGGTAATGTAAGCGCGAGCGTCCGCGCTCGTGCGGCAGCACCTGCGCCGCTTGCATTTAAGGTCTGTCATTCCGAGCTAAGCGAGGAATCCCTATCTCACCAATGGGGCATACTCTCATCCGAATCGAAGAACAATTACTCTCGCTTGCCAAGGATCGCCGCGAAAAAACCGTCGCAGCGATGAATTCCTGGAGTAGTACGCAAATACTGCCCGCGCACAAGCGAGTCAATGCTTGGCCACGCCAAGTCTCCGCTTGCTCTGAGTCGTTCCAGTTCTTTACGTGAATCCACAAGTGCAAACGTCGGATGGACGGCCATCGCTTTTTCCACGACGGCCTCATTCTCTTCCGTCTCCATCGAGCATGTTGAGTAAACCAGTCGTCCGCCAGGCGCCACGTGCTTCATGGCTGAGTTGAGAATCGTTAGTTGACGTTGTTGCAAGTCGGCAAGATCGTTGGCTGTAAGCCGCCACTTGATTTCCGGATTGCGGGCGAGCGTGCCTGTGCCCGAACACGGGACGTCCGCGAGCACAACATCGAAGTCACCGGCGCCGGGCAGTTGAGCGATGTCGCCAGTCTCCACCTCGACATTGGAGTTGCGAACGCGTTGCCTCAGCAACCGTGCTCGGTGCGGATGCAGTTCCAACGCAACAATGCTTGCCGTGGGATTGCGCTCAGCTAGGATCCGGGTCTTGCCCCCCGGGGCCGCGCAACAGTCTAGAATTTTCCTGCCATGGCCCGCGAGCAGCGCCACCAGTTGCGAAGCTTCATCTTGAATGGAAACACGGCCGTCGCGAACGGCGGGCGTTTGCTGGACATCTCCATTTGCCACTCGTCGCGCCGATGTGACCAGCAGTCCAGGCGCAAGCGTAATGCCGTCGCGCTGAATTTCGTCGAGAGCTTTTTCGTTGCTGATATGCAGTGATACTTCGGGCTGACGCTGATCGTATTCGCAAATGGCTGCGGCAGCTTCGGCTCCGAACTCGCGGAGCCAGCGCTCCACCATCCATTGCGGATGAGCCCACGCCCGGGAAAGTTCTGCCGCGGTCGCTGCCGAAGATCGCGGCTCAAGCGTTCTCTTCGCCTGCGTCGAGCTCTTGCGCAATACTGCGTTGACAAACGGCGCACCTGATTTCTTTGCCGACTGCTTCACCAGTTCGACGCTCTCGTGGATCGCCGCATGGGGCGGAATGCGGTCGAGAAATGACAATTGATAAATTCCCAAGCGGAGTGCGATCAATACGGGGACGTCCAACTCGCGAAGTTTTTTCGACGAGTACGCGGTGATCGTTGCGTCGAGCGCCGATTGCCAACGGAGAACGCCCATCACTAATTCCGTCGCCAGGCGGTGATCCGCAGCGGAAAGCTTCTCCATATCATCCGCATGAAGCAACTCAGAAGCGTAGGACGCCTCTTGAGTGACTCGCAGAAGAATCTCGAAGGCGGCTTTACGAGCTGGAGAGATCGCCATGAGAAGACTTAGACGCCCAGCTTTTCGCCCGGAGCGGGGCGGTAGCCATGAATGAAATCGCGAGCTGCCATGCGCTTCTTGCCTTCCAGTTGCAGTTCGAAAAGTTCGAGCGACGTGTTCGAGCCGCAGCCAACGAGCAGTCGCTGTCCTTCAATTGTCATGCCCGCGGGATTCGATTCTTGGGAGAGTGGCTTGGCCTGCCAGATATTCAGACTCTTGCCGCGGAATAGCGTGAAGGCTCCGGGCCAAGGCTGAAAGCCGCGCAGACGGTTGTAAATCTCAAAGGCCGACCGCGAGAAGTCGATACGTCCGTCTTCTTTCTTCAGGATGGGCGCAAGCGAAGCCTGACTGTCATCCTGTGGGCGAGGAACCAGACCCCCAGAGTTAAGTCCGCGAAGAGTATCAACCAGCAGCGGCGCACCAATCGCTGCCAGTTTCGGCGAAAGCGTTTCCGACGTGTCATCCGACGCAATCGCGAGCTGTTCTTGCAAAAGCATGTCTCCCGTGTCTAATCCTGCATCGATACGCATTGTGGTCACGCCGGTCACGGTCTCTCCGCAGGCAATTGCCCACTGAATTGGAGCTGCTCCCCGATAGTTCGGAAGTAACGAAGCATGAAGGTTGATGTTTCCAAGCGGAGGCAGATCGATCATCCACCGGGGTATGATGCGACCGTAGCCGACAACGATGATTGCGTCTGGCCTCAGAGCGGTTAGTGTAGTGTGGAATTCCTCGTTGTCCCTGATCTTGCCCGGCTGTGTGATCGGCAGGCCGAGCGCAAGCGCTACTTGTTTGACGGGCGAGGCCGTCAGTTCGAGTCCGCGACCCCGGGGTTTATCCGGTTGGGTCACGACCAGTCGCACTGAAAAATCGGCCTCAACAAGAGCTTGCAACGCCGGAACCGCGAATTGCGGAGTGCCGCAAAAAACCAAGTTCATCGCGACTCGCTCATGCTCGGACTACCATTGTCCGGCTTTCATCAGCTTGCGAATCTTGCGCTTCATCAAGTCGCGCTTCAGGCTGCTCAGGTGACTGAGATAAAGCTTGCCGTTGAGATGATCGGTTTCGTGGAGAAAGGCGCGCGCCAGCAGGTCCTCGCCGGTCTTCTCGTACTCTTTTCCGTTTTCATCCTGCGCTCGAATCGTCACCACCCGCGCTCTGGTCACGGGCTCGCGAAATTCAGGAACGCTCAAACAGCCCTCGCTTTGCGTCTGTTTGCCTTCGGTATGCACAATTTCAGGATTCACCAGTACCAGCTTTCCTTCCGGATCTTCGCCAAACGAAACGTCGATCACTGCGAGTCGTTTCGATATCCCGATCTGCGGCGCCGCCAATCCCACTCCATGGGCCGCATACATGGACTCGAACATATCGGCCACCAGCTTCTTTAACTCAGCATCGAAATCAACCACCGGTTTCGCGGCTTTTTCCAAGACAGGATCGCCAAATTTTACGACGGGATAGATCATTCGTTATGAGTGTGCGGATCAGTAATTTTTCAATTGCTGGCGATAGCCTTCAAAATTGCGCAGAGTTTCGAGCATCGAGTCTCCGCCGAATTTGTCCAGCGCGCAACGGGCCAGGGTCAGTGCCATCATGGCTTCTCCAGCTACGCCCGCGGCGGGGACCACGCAAACGTCAGATCGTTCATACGCCGCCTTCACCGGCTCGCGCGTGGCGAAGTCGACGGATTGCAGTGGACGGCGCAAAGTCGAGATCGGCTTGAGATATCCGCGGACGCGAATCTCTTCGCCATTGGAAACCCCACCTTCAATGCCGCCAGCGTTGTTGTGCTCGCGGGTGAAACTTGTGAAGCCTGCTCCCCCAGCGTAGGTAATCTCATCATGCACCGCCGAACCGGGCGCTGCCGCCGCGGTAATTCCGCTGCCGATCTCAACCGCCTTGACCGCTTGCAGGGACATGATCGCAGCTGCGAGGAGTCCGTCCAGACGCTCGTCCCACTGAGCGTAGGTGCCGAGCCCGGGAGGAACTCCGTGCGCGACAACTTCAAAAACTCCGCCGACTGAGTCGCCGTTGCGCAGGACGCGATCCACCTCTTCTTTCATGCGCGGCTCAACTTTGGCATCGGCACAGGCCAGCAGAACCTCTTCACGATCCTGCAATGCGCGAATGTCCTTCCATGCAATCTCGCGCGATAGCGCCGCCGCGCCCACCGCAACGACATGACTCGCGACCTCGATGCCCAACTCGCGCAAGAATAATTTGGCCAAAGCGCCCACGGCCACGCGCGCAGCCGACTCTCGCGCCGACGCCCGCTCCAATACGTAGCGCGCTTCAGAAAAGTTGTATTTCAACGCGCCCGCAAGATCGGCGTGACCGGGACGCGGCGACGCCACGCGCTTATGCTTCTCCGGATCGCCCGCTTCAACAGGAAGCGAGTCCTGCCAGTTCTTCCAGTCTTTATTTTCGAGCAGCACCGCGATCGGCGAGCCGATCGTGATCCCGTGATGCACTCCCGAGACAATGTGCGCCGCATCGCGTTCGATGCGCATGCGGCCGCCACGGCCATAGCCTTGCTGCCGCCGCCATAGCTCACGGTTTACGAACTCGATGTCAACTTTCAGTCCAGCGGGCAGGCCGGAAATGAAGGCGACCAGGCTTTCGCCGTGAGATTCCCCCGCGGTATAGAAACGAAGCATGTTTGAAGGATTGTAAATGACATCGCCCACGGTGGTCTCATCGACTGGGCCGATATGGTCATCGCGATTTGCCAAAGGGTACAATCGTGGAGGCCGCTTATGAAGAAAAAAGTCCGCAAAGCCGTCTTTCCCGCCGCAGGATTGGGTACGCGTTTTCTCCCCGCCACTAAAGCCCAGCCTAAAGAAATGCTTCCCTTAGTTGATAAGCCGATCATTCAATACGGCGTGGAAGAGGCCATGGCCGCGGGTTGTGACCAGATCATCATCGTGACTGGCCGTGGCAAATCGGCAATCGAAGATCATTTCGATGTCAGCTACGAGCTAGAGCACATGTTGGAAGAACGCGGCAAGACGGACTTGCTTGAAATCGTCCGCAAAATTTCCGACATGATTTACATCGCCTACGTCCGCCAGAAAGAAGCCATGGGACTGGGCCATGCCGTACTTACCGCGCGCGAATTAGTGGGCGACGAACCCTTCGCCGTTCTGCTCGCCGACGATGTGATCGACGCGACTCCCCCGTGCCTGAAGCAGATGATCGATGTCTTCGATGCATTGGGTTGTTCAGTGATCGCAACCCAGATCGTCGAAGGCAAAGCGATTTCTGCCTACGGAGTTCTCGACGTGAAGCCGGTCGACGGACACAATGGCCGCCTTTTCGAAATCCATAACATGGTCGAGAAGCCGAAGCTTGAAGATGCACCGTCGAATCTCGCCATAATTGGCCGCTATATTCTGACGCCCGCAGTATTTGAAACTCTGGCGAAGACTCCGCTCGGCACCGGCGGAGAACTGCAACTCACCGATGGCATGAAGCTGCTGCTCAAGCGGGAAAAAATGTACGCTTACGTTTACGAAGGCAAGCGTCACGACACCGGCGACAAACTCGGCTTCCTCAAGGCAACAGTCGAGTTCGCACTAAAGCGCGAAGATCTCGGCGGCCCGATGCGCGAATACTTGAAGAGCTTGAAGTTATAAGCCGCGCCAATAATTAGACGACCGCCTTGCGCGCAATATCCTTCCGGTAATGCGCGCCCTCAAAGTGGATCCGCGAAACTGCCTCATAGGCGCGCTCCACGGCGGAGGATAAGTCTCCGGCCCGCGCGGCCACGCCGAGAACGCGGCCGCCGGCAGTCCATAATTTTCCGTCGGCAAAACGAGTGCCAGCGTGAAAGACTTTGACTCCAGATAGCTGCTCAGCCTGATCGATTCCCGTGATTTCTTTGCCGCCGGTGTAGAGTCCGGGATATCCGCCGGACGCCATCACAACGCATACCGCTGCATCGTTCGACCACTTAAACTCGGCTGCGCTCAGCCGGCCATCGACTGCGGCTTCGATGGCCTCAAGCAAATCGCTCTCCATGCGCATCAGAATGGGTTGTGTTTCCGGATCGCCGAAGCGGCAATTGAATTCGAGCACCATGGGGCCGCGGGCGGTCATCATTAAGCCGCAATAGAGAATGCCTTTGAACTCTGTGTCTTCGGCTTTCATGCCCGCAACCACGGGCTGCGCGACATGATGCAGCAGCCATGCCGTCATCTGCTCATCCACCATGGTGGATGTC
>Ga0182012_10006145_pt1 | contig 12297 bp, 8 predicted proteins | sample 612S2SmetaG_FD_120486 | JGI IMG/M metagenome (GOLD analysis project Ga0182012, IMG submission 120486) | Permafrost microbial communities from Stordalen Mire, Sweden - 612S2S metaG | ecosystem: Environmental > Terrestrial > Soil > Wetlands > Permafrost | place: Sweden: Stordalen | collected...
AACGGCTGGCCCATGGCGAGGTGGAGCAGACGCGAGGTGTGCTGACACCCGGCAAGTACCTGCAGGTTGCTGATATATTACGACAGCATGGCCTCCAGGTGTACAGCGTGTTTCACGACTCTCCCGGCTGGGCGCGAGCAGACCACGACACTAAAGCACCACCAGACGATCTGCGCGACGTCTTCGCATTCACGCGCAGGTTGGCTGGAGAGTTCCAAGGCAAAATCTCGGCCTGGGAATCCTGGAACGAGGCAGATATCGACTTCTTCAGCAAACCCGCTTCCGAGTGTGCAGCCTATCAGAAAGCAGCCTATCTAGGCTTTCGAAGCGTGGATCCGAGGCTTCAAATTCTCGGCCCGTCGCTTGCGTTGCCTCCGGGCCACTTCGCCGAGGATCTGCTTGCTAACGACACGGCCCACTATATAGACATCTGGAACTACCATATCTACGCAGACCCGGACAACTATGCTGCCAGGCACGATTCGTTTATTACGCTCCTGTCAAAGTATGGCGTCGACCTGCCCTGCTGGGTTACTGAGGCGGGAGCGTTGCTGCAGGGACCGGAAGGTGTTCTTGGACCAGATTCGCGAAGAGAGCAGGCAGCCTTTATCTCCCGAGCCTTTCCGCTGGGACTGGCTGCCGGAGAGAACCGGCACTTCTGGTTTGTCTTCCCCTACTACCGGGAAGGCCAGACGGACTTTGGTCTGTTTGCGCCCGATAATAAAACTCCTTTTCCGGGATACGCGGCCCTCTCGACGGCTACCTACGCGCTGGGATCCGGGGAGTATCTGGGAGAGATCCGGCTCGCAACCTCCGGCGTGCATGCCCTCGTATACCGACGAGGCGCGGGCAGTCTCTCCGTGGCGCTGTGGAATGATGGCAAGACGCCCTCTCCCGTTGAGGTTCCTATACCGGCGGCTCAGATTACGGAATCGATAGACCATCTGGGCGGTCCAATCCGGCACGAAGCCTCAGGTAGCGGCACAACATGTACTGTTGGTCGGGCCACAATCTATCTCATCGCCCAGGAAACTGCACTTAAGGGTATCGATCTGCATCGGGTGAAGGCTGGACCGAACATCGTGAGGAGCGCAGAGCCCGGACTGAAGAAGATTGTGTTGCGCATGCTGCCCGCCGACGCGCGTGCAGACAAAGGTGTCGATGGCTTCATCGTTACTCCCGATGCGCATCAGCAGATATCCATCGAGGTGTACAACTTTGCAGATACTCCTTTTGAGGGAGTTATCCGTTTACATGCCGGCGACGGATGGCCTCTCGATCAGGCTGAGCTGAAGGTAAGAGTAGAACCGATGGGCCGTAAGCTCATCGCCACCTCCATAATGTCGCCGACAACCTACTCCGCCACAGCGGTGACTGCTACGGCTATTCGGGGACAGTTAAACTCCTCACCGGCACAGTTACAACTGCGCAGCGATATCAACCGCTCTCTGGCCTTGAAGACAAAGGCGCTGGAGGAGGCTATGGATACAAGCAAGTGGGCAAATAACATCGCTGCAAATGGTAGGATGGAAGTGGTGCGTCCGGAGGCCGGAAGTGGCGACGTGCGGTTTCACTTCACGTTCAACTCGAGCGCGGACAACTGGGCCTATCCGGAGCTTCGGTTTGCGCTCGGCCTCGATCTCAGCTCGTATGATGGCATTCGGTTGGAGTATCGAACATCCGTGGAGGATAGTGGACAGGTACGCCTGATGTTAGTGGATGAGCGGGGAGATACCTACTTCACCGCAACAGGGCTGCCAGGCTCTACTGCCTGGAAGAGCGCCACGATACTGTTCTCAGATCTTGCGCGCATCTTTAATTCAGTTGGTCAGCAGACTCTGGACCTAAAGCATATTTCTGTACTGCGGGTAGGCGCTAACTCAAAGCCACAGGAGTTGAGGCTGGATATACGCAATGTGAGCCTAGTCAAGCTTAAATAGTCGCAAGGTCAGGTGCAAGACCGTAAACAAACAGACCAATCGAACTCATACAGGCGCTTGGAGGAGTTCGACTGGTCTGCGTATATGGATCAACCCGTCGCGTTAGTTACGGCCGCCAGGAGGTGGACCGCCACCGGGGCCACCCCGACCATCAAATCCACCAGGTCCACCAGGTCCGCCGCCAGGACCACCCGGGCCGCGCATCGACTGCATCTGTTTTTTCTGATCTGCGGTCAGGATCTTGGCCAGCTTCTCATCTACCTCTTTTTGCAGCGCTGCGATCTGTGTTTTCTGCTTCGCTGTAAGCTTCAGTCGGTCTGCCAGAAAGCCGGGCAGGATCTGACCAGGTCGTGGTGGACCACCCGGACCACCCGGACCACCGCCGGGACCACCCTGAGGTCGACCCGCCTGCTGTGCGGCCTTAACAAAATAGGCGGCGACTTGAGCGCGAGTCACAACACCGCTTTTGCCCGTATCGATAGAATCAAACGTTGCGAGCAGTCGCTGGTCGGTCACTTCACTTCGGGTTAATTTTCCATCGTGGTTTGCGTCAAGAGACATAAACCGTTCCACCGAAATCGAGGCGTTACCATTTCCTGCTCCACCCTGCGGCGTAGCTCTGGCGACCGCCAGAACCCCAACCCCTATCGATACTGCAAGGCAGGCAGCCGATACCGCCGATCGGCTTCTAGCACTCTTCTTCATAGCTGATAATCCCCTTCAATAACCTGTTTTATGCTTGCGCTGTCGCGTCTCAACTTACAGATTCGTCAGCTTTTTTCTTCCGGCGTTCACCCAAGCACAATATCAAACTGAACCGATTGCTCGCCTATTTTCGAGCCCTTTACCGGCTTAAATTCGCCCTGTACAAGCTCGCGATCCAGTGGATCGGACATATCATTGAATACATTATCCGCGGGGTTGCCGGCATGTCCCCGGATAAACAGCTGCGTTGTAAGCAGATCCACATCACCCTTTTTGACACGCATATGGATATGGGGGCCGGACCGTCCCGGATAGGGCACCGGACGAATGGTACGGAATCGGTACGCTCCGGTAGAGTCTGTCATGAACCGGCCATACCCCTGGAAGTTCTTGTCGCGCTGCGCCGCCTTCGGAATCGAATCGCGAGTATTGAGATAGACCTGATTCGCATCGCACTGCCAGATCTCGACCATCACGTTGCGAACGGGCGAGCCGCTCTTCGACAGTACCCGGCCGTGAACATGGCTGATTACTCCGACCGCCGGGGTGAGGCTGTTTCCGATAATGATCAGGTCGTTATCCATATCCAGCGGAAGTTTATCTGGATAGTAAGGCCCCTCTGTCAATCTCGGTGTCTGCATCAACTGCTCGGCAAAAGCGCCGGGCGCAATAAACATGAGCGCCGATGTGCTGACGATTATGCCGGAAGTGAGCCGGGTGAACATCGATCTCCTGCTCATCCCCTTGCTTCGGTTGCAACCCTCCAACGCCCCAAGCAGGTCCGTGTAATCGTTCATGGTAATCTCCTCTTGCCTCCTGCTCTTCGTTCAGCAAGGAGCGCGAAATGCGGTTAGCGCAAACCGCAATGCAGTTCGTGATGCCCCTATGATAGTGGTAAGAAGTGAAACTGATGTGAAACCCCTGAAAATATTTTTGGAGTCGCCGGAAAGGCGACTCCAAAAGCGGCAGCGATTGCCGGCGGGGGATAGGTTGCGGTCGGAGTGGTTCTAAAGGTCCGTCTACGAGGAGGCCGAGCGGTCGATAGCCGCCTTCAGCAGTCGCATCTGTTTGCGAGATTCGTTTACAGCGGTCGAGAGTTGTGTGTTTGTCTGCGCCTTAATGACAAACTGACTGTAGTTGTCCATGGCCTGCGGCCGATGGCCGATCGCCTGAAGCGATTTTGCAAGGTTGAAGTAGGAGATGGTTTGCGAAGGGTCGATCTGCAGCGCCTGACTGAACTCGTTCGCTGCCTTATCTCGCTTGTTCATGGTTACGTAGAGGCTGCCCAGATTGTTGTGCACCGCCGCGCTGCCGGGATACTTCTGAAGTACCGCCTGGTACTCTGCGATGGCGCCCTCAATATCCCCTTTTACCTGGAGACAGTTCGCAAGGTTGAAATGCGCCTCCATCGAACCACGATCGTACGTAACCGCGATCCGAAGCTGATCGGTCGCCTCATCTACCCGGCCCGCAGAGATCAGGCAGTTCGCTGTCTGAATGCGCAGCACGGTCGACCCCGGATTCAACTCAACTGCGGTTATGTAGAATCGCGCTGCCTCATTGAATCTGCCAAGTCCGGAGTAGTACTGCGCCAGGTCCTCGTAAAACCCTGCATTATCCGGTTCGATGCCAACCGAAAGTCGAAACTGATGAATGGCCTCATCGACATTGCCCTGATAGCTTAACGCGACCGCCAGACCACGATGCGCTGCTGCAGAATCGGGGGCAATCCTCAGCGATTTTCGATAGAAACCTGCCGCTTTGGCGGCATACTGACGGGAGCACCACTCATTGCCCTTTTCGACATATAACAGGGCGCGAAGCGATGGGAGGCCAACCCAGAACCCCGCACAGACAAGAAGCGCCAGTGGTAGCACGCGCGCCTCCCATAGAGTGCGTGGTACGCTGACGGCCGCCGATGAAATGGGTGCTTCGTCCTCTTCCCCATTTCCTTCTATCTCTATGGGCTCTCCCTCGATGTCAAATGCGTCTGCCGGCCGTGACCATCGGAAAGGCGCGCGCCGCTTCATGCTGTATCGCAGGATAACGGGCAGGACGAGAAGCAACAGTGAGACGAGCGCAATCCCCAGCTCAAAACGAACTAAACTCCAGGCGTGGTGCAGGCTTGTATCCATCGCTTTACCCTGTTAGGCCTTTCGATTTCGAAAAGACGTCCGGCGAATCGTGCGGCTTCTTCTGCGTCGAACCATGAGGAAGCTGACGCTGCCTGCCGCCCAGAGGGCAACAGTTCCTGGCTCCGGTGTAGGGTTGGAAGTCTGAGACAGTAGTGTGCCGGAGAACTGATTGGCCGAACCGAAGTGCAGCTCGTTGCCACCGGAATCGGTAAGCGATGCAGCTACCACATTGCCTTCGATGACGTTGCTCTGAGTTATAGCTGCGTTCGGAGCGAGCAGCGACCCTTCGAAGATACGATTATCGATATTGAAACTGGTCGCAGTGCTGTCGTTCCAGAGGATCTGGTTGTAGTTGCCGCCGGTAATCTGCAGGCCGAAATCGCTTACGTTGCCGCCTGTAATATTGATGAGCAGTGTATCGGCCGCGGAAAAGTTTAGGATAGAGAGCGTCCGGTTGGCAGAAAGCTGAGAAGCCGGAATTGAGAAGACCTTGAAGTTGCCGTACTGGGTTGCGGTGTTCAGGTCGATGCTCAGGTTGTTCTGGTCAGATGTATTAATGGCCTGAGCGTTCAAACTCGCCAGAAAGTTAGACTGGGAAATGTATGGTGCGGAGCTGAAGATCGATGCGTTAACACCCGAGTTCAGCGTTCCACCCTGCTGAAACTGCAGAGCATTACCGCTTACAGAACCACCCACGTAGGCGTTGTTAGTAATCTGTGTGCTACCTGAAACGAGCACATTCCCTGCAACATAGGCTCCGATATTGGTGGTAGAGCCAACAGTTGCCGCACTGTACCCTGCTGTGCCGGACTTGAAATTTACATTATAGGTTGCGGTTGTCCAGTTGCCGCCGACCGCGATGGGACCTTCGCTCTCACCACCATTAGTCGTGTTCATATTGCCGAAAACAAAGGCGTTAAAGTCTTCAGCTACACCGAGATTTGTTTGTGCAGCCGCACCTGCGCAGGGCAGAGCGAGCGCCAGAGTCATCAATAGTTTGCGGACCATCTTACGCGTCCTTTCTAACAGGCGACGAAACGTGCAACCTGAATCGACATAGACAGGCGTGCGCCAGGCTGATAAACAGACCTGAATAAGCAGAAAATCAATGGTAGATATGGCGAGTAACGAATGCGCTACGTGGCGTAATTACAAATAAAATCGGTCAAACATAGGGGAACAACACTGCGTGGTGACGCCGGCACAGCTACTGCTTCTGGGCGAAACAAATGCCGACACATTCATTATACCAACGATTCGCGATGCCAGACAATTGCATTTGACCCAATTTTTATAATATTAAGCAGAATCTAAGACGAACATGGGGGTTAAGTTCTAGAATATAGGGGCGTGTAACTGGACTTATAGTAAACAAGCAAAGAATGGAAACGAGGAATCCCCTGATGCCCGGCTCCGCAACCGATCTGGCCATTACGGCCGTTGATGTGTATCCGTTTGACATTCCCATGCATGAGCCATTCCGCATAGCAACGATGGTAACCAGCAGGTCTCCGAACGTACTGATCCGGATTCGGACCTCGGCACAGGAGCTGACCGGATGGGGTGAAGCTTCTCCTCTCCACTCGATAACGGGAGAGACGCAGGGCATTTGCATTGCGGCAGCCCACGAGATCGCGCCGCTCATTGTCGGCAGGAATCCACTAGAAATCGCATTATTGGTCGATCTGATCAATCGGTTTCTGCCGCATAACAGCACCATTAAAGGGGCCTTCGATATGGCCCTCTACGATATCGCGGCGAAGCACGCCGGTATGCCGCTCTACCGCTTTTTGGGGGGCAGAGTTCGCCGGATGGAATCGGATCTTACCATCGGAATCGGGGAGCCGGCGGTGGCAGGCGAGAAGGCTATGGCGGTGCTCTCTAAGGGCTTCCGCATCATTAAAGTGAAGCTGGGAGCAACATTTGAAGAGGATGAGGCGCGCCTGCGCAATATTCGTGCGGCTATCGGACCTGATATAACCGTGCGCGTGGACGCGAATCAGGCATGGGATGTACCCACCGCAATCAAGAGTCTGCGATCGTTCGAAAAGTTTGACATCGAGTTCTGTGAACAACCACTTCGCGCACACGATACAGCCGGCCTCCACGCTGTAAGCCGCGCAGTCTCAATTCCGGTGATGGCGGATGAATCGCTCTTCTCCCCAGCAGATGCCCTGCGCCTATGCGCCGCGGATGCCGCCCCCTACTTCAATATCAAGCTCGCCAAGTCGGGAGGCATCTACTCAGCCCTGCAGATTGCGGCCATCGCTCAGGCAAGCGGGCGCACCTGCATGGTGGGATGCATGCTGGAGTCGCGCCTGGGGCTCTCTGCCTCTGCGCACTTTGCTGCCGCATGCGAATCGGTCCGATATTACGATATCGACTCCTGTTATGAACACTCCGAAGAGCTGATCGAAGGCGGCTTAACGCTGACAGACGGCATTATCACACTTCCTGAAACTCCCGGAATTGGAGCCGCTCCAAAACAGGAGACCATCGATAGACTTGAGCGTGCAGCACAATGATGGGACCTCAGATAGAGTTTATCGGCGACACGCAGGCGCTATTTGAAGACCAACTATGGACGTTTTTTGCCGGAAACGACTACCACCGATTTAGCCGGCACCCGGAAGTAGTCGCCGCGTTGATCGAGGCAACACACCGGCATGGCATCAACAGCGGCGGATCGCGCATAACCACGGCAAACCATGCGCTCTACCTGCAGTTGGAGGAGGCCCTTGCCTCCTTTCTTGGAGTGGATGCTGCGCACGTCTGCTCGGCAGGCTACCTCAGCTCCACCATGCTGCTGCAGGGTATTGCGCGCGATTTTGATAGCATCTTTATCGACTCGGTCGCACACGGTTCACTGATGGATGCCGCGCTGCAGTCCGGCCTGCCGATTACCGCTTTCCAGCATCGGGATCCGGAGGATCTTGCCTGCCGTCTCACAGAATCCACGAATCGTGCGGCAAGACCCCTGCTTCTGACCGATGGCGTCTTTGCCAGTACGGGAGACATCGCGCCTCTGATGGCCTATGCCACATTGCTGTCGCCGTTGGGCGGCCGTATTTTGGTGGATGATGCGCATGGCGTCGGCACGCTTGGCACTGCCGGCAGGGGCACTCACGACGAGCTGGGAGTTGCGCGCGACGTCATCTACCAAGCGGGAACATTGAGCAAAGGGCTGGGAGGCTTCGGAGGCTTTATCGCCGGCGCCCGCTCCGATATCGATTCCATACGCAGCTTGAGCAGGTCGTTCAAGGGGAGCACTCCCATGCCGCTACCCATTGCAGCCGCCTCGATTCGTGCAATCGAGATTCTTGGCCGGGAGCCGGAGCGGATTACTCGGTTACGATATCTGGCGGAGACGGTTAAGCCGCGCCTGAGGGATCTGGGCTTCCGAATCTCAGAGGGTGTCGCACCAATCTGTTCCGTTACCTTTCTGGATGCGGACAAGAACCGCCTCCTTGGCGCCTCCTTGCGCGAACACGGCATTCTTCCCTCCTTTATCGACTACCCGGGAAGCCCTCCCGGCGGCCACTATCGCTTTACACTCTCCAGCGCCCACACAGATTCCCAGATTGAATCTCTCTGTAATGCTGTCGCCCTCGCCGTCCGTCGCTGCCAATAGCGGTTAGCCCATTCGGCTTGAAACCACGAAACAGTTTGAGAATAGAGTATATTCGATATATCGAATATACTAAACTAATGATATACTAAGGGTATCTACTGCTTGCCCTCGCGAAAGATAGTTTCTGAGATGGTGGCAGGATGATTGGTCAGGTATTCGTTTGAAAGGCAACTCAGACCCGATGAAAGATGCGTTGCGAGAGTTCAAAGCCAATATATTCCAGGCGCTGGCACACCCTACCCGTATCGCGATTGTTGAAGCGCTGCGAAATGGGGAGTTGACGGCCGGCGTAATTGTCGAAAGGCTGGGTCTGGAGCAGGCAAATGCATCCCAACATTTCTCGGTCTTGCGATCCAAAAACATTGTTTCGACCCGCAAAGAGGGCAACCAGGTCTTCTATTCGCTTCGTGATCCTATCCTTGTAGAGGTGCTCGACACGTTGAGGCGATATTTCAACACGCATATTGAAGATGCCATGGCAATGCTGAAAGAGATGAACGGTATTGAGGGAGAGCCACCACGGTGAGTACAGCAACACGCGCAAACGCTAAGACGGGCAATCTCGGTAAACGGCTGGTGCCTAAGCTGCTGATCTGCATGCGCAACTATAACTCCAAAGAGTTCTCGTCCGATCTTATCGCGGGCATAACGGTAGGCCTGGTTGCCCTACCCCTGGCGATGGCATTCGGTATCGCCTCCGGTGTTACACCGCAGGCGGGCATCTATACGGCCGTCATCGCCGGATTCCTGATCTCCGCACTCGGAGGTTCGAAAACGCAGATCGGCGGACCGACTGGAGCCTTCGTGGTTATCGTCGCCGGCATAATCGCAAAATTCGGCCTTTCGGGCCTGATGATGGTCACGCTAATGGCGGGCGTGCTGCTCATTATCATGGGCCTCACAGGCTTCGGAACTGCGGTCCGGTTCATTCCGCGGCCGGTTACCATAGGCTTCACGAATGGGATTGCCCTGTTGATCGCCTCCACCCAGATCAAAGACTTTCTGGGAATGAAGACACCCGCGGTTCCCAGCGAGTTTTTGCCGCGCATGGTGCTTCTGGCGAAGCATGTGCAGGGAATAGATATCGCCACCACACTGCTCGCCGCGGCATCGCTAGCGGTGATTCTGTTGATGCATCGCATCACACGCAAGATACCGGGATCGATTGTCGCGTTGCTTCTCGGAACGGTTGTAACGGCGTTATTCCACCTGCATGTGGCAACGATTGGCAGCAAATTCGGCGGCATTCCGCAGGGGTTACCACCTTTCCATATCCCCACGTTCCGCGCCGACCTCATCGGTCCGCTGATGCCCTCCGCACTCACGGTCGCCATGCTGGCGGCGGTGGAGAGTCTGCTCTCCGCAGTCGTTGCCGATGGAATGACCGGTGACAAACACAACTCGAACATGGAGCTGATCGCGCAAGGTGTCGCCAATATCGCGACTCCGCTCTTCGGCGGCATCCCGGCCACCGGCGCTATCGCAAGAACCGCAACAAACATCCGCTCCGGCGCAAAATCGCCCGTTTCAGGAATAATTCATGCGCTAACGTTGCTGCTGATACTGGTGGCTGCCGCACCACTGGCACGCTTCATTCCACTCGCTACCCTCGCTGCTGTCCTCTTTGTAGTGGCCTACAACATGGGAGAGTGGCGAGAGATCGGCACAATTGTTAAGCTGTCCCGGGCAGACATCGCAGTCTGGATCGTAACCTTTATGCTGACGGTGTTCGCAGACTTGACGGTGGCTGTGGAGGTGGGAATCGGGTTGGCCGCACTGCTCTACATTCATAGAATCGCCGAGACCACCACCGTATCGACGGTGACGCCGGAGTATATCAAGAAGAGCCGCCCACACATTCTACAGGACAAGGTGGTGCCGGACTATGTCTCGATACTCCGGATTCATGGCCCGTTTTTATTCGGCGTATCGGACAAGCTCGCGGATGAGACCTACGATCTTACGGAGTTCGCCCCGGTGGTGGTGTTGCGATTGCGGAACATGACCGCCATCGATGCCACCGGGCTGCACGCCCTGGAGGTCCTGTCGGAACGGCTTGAGAAGGCTGGAAAGACGCTGCTGCTTTGTGGGGCGCGCGATCAGCCTGCGAGGCTGATCGCACGTTCGGATTTTGTCGACCATATCGGCGAGAAGAACATCTGCCCGCATGTGGAGGCAGCGCTCGCGAGGGCGAGAGTCATCATGGAGTCGAAGAGCGTTCCACCTCCCGGGGAAGGCGCCGGTATATAATTAGCGCAGATGCGGGCCTCTCTTTGAGCGTAACCGTCAAGCCCTTATCCATCAGGCTGCTTCCAGGAACCACATCGGTCCCCTGTATATCCGCGTTGGTGAGCGCATACCGAGCCTGAGGGTCCAGTCCGTGTAGATGTACCGTGATCGAGGCTTCGCTGCACAGGTCGCGTCGAAAGAGCTGCACGGCTCCATCGGGACCGCTCGGTCTGTTGTATTGCCATGCAATCCAGCTCTCACGGTTACGGCTGTAGGGCGTCAGTGGGTAGAAATCGGCAAGCATCATCGGCCCGATCTCTGCGAACTCCGCATACACCTTGCGCTGCAGCGGTGAGGTGCCCACGGTGCCGAAACCGGCCATATAGAAGCTGCGCAGTGAGTAGAGATCGGGAAAGTAGCATCCGGTCCCCTGGAAGGGCAGCCATGCGGAGAGGCTGAGCGTTTCACCCTGATTTCCCTCTACAACTTCAGGCATGTCTGGAAACTGAAAGTCGCTGCGCAGCAGAGGGACGGCACGCCGCATCGATTCGAGATCGTTTCTGCGTCCGCCGGAGGCACAGGAGTCGATATGCAGTCCAGGATTGCGCCTTCGCAGTTCATCCCAGAAGGCCAGATGGCCCTGCACGTAGAGGTTCTCCGTCATACCCTGCCGCTCAGGAGCGTCGTTGCGCACCCAGGCAGGATAGGGTCCGCCACCGTTCATATCCTCCCGGTACCAGTCCAGCCCCTGGGTCTTCACCATCTGATCCACATGGTCTGTGAGCCACTTGAGCGCTTCCGGATTACCCAGATTCAGCAGTGAGCCGTGCGATTCGCCAGGCAGAAGCCACTCTGGATGCGTACGACCGAGCCACGAGTTGGGGTCTCCCACCCGCTCCGGCTCAAACCAGAGCAGGAACTGCATCCCCTGCTTCCTCACCCAGCTACTAAACGGTGTGAACCCATCCGGGTACTTTGCGGGATCGGGATCCCAGGTGCCGGTGTTCAACCAGACATCTCCGCCCTTATATGGGCCACCGCTGCTGGGATACCAGGTGCCGGTTCCGCCGGCATCACGCCAGCAGATGTCCGGCCGTATGCCGGCATCGAGCACGGCTTGTATTCCCGGCACATTAGCCATGGAGCCCTCGACCTGTATCTGCGAAACGGGGCCTTGCGGCGTACCCTGTGTGCGCGGAATCGTGTAGGCCATGTACCAGCGACGCCATAGATTTTGAGAGCGAATGGTATCCGACCCACGATAGAGCAGGATCGCTGTAAGTGGCGTACGTATCTCCTCGCCGGGGCGAAGGGAGAGGTGCGTCCGCTTCTGCCCCGCTTTCACCTGAACGGCGGAGCCGGCTTCATCGCCACGGTGGAACTCTGCAGCCCACTCGCCGGGCCAGCCAACCGCAATTAGTGCGCCGCCTCCAGGCATCTGCAGGTTGAAGTAGGGCCAGCCGTTGGGACCATCGCAGGATTTACCCGATCCCGGTGGTCCGAAACGCTTACTCAGGCCAGGTGTCACCTTCAGATCGTATGGTTCGTAGCTCTCCGGGGAGCAGTAGTCTCCGCGTAGTCCGTGCAGAACATACTCACTGTTCGGTGAACCGCTCTCTCCCAAACGCGTATCGAGCCCCTGAACACTCTCCAGAAT
>Ga0182012_10006146_pt1 | contig 12294 bp, 11 predicted proteins | sample 612S2SmetaG_FD_120486 | JGI IMG/M metagenome (GOLD analysis project Ga0182012, IMG submission 120486) | Permafrost microbial communities from Stordalen Mire, Sweden - 612S2S metaG | ecosystem: Environmental > Terrestrial > Soil > Wetlands > Permafrost | place: Sweden: Stordalen | collected...
TATCGCGTTCTGTTACTCGCACAGCTTCGCCTTGTCGCAGTTCCTTCTGCTGTTTGAGGGCTATAGCGCGATCCTGATGATCTCCTCATTCAACGTAGCCATCCAGCACCTGGCTTCCGACCAGATGCGTGGCCGCGTGATGAGCATCTACGCCACGTGCTTTCTGGGCTTGCCGCCTTTGGGCTCCCTGCTTGCCGGCGAAATGTCCCGCCACATCCCCACGCCGCACGCGCTTGCAGCCATGGCCGCCGCAGCCGCAACTATCTTCGTGGCCACCTATACAGTCTCCCGCCCGCTCCGCGAACTGGATTGAAAAGGCAGCGAGTCGGCGAGTCAGCAAGTCAGCGCAGGCTTGTGTGCAATGTCTTTACACCACAGGGACCGGCTGTGCGCAATGAGCGCAGCGCTTGGCGGCGATTGGAATCTCGCTCAGGCACTCGGGGCAGGCCTTTGTGGCGGGCGGCGCTGGCGGGGCGGGCTTGTTGATCCGCGCCAGCAGCGTGTTCAACGGCAACACGACGCCGAAATAGACGACGGAAGCCACGATAAGGAATTGCACACTGGCGGTAAGAAAGTTGCCAATCCGGATGGGGGTGCCATGCACATCGAACACCACATAACTGAAATCCGGCTTGCCCACTACGGCCGCAATAAACTGCTTCAGGACGTCGTTCACCAGCGATGTGACAATGCCACTAAAGGCCGCGCCGATGATCACGGCTACGGCAAGGTCAACTACATTCCCACGCAGAATAAATTCACGAAAACCCTTCAACATATTTCCTCCAGCTATCTCCCCTCAGTAGTCTGGCCTGGGCAATCGCGGGGGTACGATGACCAGTGTTTCGCCCAATCTTACACGGCGGCAAGGGGGTCGAGCCACCTTTGGCGTGGAGTTTTGGCGGGAGCCAAATGAAGTTTTGCCAGTACATTACACCGGATACAGCCACAGAAATACCGCCATCGCCAGAATCATCAGTTCCGAGTAAAGCAGGATGAGTACCCCGGCATGGTGAAGGCTCCATTTGCGGCTCAGGCAGCGCGCCGTTTCGCCCATCCCCCAGGCCGCTGCCGCGACAGGCAGAAATTGCCAGTGGGAAGCGTGCAGGTGATTTGCGTCGGGAAACCCAGCCAGCCGCATACTCGCCAGCAGTGCGCCAAGCGAGAGGACGATTCCGCGCAGAAGCGACCGTTCTCGCAGCCGGAAGAGGTTGGGGCGGGGAAGCACCACAGTCTTACTGTAGCCGCTTCGGCTTACTTCGCCGCCAACTCCATCTCGCGCAGCGACTCCGTATACGGCGCCCGCAGCACGCCCCGCTCGGTAAAGATCGCCGTCACATACTTCGCAGGCGTTACATCGAACGCCGGATTGCAAATCCCCACCCCATGCGGCGTCAGCTGCTTCCCGCCGTGGTGCGTGACCTCTTGAGCCGATCGCTCTTCAATGGGAATCGCATCGCCCGTTTCCGTAGCCAGGTCGATCGTCGACCAGGGCGCAGCGCAATAAAACGGAATCCCGTGCTCTTTCGCCAGAATGGCCACGTTATAGGTACCAATCTTGTTGGCAAAATCGCCGTTGGCCGCGATACGGTCCGCGCCCACGACTACGGCTTGAATCTTGCCCGCCCGCATCAGACTGGCCGCCATGTTGTCGCAGATCACCGTCGTCGGAATCCCGTCCGCCATCAACTCCCAGGCCGTTAACCGCGCGCCTTGCAGAAACGGCCGCGTCTCATCGGCGTAGACGTGGATATTCTTGCCTTGCTCTACCGCAGAACGAATCACCCCGAGCGCGGTTCCGTAACCGCACGTGGCCAATGCGCCTGCGTTGCAGTGGGTAAGTACGCCGCCTTCTTCCGGCAGCAGCGCCGCGCCGAATGCGCCCATCGCCTTGCAAGCGGCAATGTCTTCGTCGTACATGGCATGCGCTTCGGCGAGAATTTTTCCCTGGATTTGGGAGAGTGTCGCGCCTTCAGCGAGAAGGCCGGCGAAGAGCCGCTTCATTCGGTCGATTGCCCAGAACAGGTTCACGGCCGTTGGCCGCGTTCCGGCGAGGCGCGCGCAAATTCGCTCGAACTCCGGCGCAAACTCCGCAGCCGTCTTGGCTTTGGTTTGCTGCGCGCCGAGCGCGATGCCATAGGCTGCGGAAACGCCGATGGCCGGTGCGCCGCGCACAACCATGGTCACAATCACCTCGGCCACCTGTTCGTAATCGGTGGCGAGTACATAGCTCTCCTCAAGAGGGAGCTTCGTCTGATCGATAAAACGGACACCGTCGGGTGTCCAGGCAAGGGTGGGAATCATGCTCTTCCAGTGTAAATGGCAAACCGGCGAAGATCGGTTCAGGCCCGCTCTCGCCAGTGTGCTGGATCGCGGCTGCCGTGGAAACACGCGATGACTGTCAGCGTTTCGACGGCTTCCATGACAAACATGAGTGCATATGGAAAGCGGCGCAGCAGGGCGCGTCGGATGCTCTTGTAGACGATAGGGAATTGCCGTGGATTGGCGCTCATTCGCCCTATAACGGCGTCAACCGACCCGCGGAAATGCCGCCCTAGACCGGGAGCCTCGTTTTCGTACCAGTCCTGCGCGTTCATAAGCTCAGCGCGGGCGCGCAGTGTGAAGATGACCGGATACACTACGGGCAACGCTGCTCAAGCTCAGCCTTCAAAGTCGCCCAGGTGACGCCTTCGCGGCGATCCTGGTCAAGCGAAGCCAGTCGGCGGTCAAGCTCAGTCCGTTGCGTTACTGTCAGGGGAAGATGATCGTCTTCAAGACTATCCCAAAGCTGCGAGATCAACAGGAGGCGCTCTGGCGGGGTCAGACGCACAAGTTCGTCACTGGTGAGTATTGCCATTGATTGAGCATAGTAGGGTACGACCCTGAAAGCAACAGGGACCAGTGTTTGCGGGTAAAGACCAGCGAACCTCCATCAAGGCCGCAGGAACAGTTCAAGCCGCTGACCCACCTGCTCGTGCGTGAGGTATTCGACGATTTCATGTTCGGCGCGATAGTCAAGAATAGCCTTGATGTTGTCGAGGCCAGCTTCCGGGTAGCAATCCAAGGTTTCGGTTATTGCTTCTTCTGGCGATAATCCCTCGTTGCGAAAAGCGTCATAGTTTCCCGTGATGGCATCCACTGGCAGGCGAGTGTTTCTAAGCAATGGCGCGCCGCTGACCTTGCCGGGGATGACTTCAACCAATGAACAATCGGACCAGTCGATAGTAGCCATATTCTCACCTCCCTGCCCCTATCGTAGCCCTTTATCCGTGGAACGAACAGCCTCACGCGCGCGTGAGCCCTCACCACGCATGATCGGTTTGAGGCTGGGACCATTCATGAAAACCTTTTCATTTTCCACTGGACGTACCTCCGCCCCCGTCAGTAGAGTTGTCTGGACTTACTTTCCACGCCGCTCATCCTCCGTTTTGAGCCAACGCCGTCACCCAAGGAGCCGCTCGTGTTGAACCTCACCGCCGTCGATTGGCTGATCATGCTGCTCTACTTCGTCTTTGTGCTGGGCATCGGCTTTGCCCTCAAGCGCTACATGAAGACGAGCAAGGACTTCTTCCAGGCTGGCAGGGCCCTCCCCGCCTGGATTTGCGGTCTTGCGTTTATCAGCGCCAACCTCGGCGCGCAGGAAGTCATCGGCATGGGTGCTTCCGGCGCCAAGTACGGGCTAGAGACAGCGCACTTCTACGGCATCGGCGCCATCCCCGCCATGATCTTTGTCGGCATCTTCATGATGCCGTTTTATTACGGCTCCAAGGCCCGCTCCGTGCCCGAGTTTCTCCGCATGCGCTTCGATGAAAAAACGCGTGCGCTGAATGCCTGCTCCTTCGCTGTCATGACCGTCTTCAGTTCGGGCATCTCCATGTACGCCATGGCGCGCCTCATCCAGGCACTGCATGTTTTCGATGGATTGTTTTACGCGCTTGGCTGGCCGCAGCAGGGAATCTTCACCTTCTCCATCGTGCTCTCGGCAGTCATTGTGCTGGCCTATATCTTTCTCGGCGGACTCACCAGCGCCATTTACAACGAGGTGCTGCAGTTCTTCCTGATCATTGCCGGATTCCTGCCCCTGGTGCTGCTCGGCCTGCGCAACATCGGTGGATGGTCCGGCCTCAAGGCATCTGTTCCTGCCCAGTACATGCACGAGTGGCACGGCGTAGCCCACGCCTCCACTAATCCCATGGGCATTGAGATCATTGGCCTCGGCATGGGGCTCGGCTTCGTGCTCGGCTCCGGCTACTGGTGTACTGACTTTCTCGTCATCCAGACCGCCATGGCCTCAAAGAACATGGCGGCGGCGCGCAAGGTTCCCCTCATCGCCGCCGTGCCTAAAATCTTCTTCCCGTTTCTCGTAATTCTCCCCGGCCTGTTGGCGATAGGCCTGCCCACGCCTCACACCACAACCACCGAGCGCAACATCAACGGCATGATCGTTCGTGAAACCAACGTTGTACCCCACAACGTGGAAGAGGGGCGCGGCCTGGTTCCAGCCAAGATCAACCCGGTGACCGGGCAGCCGATGTACATGGCTAACGGAGAGCCCCTGCTCGACTACGACATGGCCACGCCCAACATGCTGCTCCACTTTTTCCCGACAGGCATTCTCGGGCTCGGTCTCACCGCGCTGCTGGCCAGCTTCATGAGCGGCATGGCCGGCAACGTGACGGCATTCAACACCGTCTTTACCTACGACCTCTATCAGTCCTACATTCACAAAGGCGGCACCGATAAACACTACATGGCCGTAGGCCGATGGGCTACCGTCGGCGGCATTCTATTGTCGATCGCCACCGCCTACGCCGCCATCAACTTCAACAACATCATGGACACCCTGCAGTTGGTTTTCAGCTTTGTGAATGCGCCGCTGTTTGCGACTTTCCTGCTCGGCATGTTCTGGAAGCGGGCAACAGGGCACGGCGCATTCGCGGGCCTTATCGCAGGCACCAGCGCGGCGATGCTGCACCACGGACTCACGCTGCCTATCGAGGCGCACCCAGGCATTCATGGCGGATGGATTACCGTGGTCCATCAGTATCCCAGCGACATGGCGCAAAACTTCTGGGGCGCAATCTTCGCCTTCGGCGCAAACTTCATTGTCACCGTCGTCGTAAGCCTCGCCACCAAAGCCCGACCCGAGTCGGAGCTTGTCGGTCTGGTGCACTCGCTGACTCCCAAACCACCCAAGGCCCACGACGTATGGTGGAAAAGCCCCGAAGCGCTCGCCGTCGCCGTATTGCTGATGGCTGTTGCCTTGAACATTTTCTTCTACTGAGGCTTTTCCGCGATCGTAGCGGCAGGATAGGAGCAAATCATGAGTCTGGATTTACGCGTCCCCATGGGCCTGATGTTTACCTTGGTCGGCATGATCCTCACGTCCTTTGGTCTCGCCACCAACGGCGAGGCTATTTACGCAAAGAGCCTGGGCATCAACGCCAATCTCTGGTGGGGGCTTGTGCTGCTGGTCTTCGGCTTGACGATGTTCTTTCTGGGCCGCCGCAGCCAGAAACGCCTCGCCAAGCTGCCGCCCGAGCCGGTCGACAAAACCCTCTCCCGGCTCGGGCACTGATCCGAAGCGAGTCAGCAAGTCAGCGAGGCAGCGAATGGACGCATCGACCAAGAAGAATGATGGCTTCGCCAGCAACGGAAGAACACGCCATTTCCGCGACCTCCTTGTCTGGCAAAAGGCAATGAACTTGGCCAAGGCAGTGTATTTGGAGACCGAGGCCTTACCGCAGAAAGAAATGTTCGGCCTGCAATCGCAAATGCGCAGAGCCGCCGTCTCAATTCCAAGCAATATTGCGGAAGGTCACGGTAGGCTTAATGATGGGCACTTCCGGCAGTTCCTGGCCAACGCGCGCGGTTCTCTTTTTGAATTGCAGACTCAAATGGAACTTGCCGCTGGCCTGAGTTTTCTCAATCACGCGAACGTCACTATCCTGATGGAGCAATCCGAGGAGGTTGCCCGCATGATCAACGGCCTGCTTCACTCCCTTGATGCCCAGAAACCGCGGGCGCCACAGGACCAGGCTGACTTGCCGACTAGCTACCTGCTGACTCGCTACTCCGTCCTTACCCCAAACTTCATCGTTCGATAATCAAACGTATAGCTCTTCAACTGATCCAGAAAATCCAATCCCAGTACGCCATAAACATCGTCCAGCGCCGCCAGCCCAATCGGCGCCGTTATCACCTGGATATAGTGCGCCTGCACGTCCGCGGGCCCAATCATCAATGGAATCGTCTCCGCCACAAACGCCGGTTGCGGCGGATTGTTCTGCGCTCCCGGAATCGAAAACAGCTCCATCTTCTGCGCAGTAAAATTCTCCGAGTGCTCGTCGTAGTAGCGCGAAGTCAGATAAGTCTGCTGCCCGCTTGCATCGACCACAAACATGCGCTCCTGTCCCTTCTCGCCCAGCGCCACAATCGTCTGGTCACCATCCAAAAAGAACCGCGCCCCCAGCATCGGCGCATCCTCTTTTTCCGCCGCCGGCATAGGCTTGGACGGCCGCACCTCCATCGTCGCGTCCGCCGTAACGGTCAGGCTCCCAAGCGCGGAAACCGCCGCATATCCCAGCTCACCCTCGACTTGATAATGCGATTTCGGAAACGAATAGTCCGCATCCTCAAACACAAACGCCGTCATGTTGCGAAACGTGATCCGACCTCCGATCGTGAAACGCGGAATCACCGTCATGCGTACCTGCATGGGTCGCCCAGTGATCGAGCGAACGGTTGCGGCTTCCTCTGAAACCTTCAGTCCCGCCTCCTTCGCCAGCGAGCGCGCAATCAGGTTGAACGGCGCCGTAGGGTCCATCATCCAACTGTGCGGCCGCGCATCCACATATACCGGCAGCTCCGTCAGCCCCAGCGGGTTCCGCGTGATCTGTAACAGGAACGGCGCATAAGGCTCCACCGTCATCGGCGGATTTGCCGCGGCCAACGGCGCAAGCTTCAGTGGCAGCTCAATCTCGTCGATCTCTTCGGGCGTGAGCCGACCCTGCATCCGCGAAGCATACGCCGCATAAGCGTTGGCAGCCTTGGCCATGTCGCCCGCTCGCAGGTAATCCTCAGCCAGCGCCTTGCGCAGCAGTTTTTCCTGCGCTAAATTTCCGCCAGCCATCACCTTCTCCAACAGCGGGGCGAGCAGTTCAATCGAGCCCTTAGCGTCGTTATTCCGGTTAGCCAGAATGCCCCGGTAAAACTGCGCCTGCTCCGGCGGCATCTGGTCTACCTGCGCCTCGATCCGCAAAAACTGGTGATCCGCCAGCAGGCGCTCAAACCGTGCCTCTGTGTCCAGGCCGCTGGTTGTGCCTGTATGCACCTGCTCGCTTTGGGATTGTGCCGCCGGAGTTTGTTGCGGCTGGGCCTGTTGAGGAGGGCTTTGCTGCGCGTGGAGGTCGGCCGCAGACAGGGCAACGGCGCAGACCGCCAACCTGCTCCAGCGCCGCCAACCCGTTACTGCGAATCCGCCCCAATCCCTCATTCTCTGTACGAAGGTATCAGATTCACATCGAGACCATTTGCGGCCTTCACCCTCGTCCCTGGACCGCCCCGGAAAGCGCATTCCCAACGCCTTCGCCCAATCCGCAAATCGTTCAATTTGGGAAACTTACCCTCTATTTACTGACTCTTGAGATTTTCCTGACGCCACAACCGGTAAACTTGATATAGATGAAGCGAAGAACCATCGAACATTACGAGATTCTCCGCAAGCTGGGCGCAGGTGGCAGCGGCGTTGTCTACCTGGCAAACGACTCGCTTTTGCAGCGCCCAGTCGTGCTCAAAATCCTGCGCACCGGCGTCCTCTCCGCAGAGCAGCTCCGTTCCACCGTATTGCGCGAAGCCCGGCTCGCTTCCGCCATCGAACACCCCAACGTCTGCGCCATCTACGAAGTCGGCGAAAGCGGCGATGAGGGCTACATCGTCATGCAGTACGTCCCCGGGCAGTCGCTCGACCGGCTCATCGCCCGTGGGCCGGCCAGCCTGCAACTCGTGCTCTCGGTCGGAATCCAGATTGCCGACGGCCTTCAGGCCGCCCACTCCCTCGGCATCTTTCATCGTGACCTCAAGCCACAGAACGTGATGCTGACCGATGGTGGCCTGGTCAAGATCCTCGACTTCGGTCTCGCCCGCCGCCTGCCTCCTGAAGACGCCAATTTCGACCCCTCCAAACCCGGATTGGAAAAGGGCGCCTCCGTTGCCGCTACCTACACCGCCCGCGGCGGCACCATCCGCTATATGGCCCCCGAGCAGTTCGTCACCGGCCAGTCCAGCGTGCAGTCCGACGTGTGGGCTCTCGGCGTCATCTTGTACGAGCTAGTCAGCGGACGCCACCCCTTCGCCCGTCCCGAGGGCGAAGATTTCCAGGCCATCCGCGCTATCCAGTTCCTCAACCCTGAAGACCTCACCTTCATCGTCCCAGGAATTTCGCCAGAGCTGAAAAGCGTGATCGCCAGTTGTCTTGAAAAGAACCCCGGCCAGCGTTCCGCCTCCGCCGCCGAAGTCCGCGAATCCCTCAAGACCATCATGAAGGCGCTGCAAATCGAAACCGGCATCATCCCCGGAGACGCGGCCGCCAACCTGCCCACCACCGGCCCCGAAGCGGAAAAGCGCAATACTGGCTTCCTCTCCATGCTGGCCGAGCGATTTCGCGAGTCGGCCGTCGATCGTGCGCCACAGAATTCTTTGGTCGTACTCCCCTTTACCAATCTGGGCGCAACGGAGGTGGCTCCTCTCTACGGCTTTGCCCTGGCCGACGCCATCGCCGCCCGCCTGGCGCGCATTCCCGCTCTTGTCGTTCGCCCCTCAAGCACCCTCATGCGTCTGCCCATCGGGCAAATGGACCCGCTCTCCGTCGGACAAAAGCTGCTTGTCTCTTTCGTATTGGCCGGCAATTTTCTCCGCTCCGAAGAAGGCTTCGACCTGAACTGGCAACTGCTTGACGTAGCCTCCCAGAGCGTGCGTTCAGGCGGCGCCATTCGCGTATCGTCGCTTGACCTCATAGCCGTCCAGACCGAAATCTCCAACGAAGTTTTCGCTGCGCTCCACGGCCTCTCCGCCAGCGAGCAATTTGACGCGCCACGTTTTGGGCATCGCGACTCTCCGAACGGGTCCAAAGGCTCAAATGCGACAAATGGCCCAAATGGGTCCAATGGATCATTGCCCGGCCGCGTCAGCGAGGACTATCTGCAGGCGCGTGCGCTGCTCAGCTCTTTCATGGTGCGCACCGGCAACCGTGCCGACCTCGACCGCGCCCACGCTCTCTTCACCAGCGTCACCGCCACCGATCCCGAGTTCGCCGCCGGCTGGTGCGGCCTCGGCATTGCGGAGCTGCAATATGTCCGTCACGGCTTCGGCGGCCAGATTCACGTCATGCACTCCCGCCGCGCCTTTGACGAAGCCCTCCGCCTCGATCCCGCCTCCATTGAGGCCAATCTCTACCGCATTTACATGCTGCTCTCTCGCGGCGAAAAGGAGTCGGCCCGCCACGGCATCGCCAACCTGCTCTCCAGCGCCGCTAACGATTGGAACGTCCACATGGTCGCCGGCCTGGCCCTGCGCGGCGACGGCATGTACGACGAAGCCCTCCACCAGTTCAGCGTCTCTCTAAAGCTCAACCCCGCCAACGCGCCCATCCTCTATAACCACCGCGCCCGCGTCTACCACTATCAGAACCAGATTGAGCTCGCCGGCGACGAGTTGGAAAAAGGTCTGGCCCTCGAGCCGCGCCACCCGCTGCTGCGCACCTCCGCGGGTTACCAGCAGATGCGCCTCGGCAATCTCGATAAGGCAATCGAGATTCTTGAAGGTGTAGTGCACGACGACAACTCCCTGCGCATTGCCGTGCCCACTCTCGCGCTCTGCTACGTACAGGCCGGCAAACGCGAGCTCGCCGCGGCGCTGTTAAAAGACGACACCATGGCCGCCGCTGAAGCCGACAGCGAAATGGCCTACCGCCTCGCTTCTTATTTTGCCGTCGAGGGCGACTCGAGCGAAGCACTCCACTGGCTCCGCCGCGCCATTTATCTAGGCAACGAAAACTACCCCTGGTTCCAGAAGAATCCCGCTTGGAACAATCTCCGCACGAACGCCGATTTCGAGCGAATTCTCGAAGACCTAAAGCGCGGCTTCCGCAAAAACCAGAAAACGTGGAAGCGGCTGCTGGAGCAAGTCCCGACCGACGGGGAATAAGCGCGATTGGCGCTAATCTCAATACGCCTAAGGACGATGGGTGCCCCAGGTCTGGATTCTCAGACCTGGGAGACTACGAACCTCGACAGACCTACTCCACCAGACCTCACCTTCGATTACTTCTTTTTCTTCTTCTTCTTTCCGGAATCCTTCTTCTCAGCCTTCTTGCCAGACACTTTCTTGTCAGCTTTCTTATCAGCCTTCTTGCCCGCTTTCTTTTTCTCGGCCTTTTTCTCGCTCTTCTTCTCTGCCTTTTTCCCCGCCTTCTTTCCGGCTACTTTCTTCCCAGCCGTCTTCCCTGCAGCGCCAGCCTCCGCATGCTTCTTCTTTCTCTTCTTCTTCACCGGTGGGGGCGGTGGAGGCGCTGGCTCAGGAGTAGGTGTGGGCGTAGGAGCAGGCGTTGGCGTCGGCGTAGTCCCCGCAGGAGCCAGCAGCGGAATCAGCTTCGCAGCAATCGGCGATCCAAGCCCGGTGCAAGCATCCCATCCCGGCCCCGCATAAAACGCCCCATTGTTCCCCTGCGTAATGTCGTTGAGCGCCGAGGCCGCCTTCGCCGCATAAATAGCCGGCTGAATGAATCCCACCTGCGTCCCCAATTGTTGGTTCGCCACCGCGATCAGCCCCGCCCACAGCGGAGCCACAGCGCTGGTTCCGCCTATCACCGTGTCCTGGCCGTCCACGCGAATCTGGTAGCCGGTGGTTGGGTCGGCATCCCCAGCCACATCCGGCACGCCGCGCCCGCCCGTGCTTCCGGTCGGAGCAGGCACATTCGCATTCGCCTGCCAACTGGGCAGCGCAAAGAAATTGCTCACCCCGCCGCCCGTTGCGCCCTCGTTGTTCGCCAGTTCGTTCCACACGACTTCAGAAACGATCGTCGCCCCGTTCGCATCGAGATTCGTCCCACCGCAAGCCAGCACATGCGGACTCGATGCAGGGAAGTCCACGTTGTTGCCCGTCCCGCCGTCGGTTGACCCGTTATCGCCCGCGGCCACCGTGATGGTCACGCCTAGCGCCGCCGCCGACTGGCAGGCCGCATCCAGCGCCGTCATGCTCTGCGCCGTCCATGCCGACTCCGGGCCGCCCCAGCTGATCGAAATCACGCTCGGCTTGTTGGTAGGGTCGTGCACCGCCGTAGTAATCGCGTCCGTGAATCCCTGGTCCGTATTGGGCGTAAAGTAAACCACGATGTTCGCGCCGGGAGCTACGCTCGCCGCCACTTCAATGTCGAGCATTACCTCGCCGTCCGCGCTCGAAGCCGTGGTTGGCGCATTCTTGCCCTTGTCTACGCTAACCGCCGTGATCGTCGGCGCCGACAACCCCAGCGATTGGAAATAAGTGGTCAGGTCGGCCTGCTTATATCCGCCGCCCAACTCGATGATTCCGATGGTCTGTCCTGCTCCCGCCGCGGTCGCCGGCCATTGATACGCCTGCGCCACCTGCGGCGGTGTGTAACTCGTCGGCGCAGCCGGGGCCTCAGCATTCACCTGTCTCACTCGAAAATGCGGCTTAGCCTGTGGCCGGTTATCCAACCCCAGCACCGCGACCACCGACCCGACCAGCGCCTCCGGCAGTTGAATTCCGCCTTCGCGCACGCGGTATTCCACGCCGTCAATGACCTTCTGCTCCAGCGCTACGCCGAACGCCTTCTGCATGTCGGCCGCTGTCCCCGTCAGTTGCACCGTGCGCCGTATCGCCGCCGTCGGATCGTCTTCCACCTTCAGGTTGAATTCCTTGGCGAACGCGTTGACCAGCTTCAGCGCCGCAGGGCCTGCCGTATGGTGCTTCTTATACTCCGCCCTGCTCAGCCGCACCGGACCATTCGCCCTGCCGCCGCGCTTGTTGATCTTCAGCGGCTCTTTTCGTTTCACAATCAATGAAACGGTGATCTTCGCCTTCGGCGGCGTAACCTTCACATGGACCGCATTTTCAACCGCGGCCTTCTCACTTCCTGCCAGGACAACACGTGTCTGTTCCGCAAAGCGCGGAGTCTTGACGCGGGGGGACTTTGCCATAACTCGCCTCTTTCTCATCCTGGCCGCATAACTCAGTTTTCAGAGCCAGGAATTAGATGAGTCCGAATCATAATCCAAA
>Ga0182012_10006147_pt1 | contig 12293 bp, 14 predicted proteins | sample 612S2SmetaG_FD_120486 | JGI IMG/M metagenome (GOLD analysis project Ga0182012, IMG submission 120486) | Permafrost microbial communities from Stordalen Mire, Sweden - 612S2S metaG | ecosystem: Environmental > Terrestrial > Soil > Wetlands > Permafrost | place: Sweden: Stordalen | collected...
CCGCGAGCAACTCGCTGATTGCAAACAACTTGCGAATAACATGATCCTCCCCGTTGTCAGACCGGCCGGAAACCTTAAAATATGCGTTGTAACACATTGCATTAAAACGGCTTGCGTTAATTTATGGCCTTACAGACCTGGCGGCCCTGGATTCCGAAGTCTGCGGTCCGCGAATTTGCCAACAACTTAGCCCGACTTTCGATACTGGAAGAGTCGGGCGACTGTTTTCGTGGGGACAACCTTGGAATTCCCCGATAAAATTGAGGTTTTTGACGCCAAAAATACGGAGAAGTGGTGTAGTGAAGACCTTTGGGCGGGCACACCTCAAAAGTTGAAGGATTTTGAGGATTGCCTGAAAAATATGTGCCCAGCATCGAAAGTCGGGTTAAGCGGGCCGAGTGATAAACCGTTGGGTCTTACGTCGGCGGCCACGGATTATCAAGCGTCAGGGGCGGCGGGCGAGGGCGGACTGGATTTCCGCCAGCCAGTCGTGGCCGGGCTGGGCGTAGGGGCGGAAGGTTTCGGTGACACCCTCGCGGTCGAGGTAGAGCAGGGCGCGGTGGAAGCCGAGGTTGCCGGCGTCAGGGGAGTCAATGAGGCTGGCGGAATCGCCGGCGCTCATCTGGAAGAGGACGCGCATTTCAAATTCGCTGAGGGCCTTGCGGCCGAGGCAGCGGTTGACGTTGTTATACGTGTCCACGCTGGTGAGCAGGTGGAAACCGCGGGCGGGGCCTTCGGTGATGAGGTCCAGGAGGACTTGGGCGGGGTTGGGCGCGGAGCCGGCGTCGCCACCACCGTAGCTGAATTCGTCCTCGGCCCGGAGTTTCTTGAAGTTCTGGAGGCCTTGGATGAGGAGGAAGGTCTCGGGGCCGGGGCCGGCGGATTCGGCGCCGCGGGCCTTGAGGTCGGCGGCGAGGCCGGCCATGACTTCGGCGAGGTTGGCGTTATTGACCTGAACGACCTCGTGCGGGACGGCGGCGAGGAGCCGCTGAAAAAATTCGCGCTGGGGGAACCCGGGCGGGGTGCTGTCCAGCACGACGAAACGGGTTTGCCGGCGGGGATATTGCGCGGCCAGGGTGAGGAGCGCGAGGGACAACATGGTGAGGGTGCGTTCCTCGCTCTGGCTGACGATGAGGAGGTGGTTGCCGCTCTGCCGTTTGAAGACGACTTCGGTGGGGCCTTTGATGGAGTTGGGCGCGCCGAGCCAGACGCGGGGCTGGCCGGGCAGGGCGGCCGGCAGGGCGGCCAGGACGCCGGCCAGCAGGAGGTTCTCGCGGACATCGGCCGGGGCGCTGCCTTCAAAGATGATCGGGCCGGGGTAGCGGCCGGGGGATTGATCGGCGTGGGCGCGGACGAGGGCGAGATGGCGGTCGCGGACCTGGTCGTCCAGCCAGACGCATTGGAAGGGGCTGTTGCCCTCGATGGAGCCGGCGGTGTCGTTGTAAATTCCCTCGCCGGGGCGGGAGAGGAGGCGCGGGGCGGGGTTGTCCTGGTCCATGATCAGGTAGGCGTCGGCCTCGTTGCACTGGAGGGCGATGCGGATGACCATCTGGCCGATGGTGGCGCGGGCGAGCGTATAAGCGCCGCCGAGGGTCTGGGAGCCGAGGACAACATGGATGCCGAACGCGCGGCCCTGGCGGATGATGCGGTCCAGGAGCACGGCCGCGCCCTGGGAGATGCGGTCCTCCTCCACGAAGAATTCCTGGAACTCGTCAATGAGCAGGAGGGAACGCGGAAGCGGTTCGACTCCGCCGCCGCGATAGTAGCCGGCCAGGTCCTGGGCCCCGTGCTGGCGGAAGAGGTCGCCGCGGCGGCGCAGTTCCTCGTCCACGCGTTGGAGGACGCTCAGGCCGAAGGCGCGGTCGCTCTCGATGGCCACGACGCGGGCATGGGGCAGGCGACGGGTGGCGTAGCACTTGAACTCGACGCCCTTTTTGAAGTCCACGAGGTAGAACTCGACCTGGTCGGGGCTGCACCAGAGGGCGAGGCTGGTGATGATGACGTGGAAGAGGGTGGATTTGCCGGACCCGGTTTTGCCGGCGACGAGGGCGTGCTGGCGGGTGCCCTTGCCGATGGCGAGGTATTGCAGCTTGGTGGCGCCGGAACGGCCGATGGGCACGCGGAGTTCGTCCACGGTGCTTTCCCGCCAGAGGGTGTCGGCCGCCGGGGCGACCTGCTCGAAGGGCACCTCGACGCGGGTGGAATTTTTGCTGTGGCGGCCGGACTGGTTCAGGAAGCGGGTGGCAAACTCCGGGGAGGGCGGCGGGTCGAGGGTGATCTGCACGCCGTGGAGCGGCTGGTGGGTGAACCGGAACCCGCCCGCGCCGTGCGCCAGGCAGACGAAGGTTTTCTGGAGGTCGTCCATCCGTATATCTGCCGGCAACGGGGTGCGCTGGTCCCATTGGAGGAAGACGTACACGCCGCAGCGCGCGCCGCTGGCGGCGATGTTGCGGAGGCGGCGGGCGGCGGTCTCGCTGAAATTGACGGGGAAGGACGCAATGACGAGGAAGTGATATTTTTCCGCCATGGTGCCGGCCTCGGCGTTGTATTCGGCGATGGTGGCGTAGTCGTTGCGCAGATACATCTGGATGACTTTCTCCATGTGTTCGTTCAATTCGGAGAGTTTTTCCTCGAATTGCGTGGTCTGGGTCCAGATGCGGCTGTTGATGGCGCTTTCCTCATAGTCGGCCAGGTGCATGAGCGCGGCGAAGTTTTCGCCCAGACCGACGGGATCAAAGATGGTGACGCTCAACTTGCCCGGCGGCGTGGTGGAAATCAGCCGGAAGATGAGGTTGTTGATGGTGTCCACGGCCTCGGTCGTGCCGGACGGTCCGGTTTGAAAGAGGATCGAGCCCTGCTGCGGATAGGTGAGCAGAAAGGGCACGGACAGGCTGGCCGGAAGAGATTTTCCCGAAGAATTCGCGCTTTGAACCTCGGAACCAGCGGCGGGAATGGTGGCTGGCGGATGGTTTAAGTTACCCGCCTGCGTTGACAGGCCGGCGGGCGTGGCTGCGCCCGAGGACGGGCGCACTCCGAGGGCAGCGGGAGGTTCAGGCAGAGGCGCGCCGGGAAAGGTCAGGCGCGGGTCTTTGGGCAGGGCTTCGGCGAAATCGGCCAGGGGGATCTGCAACCGGCCCACCTGGGCCGCGTTGGTGAATTGCGCGGGGGGGTGCCAGTTTTCCCAGCGGGCCAAATCCCACGGGGGAAACAGTTGATCCGCCCGTTCGGTCACGGCCCGGAGGAACGTGTGCAACGGTTCAGTGGCGGCCTGCCACGCGGCCAGGAGCGCCCGCCAGTTGGCCTGATGGCGCTCCTTCAGTTCGGCGATGCCGGCCTGATGCGTCCCGGTCAATTGCCGCACCTGGTCGGCGGTTTCCTGCCGCCGCCGGGCGATGTCGTCCGAAAACCGGCGTTTGATCCGGTCCCGGCCGAGGTGCTTAAACTCTTCGCACCGCTTGAGGACCCGGCGGGCTTTCTCCTCCACGGCGCGGGGCTGGTCGGCGCGCAGGGCGGCCAGGTCCCGGACTTGCTCGCGCCAGTTTTGGTTCAAGTTGCGGATGGCCTCTTCGCATTCCTGCCGCAGGCGCGCCTGTTCGGCGAGATGATGGGCCCCGGCCTTCTCCACCGCGGCGCTCAGCGATTGACGGGCGGCCACCAGATGCCCGGCGATCACCGCGGCCGCCGGCCGGGCGGCCTGCCGGCCGTACCCGTAAAATATCCAGAGCAAGACCAGCGCGCCCAGGCTGACCGCCGTGGTTGCGGGCGGCAACGCCGTGTCATGGTGAAAATGTTGCAACGCCGCCGGCGCCCCCGCCGCGCCGCCCAGCAGCACCGTGGCCAGCCAGAGCGGCAGCATCCCGAAGAGGCGGGGGGCGGGTTGTTTGCCAAAACGCGCCAATTCCCCGGGCAGGCCGGCGGCGAGCCGTTGAAAGTCCTCGTACAAGGCGTGCTCATTCCGGGCGGGGTCTGGCGCGGGCCCGGACCGGCCGGCCGGCAGCATCCGCCGGAACAGGCGGTAGCCGCGAAAAGCCTTCTGCACGCTCCGGGTGAGCTGCCGCAAGGTTTCGCCGGCGGCGGCCAGTTGGTGCTGAAAAGCCTCATGCTCCGCCAATTCCCGGGCGAGCGCCTGCGCCCGGTTCTCTTCAGCCAGGGCCGTTTGCTGCCGGACGTCGTTGCCAAGTTGCGCATCCAAAGCCTCGAATCCGCCCGCCAGCCGTTCCTTCAGGTCCGCCTGGATGGCATGGATGCGGTTCGTGAGCGCCTGACACCGGGCCAGGTGGCCGGCCCGGGCCCGGGCCTCGTCCAACTCCGCCTGGGCGCCGTAATCGGCCAACTGTTGTTCCAGGGCCTGCACCCGGGCGTCGTGCGCATGGTTCGCCGCCTGGGATTTGGTGCGGAATTCGTGGTTGATGCGCTCCTCGCGCCGGGCGAAATCGGCCAGCACGCCTTTGAGCGTTTCCAAAACCGCCAGGGTGTCGTTGATGCCGGGGTTGTTAATCACAATCGTTGTGCACCTTCTTCAAGACCTCTTCCAGCTTGTCGATGATGGTGGTCACCTTGTCCACCCGGGCCTGCAATTCTGCGATATACTGTTCCTCGAACTCCCGGCTCTTGCCGTCGCGCCAGGAATTTTTCGTCTCCATCCACCGCAGCAGCAATTCCTTGGTCGCGCCGCTGATCTGGGCTTTGTGGCCGCTCAAATTCATGCCGCGCCTTTCTCCGCCGCCGGCGGATCGCCGCCGGCCGGGGCGGCACCGCCCGCGCCCGGCGCCCCCAGGTCCGTGTAGGCGTCCAAGGCTTTGACGAGCAGGCGCAATTGGGCGACCGCCTTGGGCAGCTCGACCGTGAGAAACCCCTGGAACTGGTCAATCTGCTTGACCAGCGGCTCGGCGCGGGTTTCGATTTCGTGGCTCCATTTTTTCAAGAGCGCCAGCTTGCCCTCCGCCTCCTCGACCGCGCGTTCGGCGCGCTGCACGGCCATGGTTTGCAGCAGCGTGGACTGCGAAAACTGCGACAGCCGGGCGCTGAAGAGTTCCTCTTTGGCCTGCTCGAGCTTGCGGCGGCGCAGACGCCGTTCGTTCTCCCAGTGCTGCCGCTGCGTGGTCTGCACCCAGATGCGGGTGCGCATCGCCTCCGCGTTCACCTGTTCGACCGCCGGGCGGGTCTTGTTCAGGTACAGCACCAGGCTCGCGCGAAAAGCCGCGATGGCGTCCACCGAAGTGACTTGCGCTTGTTCGGCCATGGTCAGCGTTGGTGCAAATAATCCTCGATCCGCTGGGCCTTCCGCAGCAGATACGGCGTGTGATCCTTGGACAAATCCACGAACCGCTTCAGGGCCTTCATGGCCTGCTTGAACTCCTCGGAAAACTTCTCGTGTTCCTGGTCCTGCCAGGAATCCCCCAGCGCCGCCAGCCGGGCCTGCAGCATCAGCATCCGGTTCTCCAAGTCGCTGTTGAACCGCTGCAGTTCTTCGGCGAACCGCCGCACCTTTTCCGGATCCATGATTGCTTGTGCCATAATCGTTGCTCCCGCCAGTTTTTGTTCACCGGATTATGGCGGGTCCGCGCCCGCCACGCCACCATAAAACCAGCGGCGCGTCCACCGCCGTCAGGGGCGCCCTGGCGGACGCGGCGGCGGGGAAAAAGCGGAAAGCGGAAATGGAGATTTTAACCACGGATTACGGGTGACACGGATGGGAAGTTATTAACCGCGAAATACTCCAAATACGCGAACAAAGGCAAAGCCATTATTTTTAACAGAAGGAAACGAAGTTAACGAAGGGAGGCAACTGCCAGGACGGGAACTTCAGCCGGCGCAAAAGGCAGGGAGCGTGAATATTTTGACAGAATGGACGGAATGGACCTAATGGGAAGGCTGAAGGCGAGGTTTGGGCGGCGCGGCAGCGGCCGTCCCACCGGGAAGGCATTGGAGATTTGAGATTTCAGGATTTGAAAGGGGTAAAAGGGAATTATGAATTAGGAAGGGCCTTCGCCCCTTGACCCGGACGGGGGCGGGGGGTGACAATGGGGCATGGCTAACAACGCATTGCAAATGGAGAAACTGGTCAGCGGCGCCGGGGCCCGGCCGAAAGCCGGTGAGACGGTCACGGTGCATTACACCGGCTGGTTCACGGACGGCGGAAAATTCGACAGTTCGGTGGACCGTGACGAGCCATTCACCTTTGTCCTGGGGTGCGGCCAGGTGATCGCCGGTTGGGACGCCGGGGTGGCGGCCATGCAGGTGGGGGACAAGGTGAAGCTCACCATCCCGCCAGAAATGGCCTATGGCCGGGCCGGTTATCCCGGCGCCATCCCGCCCAATGCCACGCTGGTGTTTGAGGTGGAACTGCTCGGCATCGCCCCGTGATGTATTGATCCCCCATGCCTCCCCCGTCCGCCAAACCCGCCCCGCTGGGACCGCCCGACAGCCATCATTTGTCGGCCGCCGAGGGCTGGCTGGAACTGGGCAATCCCGGCGAGGCCGCCGCGGAGCTGGAGCTGGTCGCGTCCGATCACCGCACGCATCCCGCAGTGCTGGAGTTGGGCTGGAATGTTCACGCCCGCGCCCGGCAATGGGAGGCGTGCCTGGAGCTCGCCGCCCGCCTGGTCCGGCTCAATCCCGAGCTGGCCACCGGCTGGATCCACTATTCCTACACCCTCCACGAATTAAAGCGCACCGCCGAAGCCCGCGACCGGCTGCTGTCCGCCTGCGCCAAATTTCCGCACGAGCCGGTCATCCCCTACAATCTGGCCTGTTACGAATGCACCTTGGGCAACCTGCCCCTGGCGCGCCAATGGCTCAAGCAGGCCTTCGCCCGGCCCAACTCCCAGCTCTGGCGCGTGGCGGCCCAAAGCGACCCGGATCTGGCGCCCCTCCGGGCGGAAATAGAGAATCTGTAAAACACCAGGGCGGTCAGGGCCCCGGCCAGATGGCTGGCCGGACAAACCACCGCCGTCCCCGGGTTGATGGTGGCGAACAACAGGCGCCCCGTCAGCATTTCATACGTGATCTTTCCCGCCACCGCCGCCAGGGTCAGCCAACAGGCCCAACGCCACCACGATGCGTCGCCCAGACCGTCCAGCGCCAGGTACACGAGGGCGCAGGCGGCCAGCCCGGACAAGCCGCCGCCGTAGCGCAGGTTGGGAACGCAGGCCAGCAGCGCCAGGTTGATCACCCAGGGGGCCAGCAGGCACAACCGGCCGCAACCCGGCGTCCGCCGCGCCTCCAGCATCCCTCCGACCAAGCCCAACGCCAGCGTGTCGCAGACCAGATGCGACGTGGAGAAATGCACCCAGTGGCCCGTGAACAGCCGCCAGAGTTCCCCATCCAGGATCGCCTGGCGGTCATACATCAATCCGCCCGCCCAGCCGGGAAACGCGGCCACGACCCAGGCGCCGCCCGCCAGCAGCAGCGTGATGCCCGGCCCGCGGCGGATCAATGGGAGTTTTGACGGCGTGTCCATAAACAACAGGCTCCCAATCCGCACAACCCGGCGAGTTCCAGTCCGCCGAACGCCCCCGCCCCGGTGTAGCCGGGCCGGTTGATCACTTTGTATTCCGTGGGTGCGGCCTTGACCCGCTGGCGGAAATCATCCAGCGCCACGGCCAGGCTGGCGGTCAAGTTCGTGGCCGCCAGCTCGAAACCCCGTTCGCTGTCCTTTCGCAATTGCTCGCTCAAATTGACCGGGGTGGCGGAACCCTTGACGTTGCCAAAACCCGGCGCCCGAAACAGGAGCTTGCGGCTGGAGATGTCATACACCGCCGCGTCCATCATCGTTTGCGTGTCGTTCTTCTCCCCTCGCACCACATACGCGCCCACAATCGTCCAATAACTCAGGGACAACAGCCCGTTGTCCGTGAACTGCACCTGGTCGTAGGAAAGCAGCACCATCACGTCCACGCCGTACAGGGTTTTGAGCTCGTCCAAATTTGCAAAACCGCCCCGCGGAGTCAGATACGCGCTGGGGATGAGCTCAATCGAGCCGACGAACGGGCAATTGGTGAACTGGGTCCGCACCGCCTTCATCAAGTCCATTTTTTGGGCTTCGGAGAAGGAGCCCTCGTCCGCCGGAGACGGATATCCCCGCCCGCCGGACCGGTCGGCGGGGACGAAGGCCACCCCCACCCGCAGCGGCAGGGACAGCACCGGGATGCCCGGCTCATCAATATGCCCGGCCTGATCCGGATAAAGGTAGGCAAACAGGTTGTTGGCATGATGCTGGCTGTCGCCGTTGAACGAAGCGCAACTAACCGCGAGCAGCGCCAGGGCCGCCACCGCGCCGATTTTCCACCAAGTTTTGTTTTTCATAATTGTTGCCGGATTAAAGGTTAATAATCTGGCACCAATATGAACCGTTTGGCACGGCGGGTGTTAATCGAAAAAAAACGAGGGAGGATTGATTTAACCAATGACCCGGAGTTCAAACCACCGCCGCCCGCAACGTTTGCGGGTCCAGGCCGAACGCCGCCGGCAGGCGGCCGATCCATTCGCCGTCCAGTTCAAACGCGGCGGGCGCGGGGCCGGACAAGGTGAACCGGGCGGCCGACAGCCGTTGCACGGCGCTTTCGGGCAGCCGGCGGCGGAGCAGCAACTGCGGCGCGCACCGGCACAATGTCCGCCAGTTCATCCGGGGCACCACGCACACTTCCAGCCGGCCGTTGGCGGGCTGCGCCGCCGGAAAAATCACAAACGGTCCGCCGTACATCCGGCCGCGGCCGATCAGGATCAGTTCGCCGGCGGCCGTTTTGCCCTCCGCCACCACGTTGACTTTCGGTTTGTCCTCCCGCAGCGCGCGCAGTCCGGCCAGCAAATACGCCAGCGGCCCGAACTGTTTCTTGAGGGACCAGCCCACCAGTTCAATCGCGCGGGCATCCAGCCCGGCCCCGGCCAGTTGCGCGAAGTACACTTTCTTCACTGCGCCTTCAACCGTATACTCAACCCAGGGCAGGTCCAGCTTCAGTTCATGGTCCCGCCGCAACAATTCCCAGGCGCGCCCGACCTGCAGGGGAATGTTCAGTTCGCGGGCGAACACATTGACGGTGCCCAAGGGCAGCACTCCCAGCCGCGCGCGGGCAAATCCTCCCGGGACATCGCCCAGGCCATTGAGGGTTTCATGCACCGTGCCGTCGCCACCGGCGGCCACGACCAGGTCAAACCCGTCCCGCACCGCCTCCGCCGCCAGCCGCCGCGCGTCCCCCGGCCCCGACGTCGCCTTGAGCGCGCCCTGCGCGGCGATCTCGTCCAGGTGCCGGCGGAAATGCCGCGCCTTGTTGCCCCGGGCCGCCGGATTGAAGATCACACACGTTTGCAAGCGTGCGGGAATTTTGCGGCCCGCCCGCGTTTAGTCGAGCAGAAAGCTGCAGGTTGAAATTTCGACGCCGCCCGGCTCCCGCAGGGCCTCCGGGAATCCTGTTCGCCGCCCCCAGTTTCCCCGCGGGTCTTTTAATTTGAGTCCACCCGCATTTTTAAGGGCGCATCTTGACACTGCCCCGGGGCGCGGGTCCGCCTTGCGGGACCGCTTCAAGGTTCGAATGGGTATGAGCGGTTTGATTGGCCTAGCTGCTTGCGGACGTTGAAGCGGTCCCGCAGGGGCGGGACCGCGCTCCGACCGCTTTGCAATCGGGGGCAGTGTCAAGATGCGCCCCGTTTTTAACGGGCGGCAAAAATGGAGTGGACATCCGCCGCGGATTCGCTACATTTGGGGGGATTTTATGAAATCTGATACCCTAACTACAGTGTTAAACCTCTTTCTGGCGCTGTTCGCCGTCTGCGGCGTGATTTTCGCCATCCTGACCTTCACCTACACCCGGGAGTATCGCTCAATCACCGCCCAAGTGAATACGGCCAACACCATCATGTGGCAAATGAAGGGCCTGCTTGGGGAATTGCAGGAGTACAACAAGACCGCGCGGTCGGCGGATTTGGCCGGCATACTGCAACCCTACATTCAAACCGCCCCCGCCGTCCCCGCCGCCGCCCCCAAACCCGCCACCCGCTAAATTGACTTTTATGGCACCCAATGAATCATCCGAGCCCGTCGCGGCCGCCGAACCTTCCGTATCCGAATTGAAGGACACGGTGACGGCGTTGCAACGCCAATTTTTCTCCCTCCTGCTGGCCGTGATGGTGGTCAGCGGCACACTGTCCCTGTACCTGTATCGTCAGGCCAGCCTCACCCGCAAGGACCTGGCGGGCATTCAAAGTGACCGGGCGGCCGTGCAGTTGGTCGCCACTTTCAACCAGGATCGCAAGGGGATGCAGGCCCTGCTGGAGAAGCTGAATGACTATGGCAAGACCCATCCGGACGTCTATCAGATCCTGGTGCGTTATGGTTTTGCGGCCCCGCAGGCCGCCGCCCCCAAGAAGTAATCAGCCCCGTCCGGCCAGCCCCGTCCCGCATTGGGGGCAATAATTGGCCCGCGGACCGCATCTTTCCCCGCAGCCGGCGCAGACTTGCTCCGCTTTTTTGTGCCGATAGTGGATGATCAGGTTGCGCGAGTAGGGCACCCAGGTGAAGGCATAGGCAAAGATGAACACCCAATGCTTGTCCAGACAAATGGCGTAAAAGAGCATCATCAAGGAGCCGGACAGGCTCAACCACCAGAACAACGCCGGCATGGTGACCTGTTTCCGTTTTTCCGTGACGTACCACTGCGCCAAAAAGCGCGTGGAAAAAATGGCGTTCCCCAGCCAGCCGATGCAGGTCCCAATGAAAACGTAAACCGTCAGCCCGCAAATTTTCCCGTCCGACCAAAGCCAGTGTGTAAAGGAGTCCATATCGTGATGCGGGAGTGATTCTAACCCGCGCCGCCCACGCCGGCCAATGCAATTCGCAAGATTTTCCACCCCCCCCAACCGCCAAGGCCCAAAATCTCAGAAGGGATTCAACGCAAAGACGCATCCGCCTACGCGCGGAGAGCCACGGCGCGACAAGTCCGCCTGATACGCCGGGCTGCCGCCTTCGCTAAAGTTACGGCGCGACAAGCCGGCGCGACAAGAAGGGGCGAAGACGCAAACAGAACCAAAGCCATCTTTTAACAGAAGGAAACGAAGTTCACGAAGGAGGCGCAGGCCAAAGGCAGCGGGGCCGGAACCAGATTTATAACCTCGCCATACACTGAATACACGACAAATGGCCCGGGATGGTCAGCCGCAAATGAAGACCGGAGAAAAGCGGCTCCTGGCCCACGAATGGCACGAAGGAAGACCGGGGAAACAATTGACGAATCAGGGAGAGAAAATCGCCAGCGACCTCGCCCAGCTTCACGGCTTCAGCGCCGCCGCCATGACCCAGATGATGTACGCGGTACTGAACCGAAACGCATGTGCTCCGGTTGGCGTGTCGAGTTCGTTTAGCTTTTCATCACGGGCCAACAAGTTGAAATGAAGATTCCGTTTCGCAATCAATACGACATGTCGTTGAACCTCCTTGAACAACATCTCTGAGAGCATCCAACCCTTGGGCGGCGCTTTTGAAATCAATCAATCGTCCAAGTTTTTGATCAAAATGAATCGAGGTGCTTGACGTACTGTCGTCAGTAATTATCATGCTGGCTCGTTGTCCTGCATGTTCCATGCAGCCAGCCGCATTATGATTATGAGCCGACAGCAAATGGCTAAAACAGGCCACTGGATTGCTCAGAATTGCACTGCCTGGTTCCCGGGTGAAAATATTTGTTTGGATAATTGCATCGCCCGCAAGGGTGCATCCAGCAAGGTTTTTAAGGACCATGCAATTCGTCCATGAATCGTGAACGGAAATGGAGTTTGTTGGAAAAACCAGATAAAAGAACCCCAGAATGAGAATTAGATTGATCAAGAATCAAGGACTTTTTCGCGACGACGCGTTATGGTGCCCCAACCGGCAACAGCAGCAAGCGCAAATCCACCGGCCAAAATTGATGAGGAATCGGGCACCGGGGCAGGTGAAAAATCTGTAACGATACCCGTGTTTATAGTCTGAAACGCGTCGTAGGCCGTGCATTGCCACGAAGAAAATAAATCGAATGAATCGACATCTGTTACTCCGGAGACATAATCGTCTTGGGCATACGCCACCGAAACAGCGGAATTGGCCATAAGCGCGATTGCCGCCCCAATTGTTGTCATTCCCAATTTCAACATGGCGCTGAGTTTAACGCAAAGTCCGCGCTTATGCAAGGAATAATTGATCCTTGTCACAGATGGCCGGCGAACGGAACTCGTGCGGTACAAAAAGCTGCGCCGGGGCACCGACAGGTAGTCCGCAGGGATGGGCTCCAAGCCGCAGCCATGCAGTTGAAAAGAAATTAACC
>Ga0182012_10006148_pt1 | contig 12291 bp, 9 predicted proteins | sample 612S2SmetaG_FD_120486 | JGI IMG/M metagenome (GOLD analysis project Ga0182012, IMG submission 120486) | Permafrost microbial communities from Stordalen Mire, Sweden - 612S2S metaG | ecosystem: Environmental > Terrestrial > Soil > Wetlands > Permafrost | place: Sweden: Stordalen | collected...
CATCCTTGTCGCCCTTTACAAACTCCACCTTCACGCCCAGCTTGCGCGCCGTCTCTTGAATCTTGGCCAGGAAGAACAGGTCCTCAATGAAGCAGAAGATGCGCGTCGGCGCGTCTTCGCGAACCGGGGCCGCCGGCGCTTGATACAGGTCCGCATAGTATCCATTGTGGTTGTTTGATAAAGGAATCGTCGACGGCGGACCATCCGCCACGTTGCCGTTCACCGTGCGATAGCTGTGATCCATCGGCCCGACAAACGAGCGCGGACCTTTCTGCTTGCGCCTGCCCTGGCCGCCGTTGATGCTGTTTCCCGGCTGCGGCTGAGCATTCGAGCCCTTCTGAAAGAACTTCTTCTTCTTCCGGCCCTGATTTTGCGAGCCCTGATTTTGCGAGCCCTGATTTTGTCCGCCTTGATTCTGCCCGCCCTGACTTTGCGCGCCCTGATTTTGCGCGCCCTGACTGCGTTGCGGCGGCGCGGGCTTCGGCTGCTGCGGTTGCGGTGCCGCTGCCTGCGGCTGCTGCCCGTCTACCTGTGGCGCAACATCCGGCCGTGACTTGTTCTTGCGGCGGCGACGGCGGCGGCGATGCCCTAACGGCTGCGCCTGACCATTGTCAGGCCTGGGCCCCAATTCAACTTGAGGCGTAGTGGAATCTGTTGTCATGCGTATGCTTCCTGCTGCGTTGCTATCAATTGTTTAACAACTTTCCGTTGCGGCGATCCAGCAACACTCTCAATCACCAGGCTTAGCCTATTCGGTTCACGCGGTTAGATCCGCTGCGGAAGACGCAATCCCCGCCCTTACGCATGAACTCCAGCTAGAGTTTTAGCTGCAGTTCTTGTCCGATAGTAAAGACCGCTTCAATGCGGCTGGCGCGCTTCTCAGTTGATGCACTTCCTACGCAAGCTCTCTCCGCACGTGACTAATAAGGATGAATTCTGTCGGAGAATATCGCTTGCTTCAGTGGCGAGCTTTCACAAACCCTGCTGCGGGAGGACCGCGTCAGCCACTGGATAGGCAACTCTGATAGTACAGCGTAGTTGCGGGACTGGCAAGCCGCACCCAAAAGACAAAATCCCAGCCCGAATCGATTCCGCCAATCCACCTGTGGAAATCCTCAGCCTTTCAGCCAGGCAACTAACCACCAGGGAAGCAACCAGGAAGGCTCCAAACGCGAGAAGGCCACTCCGTGAAAGAGCGGCCTTCGGGTCTTGATGCTCGTCACTGGCCCCCAGTGGAGCTAGATGGCGGCGGTTATTCCCCCCCGCAGATTCGGCTGGCTGTCCCGGTCTGGCAATGTCCCTCAGGAGGTCCGCTCTTAGGCGGTTGCTGTGGACCGGGCGCCTGCTCTGATCGTGGTCAGCACACTAAGTACAGACCAAACATCACTGGCACCCTGCTAATAGCAATCCCCATGCCAAAGTTAGATTCATTTAATATCAATCACTTAGAAGCATCAGACAGCATGAAAATTCCCAAATCCAGAAGCAGAAAAGTCCGATTATCCCGAAATTCATATTGCTCGAAATTCAATGCTGGCAACTGGGGCAATAATGCGTCCCGCGCCCGGCGATTATTATCCGCCGAATCGCCGTCCCGCACTCCCGGCAAGGCTCTCCCGTACGCAGGTACACCCGATGCTCGAGTTGAAAAAATCCCCGCACCCCGTTCGCATCCACATAGTCTGAAACCGAAGACCCTCCCAGCCGAATCGCATGGCGGAGAATCTTCTTGAGCGCCAGCCGCAGCCGCTCAAGTTCCTCACGCGTCAGCCGCCCGGCGCTCTTCCGCGGCCGAATCCCGGCATGAAACAGCGACTCATCCGCGTAGATGTTTCCCACCCCGGCCAGCAGGCTCTGGTTCAGCAGCGCGGCCTTGATGGCCAGCCGCCTGCCGCGAAATAGCGCGGCAAACTCCACTCTGCCAATCGTGAGCGGGTCCGCACCCGGAGAGATAAATTGCTGATCCATGCCAAGTTCGCGAAACTCCAGCCGCCCAAACCGCCGCGGATCGACAAAGCGCAGTTCGCGCCCGCTCTCAAGGCTAAGCCGCGCATGCGTATGCGCCGCCACCGGCGCCTCAGCAGTGGTCACCAGCAGCCGCCCCGTCATCCCCAGATGAACCAGCCACTGCGCCGTTGCCGCTGCCCCCGGCGCTGGAGCCAGCTCGCAAACAATATGCTTTCCCGTGCGATGAATGCTGACGAAGACCATCCCTTCCAAGCCCATGGCCTGGCGGGAAGGCGCAGTTTTGAAGGGTTCCCGATGCCCACCGAACCAGGCCTGCGCAATGCGGTCGCCAACCACGCGCTCATGCACGCCGCGCGCGATCGTCTCCACTTCGGGAAGTTCAGGCATCCGCTGATTGTAAAAGATGGAGCAATGAACTTATACGCCAGCCGGCACTGAGGATTCCCGGCTGCCGATTATTTCGGTCGATTATGATGAGGATGCGGATGGCCGACTCGGCTGGCCTCGAAGTTCACGATCTTCCAGTCGCCCTGCGCGTCTTTCACATAAACATGCGAATAGCGATAGTTGCCGGTTACATTGCCGTCCGGCGATGCGCCCTGCACCATGGCGGTGGAAGTGACCAGCGCGGTGGTTCCATAAAACCGGACCTTGCGGTCGGAGATATCCATCAACGTCAGATGCAGTCGCCCGGAGCGCATGCTGGACAAGGTGTCCTCCTTGGACTGCAAAGTTCCGTACGCGGTAATCCCCGTGTAATCGTCGGCCAGCAGCGTGCCCATGGTCACCGCATCATCCTTTAGAATTGCGTCCCGCCACTTCTCCTCAAGCTGATCGATCGCCATGCGGCTCTCGTGCCTTTCCCCTTTGGGCATCTCCAAGTTCGGTGCCTGCAGCGCCATCGCCGACGCGCCAAAAAGCACAGACGCAAAGAGCGCACCGGCAGCAAGTCCGGTACGAACGCAACGGCGGTGAAGGCTGAAATTGTGCGTCATGTGCGACTCGGATACTATCTCCGCTCGGGCGCGCCGGTCAATACCAAAGTGGCGAAACCGGTGAAAAGCCGGAAATTCAAGGGATAAATCCGCGCGAGGCCTCATAATCCGTTCCAATTTGAGTCACTTGGTGAGTCAGTTCCAACACGAAGTGCGGCGGCACTTGCACGCAGATCGCCCCAAACACCCACCCACATTGGACGCTCGATCCTTGCTAAAGGAGAGCATTCAGGTGCTCGACGCTCCGCTCGCGCATCCTCTGGTAAAGATGCCCGATCGCATATTTCTTGAAGTGCGCCGACTCGCGGTGCGCCTCAAGAGCAGCCTCATCTTTATACTGCTCATAAATCAGCACCGTGTTGGGATCTTCCTTAAGCTGATGCGGAATATAGTTCACGCATTCCGGCTCCCGGCGCGACTCCGCCGTCAGCAGCCCAAGTGTTTCAACAATCTCGGCAATATCTTCCGGCTTGAAGGTGAGGCGAACGACAAAGCTAACCATAGTGGGAGTTTATCCTTTCGCCCTCTGCAATATCCCGGCGTGTATTTGATCTTACCCGTGTATGCCGTCAAGCATCGCGGCAAACTCCGGCAGCATCATCGTCTGGTCCCGATCCGGCCCGGTAGATACCATCCCGATACGCGCCCCGCTCTCGCGCTCCTGAAAGCGCAGATACTCCTGCGCCGCCCTGGGCAGCTTGTCAAACTCGGTAATGCCCTCGGTCTTCGACTGCCATCCCTTGAGCGTCGTGTACTTCGGCTTGATCTTGTCGAGCCCCTGCACGTCGGCGGGAATCTCGTCCGTCACCTTGCCGTCGATCTCATAGCCCACGCATACGGGAATCTCCGCCAGCTCGTCCATGACATCCAGCTTGGTAATCACCAGCCACTCCGCGCCGTTCACCTGGTTCGAATAGCGAAGCAGCGGAATATCCAGCCATCCGCAGCGCCGCGTTCTGCCCGTCACCGCTCCGTACTCATGGCCCCGGTCGCGCAGATGCTCTCCCGCTGCGTCGAAGATCTCAGTCGGAAACGGCCCGCCGCCCACGCGCGTCACATACGCCTTGGTCACGGAAATCACAGTCCCAATCGCCGTCGGCCCCACGCCGGTTCCCGTAGCCGCGCCGCCGGCCGTCGCCGAGGACGAAGTCACAAACGGGTAAGTACCGTGATCGATATCCAGCATCGTTCCCTGCGCGCCCTCAAACATCAGGCTCTTGCCCTCTGCCAGCAGGTTGTTCAGCATGCGGCCCGTATCGGCAACAAAGGGGCGAATCTTCTCCGCCGCATCCGCGTACTCGTCAAACATCTTCGCCGGATCCAGCGGCCCCGAACCGGAATTCGCACCAAACAGCGCGTGCGCGATCTGGTTCTTCTGCGCGCATGCCGCCTCAATGTGCTTCTTCAAGAGCGACGTATTCAGCAAGTCCACAACCCGCAGCCCGCTGCGCGCCATCTTGTCCTCATACGCCGGCCCAATGCCGCGGCTCGTGGTGCCAATCTTCTCCCGCCCCGGCGCGCTCTCCGCAGCCAGCTCAATCATCCGGTGGTAGGGCAAAATCACCTGCGCCCGGTTCGACACAAAAAGTTGCTCGTCCACCGCCACGCCCAGCTCGCGCAGCCGGTTCACCTCGCTCAGGAAAGCGATCGGGTCCAGCACCACGCCGTTGCCGATCACGCCCTTGCACCCCGGCCGCAAAACGCCGCACGGAATCAGTTGCAGCACAAACTTCTGCCCGCCGATAATCACCGTATGCCCGGCGTTGTGCCCTCCGGCATAGCGCGCCACAGCGGCAAACCGCTCGCTCAGCACGTCCACAATCTTTCCCTTGCCCTCGTCGCCCCACTGGGCGCCCAGAACTACCGCCGTCTTCGCTCGCATGTCGTAGGATTCCCGCCTGATGCCTGCGTTTTCATCCCAAAATCACTCCGCGCAGGCTTGTAACTTAGATAACTGCTGGTGACTGAAATAACCTTCTGATCGCCAGGCAACCTTTACGATCATAAACCCTGAGTGTGGTTGAGCGGCCTATCACGAGGCAGGCACAGCCACCGCGCGCGCGTAGGTATACGGCCCCTCGGGCACAAGAACCACTTGCGCATCTGCCCGAAGCCCCTCGCAGAGCGCGGCAATGGCTTTTTCCAAATCGTCAAAGACCGCCTGCCCCAGGCTCCCCAATTGTTCCTTCCCCACTCCCGGCGTGTAAAACAGCAGCTCGTTCTTCTTGCCGACAAGGGCAAGCTTTTCCAGGCTCCACTGGTCAACCACCACGGGCGCATTGAGAATCGCTTCAAGATAGTGCTCGTGCCCCTGGTAGCCGAGCATCATGTGCGCAAACTCCGCGCCGCCGACTCCTTCGGCACATTCGGCGACGAGCAGAATTCTGCCGCCGGGCTTAACAATATGCTGCGCCGCCGTGATGCCCTTGATGGTCTGGTAAAAGGTGAGATCGAGCGGAAAACCGGCTGCGCTGGTAATCACCGCATCGGCAAGCGCGGGCAGCGTGGCAAGCGAGGTGTTCTCAAGAAAATCCACCGCCGCCGCATGAGCCTTTACAGGATTGCCGGCAAACACGCCTGAGATCTCCCGCTGCTCGGTAAGCGTTACGTCAACCATGAAGTCATGGCGCGCCATGGCCGCAATCTCCACCAGCTCCGCGTGCAGAGGATTGCCCGCAATCGAGCCCTCGGTGGCCAGCGGCTCGCGCATGAAGCGCGGCGAGTGGATCGCCTTGATCGTCTCCTGCGCGGCCAGGCCGGGCACAATCAGCTTGCGCCCGCCGGAGAAGCCCAGCATCAGGTGCTGCTCCACAAATCCCAGCGTGATGTGCAGATCGGCGCCCATGAACCGCTCATCGATATAAACCGGTGTCCCGCGGCTCGTCGAGCCAAGAGATCGATGCGCAGAAAAATCGCGCGCATCGTGGCTCACCACTCGATACGTCCGCGCAATCTCCGCGCCGAGGATCGTGTCGATCTCCTCCGGCGTCGCGCTGCGATGAAGGCCGGTGGCAATCAAGATCGTGATGCCGTCCGGCGAAATGCCCGCGGAGTGCAGCCTCGAAAGCAGCGGAGGCAGCGTGACGCTGTTTGGCGCGGGGCGCGTAATATCGCAGACTGAGATAGCGGCGGTGCGCTTGCCCGCTGCAAGCCGCGCAAGGGGCTCGCAACCGATGGGATGGTCGAGTGCTTGATCCAGTGCCCGGCCAACATCCTGCAATGCCGCCGCAGAGCGGCTGTGCACAACCTGGCAATGGCAACCGTCGGGAACGGTCACGTCAATGCCATCTTTTCCAAATGCGAAGCGGGTTTTCATAGGGGAAGGCATCGGAACATAATCCTGCTGACGATTTTACCGGCTTTGCGCGGTTGACGATATGCCTGGACTCAAGATGCCCGGACTCAAGATACCTTGATTCAAGCGGCAGCGAGGAGTTTTTCCAAGCTGACCCGCGAACCGTCACGGTCCTACGCTCACAGCGCAAACCCTGCTGATTTACACTCTGGTTTGTGAGGGAGTTTCGCACACTCCGTCCGCGCTCTGCCTGTCAGGATCCTGATCTGGTAATGCGTATTTGATTATTTTCCCCTTGTAGGAGTTTTGCTTTGATGCAAGGCCTGATGCAAGCAATGACGCGAGCATCGTTAAAAGAAAAGACGCCGGCTATCGCCTTCTTCGCCTATGCCGTTCTCGTCTTGCCGCTCGCTGCCGTTTCCACTCCCGCCCAACCCCAGCAAAAGCCCCTCACCGTGGATGCCATCTTCGCCCACGGCCCGCTCATCGGCCAGCCTCCCACGCAGCTCACCTGGTCGCCTGACGGCAAGCATCTCACCTATCTCGACGGCGGCGAGCTCATCGATCTCGACCCCGGGTTCGACTCCGGGTTAGGCAAACCGCACGTTCTGGTGAGCCGGGCCAAAATGGCCGCCCTCGACCGCCCCGGCGGCTCCGAGCAGGACCGCGACCACCGCGACCGCTACAACATGGCCAGCTATATCTGGTCGCCCGACTCCACGCATCTCATCTTCGACTCCAATGGCGAACTCTGGCTCTACGATCTTCACAACGGAACCGGCGTAGACATCGGCACCACCGGAGAAGCCTCCGGCGACGATCCAAAATTCTCTCCCGACGGCGAGTCCGTATCCTACATTCACGATCACGGCCTCGCCGTGATCCACTTTCACGAAACCACCGCGCCGGCCATTCCCATTGCCCCGGTCCCCAAGGCATACTGGGGCCAAAACGTGCTCAATGGCGAGGTCGACTGGGTCTATGAAGAGGAGCTCGACGTTCGCAGCATCTACTTCTGGTCGCCCGACTCTTCGCACCTGGCTTATCTCCAAACCAGTGAAGCCAACGTCCCGCAATACCCCATCGAAGACTGGCTTCCCACCCACGCCGAAGTCGATTGGCAGCACTTTCCCCAGCCCGGCGATCCCAACCCCGACGTTCGCATCGGCGTAGTCGGAGCAAGCGGCGGCAAAACCATCTGGCTGCGCCTGCCTATCCAGCCGCACCAGGATTACGTCCCCCGCTTCGGCTGGCTGGACCCCAAGAACCTGTGGGTCGAAACCCTCACCCGCGATCACAAACACCGCGCCATCTACTTCGCCGACGCCGCCAGCGGCCAGGCGCACAAAGTTCTCTCCATCGACGACGATAAGTTTCTAGACGAAAACTACGATGTCTGGGTCGGCGATGGCTCGCTTGTCCTCACCCAATGGAGCGACGGCCACAACCACATCTATCTCTATAGCTACGACAAAAACAACCCCGCGGAAGCCACAGCGCATCTTGACCGCCAGCTCACCAGCGGCGATTATGACGTGACCAGCGTCAACCGCGTCGACCTCGAGGACAAGTTGATTGACTACGCGTCGAACGAGCTCGACCCGCTGGGCCAGCAGCTTTGGCAGATCGGCTTTGATGGCGCGCGCAAGCAGCTCACCACCGCGGTCGGCTTTCACGACGGCAGCTTCGCGCCTTCAGGCACAGCATTTACCGACGAGCATTCCTCTCTCGCCATTCCGCCCACGCTCTCTCTCTGCCAGTCTGCCGAAAAGTGCAACGTCTTCTGGCAGACCCGCGCCCTCGATGCCTATCGTCTCCATCCGCCCGAACGCGTTGAAGTCAAAGCCCATGACGGAGAAACCCTCTACGCCACGCTGCTGCTCCCTCAAGGTGCAACGTCCGCCGCGTCGGTCCCGCTCATCCTCAACCCCTACGGCGGGCCCGGCGTGCAAACCGTGCAGGATCGCTGGGGCCAGAGCGGCGAGTACAACTCGCTCTTTGACGAGCTGCTCACGCAGCATGGCTTCGCCGTGCTGCATACAGACAATCGCGGCATGGGCAGCCGCGGCCGCAACTTCGCCCAGGCATCTTATCGCAACTTCGGCCCCGTTCAATTCGAAGACCAGCTCACCGTCCTCGACGCCGTTCTGCAAAAATATCCCCAACTCGATGCCAAGCGCCTCGGCTGGTGGGGCTGGAGCTGGGGCGGCACCTTCACCCTCTACGCCATGACTCACTCCGACCGCTTCCGCGCCGGCATCGCCGTTGCTCCGGTCACCGACTGGCGCAACTACGACTCCATCTACACCGAGCGCTATATGGGCCTGCCCATTGAAAACGCCGCCAGCTACAAAGACGACTCCGTGGTCAACTCCGCCTCAAACCTCAAGGGGCACCTGTTGCTGATCCACGGCACCGGCGACGACAACGTACACATCGGAAACACGGTGCAGTTTGTCCAGAAGCTGATCGAAGCCAACCTGCCCTACGATCTGCAAATCTATCCGCGCAAGACCCACTCCATCGCCGGCGCAGATGTGCGCACGCACCTCTACACCCGCATCCTCGCCCACTTCGAGCAATATCTGATGCCGCCCGTCACCACAGCCCAAGCCGCCCACTAAGTTTCTGGCTGATTGATTGTGTACAACTCCGTGCCCCATCCTTTCGCCTTTTTTCTGGCGAAAGGGTGGGAAGCTCAGATTTCAATTTTCGTTTGGGATCAACCAGAAAAACTACACTTCGCGCCGATGAAACATCGCGTCTTTTTCGCGGCAAGAGCAGTTACAGCACTCCAGGCAGCAGATCAGCAGCACCGCCACGCCCACTGTCACCAGTATGGCCAGTACGCTCGCATTCACCCACAGCCAATGCCAAAGTCCGTGCATAGTGCCACGCCCAACTTCCCGCCAAGCTCAAATTCTACCGACGCCCTACTCTCCGTCAACAAGGCTTACCTATATTATCGGACGCCAGATACATTGCGCGAGGTTACGGCGGAACCATCCCGCCGAATCTTCTTGCTTGCGAGAGAACGAAAGGCGAAAATAGAGCCAGCATGTCAACCCGCTCCAACCCGAGCCTCCCATCCACATCGAAATCCCCGCCCGCGCCCATCTCTGCCGAGCCTTTCGTCAACTGGCTCTTCGTCGATCTCAACTCCTACTTCGCCTCCGTCGAGCAGCAGGCCCGCCCGGATCTCCGCAACCGCCCCATCGCCGTCGTCCCCATGATGGCAGACACAACCTGCTGCATCGCCGCCAGCTATGAGGCCAAAGCCCACGGCGTCAAAACCGGCACCATCGTCGGCGACGCCAAAAAAATGTGCCCCGATCTCGTCCTCGTCGAGGCCCGTCACGAGCTCTACACCGAATACCACCACCGCATCGTCGAAGCCGTCGAGAGCTGCGTGCCCGTCACCACCGTTCAATCCATCGACGAGATGGCCTGCCGCCTCATCGGCCGCGAGCGTCCCCTTCGCGCCGCCCTCGACCTCGGCCTGCGCGTCAAGCAGGCCATCCGCGAACGCGTCGGAGAAACCCTCCGCAGCTCCGTCGGCCTGGCCACCAACCGCTACCTCGCCAAAATCGCCAGCGACATGGAAAAGCCCGACGGCCTCGTCGCCCTCCCGCTCGACATCCTCCCCGAAGCCCTCCGCCGCCTCACCCTCCGCGACCTGCCCGGCATCGGCGCACGCACCGAGAAGCGGCTCAACGACAAAGGCATTAACACCATGGACCAGCTAATGTTGCTCACCTGCGAACAAGCAGGCCAGGTCTGGGGCTCCGTCTGGGGTGAGCGGCTCTGGCACTGGCTCCGCGGTGAAGACTTCGACATGTCCGAGACCGAGCACTTGAAGTCGCTCAGCCACCAGCACGTCCTCGCCCCCGAGATGCGCACTGAAGAAAAAGCCTGGGCCGTGGCTCACAAGCTGCTCCACAAAGCCGCCATGCGCCTGCGCAGCCACAAGCTCTGGGCCGGAGCCATCGGCCTGTCGGTAGGCTTCGCCGTCCCCCGCCAGCTCAACGCGCCCGTCTCAAGATTCGGCGTCCCCACCCGCGGCTGGAAGGGCGAACTCCGCCTCAACGAGTGCCAGGACAACCCCACCCTAATCGCCGCCCTCCGCCGCCTCTGGAACTCCCGCCCCACAACCTCCGGCCCCGCGGGAAACGATTACGCACAGCCCTACTTCATCGGCGTCCACCTCAACAACCTGGTCCCCGACCGCCTCCACTCCCTCAACCTCTTCGACGGCCTCGACGACGAACAAAGCCGGGCCAGACTAATCGCCGCCATGGACGCCATCAACAACAAATACGGCCTAAGCACCCTCGCCCCCGCAACCATGTTAGCCGCCTACAAATCCGCCCCCACCCGCATCGCCTTCCACAGCATCCCCGAACTGTTTTAAGCAGCCCGCGCCCAATTGAAGAGTAAGGCAATATGGACTAGAATGTAAGGCGAGGCCAACGATGATCTCAACCACGATCTCCACCACGCAAGAGACAGTTACAGCCGTCGAAGCCACCGTCACCTCCAAAGGCCAGGTCACGCTGCCCAGCGAACTGCGCAAGCGGCTTGGCATCCAAAGAGGCAGTCGTATCCGCTTCAGCATTCCCGCCCGCGGCGCAGTCAGGGTCGAGCCTGTGCTCTATGACCTTGAAGACCTCTGGAAGATGGCCGACTCGAACGGGCAGGACTTGAGCGGGCACCACGGGAACGCTCGGAGCGCAGGCCCCCGGCCAGCCCGCCCCATGACCTTCGCGCAGATGGATGCGGCCAAGATCGCCAGGCAATGGTAATGATTGCCGCCGACACCAACCTATGGGCGCGCGCCTACCTGAATGACGACCCAGCCCAAGCCCGAAAATCCCGTTCCGCTCTTGCAGCAGCCCGTTCCGCCGGCGGTGTATTCGTTCCGCTGCTTCTCTTGGCGGAACTGTCCTGGGTGCTTCGCAGCCGCTGGCAAAGAGAAAAAGTTCTAAGCACAATCGAAAGCCTGCTCCAGACGCGTGGCGTAGTCGTCGAGTCCCCCGCCCTGGCTTGGAGAGCTTTGGAAGCCTCCCGCAAGGGCGCGGTAGGCTTCGCCGATCACCTCTTTCGCGAAGTCGCCCTCGAGTCCGGAGCCGCCGAAGTCATTACCTTCGACAAGGCATTCAGCCGCACCCCCAGCGTTCGCCGCCTCCGGTAACCCCGCCCCGCCGACAATCCGTACAGGAACCCCACCGCCCCTGCCATGCAAACAACCCAGCCTCCCGTAAGGAGAGCAGGAAAATAGCCCCGGATGAAACCCGGGGAAACGACCATCCCTCTTTTGAAAAAACAAACCACGCGGCAAAGCCGCGTTCCCGTCCCCCTCCCCGCAGCGAGCAAGTAACACCGAGGGAGCGGGAGGCTTCAGCCTCCCAAACAACGCCAATCTCCCCACAAAAAATGGGTGCCCCATCTTCGGCGCGTTCTCTGCGCCTAAGGTGGGAAAGCACGACTCCCAACCAACAGGTTTTGTAGCAAGGGAACGGCTTCAGCCTCCCAAATAAAGCCAATCAATCGACACCGGACCTAGCCACAGGCCATCCCTTCGCTGACCCGATACAACTTTTCCACCAAGCTGTTCAGCCGCCGTTTTGAAAGGGCACGAGTTTACTCGTGCCGCATAAGCCGAATGAATTCGCCCCGGCCTTAGAGGCTGCGGAAAAACTCAATTAGGCCACTGTTTTGAAAGGGCACGACTTCAGTCGTGCCGCATAAGCCGAATGAAATCACCCCGGCTTCAGCCGCTGAGGGACGTTTTCCCACGTTTCCTGATTAACACCAACATTTTTCTGCAATCCGTTCGCTCCCCGAAAAACCAACCATCCAATTCGCGAGAAAAACAACCCACGCGGCGAAGCCGCGCTGATTGGTTCCCACAAGCCGGTCGGGTCGAGGACTGGCGCGGTATTCCGTAGGTCCAGCCTAGCCGTTGCTCCCCGTTTCCTCTGGGAGTGCCTCAATAGCCGGACCGTGAATCCGTTTCCAGCCCCCGCCACATCG
>Ga0182012_10006150_pt1 | contig 12287 bp, 12 predicted proteins | sample 612S2SmetaG_FD_120486 | JGI IMG/M metagenome (GOLD analysis project Ga0182012, IMG submission 120486) | Permafrost microbial communities from Stordalen Mire, Sweden - 612S2S metaG | ecosystem: Environmental > Terrestrial > Soil > Wetlands > Permafrost | place: Sweden: Stordalen | collected...
AGAATCGCCCGGCGGCGCGGTCTGCACTTCAAATTCAGGGTGTTTTGCTGGGCAGGCAGCATCCATTCCTTCATGTTATGCGACGAATGGCAATCGCCGCGGCGGGGTCGCGGGATCACCGTGAAAGGCTGAGCTGGCGGGGATGGTTGATCTACTTGGCATGTTCCGTCGGCGCCCGGCTAAACGCGGTCCGCCCGGCTTTGCGCGCACCCGGGCGGATATCACCGCGATCGAGGACGCCTTGGGCAACATGCTGAATAGCCCGGTGCGCGATGCGCCACCGCTGGCTCGCGACATGTCTCCGCTCGCCCGCGATGTGCCGCAACCACGCCCGAGCGCGCCGGCTGCGCCGGCCGCAAAACCGCGCGCCCGCGCCAGGGCCAACGGTGCGACGGCCCCGCGGCCGGCGGCGCAGACCGGCTACCTCGCCGTGCACAGCGTGGAAAAGAGTTTCGGTAGCCGCCAGGTTGTGCGCGGCGTCAGCATCTATGTCCGCAGAGGCGAGGCGGTCGGTCTGCTGGGTCCGAACGGTGCCGGCAAGACCACGGTATTCTACATGATTACCGGGCTGATCAAGGCGGACCGCGGGGCCATCGAGCTGGATGGCCATGACGTCACCCAGCTTCCGATGTACCAGCGCGCCCGGCTCGGCATCGGTTATCTGCCGCAGGAGGCCTCGATCTTTCGGGGTCTTTCGGTCGAACAGAATATCCGCGCCGTGTTGGAGGTTGTCGAACCTTCACGGAAAAAGCGCGAGGCCGAGCTCGATTCCCTGCTTGACGAATTCAACATTGCCCGGCTGCGCAAGACGCCGTCGATCGCCTTGTCGGGCGGTGAGAGGCGTCGCGTCGAAATCGCGCGCGCGCTGGCAACCCGCCCCAATTACATGCTGCTCGACGAGCCGTTCGCCGGCATCGATCCGATCGCGGTCGGTGACATCCAGGATCTGGTGCGCCATCTCACCAATCGCGGCATCGGCGTCTTGATCACCGACCACAATGTGCGGGAAACACTGGGCCTCACCGATCGGGCCTATATCGTCTATGCCGGAGAGATCTTGACGGAGGGAAGTCCGGATGAGATCGTTAACAATCCGGATGTGCGCCGGCTTTACCTTGGCGAGGAATTCCGCCTTTAACCGCGTTTAGCGGATCGCGCTATAGTCCCTTTTTCCAATCCGTCAAGCCGTGTACATCGGATCCGGACTAGTATAAGCAAGAATCGGACCAACTTTTGACCGATCGGTTCTTGCCTCCATGGCGCTGACGCAGAGATTAGAATTCCGCCAGTCCCAATCCCTGGTGATGACGCCGCAGCTGATGCAGGCGATCAAGCTGTTGCAATTGTCCAATCTTGATCTTTCCGCCTTCGTCGAGGAGGAGTTGGAGCGAAATCCGCTTCTGGAGCGTGCCAGCGACGGCACTGAGCCCCCGGTGGCGGGCGAGCCGCTCCCCGAACGCGCGGAATATTCCGGTTCCGAGGCGTCGGACCATGCCTATGGCGACGATGCCGCCGGCGGCGACATGGCCAACGGCTCGGCCGGCGAAGGTTTTGAGCCGGCCCAGGAAGAATGGATGAACAACGATCTCGGCAGCCGCGCCGAGATCGAGCAGACCCTCGATACCGGCCTCGACAACGTGTTTTCCGAGGAGCCGGCCGAAGCCGCCGCGCGCACCGCGCAGGATGCCGCGCCCACCGCCTACACCGAATGGGGCGGCGGCGCCTCCAACGATGAGAGCTACAACCTTGAGGCTTTCGTCGCCGCCGAGGTGACCCTCGGCGGTCATCTGGCCGAGCAGCTGGCGGTGGCCTTCACCGCGCCCGCGCAGCGCCTGATCGGGCAATACCTGATCGACCTGGTGGACGATGCCGGTTACCTGCCGCCTGACCTCGGACAGGCCGCCGAGCGCCTTGGCTGCTCGCAAGCCGAGGTTGAGGCTGTTATCGCGGTACTGCAGAAGTTCGATCCGCCCGGGGTCTGCGCGCGATCGCTGAGCGAGTGCCTGGCGATCCAGCTGCGCGAACTCGATCGTTACGATCCGGCGATGCAGGCGCTGGTCGAGCATCTCGATCTCCTGGCCAAGCGCGATATCGCGGGGTTGAGAAAATTCTGCGGGGTCGATGACGAAGACATCACCGACATGATCGGCGAAATCCGCCGTCTCGACCCGAAGCCCGGTTTGAAATTCGGCTCGGCCCGGACCCAGACCATGGTGCCGGACGTCTATGTGCGCCCGGGGCCCGACGGCGGCTGGCACGTCGAACTCAACAGCGACACGCTGCCGCGCGTGCTGGTCAATCAAGTCTATTATACCGAGCTGTCGAAGACGATCCGCAAGGACGGTGACAAGTCCTATTTCACCGATTGTCTGCAAAACGCCACCTGGCTGGTGCGTGCGCTGGATCAGCGCGCCCGCACCATCCTCAAGGTCGCAACCGAGATCGTGCGTCAGCAGGACGGCTTCTTCACCAGCGGCGTGGCCCATCTGCGGCCCTTGAACCTCAAGGCGGTGGCGGATGCGATCCAGATGCACGAATCCACGGTGTCGCGGGTGACCGCCAACAAGTACATGGCGACCAACCGCGGCAGTTTCGAATTGAAGTATTTCTTCACCGCCTCGATCGCGTCGGCCGACGGCGGCGAAGCCCATTCGGCGGAGGCGGTCCGTCACCACATCAAGCAGCTGATCGATTCGGAGGAGCCGGCGGCGATCCTTTCCGACGACACCATCGTGGAACGGCTGCGCGAATCAGGTATTGATATCGCCCGCCGCACGGTTGCGAAATACCGCGAAGCGATGCGAATCCCGTCGTCGGTCCAGCGTCGCCGCGACAAGCAAAGCATGCTCGGCCATGCGCTCTCGGCGCCCGCGGCTGGTTCGGACCGGACCCGGGACACCGCGCTGGCCTGATTGCACCGAAGCCAAATCGGGATAGTGTCGGTTCCGCCCTGCTACGCATCGATCGGATCGAGGCTTCAACATGACCCTCCGGATTTCGGGAAAAAGCATCAGCGTCGGCGAGGCGCTGCGCGGCCGCGTCAGCGCGCGAACCGATGAAGTCCTGCGCAAATATTTCGACGGCAATTATTCCGGCCATATTACCCTGAGCAAGGATGGATTCGGGTTCCGCACCGATTGCGCGCTGCACCTGGATTCCGGGATTACGCTCGAGGCCGATTCCAATGCGGCCGACGCCTATGCCAGCGCCGACCAGGCGTTGTTGATGATCGAAAAGCGCCTGCGCCGCTACAAGAGCCGGCTCAAGGACCGCTCCGCTCGCAAGGCCTATGCGGCCAATGCCGCGCTTGCGGAAATGGAAGCGCCGACCCTGGATGCACCGAGCTACGTGCTGGAAGCGCCGGCGGAAGGCGACGACGAGGTTACGGCCTATAGTCCGGTCATCATCGCCGAAGCCACCACGTCGCTGAAGCGTCTGTCGGTCAGCGAGGCCGTGATGGAGCTCGACCTCACCGGCGCCAGTTGCCTCGTTTTCCAGCATGGCTCCAGCGGCCGGGTCAATATTATCTACCGCAGGCCGGACGGCAATGTCGGCTGGATCGATCCGCCGGTGGTCAAGTCCGGGGAGTGAACAGGCTGGTGTTGACGGAGCCGGATACCCTCCCTATGGTCCGCCTGCCCTTAAGGGTAACCGCGGGAACCACTTAGCGGGATGTTGGCACCGCTCTTACGTTGGAGTAGAAGCCCCCAAGTCGGGACCCGGACGCAAGTCCGCCTCCCGCCCCGTCCTTGACACCACCCCGCTGAAGCCTATTTCGCAACCTGACCGCCAATTTACCTCGGAACGCTCCATGACGATTACCGATCTCGTCGCACCCGAGGCGATCCTCCCGGCGTTGAAAGTCAACAACAAAAAGCAGGCGCTGCAGGAACTGGCGGCACGGGCAGCGCAGCTGACCGGGCAAAACGAGCGCGCGGTGTTCGAGGTGCTGCTGCAGCGGGAGAAGCTCGGGACTACCGCGGTCGGCTATGGCGTCGCCATCCCCCACGGCAAGCTTCCCAAGCTGGAAAAGCTGTTCGGCCTGTTCGCTCGGCTGGAGCGCCCGATCGACTTCGAGGCCATGGATGGCCAGCCGGTCGACCTCGTATTCCTGCTCTTGGCTCCGGAAGGCGCCGGCGCTGATCATCTGAAGGCGCTGGCCCGGATCGCGCGATTGCTGCGCGATCAGGACGTCGCCAAGAAATTGCGCGCCTCGCGCGATGCGCCGGCGATCTATTCGGTGCTGGCGCTGCCGCCGGCGACCGCGGCGTAGGGTGGATGGGTGCGCCGGGTGTGGTTTTGCCGCACCCCACGCGCTCTCCCCTGCTACGCATCCTCGACATGAACGAAAGCATTCGCGGCACCGAAGAGGCGCTTCATCCAAGAGGGATTCAATGCGCATCGTCACCCTGGAAGACCATTTCACGGTCCCCGAGCTGTCCAACCAGATCGATCCAGATGTGATTGTCCGGCGCGGCTGGCCTCGCCCCGGTAGTCCGCAGGCGGCGCTGATGCCGCAGGATCGGTTGAGAGATACCGGGACCGTCCGCCTTGGCGACCTGGATGCCTCGGGCATCACGGTACAGGTGCTTTCGCTGGCCGGACCCGGCGCCGATTTGCTGGATCCGCAAGCTGGCCCGGCCCTGGCCAGGCAATTCAACGACCGGCTCGCCGCCATCGTTGCCGAACATCCCCATCGCTACGCGGGGTTTGCCCATCTGCCGATGACCGCGCCGGTAGCGGCGGCGGACGAGCTGGAAAGAACCGTGCGGCACAGCCGGTTCAAGGGCGCCCTGATCAACGGCACCACTCAAGGACGTTTCCTGGACCACGCCTCGTTCGAACCGCTGCTGGCGCGCGCCGAAGCGCTGGACGTCCCGATCTACATCCACCCGAACCTGCCGCCGGAAGAGGTGCGAAAAGCCTATTACGACGACCTGCCGCGGGACACCGGAAGCATGCTGGCGCGGGCCGGCTGGGGGTGGCACTCGGAAGTGGCGATCCATTTGTTGCGCATGGTGCTGGCGGGGACGTTGGATCGTCACCCCAAACTGAAAATCATCATTGGGCATATGGGCGAGGGACTGCCGGCGATGATGGATCGCTGTGATGCGGTTTTCTCCAGGCAGACCCAAGCCTACCTGTCGCGGTCGGTAAGCCAGGCAATCCTCGACCAGGTCTGGGTCACCACCAGCGGCTTCTTTTCGCTGACTCCCTTTACGGCGCTGACGATGAAATTCCCGGTCGAGCGCATCCTGTTTTCGGTGGATTATCCGTTCAGCGAGAACGCTGTGGGCCGAGCCTTTCTCGATGGCCTGCCGGTTTCCGAAAGCGACCGGCAAAAGATCGCGCATCAGAATGCCGATGCCTTGTTGAAGCTCGACGTTACGTAATCGATCAGGACCATCGACCGGCGGTCCGTGTTCAAATCGATCGGGAGTCCAGCCATGCCAACCTACTACTGCAGCTCGGCCGCCGGGCTACTCGATGCGCCGCAAAAGTCCGCCATCGCCACGGCCATCACCCGCATCCATCATGCCGTCACGGGCGCCGCAGGCTTTTTTGCCCAGGTGATTTTCACCGAAATTGCTGCGGGTAATCACTTCATGGGTGGGGCGCCGCTTTCTTCCAGCCAGATCTTCGTCCATGGCTTCATTCGCGCCGGCCGCAGCGTTGCCGATCGCGAGAGGCTGGTCAGGGAGATCGTCGCGGCGACCGCCGATGGCTCGGGGCTGCCACCGAAAAGCGTGTGGGTTTATCTGACCGAGATTCCGGCGCGGCAGATGGCCGAGTATGGCCATATCCTTCCCGAGCCGGGAGCTGAAAAAGCCTGGCTGGAAGCGCTTCCCCCGGAGGACCGGGCCTATTTGCAGTCCATCGGCAAATAGCAATGCCATAGCAGGGTACGCTGTCGGTCCACGTCCACAGCAAAGCGGGCGCCCGTGCTCGGCCCGGCCGACATCAGACGCCCACGCTTCACAAGATCCTGCAGGGATTCTTTTGTGGCTGCCCAACCGCTGCGTCGGCGACAGCGGCCGGTGCCGCGTCAGTGACAGCAGCAAATGCTGCGTCAGTAACAGCAGCACAATGCGGCGTCAGTGCACGCTCACGGCCTGCAATTCGTTGCTCCAGGCGTTCGCGATGGCCGCTTCCCGGCTGTCGGTCAGCATGATCGGAGTGCCGTCGGCGGCGTGCAGCGCGAACAGCATCAGTCCCGGCGCGATCTTCGGCGCCTGGGGGAACAGCCCCGGCACGTCCTCGCTTCGGATCTGCTTCACATAGGCGATATGGCCCTCGCCCAGGGACGCCAGCGCCTCGGTGGAGACGCCTGCAGGCTCAAATACGGCATTACCTTCAGTCATGGTCTCGACTCCTATCGTCGGTCTAAGCGGTCGAGTCCGCTACTCGTTCCATTATTCGTGCTCATTGATAGCAATTGTCTTAACGATCTTTTCCGGCTCGGGCCGGGTCAGGTCGATCGACAATAGCCCGTTTTTCAGGTCCGCACCCAGCACTTGCATCCCTTCCGCCAGCACGAAAGTGCGCTGGAAGTGACGCGCGGCGATGCCGCGATGGATGTATTGCCGGGCCTTTTCCTCCTGCTGGCGGCCGCGGATCACGAGCTGGCTTTCCTCAATGGTCACATCGAGTTGGTCGCGGGTAAAACCCGCCACCGCCAGCGTGATCCGTAATCGCTCGGGTTGGCCGTTGCTGCGGTCGCACCTCTCTATATTATAGGGAGGATAGCCGTCGGCGCCCTTGACGACGCGATCGAGCACCCGCTCGATTTCGTCGAATCCCAGCAGGAAGGGACTGGATAACGAAGGAACACGAGACATAGTCCACAAAGTCCTCTCGAAGCGACTTTGACAGTTCTGGGCCCTTGCGGCACCCGTTGGTAACCGGCTGACGGGTTTGCCCGCCGGTCACCAGTCAATATGGGATTAGTTGACGGGGCGTTCAAGAACCGGCGGGAATCAATCGAAAATCCCCTCGCGCGTGACCCCGGCCTGCCCGGCATAGCCAGGAATGAGGCGGGCCAAGGCCTAAAGCCCGAGCCGCTGGCGTCCGTCGGCGCTGAACAGATGAAGTTTTTCACGCGGGGCGATGGCCCTGATCCGCTCGCCGATATCAGGCGCAATCGCGCCCGGAATCCGCACGATGACTTCCGCCGTTGGCAGTTCGCCGGAAATGGCCGCCCTGCCCGGCGCCTGCTGCGGGCGGGCGCCGTAGACATAAGTCTCGGCCCCGACGCGCTCGATCGCCTCCACGGTGAGGTCGAGCGCGATGCCGCCTTCGATGACGTCGCTTGAAATCAGGAGGTCCTCGGGCCGAATGCCCACGATCCCGGCATGGTCGGAGGCGCCGATGGAGCCCTCCATCTGCGCTTTGATCCCGCCCGCGCAAGCCATCAGATTCATCGGTGGCGCACCGATGAAGGAAGCGACAAAAGTGGTCGCGGGCTTCTGATAGATCTCGAGCGGGTTGCCGATCTGCTCGACCTTTCCGCCATTCATCACCACCAGGATATCGGCCAGCGTCATGGCCTCCAACTGGTCGTGGGTGACATAGATCGACGTCGTGCCGAGCCGGCGCTGCAGTTTGCGGATTTCGACGCGCATCGCGATGCGCAGCTTGGCGTCCAGATTCGACAACGGTTCGTCGAACAGGAATACCTTGGGTTGCCGCACGATGGCGCGGCCCATCGCGACACGCTGGCGCTGGCCGCCGGAAAGCTGCCCCGGTTTGCGGTCGAGCATCGCGCCGAGTTCGAGAATGCGGGCGGCTTCCTGGACCCGGATCTCGATCTCGGGCCTCGGCATGCCGCGGTTGCGCAGGCCGTAGGCCATGTTGTTGTAGACGCTCATATGCGGGTATAGCGCGTAGTTCTGGAAGACCATGGCGATGTCGCGCTCGGCCGGCTCGATCTGGTTGACAATGCGGCCGCCGATGTCGATCTCGCCGCTCGTGATGGTCTCAAGCCCTGCGACCATCCGCAGCAGCGTCGACTTGCCACAGCCGGAAGGGCCGACCAGCACGCAGAACTGGCCATCGGTCACCTCCAGGCCGATGTGCTTGATGGCCTCGAAGCCGCCTGGATAGCTCTTGCTGACATTGCGGAGGGTGACGCTAGCCATGGTTGGTCACCGATGCGAGAAATGAGAGAGGCGAATAGGGAGTAGCGAATAGCGAATAGCGAATAGGAAGAGGTGGCGGCCACCAGTACCGGACGCATCTATTCGCTATTCGCCGTTCGCCATTCGCCACCATTACTTCTCCGTCTCGATCAGGCCCTTGACGAACAGGCGCTGCATCAGCACGACGACCGCAACCGGCGGCAGCATGGCAAGCACGGCCGTTGCCATCGCCACCTGCCATTCGGTCAAGGCGTCGTGCACGTCGATGATCTTCTTGATGCCGATCACGATGGTCTGCATGTCGTCACGCGTCGTGATCAACAGCGGCCAGAGATACTGATTCCAGCCGTAGATGAACAGGATCACGAAAAGCGCGGCGATGTTGGTCACCGACAGCGGCAACAGCGTATCAAAGAAGAACCGTATCGGTCCGGCGCCGTCGATCTTCGAGGCTTCGACCAGTTCCTTCGGCACCGTCATGAAAAACTGGCGGAACAACAGCGTCGCGGTGGCCGACGCGATCAAGGGCAGGATCAACCCGGCGTAGGAATCCAACAGGTGCAGGTCGCTGGTGATTTTGTAGGTCGGAAAGATGCGCACTTCGACCGGTAGCATCAGCGTGATGAAGATGGTCCAGAATGCCGTCATCCGGAACGGGAACGAAAAGAACACGATGGCGTAGGCCGAGATGATCGAGATCGCGATTTTCCCGGCGGCGATGCCGAGCGCCATGACGAGGCTGTTCAGCATCATGACCCCGACCGGCTGCCGCGTGGTCCTGCCGGTGCCGGAGATGATGGTGTGCCAGTAGGTTTCGATCGCGTGGCCGCCGGGCAGCAGCGTCATCTGGCCATTGGCGATCACGTCATTGTCCTGGGTCGAGGCGATGATGGCCAGATAGACTGGAAAGGCAACGACAGCGACCCCGACCAGCAGCACGAGGTGAGGCAGCAGGTTTCCAAATCGGCGATGCTCGACCATAGCGCTCAATAGTGAACTTTCTTTTCGACGTATCGAAACTGAAAGGCGGTCAGCGCCACCACGATCACCATGAGGATCACCGACTGCGCCGCCGAGCCGCCGAGATCGGTGCCGACCTTGCCGTCCTGAAACACCTTGTAGACCAGGGTCTCGGTGGCGCCGTCGGGGCCGCCCCCGGTGGCGGTGTCGATGATGCCGAGCGTGTTGAAGAAAACGTAGGTGATATTGACGATGATCAGGAAGAACGTCGTCGGCGACAGCAGCGGGAAGATGATGGTCCAGAACCGCCGCAGCGGCCTTGCGCCATCGATCGCGGCGGCCTCGATCACGCTTTTCGGGATCGCCTGCAGGCCGGCCAGGAAGAACAGGAAATTGTAGCTGATCTGGTTCCAGACCGCGACGACGACGACCATGATCATGGCGTGGGTGCCGTTCAGCACCGGATTCCAGTCGATGCCGGCGCGCTGCAGCGCCCGCGCGATCATGCCGAGACCGGGCTGGAACATGAAGATGAACAGCACACTGGCGACCGCCGGCGCCACCGCGTAGGGGATGATGAGAAAAGTGCGATAGATCTGGATGCCCGGAATGTCGCGGTTGGCCATCACCGCCAGCAGCAGGCCGAGCGTCAGCGAGAAGAATGCCACCAGCGCCGAAAAGACAAGAGTGACGCCGATCGCCTGGTAGTATTCAGGGGTTTGCAGCAGGTTGACGTAGTTCTCGAACCAGACAAATTCGGTCGACAGCCCGAAGGCGTCCTGTACCAGGAACGACTGCCAGAGGGCCTGCATCGCCGGCAGATAGAAAAAGATCAGCGAGACTGCGATCTGCGGCAGGATCAGGAGATATGGCAGCAACTTGCCCGAAAAGATCGTCCGGTTTTCCATGGGGTCCCGTTGGCAGACGTTAGCCGCCGGCGGCGGCCACGGTCCCGCGCCGCCGTCATTTGGCGGCGGTGCGCTCGAACTGTCGCAGCATCTGGTTGCCGCGCGATACCGCGGCGTCGAGGGCGTCCTTGGCGGATTTCTTGCCGGCCAGCGCCGCCTCGATCTCCTCCGCCCAGACGTCGCGCATCTGCACCATGCCGCCGAAGCGCAGTCCGCGCGAATTCTCCGTCGGCGGCTTGTTGGTCAATTCCTTCAGCGGCACTTCGAGGATGGGGTTCTTGTCGTAGAAGCCGGAAGCCTTGGTTTTTTCGTAAGCCGCTTTGGTGATCGGCAGATAGCCCGACACCTCGTGCAGATAGACTTGGCGATCGGTATCCGACAGGAAGGCAAAGAACTTTGCAATTCCCTTGTATTCTTCAGCCGTCTTGCCGCCCATCACCCACAGCGAAGCGCCGCCGATGATGGAATTCTGCGGCGCGTTCTTGACATCGGGGAAATATGGCATCGCCACCGCGGTAAAGCTGAACTTGGCGTTGGCCCTGGCACTTGGATAAAACGCCGAAGAGGTCATGAACATCGGGCATTCGCCGGAGGTGAAGCGGCCTTCGCCGGTGTTGGTGCGGCCCGAATAGTCGTAGCTCTTGTCCTTCTGCAGCTCGACGAGAGCCTCCAGTAGCTTGACCTGCAGGGGGGTGTTGAATTCGAGCACGGTGTCGAAGCCGTCGAGGCCGTTGGCCTTGCTCCCGATCGGCACGTCGTGCCAAGCGGAGAACTGCTCGATCAGCGCCCAGGTAATCCAGGCATTGGAGAAGCCGCAGGTCGGGTTGGTGGCATGCAGCTTCCTGGCGTCGGCGAACACTTCCGGCCAGGTCTTCGGCGGGGCGGCGATATCGGCCTTCTTGAAGGCATCGAGATTGATCCAGAGCACCATGCTCGACGAATTGAACGGAAACGACAGCATCTCGCCCTTGGAGGTCGAGTAGTATCCGGTGATCGCCGGCAGATAGGAATTGGGATCGAAGGCTTCGCCTTGCTCCTTCATCAGTTCGGAAACCGGTTTGATGGCGCCCTTGGCGGCCATCATGGTCGCGGTGCCGACCTCGAAGACCTGCATGATGCCAGGCGCATTGCCGGCCCGGAATGCCGCGATCCCGGCATTGAGCGTATCGGCATAACTGCCCTTGAAGGTGGGGACGATCCGGTAGTCGCTCTGCGAAGCATTGAAGTCATTGGCGAGCTTGACCACGACGTCGTTGTTGGGGCCGGTCATCGCATGCCACCACTGGATCTCGGTCGCCGCGTGAGCCGGCGTCGCCAGCGCCAGCGTGAGCGCGACCGCCGCCGCGGCGCGGCACTGTCGGATCGTCATCGAGTTCCTCCCAAAGGTCCGTCAAGCCGTGGTTGGCGCGATAGCAGCGCCGGGTGACGTGCAAATGACCGTATAAGCCGGCTGATGCTACGGGGGAAGCGCGGGCCAAGGGAAGCGGGAAATCAGTCCGGAAGGGGCCATGAACAACTCATCGTCCCGGACAAGCGAGCGCCCGCGAACGCGATCCGGGATCCCAGTGCCGTGGCCTGATGTTTCGGCCTGGTAGCAGTGACCTTCCATACCCATCGTCGGCTGTGGGGATGGATCTCAGGCTTTCAGCGGGAAGACCCTCGGTGAGTCAGTCGCTTGGCTCTCTAGCGTTTGCGTTCACGACCGCAGACGACGCCGTCGGCGACAAGGACCTCGATCTCGTTTGCGGAATATCCGCATTCCGCCAGCACTTCGCTGGCGTGCTCGCTGAAGCCCGGCGGCACGCTGCGCAGGCTTGGCTTGCTGCGGTCGAGGCGGATCGGGGAGGCGACGCCCTTGTACCAGTCTTTTTCGATGACGTCGCCGCGGTGGACGCTGTGGGCGCTGGTGAGCGCCTGGTCGATCGACTGCACCGGTCCGGCGGGCAGGCCGGCGGCCAGCAGGCGATCACATAAGGGCTCGGCGTCCTGCTGGCAGAACACGGCGGCGAGTTCGGCCCGCAGCGCCTCGCGGTTTTTGATACGATCCTTGTTGCGGGCAAAGCGCGGATCGGCGCCAAGCTCGGGCTTGCCGATCTCCTTGCAGAGCTTGCGGAAGGTGCCGTCATTGCCGACGCCGATGAAGATGTCGTCGGTGCGGGTCGGGAAGATCGCGTAAGGCACCAGGTTGGGATGCTCGTTGCCGGTGAGCTGCGGGGGCCTGCCGTGCATGAAATAATTCGCCGCATGCGGATGCATGATGGCAAGGCCGGTCTCGAACAGC
>Ga0182012_10006152_pt1 | contig 12284 bp, 15 predicted proteins | sample 612S2SmetaG_FD_120486 | JGI IMG/M metagenome (GOLD analysis project Ga0182012, IMG submission 120486) | Permafrost microbial communities from Stordalen Mire, Sweden - 612S2S metaG | ecosystem: Environmental > Terrestrial > Soil > Wetlands > Permafrost | place: Sweden: Stordalen | collected...
CGCCTTGCGCTCCACTCCGGCGATCACCACCAGGGCTTCGCCGAAGTCTGCCTGCGCCTCACCTGGAGCGTGCGTCAAGGGCACGAACATCTCCCGCCCACGCAGTTGTGCGCCGCGAACGTAGTCGACCACGATGGTGTAGCCACCCGTGAACCCGTGCTCCTCGCGCAACCGCTCGAAGATCCGCTTCGCCGTGTGCCGCTGTTTGGCTGGCCGCTGCTTGTCTTCTTCCAGAATGGCATCGATGACGCCCACCCACGGCCCCAGTTTGGGCCGCTTGATTGGCTGCTGACGCTGGTAGCCGGGAGGCACCGCGTACCGCAGCATCTTCTGCACCGTGACGCGCGAAAGACCAAACTCTCGCGCTACTGCTCGTTGACTCCGCCCTTCCACCAACACCGCTCGACGAACCCGCCCATAGATCTCCACCCTGAACATCCCTCCGGTGTCTCATGAGCTCTGCTGGTTCAGCAACTCAGCTCACAAAACCAAAATCCGGCGGACTACTTTTGCTCCGCCGCAGAACACCGCTCACGCGACATCCTGTGGCCTATTTTCATTCCGGCGCGCATACATCTGGCATGCGCCCTTGGATATCAAGCCTGTTTGAAGGGGAAGACTGTCCAATTCTTCAAGGTCGGACTTGTCCTAGATGACCTTGAGCAAGCAAAAACCGATGGCACGCTGCGCAAGCGCCTGTTTCAGGTGAATCGAGCGGCTTTGTTAATCCTCGACGACCTTGGCATAAAGGCACGCTTGTCATCTACAGAGTGCGAGCTGTTGCTGGAGCTCCTTGATGGACGCCACGGTCGAGGTGCAACGATTATCACTAGCCAGCTTCCACTCACGAGCTGGCACGAATATTTGAGTGCCAGCTATCCCACCACGGCCGATGCAATCCTAGATCGGATTTGTACGAACGCAGTAAAGATCGAACTCCTCGGAGAGTCCCAGCGTCAGCTTAAGAACCCTGTGTTGGGTAACGAAGGGAGCACAAAATGAATTATTTAAATGCCCTCCGTCTCGTTGTATACATTCGCGCAATCGGACCAGAGCCCGTATGGCCGAACGACAACGAGGATTGCAAGACCTACCTGGGCCGGCTTGAAGAACAATGGGCTGCCTTGGTGCAAGAATCGGGTGAATCGGAAGCGAGATTGGCGCGGGCAACTGGCTTGGCTGCAATCCAGTCGCTTGGGCTGCGGGAGGCCGCTGATCCGTTCCCAACGCTTTCGTCAAAACCCAATACTTCCAGCCAACCTTGCTTATGAAGGATAAGAAGCTAGCGAAGGATAAAAAGCCGACGAACGCGCAGCTGAAGCTGATGAAGTCTCTTCCACAGGTTGTTCACCTCTGCCCGGTCTGCCGTGCGCATTCCGGGCGACGGAAATTGTCATGGAAAACCCGGATGTGGGCGGAGGCAGAATGCTCAAGAGCCAAGGAACGTGGAGTGGATCTTGAAGTTTATGAGTGCCCATACAAACCAGATACGTTTCATCACACGCACCGCAGACCCGCACACAGGTAACGTCTAGGAATTGAAAGGCCTTCACGGTCGTGAAGGCCCATCCTGATCCCCCCCGGTTCCCAAGACTCTCCTTGAAAATTCCGGGCAGACTTTTTGGCTAACCAGCGTTCGCGGTTGCCGAATGCACACTTCCTTTTGCCGCCGTGCCGGAAGCCTGTGCCTCGGCGGCGTCAAGCGCGATTAGCTCCGGTATCTTGTCATGCAACAAATCAAGGAGCTGCCATCGAGATCTGGTAATAAGGTGGAGATCGAGCCGGCTGGATTGCGGTACCATAACTCGTGCCAATCTTGAGCAGATAGCAAGGAGCGACATCCTACGGTTGGGCACGGATACAATTTGCGGCCAACTGGACCTGTCTTTTCAAGAATCGCTTATGCAAATCTAACTGCCCGCACAACTGAGGCTGACTCGGATTCGGACATCTGAGAAGAATCAGAACCATTCCGCCGTCGCGCCAAGCGCTACAATTATTTTCGCTGCGATTTGTGCGTTAACTTTAGACGGCTCTGTTCGCACCGAACGCGTAGCCGCTGTAAATGGAGGTATTGGAGTGAAACGCTTTCCGAATCTTCTGGTTCTCATCCTGATTTCTGTAGCCCCACTCCTAGCTCAGAGCTCATCCACGCCAGAACAGGCCGACGACCATGTCCGGGAACTCGTACTGGAGGGAAAACGTCTTTCTGCTGAGGGCAATTACAACGCAGCGCTTGAAGATTTCCGGCAGTCGCATAGTCTCGCTCCCGAAGATGTCGAAGCGATCATTGGCTTAGCTCACGCTGAAGCGCTGCACACGGACAAGAGCGGCAACGTCGATATGCAAACGCAAGCGGCGGCAGATTACAGGGCGGCGATAGCAAGGCAACCCACGGCGGAGCTATACGCCGAACTTGGGGCCATTCTTGACGCGGGGAAGGACTACGCCGCAGCAATCACCGCCTACAGAAAAGCGCTTGATTTGAACCCGGAATTTCTAATGGCTCAGGTGAATTATGGTAGCGCGCTCGTGAGCATTGGCGACCCTGACAGTGCAATAAGCTTCTTTTCCAAAGTCTGCGCTCAGTCACGTTCGGATCATCCGGGATCAAGCGGCAGTTGCGGCAATGCCAGGATCGTAGCCAGCAGGGGCTGGGCGTATTCCAATAAAGGTGATTGCCCCAGCCTCTCGCTGGCTGAGAAGGATTACTCAGAAGCGGTATCAGTTGCACCGGAGAATGCCGTTTTTCATTCTCTTCTCGGCGATGTCCTTCTAAATGAATCTGGTATGGGAACGAGGGACTTGAAGTGTGCGCACAGCAAACACGAGCGCGAGGCTTACCTTGATCGGGCGTGGTCACAGTACCGCAGTGCTCTTAACCTTGATAGCGCGAACACCATGTATAGGTTGGTATTCGTAACTTTATCCGAGCTACTAAAGAGGAAACCAGAATACAACGGAGGCATCGCAAAAGAGCCGGATAAAGCCGAACTTTCACAATTGTTCGCCCAACACCCCGCCTACGGAAAAGCGCTTGCTGAGTTAGAGACACCCAATTCGGCGCAGCCCGATTCTTTGGAGTCCTTGAAGACCCTAGCGGACTCGAAATTGAGCGTTGAGCACAACAAGGAAGTGACCGCCGAACGGGACGCCGTTGCCGCTGCCAAGGAAGCTATTCGCGCGGAGCCCACAGATGGATTCGCATGGGGGAAACTGGGCGACGCCTACTTCCAGTTGGGGGACTATAAGAACGCCAAGGACGCAACGGAGAAGGCTGTGGAGATATATACGGAAAAGTTCAAACACAGGCCCAATCCCTTGGACAGGGAGGTCGAGCTGATGCTTAAGGGCGAGACCAAGCAGAACGCCTTGGCAAGAGCACGGGATGAGGATTGCGAACCTATTGTGATGCTCGCGGTTTATTTAAATCAGTTGGCAGACATTTGCGACAAGCTGCACAAGAAACGTGAGGCATCGCGCTACCGAGACTCGGCCTTGCGAGCGTTCGACGTAATGCAAACGATGCAACCAATCTCTGGTGCCCCAGCACCACAAGTTCGCGTCGGGCAACAATCGGGAGCTGGAGTTACCCGTCCGACTCAAACCGCGCCTTTATCCCCAGCGCGCCCAGCTCTAAGGCTGGCACCGCCGTTGCCGCAGTGCCAGCTTCCGGTGCATGAGTTGTGTCAATATCCGACCTTCCACCCGCAACCTTACGATCCCAATCAACCCTATCGCGCACCAGACACCCGCGACTACGACCGCTGCGTCTTGGGGAACCAGCGGGAAGATGCCCGATACCAGCAATGTGTACAGCAAGCGCAGCGCGAACGGCAGGATCACTAGTGGCGGTACCAACCTAATCCCAGAGATCCCGCCAAATGTGGACGCGAAATGAGAAGTTCCTTCAGGGCGGCTTGCAGCATAACCGACTCAAGGTCAGCCATGATCTCGGCCCGCCAAGCGGAATGGCGGGCCAACGCGCGCCGTTCCTATATTTTTGAATTAATTCCCTCCCGAGTTGGACACACCTGCCGAATGTACACATAATGTGACTGTATGCAACGATCTCGTCAAAAGGATGGCTCATGAGCTATATCGAAACGGACTCAAACGGAGCATTGCTGAAGCTTTACAGAGATGAAATTGCGCTCCTCTCGAAACTCGCAGGTGCAAGAGGGGTGGCCATTGATCTGACTCCCGGACGCGACGGCCTACCGGGCGATTACCGGGTAGACTCGGACCGAGGAGTCGATCGACGATATCGTTTGTCTGGAACCGAGATATGGATTTTCGGTTCGTCTCATCCTATGTCCCAGTCAGAACTTAAATTGCACTTCGAGAAGCAACTGGACGAGAAGGCAAACAAATGACGGAGTGAGAACAGCCGGTTGTATACCTTCCCTTTTGGGTCGGGAGGATTAGTAGTTATGCCTTCCATTAACCGGGCAGTACGTATACACAAAAGAGCCTTCCGTGCGGCTCTGCACTTCACCGTTACTAAGCTCGTCGTATCGCTCGTAGTGGCTACGATTTATAGAGTTGAAATGTGGCGCTCCGGGAAGCTGCCTCGCGTTTGGGGAGATTTGTTGCACGATCTGGGCAACCTCATCGTTTCCTACATGCTCGTGCTCGTGGCTTCGTGGGTTTGGGAGTTTATTAAATTCTGGAACCAGAGTGAGCTGGAGTCGATTACTGGCGAACCGGAAACACCCTACTACGAAGCTTTGGTGATAGTTGGGCGCATCCGGGACTGTGTCGCGGGTTTCTATCAGAAATACGGGCCGGAACCAGACACAAACCAGCCGCAAGCGCATTCGGACTGGCGTATCCAGTTCAGACCGCACTTCCGGGCCAGTCTGGAGCAGCCTGTGCGTGATCTGATCCTCAAGTTGCAGGCGGAGGGTACTGAGACGATGCTGAAAGGAACGTACGCACTCAATAAGCTAGCGGTGCTGGATTCGCCGGGGCAGGCGGTGGAGTTGGCGACGAATATCTATGCACTGGGATTGAGATTGTCTCTCAAGTGTCGGAGGCCGGAGGCGCGAGGGTAGCGAGTCCTGGCGCGATCATACTGTCGCACTCTTCGATCTGTTACATGATTCGCACAGGAGCTGGATGTTCCGTTCCGTGGTGCTGCCGCCAGCGACAACCGGAATGATGTGATCGAATTCCAAGCGTTCTCGGGAACCACACTGGACACATCGACCTTTGTCCCGCCGCCACACAAACAATCGCACGCTCTCGGGAATTGGCTTACGGGCCGCGCCCTCAAGGCTTTCGCAATTCTCCAGAGTCTCCACCTCGCGCCGTATTTTCTCGACCTTCCGCTCACGGCGCAATACGTACTGCTTGATCAGCAGAAGGTGCTCATCGCGATTGCGAACGTTGGCCGCTTCGATTGGTCCCACTCGAAGGACAACCGTTCGGTAGACCCACCAGTCAAGCAAGGGCTGCGGCTCACGGCTTTGTCGTTCGAAGTACTCCTGAGCAGCCTGCCGATAACTCGCGTTTGCATGAAGGGCCATCCGGTAAGCCGCGCACGCCCGGTGCCATTCGGCCATCGTTTCAGAGAATGGCGGCGGCGGGGACGATGGGACGGGGACTCCAGGTACAACTAACCGCCGCCGAGGTTTCGGTTGCGGAAGCTCGGGGAACGTTACGATGCCCGGCCACGCATACGCGTTTGGCAACGCCTCGATCCAATACGACTGCGGCCATTTGGCGCCTTTCGCATTTAGGTTGCTCAATTGGCAGTCTGCGCTCCCGAGCTTTTGAATGAGATCGCTCCGGGAAGGAGGCACGTAAAGCCTGGCACTGCGGGCAAATTCGAGCACCAAGTGGTCTTTCTGTTCGCCGTTAGCTTGGGGGATGTTCCTGCGTCCGCAGTAACGAGCGACACCGTGCTCATAATGTGCGACCAGGTCTCCGATGGCCAGTTCGCTTGGGTCGGGCGACGCCCAGTAAAACGCTGCGAGGGCGGACGCCTTGAGCGACGGCGGCTGGTCCGAGGTGACCGAACAGACTAGTCCCCCGTCGTCCAGGAAGTTCAACTTACCAAGCTCAGTAATCTTCGTTCGCAGCATTAAGCGATCTCAGTCACAACTCACCAACTAGCTTACACAGTAATTCTCTGCGCGCCTGTGGGCTCTTGATGGTTTTGAAGTTCTTAGCGAAGTCTTCAGCGCGCTCCACATCACTAGGCTCGTAAAGTTCGGCGAGGAACGTTACACGGTCTGCGGCCTCTGCGGGCATCTTCCTGATAGCGGCAACGAGCAGGTCTCGGACGATCTGGTCGAACTCCGACCACCGTTCGGAATCCTGCATGTAGGATAGATCTTTGTCCGAAACCGGACTCCCATGCACCAATGTTGACCTGATCCCATAGAGTCGTTTAAGTATCTTCTTTTTCGCCGACGCATCCTTATCTTTCGAGCCGAGGAGCCGAATAGCACGTTCTCCGAGCCGACGTTGAATGAACTGACCACTCTCGGGTGTCAGGACTGCTTCGAGTGCCGCTACGTAATCGGCTACGCGGTCAATGCCGCTCTCGAAATTCGGGTTGAACTCCTTTGCACCACCGTACAGGAACCAACGCTTCGCCATGTTGAACCAGGTGGACTTCCAAGCTGCGGAGGACTTCAGAGAGGTAACGAAAGGCTCCCACCCCGGCACGTCGGCATTGTCGATCCGGTACGGTCGCGGAGAGTTGTGTACCGAGTCTAAGATCATGCGATTTGGGTATAGTTTCGTTGGGGTAGAGTCGTGCCCCTGAACCGTCACCGAAACGAAGGCTAGATCACCTGGCCGAAACAGCCGGAGCAGAAGTAGGAGTTCCTCGGCGTCGGAGAGAATCCCTTCGACCCCAGTAAGTTCCTGAGGCGCGCGAGGAATAGACTGGTACTCGCGCTCAATGAGGCACTCCCCGATCATTGCTTCGCAGAAAAACTGTCGAGCGTACTTAAGCCTACATTGGTTGCCTAGGAACTCGACCGAGAAGTCGCCGAACTGGAGCTTCCAAGGCGAATAGGGGTCATCGCCGATCTGCCTGAACGTATCAGATTCGATATTACGAGCCAGAATTCGAAGCGTCGCTGAGCGTGCCTTGGGAAAGGAAGACGGGCCTGAAGCCAGTCGAGCGGCTGGATTACCTTGAGGCATTTTGCCTCCTTGCAACAGCATCCACTCATCTTTGGAGCCCGAGAGCGGACCATCTAAAGGGCAAGTTACAACACCATTGTACTCGGGGGGCTGCGTGACCTCACGGCGGGCTTGAGGGTTGACCTGGCTAACTCTAGGTCAACTTGGCCTGCCACCGTGGCCGAGGGGCCACAAGATGCCAGCGAGGTTTAATCGTCCAAAAGCAAAGAGAAAAAATGACCGAGTAGGGCATAGCGGTGTTCGCCCTCTAAGAGTTCCGCACCGAAACACGCCGCACAGTAAGGATTGCCGTTAAAGTACACAACGCCGGGGCCAGGGATTGTTCCGACGCACGCGCTATTTTCGCCGTTCCGGATTTTTCGGACTTCGATTCCGTCAATTTTCATCTATCCCCCATTGAGGTACTCCGAAATAATGCGCTGGCTTGCTCACTTTCGCAAGCACAAGTGGAGAAGATTATTGCTATCTTTTCGATGACCTCACGGCGATTCTGCCACGCTAAGGCAAGGAGGAAGGCCATGCGTTTCGGCGCTATAGTTGTGCTTGCGGTTGCGTTCCTCGCGTCCCCTCTTGCGTCCCAGACGGACACGGCGCTAGACGACTTAGCAAAGCCATTCAACTGGCCCGAGATTACCTTCACAAAGCAGGTATTCAGTTTTCCCTTCGCACCCGTTTGGAGGATGGTGTTTTGAAGTATGTGGCCGCACTCACTGACAGTAAATGCCGGGTGGAAAGGTATTTTTCAAAACACCGAGACAATGGGCCGATTCCGTTGTCTTCTTTTCAGGGGACGTTTTCAGATGAGGCGGGCTTTCGCCTGTACACTCTGTACATTGATGACCGCACGTTTACGAAGATTGAAGGAACAGCCAACTTTGAATCAGCTGGTGAGCGTAAATGCACAGAGACGATCTATCAAGCCGCCCTGAAATCGGCCAAAGCGATCCGTACGCCTGGCCAGCCCTCGCATTATTCGCTTAATTGACGGCCGTCCCCGCACCCGCGAAGCGCTAGAGCGTAGATTTGCAATGCGTTTGTGTTTCAAAAGGTCCTCTCAGACATGACCTCAGAGCGGCAGAGAGAAGCGAGGCGCGATTCTTCCCTGGCGGGCGCACGCGGAAATGACTTAGGCTAGGCTCGCATTCGCGGGCATTTGTCCACTCATCTTTACTCAGGCGGACGGCTCACAATTCGAGCCTTGTGCAGCCGTTTGCCAATGCGCCGCCCGCGCGCCAAACAAAAACCAGTTTGACACTTGCCGCGCCCCGCTCCGTTCTTCCTTGGCTCCCAGTCGGCCCGGTTTCCGCCCCTTCGGGGGGGCAGGAACAGGTGGTTCTGAGCATTGGAGCCGGTGGCAGGATTTCGATCGGATTCAGTGGCAGCATTCGGATTGGAATCAAGCCCTCAGATGAAATTCTGAGGGTGGCAGCATTCCACCGGAATAGGCGGCAGCATACCAGCGGTCCCAGCATACGATCCGCGCCAGTCCAGTTCGCTAGGAATGTTTGCCAAAGTTGGTGCTGAATGTCACTCCATACGAAGCTGACGCTGGCGTCGCTGTTTTGTTTTGTCCAGGGGCGAAGGATGTCCCTGGCTGACCGAAGAACTTTCGTCGCGTCAGGTGTTAGCCAGCGCGATAAAGCAGACTCTGCGCTCGAAATCGCCGAAAGGACAATCTCGGCGTGAGCTGGATCGTTCTTCGTTGCCGTGAATACTGCTGCTGATTCGCGATTTTTCCTGTAGCCGCGTTCCGTAAGGTTGGCGCTGCCGACAAGTAACCGGACTGCGCGTTCGAAAACGATGACGGTGACCTTCGCGTGCAGGGAAGAACCTCGCGGACTAACTGCGGGCACTATCTCCAACTGCAACGATCGAGGTCTGCCGCGGTATCGCCGCGCTTCCGTCAAGATTACTGCCCGGGTCTCCATTTCGCTCAATCGCTTTTCCATTGCGATACGGGTCGTCCATGCAGTTCGCGATGTAAGGCCCAAAACGGAAGGGAGAAAGTCCGTTTCAAGGAAATCCGGATCGAGTTCATAGGTGGTGGCGAGCAGTCCTTTGATTTGACCCCACTTCGGATCTGGGACAAGCCATCGGATGAGCTTTCGATTCGCAATGTTGTCGATCGCGGTCAATTCGCAGTCTCCTCGGCGGCTGCAGAGATAAAAGCGTCCGCAGCTGCAAGCCGATAAGGATGTGCGCCAATGTGTTCGGGGGATACCGCTTCCGAATCCATTCCTCCAACTCTTGTAATGGTGAGGCTTACATTGGTTCCGTTGATTTCCAGCCAAGGCATCTTGCGACGACCTTTATCAAACTTTCCGTGCTGCACGTCCGTGTGGCGGCTAATGATTGCCCGAACCATTTCTTCAGTGGTCTTCGCGATGTTGGATTCTTCAAGAAAGCGACTTACATCATTCAGTTTTTCGGCCGATAGCTTGAGCTCCCCTTCACTCGCTTCGGCTACGGCCCTTCTGAATTGCGACACAGATCCTGGCAGGGCCGAAATGACAGATTTCAGCACTGAGTCCGTGCGAAGCTCCTTGAGAGGGGTGACTGCTCCAGCATGGTAGCGGGACAGCCACAGCAGACGTTCGAATGCCAGGCTCACTAGTCGATAGCAGTCTTCGAAGCTAAGTATGCAGTTGATTGCTTGGAGAAGGTCTCGATTCGCAGCAGTCCCATTGAGCTTCAGAACAATGCGAGCCAGACGGTCTAGTTCCGATTCATTTCCTGCGAACTTTGTCCTAGTCAGCCATCTGGCCATTCTGGATCGGACAGGGTCTGCATGAAGAGCTTCAGAAATGCATCTGGCTTCCTTCGGCTGAGTCCTTGCGTCGACGTGGGCGCGTTCACCCCAACTCTTGAGTGTCGCAACCGATATCTCGCCATTATCCTTGACTGCACGCTGCAGGGACGGTGGCATTTCAGTTTCTAAGATGAAGGCGTCGGCGGCGACCTCGCCCAATGCTGGAGTTAGCGCCATTTCAGATCGATTCAGAAAACGCATGCCATCGGCGACATTGCCATAAATACCAATCACTCCGTACTGGGCCTGCCGCAAAAGGAGCGGGTAATCAGCCGTGGTTCGCACGGTTCCTGCATCCACAATTTCCTTTACTCTTGCCTGCGCGTACGTTACTCCTCGAACTGAATTCGAGTTCTCAGGGCGCGAAAACACATTTGCTAAAGCCCAAAATCGCTCCAAGCGAAGAACACACTCTTGACGCTTCTGGAGTTGCTCTTGCGGACCCAACATGCATGCGTCGCTGGCTAGTTGAATGCCGGCACAAAGAAGGCCGAAGTAACGAGGGTGCGCGGCCACGTTCGTCAAACCGGGCAGAATCGTATCTGCGAGGTAATTGTAGCCTCGGTCAAATCCAAGAGGATCGATGCTGGTGCCCGGAAGATCGGAGGGGTCGTATGCCGTGAGAAACGCTTCAATCATTGTAAGAACTCTCGTGCGCAGATTGTGCCCTTTGCCGAGAGCAAGCTGGCTAAGTGCGCGTGGACGGCTTGTACTTGCGACCAGAGTAGTGATTCTGCTCGCATTACATCAGCTATTCAAGGACAAAACTTATTCGGTAAAACTTAAGGATTTGCTGGTGCAGGATCAGGCCGGAACGGAGAGTGCGCGCAAATAGACAGGGGCGCAACAGGGCAGGAATAGATATGCGATGGAGAGTCTCAAATGAGAAGAAGCGCTCTTGTATCCGGCAAATTGATGCCAACAATCTTGAAATCTAAGCGCCTGCTGCGAGCTACTTTCCAGGAGCCGAAGACGTAGCCCTGCAAAAGTAAGCGAAACGGATTAGCGTGTCAATTTCAGGGTCTTGCAGACCGCGGACCGCACCAAGCAAAGCACTTGTCTTTTCGGAAGGGCAGGGCTGTGGGAAGAAATCTATGATCGGCACAGCAAAATACTCTGCAAGCTTCGTGAGATCGTCGATTGACGGTTTATAGGCGCCTTTCTCCCATCGGCAAATGGTGTTAGGAGTTGTTCCCATCAGCTTGGCCAATTGTTCTTGACTGAGATCTTTTCCCCGGCGCAGCTCACGAATTTTGATCCCGATCGTCGAAGACAAATTTTCCATAAGATTTTCCTTGTAAACTTGATACAAAATGTTGTATTTATTCCACTGGCATCCAATATCTTGTGTATTCATGTTAATTTGAATTCACCAGAGCTGATATTGACATCGGGAAACGCAAAAATCTGAAACCCTCAGCCCGGGCAGCAAGCGGTCGGAAGTTAACGCAAAATGGCGTACTTCAAACCACAACCCGGTGAGATATACCACATATACCGGATATGCCAGATGGCGATGGAAGTCAAGCGGAGAGTGCAATAAGGCGCAATCATTTTTGACATGTTGGGAAGCCGTTCCTTCTGCTGTTCAGACAGTAGTAGTTGAGGAGGTTTACCTGTGGCAAAACGAAATAACGCGCACAACAGATCCAGCAAGTCTGTTGAGATTGGAACCGTTCCTTTTGACATTTTTCTTGTGAGTGACACACCGTCCCACCTTCCACTGCTGGCTCGACCACATCTGGTCCTGACGTTCGACCGTCTTTCGCGCCTGGTCCTCGGAAGTCAGCTGACCTTTAGTTCAGCCCCTCAAGACATCACAGAATCCCGCAGTCGCACAGACGGGCGACAGTCGTGAGGCACCGCGAGGCAACAGGGTCCCACCAACCCGTGATTGAGCAAAGCTTGGCTCCAGCCGTTGTTCTAGGCCCGCACGGTCGAATAGTCTCGATCCGGTTTTGCGCCCCAGGTGAGTTGCGGATCCGAAAGATAGTACAGCGCTCCCGGTTCCGCATGACGATCAAGTTCCCCAGTATAAAAGCAAAGCGCATGGTCGAATGCGAGTCGCGAAATGAGCGCAATCTATGCGTCCTTATGGAGGTCGATCCGAAAATTTTGAGGTACGAAGAACAGCCCTGCGAGGTTGTGTACATGGTGGATGGCGAAGAGCACTACCACTATCCAGACTTTCTTGTGCATTTCGCGGACCATAAAGAATTGGTGGAGGTAAAAGAGTCAGCAGAAGCAAAAGAGGTGCAGAAGCGGACGGACCTGCTCACTGAGGAGTTGCCGTACTATGGTTTCCAATATC
>Ga0182012_10006153_pt1 | contig 12278 bp, 10 predicted proteins | sample 612S2SmetaG_FD_120486 | JGI IMG/M metagenome (GOLD analysis project Ga0182012, IMG submission 120486) | Permafrost microbial communities from Stordalen Mire, Sweden - 612S2S metaG | ecosystem: Environmental > Terrestrial > Soil > Wetlands > Permafrost | place: Sweden: Stordalen | collected...
ATCGGGAAGGCACGTGGTCACTTCGGTAGCCCAATCAAAGGCCATACCCAGCCGCGTGAACTGCCTTTTCATGCCGGCGATGTTGGCGAGGGTCCACTCGCGCGGCGGAACGTGGTTTTTAAGGGCGGCATTCTCCGCCGGCAGCCCGAACGCATCCCACCCCATGGGATGCATCACGTTGTATCCGCGCATCCACATGTGCCGCGCCAGCGCATCGCCAATGGAGTAGTTGCGCACGTGGCCCATGTGCAACTGGCCGCTCGGATAGGGCAGCATTTCGAGCACGTAAAACTTGAGCTTGCCGCAGTTCGCGGGTTCGGCCGCATAGAGCGCAGGGTTCGCAGCCCACCGCTGCTGCCATTTGGGTTCAATCGTAGCCGGGTCGTATCGCAGTTCTTTGTCTTCCGCCATCACCCTCTTAGTGTAAACGGCAGACGGCTACTGAGCGGGTGGAGCGACGGGCGGAAGCGGTTGTGCGCAAGGAACCTCATGCATCTCAACGGTTTCTATTGTGTAATCCTTGGGGGGCTGTAAGGAACCCGGATCCGGTTCTTCCAGGCTGAAGCTTGTCGTTTCGATTCTCGTCTTGGCGGTCGTCACCTTTTCGGAATCGATGTGGTAAGGCCCCTCATATACGCTGCGCAGAACTAGAGGCTTTCGAGAACCTTCCAAACCAAGTTCGGCCACCCATTTTTCGTCGACAATTGTGAATTCGGAAGTCTTAAAGGTAACCCTGCAACCGTGCGTCTCAAAGTCCAGGATTTTCTCGCTACCCAAGTCTTCATCCTTTCTCTCCGAATCCTGTTTCGAGGGCTTTGATAGACTCTCCCTACAGTCCGCGTAGGTACCAGCTGCAACAGATGACCCGTCGGGTAAGAGTCCTTCGGGAGTGCTCAAAACCGCTCCAAATGGTTCGCAGTAGCGTTCTGCGGCGGGACGGCACGTTACTGCAGAGGATATCCCATCGATCCCATGCCATGAATGAGTTTGTTCTTCAGGCGCGATTCTCCAGCAAGAGAAACGTCCAGCAACACCTTCGGGGAACTTCTGCTTCCATGCATGGTGGTCCTCCGTGGTCCATATGGCTCTCGTTCCGTCGGCGTGATCGTCCAAAACAAAATGAGTGGCGCCAATCGCAGATCCTTTTTCCATGAGGGTTTTAGCAGCCATGACTCCGCCTTGCCCGTCAGCCAAGAAAACTCGCTTTTCCTCAAAGACACCGGCGGTGCTCCCGTCCGCCCGCGTCAAGACGGCATTGAGTCTTTCCTCCGTGGTGCCATGTAGGGAGTTTGAACGTACTTCAGGCAAACCCTGGAAGTCAGGACTATTGATGTTGTTAACCTGACCCGAAACCGGCCGCGCCAAACCCGCAACAACAACCAGCACGAACATTCCACAGATGCTTCCGCGCATAGCTTCCCTCCTGCTACGTAACTTTGCGACACACACAGTCTTACGCGAGGCCGGAAACAAAGCAAGCACGGCTTCTAAATTTCCCTTCAAAATCCAGGCCTGCTTGAGTTTCAACCCGCTCAGCCGTTGCGTAGCAACGTCCGCAACCATCCCGGCGTCATCCCTTGAAGAACGACATTCGCCCCGTTCTCCTTTGTGGCGACCAGCCGGTACGGTATCTTCAGATCGCTGTTATCGTATACGCGCACATTGGAGAGTTCCGCCAGGGCACGTTTCAAGTTCTCCATCACGCGCGGATAGCGTCGCTTTATCTTCTCGACCGGGACGTCGTGGCCACCTTTCAACACACGCATCGCTACCCTCTCGTCCGAGACCAACGGCCCGTCGATCCCAATGAAGAGGAGCACGACCGTGTACCCGGATCGCTCCACATCTTTCAAAAACACAAGTTTATCGCCAACAGGATCGGAGAAGACAGTCTCGAAGATGAAGCTTTCGCGTTGTTCCACCAATTGCCGCCGCAAGCCATCGGCCAACTCGGCTGCCTTGTACGGATCAACACCCAGTTCCAGCGCCACCACATCCGCATTGACAAAGCGCAAACCGGACGGTCGCAAGTAAGTGCTGTAAAAAGTTGTCTTGCCTGCTCCGTTTGGTCCCGCTAATTCCACAACGATAGGTCGTTGGCTGAGCAACTGTCTCATGCCGTTGCCGGCTTTTGGGACCTGCGACTGCGCACCGAAGAGAATCCCGTCGTACTCCCAGTCGAATCTTTGCCCGGAACATGTCGAGGGCGAGAATTCGCCCGGGTGCTATTCTTTGTATCGATCCTCTGCTCGTCCTTAGCGTCCATTGGGACAAATTTTCGGTTCACAAACCGGCCCACCGTCCGCACACCGTTGCTTTCAATGCGAATGAGTACATGCGGCTGAGTGGGATGGGCCTCGAAGTGGGGATAGGGCTCACTTTCAAGGAAGGTCTTCAGCATCTTCCGGCCCCCTGGAGTGTCCACCGATTCCACCAAATCCGCCAAGGGGGTAGCGCCAACCGTAGTGCAAAGCCTCAAAATTTGCTTACCTTCAAGGACCAATTCAACGGACCGCCCCAGTTTGGCCCAGAACTCCACCTGCCCGGCAATCGAGCGCTCCTGGGCCGCTCCGGCAATCCGTGCATCCAGCACCAGCTCATCCGATAATTTGACCGGCTGACTCATGCATTTACGGTAGCATAATGCTACCGCTCGATCAATTGTCCGGCCTCACTTCTTCGGCCGCGACTCCGGAGGCACCAGCCCCGCGACCCGGTAATAAACAACCAGCTGCCCATAATGCTCGCCGCCATGCTCAATGAATCCCCAGGCCCCGTCCGAAAAGCGCGTCTGGCCGTTCGAGAACGGATCGACATACAGGTCGCTCATTCCACCGTCGCCCTTGCTCTTGATCAGGTCCGCCCCTTCAGCGAACGACTTCTTGACGAACGCAACCACAGCCGCTTTGGTCGCGTAGTCAGCCCGTTTGGGGTCGCCGGTGGGCGGCTTCATCCCCTTGGCCGGGCCGATGAAGAAGTAATTCCCACCGGCCGCGTGCAAGAGCTGTTCCGCGAACGACCGCTGCGACGGATTCGGTTTAAAGTCGTACTTATCTTCGGGAAAATCCTCCGCCATCGCGATCAGCTTTCGCCCAACATCGTTCCAGCTATCGAGCAGCACCTTCGAAGGACTGTCCGGAGGCTTTGGTGCAGCATTCTGGGCCGGTGCCTGGGCGAACACCAGCGGCGTGAACAACGCGGCCATCAGGATGAGGGGAAGGCTCTTGCTAAGCATTCTCATGCGTCAATCTCCTTTGAATTCGAACCGTGATTTTAGACGATAGCTCTTTCTACGGACGCATCGCCAGCGAATTCGTTTAGTGTGGCGGACTGTCTTATTTTCGGGAGGAATTGCGAGGTTAGCACGGAAGACTTACGCCGGTTCAACCAGGCTTTTCAGCACCCGCACATTCCGCTCCTCATCGCCCGGCTCGTCGACCGGAGTCTCCGCAATAAATGCCGCGTGCGCAAATCGCGCATCGTTCAACAGGCGACGAAAAGGCTCCACGCCCACGGTTCCCTGCCCGATATGCTCATGCCGATCCAGCTTCGATCCCATCGCAGCCTTGGCATCGTTGCAATGCCAGACTTTGACGGCGTCGAAGGTGATAGTGGACCCAACTTGCTTCATCGTCTTCGCGTAGCCTTCGTCGCTTACCATGTCGTAACCGGCCACGTGCGTATGGCATGTATCAAGGCACACGCCGACCGGCCCGCAGGCCTTCAACAGCTCCACCAACTCCGCCACCTGCTCAAAGCTTCCGCCGAGCGAGTACTGCGCCCCCGCCGTGTTCTCAATCAGGATGTGAAAACCGGTCCCTTCCCACTTGAGGCCGTCAATCGCGCGCTTGATCGAGTCCGCCGCCAGCCGCAACCCTTCGTCCCGCGTCAGCCCATTCCACGAGCCCGGATGCAGCACCAGGTAATCAGCGCCGAAGGTAAGCGCCCGCTCAATCTCCCCACGAAACGCAGCGACACTCTTCTCGCGAATCTCCGCCGTCTGGCTGCATACATTCACGAGGTAGCTTGTATGGATAACCAATGGTCCAACATCGAGAGCGGCACGAAGTGCCTTCATGCGGATAGCCTGCGCAGGGTCCACCTTGGGCGCGCGCCACATGCGCGGGCTCGACGAAAAAAACTGAAATGTATTCGCGCCAATTTCGCGCGCTTTCTCCACGGCATTAGAAGCCCCGCCCGAAGTCCCGAGATGCACACCGATTCGCTTTGTCATGCGGATAGTTTAACGATTCAACCTCAAACGCTGAAACCTCCAAGATCGCCGTCATCCTGAGCAACCACAAACCTGTCATCCTGAGCGAAGTCGAAGGACCTGCGGTTGCTTTTGCAGTTGTTCTTTCCGGCGCGACCAAAAAAGCGATTCCAAGAAAGCACTTCGACATTGCGCGGAACCGATTTACGCGCCCTAATCGTCGTCGCCCTGCGCGCTCTTCTTCCGCCTTTCCTTGATCATCGCCGGAACCGGCTTATCCCCCATCGCATCCTTCCACAGAATCACATTCAGCTTTTGCGCATCCGCATGATCCGCGTGCTGGAAATCCATCTTCGAGCTTTCCTTTGCTCCCGGCGCAGTCTTGGCGTTCGCAGTATAAATCAACCCATTCTCCCGATTGGAAACATCGGCAGCATATGAGGCTTGATCGCCAGGCCCGGTAAACAGCGTGGAAATGAGCGAGCAAAGCGCGTCGTTGTTGTTCATCGGCGGCAGCCCGAGCAGCGTCTCCATAGTCCGCACCACGCTCACCGTCGAGTAGAATCGGCTATCCACAAAAGGCGCACCACCGGCAGTGTGCGGCGCATATTTGCTGATGACCAGCGCCAAACTGCGATGCGCGTCCACGTGATCGGCCCCGTCCTGCGCATCGTCTTCAAGAACGAAGAAGGCTGTGTCATCCCAGAACGGCGAATGCGAAATTGCCTCGACCGCTCGGCCAACGGCAAGATCGTTGTCGGCCACGGAAGACTTGGGCGTCGGTCCGCCAGGGCGCGTGCCGGCGGTATGATCGTTGCCCAGCCGCAGCATCACAAAATTAGGCATGGTGTCTTTGCCCTGCTCTTTGTCCGCAACCCAGCCCTTCAAATGCCGCAGAAAAATCTCCACCCTCAGTTGGTCCGGCACTTTCAGGTTGAAGTCCGGCGCCTCTTCCGCAAAATGCCCAATCAGTTCCGGCTTGGTCGCAGTATTTGTAGCGATCAATGGAATCGGCCACGGCCATTTGTTAACGCCGCCGCCCCACGACTCGGGAATCGCCTCACCCGGTGCAATCGACTGATGCGCGCAACTGGCACCCGCAAGCACCGGCCCCTGCTGCGGATTCGTAGTCTTCACCGCATCGCAGAACTTTGTCGATATGAATTCGCCAAAGTGGTAGTAAGTCTTGCCGTGCGCTGCCAGATTTCCCCACAAATAGCCGCTGGCCGGCTCATTTACATCGGGAATATTCTGCCACAGCGGCAGCCCCTCGGCCACCACTCCTTCAAAGTCGTACGAGCGCTGGCTGCCGCGATACGACTGCTGCCAGGTCTTCTCAAGATAGTCCGAGCCGATGGCCGCATTCGACCACACATGCCCATCGCCCGACACCTCGCCCGAGTCGTAGAAGTTATCCAACACTCCAAACTGCAACGCCAGCTTATGCAGATTTGGCGTAATGGTTTCGCCATACATAGTGAGCGAGGCGTCGCCGTTGCCCACCGGCTTTCCATCCTTTTTCAGATCGCCGAAAATCTGGTCGTATGTGCGGTTTTCTTTAATGATGTAAATCACGTGCTTGATCCGGCTCTGCTCCGCGCCCGCAAAGGCAATCTTCTCCTCCGCCGCTTTCATCCGGTTCGACTCCATCACCACGGAAGTCCATCGCGTTAGGCTCTTATCGATTTCCGCCGCGTCTAGGGTGGCCAGCGAGCCGTAGAGCAGCGTCCCGATGTATGTGGTCGGCCTGTGCAACCAACTCGGGCTTGCTTCATTTACCGGCTGGGGACGGTTGTTCGGCCCGGTTCCTTTCCCTTTTGCGGTAGCCACAAAAAGCTTGCCGCCCGTCGCAGAGGGAATAAACGCAAGGTCCATCGGCATCCATTCAGTAGGAATAAAACCGTCCGGCTCCACCATCCCCTTCTTCGCCGCCTCTTTAGTCAGCTTCTTAGTATCGATCACCGCAACCGCATCGCTGATCGCATTGGCCACATACAAGCGGCTGCCGTCTCCATTCACCGCCAGTGCCTCAGGCTCCGCGCCAAAGTAGCTTTGCCCCGGCAGCCGCGTATCGAAATACCCCTTCACCGAGAATTGCCCGTGCACCTCTCCAGGACCGACATTGATCGCAGCTACCGCGTCGCGATTAGCCAGCGCCACATAGAGCGTTTTATTATCCGGCGAGAATTCGAACGCGCACGGATGCGTGCCCGGCCTGACGGGACTCGTTGGCTTCAGCAGATTCAATCTGCGCCCCACGCCTCCGTTGATCAGGTCCAGTTCCACAATCTCCGATGAATTCCAGAGCGCCACAAAGGCTCGCCCGCCATACTGCGGAACCGCCAACGCAATGGGAAAAGTGGACGGCACTGCAGCGCTCTCCGACAGGTCGTACCGCTTCTCGATGTTGCCGGTCGCAGGGTCCAGCAGCAGAACATCGTCGGAAAGATTATCGGCCACCAGCAACTTTTCCGAATACTTCTTGAATGGGCCTACCAGCGCAATCGCTGCCGGATACGGCACACCCTTGTCGCCATCCACACCGCCGATCAGCTTCGTCTTACGGCCCGGCGCAAGCTGCTGCAGCGGTATCTTAATAAACCGCTCCGGCGCGATTTTGCCCGCCTTGAAGCTGTAGACCAGAATGCCGCTGCCCGTGGCTTCCTTGCCATCGCCTTCTGGCACTGTAATCGAGCCCATGCTCGCATAAAGATGAGTCCCGTCATGACTGAATGCCAACCCGGAGTAAAGCGTCTGCTTGGCTTGGGGCTGGGTCCGGTCGTCGGGAAAATCCTCCAAAGCGCCGGTCTGCGTATCCTCAACCGCCAGCGACTGCTCGTAATTCGACTCGAAAGTCCCCCAACCGGCGTTTACGGTAACCACGTACCGTCCGTCCGGAGAAACAGCGATGGACATCGGCAGGCTATTGAGCCGCTGCGGATGCCCAGGAATCTCCCCAATCAGCTGTTTGCTGGTGGGCAGATCGACGGTTTGACATGAAAGAGATCCTGCTCCAACGACCAGAGCAGCGCCTGCAACCGTAATGAAAAACTTCGTATACATGGCAAAACCTTAACAAAAACCCCTTCAATCGCGCTTCAACAATCGGTTACTCTGCTCGCAGCCAAGCCGAGTGGGCGGTTCCGCATGCGTAACCCATTGGATTTACTCCTCCGTTACCATTGGCCAACCGTCCGTAATGAGGCGCTTTCGCTCAATTGTGCTTAGAATCTTCTCATGAGCGATCCTTTTGCTTCTCTCACCATGCTGCTCACCGACGTGATTCTGCCCAACCTCAAGACCGTGCAGATGAGCCAGGCAGAGCAGATTGCCGCCAACGACCGGCTCGAATCGGCCATCGAGGATCTGCGCACGTATATTGAGTCGAAATTCGCGCTTATCTCCGCGCAGCTAACGGCCTGCCAGGCCGAGTTGGCCGCCACCCAGGCAGCGCTGAAATCGGCGCAGCGCCAGGCCGGCACACGCGGACCCGAAGGCAAGCTCCTCATCAACTAGGCGTCGACGAAGCAGCCAAACCGCCAATCCAGTACGCAGCGGGCGCTCGATGCCCTCGATGCAGTAATCTTTTCTGATGCGAACGGTGCTGACTGCAGAGAAGCTTTGGAACGGGACGAGCCTGGTTGACCATCCCGTAGTTGTTATTGAAAATGGACGAATCGAGTCGATCGACTCCCATCGAGCCGCTGAACTCCCTGCCCTTCCCGAAAACCAGGTCTTCGACTTTCCCGGATCAACGCTATCCCCGGCTTTCTTCGATGTACACACCCACGGCGCAGCAGGTCACGACGTAATGGAGGCCACGCCCGAAGCCCTCACGACCATGGGCCGCCTGATTGCCTCACACGGAACCGGCAGTTACCTGGCAACCACCGTTACCGCGCCCGTCGACGCAACGCTACGCTCTCTTTCAGGACTAGCCAAGCTGATCGCCAATCCGCCTGACTCGGCGCAAACAGCAGCGTGGCCCATTGGCATTCATCTCGAAGGCCCGTTTCTGTCGCATTCGAAACGCGGCGTTCATCCGCCTGCGCTTTTGCTCGAGCCCGACATTGCGCTGTTCGACCGTCTCTACGAAGCAGCCGAGGGACACATCCGCCTGATGACACTAGCCCCCGAACTCCCCGGTGCACTCGAATTTGCAACCCACGCCAAGTCCCGAGGCGTCCGCATTTCTCTAGGCCACTCCGACGCGACAGCTGCGGAGACCCGCGCCGCCATTGCCGCCGGAGCCGTAAGCGCCACGCACACCTTTAACGCCATGCGCCCCCTGGACCACCGCGAGCCGGGCATTCTTGGCATCGTGCTGACAACCGATTCACTCTTCGCCGAGCTGATCTGCGACGGTATCCACAACACGCCGGAGATGGTGAAGATCTGGTGGCGCTGCAAGGGGCCGGAGCGCGCCATTCTGATTACTGACGCAATGAGCGCCACCGGCATGCCCGATGGCGCATATCAGTTGGGCGGCTTCACCGTTCAAGTGGCAAACGGAAGGGCCTCCCTCGGCGACGTCCTCGCGGGAAGCGTGCTCACGTTGGACAAGGCCCTGACGAATTTCATGGCCTTCACCGGAGGCAAGCTGGAGCAGGGCCTGCGGCTTCTCACCGCCAACCCAGCCGCCATGACAGGGTTCAGCGATCAGGCCGGCGCGCTTAAAGCCGGCCAGCCCGCCAACCTGGTCGTTGTGGACAGTTCCGGGAAGCTTGCCGCCTCGTTCCTCAACGGATGGAAAACACCGCCCCCGCTTTGCCAGTAGCGCCAAGACTGCTCCGTGCCCTGTCCATTCGACTTTTTTCTGTCGAATGGGCGGGAAACCTCGACTCTCAACTCAGCCCAGTTCGCGATCCCCTCCAACTTCAATCCCCTGCTTCAGCCAGTCTTTTCGCCCGCCAAAGCGCCCCATTCAACGCAATCGCCCCCTCCGTGCAGACCGGCATATCCGGCGCGCCTGCATGCAGCCCAGCAAAGAATGCCTCGCGCACAATGGTCATCTTTTCCACCACGCCGCCAGTCCATGCAACAGGAGCTTCGGCCACAATTCCGTGATGCTTGCGCAGCTTAGCCCGTACCAGCAGGACAAAGTCAACCAAGTCAGCCGCGGCCTGCTTCAATACGCCCAATGCAACCGGATCGCCACCCTCAGCCAGTTCATTGATTGCCGGGGCCAGCGCGGCGAAGTCGGGTCCCGGCGTGCTGTCGCCCAAGCTAACCAAATCCTCAAGGCTGGAAGTACCCCAGATTTCGCCCACTTTGTCGAGAATCCGCGTAGGCTCCTCGCGGTCATACGCATTCAGCGCCCTGCGCACACTGTGCAGCCCGATCCAGTAGCCTGAGCCTTCGTCGCCGAGCCGTGAACTATACCCGCCTGCGCATTCGCGACTACCGTCCGGCGCGCGGCCGATCGTGTTCGAGCCGGTTCCTGCAATCTGCAGAATTCCAGGCCCGCCCTGAAATGCCGCATCCAGCGCGATCACTTCATCGCCCACCACTTCGCAGCGCTCCGCACCAAACTCCTGAAGCACCGCGGTGATCCATTCAACGGTTCCCGGCAGGCTGCAACTGGCCACGCCACAGCAGGCTGCGGTCACGCTGGTTACACCTGCCTGCTCATACACTGCGCTCAGCAAATCACGCAGGTTGGCTTCGGCCGCCTCCGCTCCAACGCGCAGCCTCTTGATTGAACCACTTTCCGCATGTGCTAAAACCCGCTCACGAGCCACACTTTCGTCGATTGCAACGATCGACGCGCGGGTTCTCGTTCCTCCGCCGTCGATACCCAAAACAACTTTCATTCTTCCAAAGCTCCTTCTAAACTTCCGCACGCGGCATTCATTTCTACCGATCCCCGCCGCCATCCCGCAACGTTCCGGCCAGTACATCCAAGCTCCCATCGTTTTTGGGAGGAGTAAGGCCGAGCAGGTGCGCCAGCCATGGGTATAGGTTCACATTCTCAAACGGCGCTACGGTCTTTCCCTCAACTATATCGGGTCCAGCCGCAAAAAAACTGGCCTTCATCAGCGGCATCTTGCGCGGATCGAACCCGTGCATCCCCGGTATCGGAGCTTTGTCGGGCGTGCCTTCAGGCGGCCCGTGCGCGCGGATCGCATAGGGCCCTGTAGCAATCACCACCGGATCGCCCTCGCGCGGATTCTGACTATAGTTCAGCGCCGCCGGAACATCCTTGCGCCGATAGGCGACAAACTGCGGCGATGCCTGTTTGAGCTTGTTGTACACGCGCACGCGATCTTCTTCGGTCTTGCCATAAAGCAGCGTCCCCACGGTATCGAAGCCCGTCAAATCGGCGAATTGGTCGAGCGTTATCCATCCGCCTTCCACTTTGACCATTCCGTGATCGCTCACCACCACCAGGTCGATGGGCAAACCAGTCGCATCCAGCCCCGTCTTGAGCTTGCCGATCAGGCCATCAACTTTGACCACGGCGGCTTTGGTCTCGGGCGCGTCGGGCCCGAATTCGTGCCCCTCATGGTCCGGCTCGGAATAATAAAGGGTGATGAAATGCGGCCGATCAGCCGCAGGCAATCGCAACCATGCCAGCACCTGCTGAATGCGCGCCGTGTCATCGATCTTGTCGTCGAACTTGAGGTAATACGTGGGCTGAAAACCGGCGATCTTCGCCTCCGACCCAGGCCAGAAGAAGCAAGCCGTGCGCATCCCCTGGCTCTCCGCCAGGCTCCACAACGGCGTGCCGCTATACCACGATCCATCCGTCACAGCCTTCGCGTCGGAGATGCCGTAGCGCGCCTGTTTGGTCTCGTCGTAAAAGCTGTTCGCCACCAGCCCGTGGTGTTCCGGATAAAGCCCGGTGACGATAGTGAAGTGGTTGGGAAACGTGAGCGAAGGGTAGCTGGGCAGCATTCCTTCGGGCGCCCAGACGCCTTTCTTTCCGAGGGCCAGCAGGTGCGTCGCGCCGTCGCGTTTGGCGTAGTCCCAGCGGAAGCCGTCCAGCGACACCAGCACCACATAATGCTGCTTCTGCGCCTCGGCCGAGTTGGGCCCGTTGTCGACATGAAGCACCGGAAGCGGTGGATTGGGCGCTTCCTGAAGAGACGGCTGCTGGGCAACCAGGCCAAGCCCGAACGCCAGAGCCAGCGACGCAAGAGCCATTCGGCCAAGGGCGCGAAAACGCATGGAGAATACCCCCCCGCTCAAGCTTATCGCACGAGATGCAGAATCGGGAGGAGGCGCCGGCTCCCGCGTTCTCCAGAGTGCCTATCCGGCAGCGAGTGGTATACGATTTCCGCATGGCACGTCTTCGCATTTTTCTCGTCGCAGTTTTTACCCTCGTCCTTCTCCTTACGGCTCGCCTATCCGCACAAAATCCCGCCCCTTCACCGCCGCTGGGCTGGAACAGCTGGGATGCCTATGGCCTGACCATTAATGAAGCCGATTACCGGGCCAACGCCACGGTTCTCGCCGGACTGCGCCAATTCGGCTGGGAGTACGCGGTCATCGACGAAGGCTGGTACATGGACGACCCTTTCGCCAAGACGCTTGAAACGCGGAAGTACCTATGGGATGCCAACGGAATTCTGATTCCAGTGGTCAGCCGGTTTCCATCGTCGGCAGGCGGTGCGGGCTTCAAGCCTCTCGCCGACTGGGTTCACTCCAAGGGCCTCAAGTTCGGCATTCATATTGTGCGTGGAATTCCGCGCCAGGTGGTCAAGGCGAACCTGCCCATCGCCGGCTCGAGCTTTCATGCCGCGGACGTAGCCGACATGGATTCCCCCTGCCCGTGGGATGACGGAAACTGGGGCGTGAAAGACAACGCCGCCGGTCAGGCTTACTACGACTCCATGATCAGGAAGTACGCTTCCTGGGGCCTGGACTACATCAAGGTCGACTGCATCAGCGACCATCCGTATCGTCCCACAGAGATCGCTCAGATTGCCTCGGCGATCCGCAAAACCGGCCGTCCAATTGTGTTAAGCCTTTCGCCCGGCCCTACTTCGCTGGAGAATGCCGCGGAGGTGGCCAAACAAGCGCAGATGTGGCGCATCTCCGACGATCACTGGGATGTGTGGAC
>Ga0182012_10006155_pt1 | contig 12277 bp, 6 predicted proteins | sample 612S2SmetaG_FD_120486 | JGI IMG/M metagenome (GOLD analysis project Ga0182012, IMG submission 120486) | Permafrost microbial communities from Stordalen Mire, Sweden - 612S2S metaG | ecosystem: Environmental > Terrestrial > Soil > Wetlands > Permafrost | place: Sweden: Stordalen | collected...
CATAACCGGTGCTCTTGCCGCCAAGTCCGGCCATGTGCTGGCCATTGAGCTTGACCATCAGCTTGCCATGTCGCTGCGTGTGCGCTTCCCGCTGGAGCGGGTCACGGTGGTGGAGCAGGATGTATTGGGCTTCGATTTTGGCGCGGCTGCAGAGCAGGCTGGAACTAAGCTACGCGTGGCGGGGAATCTGCCTTACTACATTACTTCGCCGATTCTGTTGAAGTTGGCGGAGTGCCACGCTTCGCTCGATGTGGCCGTGCTGATGGTGCAGCGCGAGGTTGCCGATCGCGTAACCGCCGCGCCGGGTTCGCGGGATTATGGGCTGTTGTCGGTCACGGTGCAGATGTATGGGCCGGCTGAAGAACTTTTCACGCTGCCGCCCTCGGCCTTCACGCCGCCGCCGGAAGTGCATTCAACGGTCTTTCGCTGGCGATTCGCGCCGCGATTCGACGAGCTGCAGGTTACCGAAGATGGGTTTCTGCGTTTTGTTCGCCAGGCCTTTGCGCAGAAGCGCAAGACGCTGGCCAACAACCTGCGCGCGGCGGGATTTTCTCCTGGCGATGCGCATGCGGCGTTGGAGCGGGCTGGCGTTGAGGCGAGTGCGAGGGCGGAGGCTTTGTCGATTGAGGCGTTGGCGGCGGTGTTTAAAGCAGGGAACAGGGAATAGGGACTAGGGGATAGGGAACGAGGGAACAAGGGAACAGAGAACTAGAAAACTGCGGCGGGTTGCGTGTTGTCGCATGAGACAACTTCTGAGTGTGGAGATCGGGATCAATTAGTCGCGTCGAGTTTCAAGAGATCGGGCAATGGAAAGAGAAAGCGAACGACGGGAGAACAGAGAGTGAATCGATGTGAAATGTGAACACGAGTGCGCTGTTTTCGGCCATTGCTTGCTGGGAATTATCCCGTTCTGGGCTAGGCTTAGAACATTCAAACCAATTTGGGAATTGTAGAGAGCAGAGCGGAAGGCCGGAGAAGCCTTCCTGATCCTTGATTTGGCCGTCTCCGCGGTGCGCGTAGCGCAGAGGGGAAAGTAGCCTGGCTTCAAGATTCATGTTTCTATGCGGCGGTTCCGTTGCGGGATCGGCGCACATGCTCCCTTTCTGCGGGCGCGGTGCCTGCGGAGCGTGGCCGGAAATGGCGGATAGATGGCCGATAAGAGTAAGACAGCAGTTGGCGGAGTTGGGAAGAATACGACGAGCAATACAACAGCGAATAAAACAGAGAAGTCGACGGGGAAGAGGGCAGGGAAGAAGCCTGCAAAGAAGCCAAGAAAGAAGGCACCAAGAAAGAAGCCCAACAAGTCGCAACGCCGACCACCCGTGAAGCAGCCGAAAGAGACGCAAGTCAGTGGAGTTGAAAAACTGCGGCTCACTGCGGACAAGCGATTGTTCAAGATCGCTTGCGCGGTGGTGAAGAAACTGGAAGAGAACGCAAGGCAGGGAAAGTTGGACAGTACGAAGTTCCTGGTTGCGCTTGCGGATAAGAAGCCGGTGAAGGAGCGTGGCACGGAAATGAATTTTGACTCAATCGCATGGCTGCTGAAGCTGGCCGCCGAACCGGATTTTCGAGAGCTGCCTCAGTCCGAAGTGGATGCTGCTCCAGTAGTTGTCCAACCAGGTAGTGACGATCAATAAACAACCCCGGCGCTCAATACTGAGCGCCGGGGGCCTTTTTTTGTTTCTGTCCATAATCACAACTCGATTCCTTGAGATTGGAACGTCCCTATTGCTCGGCGTTTGCGCTGCCGAGAAACGCATGGCGGTCGGGTTTGACCGAGGCTTGCCAGACCTTCACGGTTTCATAAACGATGGTGGTGCCGTAGGTGACTGCGATCCATACGGTCACAGCTTCGATGGGCAGGCCAGACCATGCTCCGATCGACAATCCCATCATCGCTTGCGGCTGGTAGCCCCACCAGCCATAGGGGATGGCCAGGGTTGCTTCCCATATCAGGCTGATAAGCAGAATCATGAAGAAGGTGAGGCTGAATGCGCGCCAGTTGATGAATCGCCTCGCGGTTGGAAAAAGGGCGGCAGAAGGCACCATTCCGCCAGTCACGAGTACAGTGAAATATCCGGGGAAGCCGGCAGGGACTGGCGAGATCAGCTTCTTGTACAGAATGGCCGCGGCGATCAAGGCGAGTCCGACCAGCAGCGATGCGGGGTGGAAGTGGAGCAGTCGGCGGAACTGGCTTGCTTCGCACTGGTACTCGCGCACGTTGTAGGCCGCCAGCCAGTACTCGCTCAGCCACACATAGAGCAGCAGCACGGCGAGGAAGCCGGTGAAGTAGAAGACATACTCCTCGATGGGAACATTGCCGCCGATGGCCGGCGCGCCGATGCCGAGCGTTGCCCGCGTGTTGGGATAGAGGAAGAAGCGGTTGGCGAAGAAGAAGTCCAGACCAAACCCGATCGGCACCAGAATCCAGATCGTCCGCCAAAAGGAGCGTCTGGGAATCGGCAGATCTTCATTGGGTAGTAACCACCCTCCGATGACGGCAATTGGAATAACAAACATCAGCAGGCTCCAACTGTAGCCGTAGGGCGTGGGGTTGGGGCTGGGGATTTGAGCTACCGCGGGCACGCGCACGGTGTGAAGGGTGATGGCTGCCGGAACGGCGATCATGGCAAGCATGGCAAGGACAATCCAGGCGCTCTGCTTCGTACTTGGAGATTCTTCAGACATGATCGCAGGTGGCGGCCTTGCGCCGCGATTGGAAAGATTCTACACGGGCTGGCATACTGCGGGCATCGAAAAGGGAGGGTCTGCCGTGGCAATCGCTCGAACGGATTTCGGCTCAACTCGCCTGATTCACTGCGCTACTCAGGGGCGCTGGTGGATGCTTTGGCTGTTACCCAGGGCTGCGCTCCGCTTGCCCAAGGCCATTTTCGACCGGTCTTTCCGGGACAGGACGCTAGCTGGCCAGCAGACTCTCGTTGGAGAGGATGCGGTAGAGGGTGGAGCGGGAGATGGCGAGCTGCCTTGCGGCGCGGAGTTTGTTGCCCCGGTTTAGGTCGAGCACGTATTGAACGTGATGGCGGATGACCGAGTCCAGAGCGAGATTTTCAGGTTGTGGCGGGCTGTTGGGTTCAAGATGGAAGCCCATCCCCGTTCCAATTCCTTGCCCAACACTTGCCCCATTGTGCGATCCAATTCCGTTTCCGATACCGGCTCCTGCACTCGGTCCAAAGTGCGATCCAGGCTGACTTGCGGCATGTGCGCCGAAGTCCGGATGTGAGGCATCGGGAATGGGCAAGTCCGCCGGGCGGATGACTCCATTTTCTGCTTCGAGTAGGGCTGCTTCCAGTACCGATGCCAACTCGCGCACATTGCCTGGCCAGTTGTGCTGCAACAGACGCGCCAAAGTTCCCGGCCCAAGCATGACGGGCCGCTGCTTGTAGCGCTGGCAGAGCCGGTCGAGCAGCGACTGGGCCAGCGGCGCTACATCTTCGCGGCGCAAACGCAGCGCGGGAACGGCAAAGCGGATGGCGGAGAGTCGATAGGCAAGATCGGGCAGAAAGAGGCCCTGGCCGGCCATCTGGCGGAGCGAGGTCTCTGTGCCGGCGAGCACAACGGCGCGGCCGGGCGTTCGGTCCTGGATGGAGCGCAAGATGCCCAGCAGCAAGCCCTGGCCCGTTGACGCAAGCAGGTCCACGCGATCGAGATACGTAAAGCCGCTGAGCGTTGCGGCATCGGCATCTGTCGCCAGCCACTCCCGCGCATCGCGGCGTTCAAAACGAGAGGCACCCAGGGACGAGTGCCTGTAAAGAAAGCGCGCCAGCGTATGCTTGCCCACACCGCTTTCGCCTTCAATGGTTGCAACCTGTAGGTGCGGCCCTGCCATCTCTGCCTGTGTCATGAGCTTGCGCCATGAGGCGCTGATGCCCACCGGCTGGATGAGCGACTGGTCAACCTCAACCGGACCATTGCCAGACATGCCGCCGCTCTGATTGGCTTGGCCTGCCCCATTGAGGCCTGACCCAGAAGGCTGCGGATGTAGATGAGCGGCGCTTTGCATGGCTCTGGTCGTTCCTCGTATCCGTGGGCAGATTTCTTCCAGCCGACTTGGATTTCATCGGCAAGCTCTTCAGAAACATGAATGTGGGAATCATATTCGTTACCGTCCGGCCCCAAAAGCGATGATGACCGCCTTTTTTCGCCCCCTGTATACTCAGAACACCCCCGCCGTGTTCTCTCCGCTTTTGCTCAAACCTGCCTCAGAAACTGTAGAGATTTGGTACAGCGGAATCTTATGAGGATGGAAATCCTGGAACCGGGACCCGTTACAAAGTCAGGAACGAAAGCAGGAGATCGCCAGTGAACAATGGCCTGACACATTGGTGCATTGGCGTTTGGTTGGCGGCCATTGTTGCCCTGGCGGGCCTCCATGCACTGCATTTGAGCGCGGACTTTCCCAATTACTCGCCGTGGTTCATGGACTGGGCCAAGTACACCGATGAGGGCTGGTTCGGCAACGGGGCAGTGCGAATGCATGTGCTGGGCGCCTGGTACGTGGCCGGGGACTTTAATCCGGCAGCGCCGCTTCCGGTTTGGCCATTTCTTGAGTGGCTGGTATTTACGTTCAGCGGGGTCAGCATTGTGGCGGCGCGCGGCCTGGCAGTGGTCTGTTTTTTTTGCAATCTTGGCCTGACCTATCGGCTGGTCAGGTTGAGCGCTCCGCGGTGGGCGGGTTTGTTGGCCGTCACGTTGCTGGTGAGCAGTCCGTTTCTTTATTGTTTTACGCGGCTGGCTATTCTTGAGCCAATGCTGATGCTGCTATTTCTCTCGGCGCTCAACATCGCGGTTCGTGTGTCCGGTTCCCTGCGTCCCATTTTGGGAGCAGCATTCGTTGGATTGCTCTTTACACTAATGATGCTGACCAAAACTACGGCGATTTTTCTGCTGCCTGCCGTGGCCTGGGCGCTGCTGTTGCCTTTTGTTCGACAGATCCGGCGGCTTGTAAAGTCTGCGCTTGCGGCAGGACTGACCTTTGCCGCCCTGTATGGCTCGTGGCTGGCGGCGCTGGCGCATCGCGGCCTGATGGGCGACTACAAATACATGTATACAGTCAACGACTACGCAAAGCCCCCTGAGCGCTGGTGGCCGGTCATGAGTTCGTGGTGGTCTTTTCATGGTGCGCTCTGGGTCGACAAAATTCTCATCCCGTTGGCCGGGTTTGTGATCCTTATTACACTCGCCGCCGGCGCCAGCTCGTTTCTTGCCCGGCGCACCCCTCTTTATCACACCAATTTGTGGGCGCGGCGCTTGCTCATGGACCCCATCTTCGGCGCATGTTTTCTGGGCACCGCCGGCTACATCGTCTTCATGACGCTCCAGAACCATCCCCAGCCGCGCTACTTTGCCATGGTGACCTACATGATGTTCATCTTGCTGGCAAAAGGAGCAGCGGCGATGCTTTCCGGCGACGGCGCGAGGGCAGAACTGTATCTTGGCGAAAAGGCAGGCCGCATTACGGCTCGCATTCCAGCCAGGCTGTCTGCGCAGAAACTCGGCATCGCGATCGTTTCTTGTTCACTCGCCGCGATCGCCTTGAACGCCGTCTGGACCGTGAACTATGCGCTCCATCCGCAGTACACGTTTGTTACGGCAGCGCGCAAGCTCACACAATATATAGACGTCCACCCCAACGCCAACCGGCTGCTGTTGTCGATCAGCGGCGATCAGATCTCTCTGGTCACGCAGATTCCCGCACTGTGCGACGATTTTGTCTCGTCCACAGCGCAGATCCCCGATCTGCCCGCCAAGCTGGCTGTCTACCAGCCCGGCTGGTACGCGTCCTGGAACGACATCGACGAGGGTACGCTTGCCGACCTGCACACACGCTACTCGCTCGAACAGGTTGCAACGTTCCCGGCCTTCGACGATCCGGATCGCAATCTGCTGGTTCTCTTCAAGCTGCATCCGCTGCCGGGCGGCGCGGTGCGTGCTGAGGGAGATGCCTCCATGCAGGCGATCCTGCCCGATGACAAGATCGATGTACCCGTCGAGTAGGTGCGGGCGTTTCCTTCCGCCTCAGTGTCCGCTGCCAATTCCCCATTGGATGCGCAACCCGATCCGCACGGTGAACGGCAGGCCGAGATAGCCGATGGGCGCGATATGCTGATTGTCGAGCAGATTCTCTGCCTGCGCAGAGACTCCCAGCCAGGAGAGCCACTGGTAGTTGCCGCCCAGATCGAGTTTGGCGTAACCGTTGTCCAGATCGCGGTTGGGCAACAGCAGTGAGTTGCCACCGTTTATGTCGTCTCCTTCAAGAAAGGTGGAGTCATCGCTGCGGCTGGCAAAGGCGGCAGAAAAGATTCCGTTCAGCTTGCCTGCGGCATACGTGGCTGAGAAGAAGCCGGTATGTTTAGGACGCCGGAATGGCCGCCCTCCCTGAAGTGGCGAGTACGGGCCAACGGGAATGCCGTTAAAGGTAGGAATTGGCCCCAGCAGCGCCTGGTCATTGTTGGTGAAAGACTGCTGCACCAGGGCATCGAGATAAGTGTAGCCGCCGCGCAGAAATAAATTTCTTCCAATGCCGGACTCGACGTTCGCCTCAATGCCTTCGCCGCGATATGCCTCGGAGTTCAGGGTCAGCTCGTAGGCGTTATTGGCGCGAAGAAAACTTTCCAGTTGTGTCTGCTGCGTGGAGGTGAGATTGGGCAGCAGTTGCGGAACAAGATTCAGCCCTACGTATTCGATCTCCCTGCGGAACTGGTTGTGGTAATAACTGATCCGTGCGACGATGTGCTCGTTGAAAAGGGACTGCTCAACTCCTCCTTCGTAAGACCGCTCGAAAGGCGCGGCTAGCCGTGCGAGATGCAGCTGTTGAGCGATCGATTGGCCGCCATTGCTTTGGAGAAAGGCATAGAGCGATTCGTCCTCATCGGCGAGTTTGGGCTCGCGCACCGAATCGCCGTAGTTGAACAGGATGCGCGTGCCGCTGAAGGTTCCCTTGCTGGGTCGCAGGATGTAGTAAGAGACTGCCGCGCGCGGCGGCGTTTGCGTGCCGAAGAGCGAATAATGCATGAGGCTGCCGCCCAGCGTGTAATAGAAGCGGTTTTTGAAATCGCCGTGAACCGAGGCTAGGTAAATATAGTTCTTAGTCGTGACGGGCGAATAGTAGGTGCTGCCCGGAGTGGATCCGCGTTCATTTGCGTAATCAAAGCCGATCAAGGCCATCAGATGCGGCGTAATCCGGTAGTCCCCCCGATAGAGATATTGGTCGCGGTTGTTCACCTGCTGATTTTTGCTGGGATATACGGCGCCATTTGCCCAGCTATAGTCGATCAGCGCCGGCCCTTGTGCGCTGTACCCATTGGCGCCGACGATGGGGATCGGACTTCCGTAGTAATTGCCGCCCGTGTAGGTGGGCGCAATGCCGGGACCGCCGCAAGTACCTGCCGGAATGCAGTAGCCCTCGGGAGCCCACTGCGCGTATTTCTCCCGTTTGCGGGTCAGGCCGTAATGAAAGCTGTTATGAAAGCTCGGCGTGGTCTGGTTGTCGAGCGAGCCGCTCAGGAAGATATTTTGGTCTTTCTGGGTTGCACTGTCGGCGACGTAATAATATGCCCAGGCATTGGGTACGCCCGTGGAATTGACTCCGTAATGCGCCGTGGCCCGGATCAGAGTGTTTCCATTGGGCTGCCAGCCGAGATTCGCGGCTGACGTGGCAATGTGGTACTCATCCCTGGGAATATTATTTGCCGATTGCAGCCAACTGTACTCGCCCAGGTAGTCGAACTTTTTGTAGGCGCCTGCCAGCTCCAACTGCTCGCGCGACGTGCGCAAGTCGCCTGCATCGCCCTCGAAGATCAGAGACGGAAAACTTGTCGTCCCGTGCGGCGTGGTGAAGTTAATCACGCCCGTCTCCGCGCCCGCGCCGTACAGATTTGAGTTAGGCCCGCGATTGACCTCCGCGCTCTCGATGGCGGTGGTGGAGAGCTGGCCGAAATCAAACTGGTTGCCCAGGTCGCCGACGTCGACTCCGTCTACGAGGATTTTGTTGTCGTCGGAATCGCCGCCATTCACAAACAGCGAGGCCTGTGCCCCGCGCTGGCCGGTCTGCACCACCCCGACACCGGGCATGAGACGCAGCGTGCTGACCAAGTCGGTACTCTGTGCGATATCGAGCGGGCCCAGCACATTCACGGCCGCGCCGGTCTGCGGCCCGGGGGTGGGCGTTCCCGTTGCGCTGACGATGATCGAGTCGCGCACCCAGGCCGGCTCCAGCACGATGTTGCGCTCCAGCGAGTCGAGTTGGCCCGCGTAGAAGTCCGGCGTTTGGAGCTGGCGGAAGTTGGTCGCCGAGACGATCAGGAAAAATCGGCTCGCCGTTCCGGTTGTGATTTGGAAGCTGCCGTCTGCCCCAGACACGGCAGAGCTGACGACCTGGCCGCCGGAGAGTAGCGAAATACTGGCCCCAGTGACCCTGGCGCCGGTGGAATCGGACACAATGCCGCGAATGGAGGCAGCCGGGCAGACTGCGGCGGCGAACACGAGCAAGAAGAGGCTGACAGAAAGAATTCGGCGCGCGCGGCGGCGTAGAGACAGGTAGACAGGCATATTGCTCCTCCGTTCCCCTCGGAACGCAAAGCGGGTGAAAAGCGCCGAGGACCGGTCTCCTGACTTGCGCCTGCTTCAGCCGCCTTCCCAAGTGCAAGCGTATGACTTGCGCTCAGTGGCTTGATCGTAACCTTCCGCCGAACCGGGGAAAAGTTTGAGCTGAATTCCTGCTTTCAATGATTCATGTTGACTCATTGCGAGGCAGTGGCGCTTACAGTTGCGGGGCAGTGGCGGAGTTTCACCGCCTTCCCGAGCATCCTGGCGATTGTTTTGGTCGAATGACTGCGCAATGGGCCGCAGCTATGATGAAATGGAAACAACTTCCATCTCATCAATTTTTATAGTTGTTTTTGCGAATGATGTCAAAAAGCGGTTGGTGATCCTTGGAAGATTCGAACTTCCAGCGCGCACCTGCTCGCGGTGACCCACAAGCTGCTGCAATCCTGGCCAGTGCTTTCGCGCCCGCGGAAAAGGGCAGTCCAGTGAACGCACCGCGGTTGCGCCGTCAGTACTGCCAGTTCGCGTTCACGCTCCCCGTGCCGCTGGTGGGAACCGTGTAAGTGTGGTTGGAGCCATTCTCGAAGACCACGCTTCCGTTGGCCTGGATGTCGATGAACTTGAACTGCACAATCCGCCCTGCGGGTAGGGAAACATTCAGGAACCAGTTGGGATAGTTTGGATTGAGCATGGGACCGATGGCAGTCTGGAAGCTCGTGCCCCAGTTGCCCAGCTCAACTGTATTGCCTGTGACGAAGATGTAATCGCCAGGGTTGGTGGGGTTGGCGTTTTTCACGGTAAACGTTACGGGAATCAGCTTGGCGGCGAGCACTGTGAAGGCAATGGTGTTGGCCGCCGCGCCGCTGCTTGCCTGCAATTGCACGTTGTACTGGCCATTGGCCACGCTGGGCACGGCGAAAGTCACCGAAGTGTTCGTCCAAGACTGGATCGAGGCCGCAGTAGTTCCGAAGAGCACGGAGCCCATGGCCGCGCCAAAGCCGTCGCCGGCGATTGTGACCGTCAAGCCCGGTTGGCCCACATGCGGCCCGATGGAGCCCACCTCCGGCGCCGTTGCATTCGTCTGGGATTGCCAAACGGAGACGCTGTGCGGGGCAATGACGTAGTTAGCCGCGGGGTTGTTGCCGCTGCTGCCCGCGGTGACCGTCAAGTTATTGCCGCCCTGCAAGCCTCCCAAAACATCCGTGTAGGCCCCGGCGGGTAGCGCAGTCAGCAGGCCGGAGATGGGATAAATGGCGGTGTCGTTCTTGTTGATGGCCACCATCACCACGTCGTTGAAGAATTGGCGCTCATAGATATACACGTCGTTGTTGATCCAGCGCTGCTTCCAGGTGCCGTAGCCCACCGCGTCATTGCTCTGGCGGAGCGCGGCGAGTTTTGTAATGAGTTGGTAAGCGGGCGTCGTCGTGGAGAACGAGGACATCCAGACGCGATTGTAGGGATCATTGCCTCCGTTGGTGTTGTTGAACAGGTACTGCTCGTCGCCGTAGAAGAGGATCGGAATGCCGCGGCCCGTCAGCAGAAATGCCATCGCCTCCTGCAGCCTGTTCTGGTTGTTGTTCAATGTCAGCAGGCGCGACTCGTCCTGGCTGTCGAAGAAAGTGACCAGATCGTTGGGAAATGTGAAGTTGGCATTTTCGGTGTTGATCGTCGAGTCGATCTCGGCAAACCCGCTGTCGTTGGCGAATACATCGCGGATAGCCGTGTTCAGCGGAAAATCCAGCAGCGAGATTCCACTGTTGTTGGCGAACTTATAGGAGTCCGGATAGAGCGGGTCGCTGGAGTTAGTCTGCATCCACTCGCCGTACAGAAAGCTGGGCGCGCTGTTATACACGGAGTTGGCGAATGAATACTCCCATCCCCAAGTCACATGCTTCAACGCGTCCAGGCGAAAAGCATCCACGTGATGGGCTTGCAGTTGCGCCGCGGCATTTTTGAGATACGCGTCGATGGTCGGGTTCTCCTGGTTCAAGTCGGTCAGGTCCGAGAGCGTCCAATACTGCAGTTGATAGCGGTCGTTGAAGTTGGCGATGTCGGGATTGTGGTGGAAGTATCCGTTGGGATCGTTGTTGGCCGCAGCCAGGAACGTGCCATTGTTGTAGAGCGAGCCTATCTCGCCGCAGTTATCCGGGTTGGAGTGGTTGTTGGCTTCGTCCACGATGATCTTCATGCCGCCGGCGTGCATGGCGCTCACCAGGTTGTCGAAGGCGGCGAAAGAGTTCGAATTATCGCCGAAGTGCTCTTCGATGTTCATGAAGTCGCGCGTCCAGTAACTGTGGTATGGCGCGGATATGCCGGTCGTCGCGCAGTTGAGGTTCTCGTTGTTTACAACCGGCGAGACCCAGATGGCCGTGGCGCCCATCCCCTTGATGTAGGCAAGCTGCTGCTGGATGCCGGCCAGATCGCCGCCCCAGTAGGCCTGCCAGTTGGTGTGCGTCGCGTCGAAAAGTCCCAAGCTTTGGGCCGGATTGTCATTGCTGGGGTCGCCGTTCGCAAACCGGTCGGTGACTACCTGGTAGATGACCTGTTTCTTGAAGTCCTGTGCGTGAAGCGCCGGGCAGGCGATAGCGATCGCAATCACGATCGATAGGGAGATGCGCTGCATGCTGAGCTCCTCTCATTGCCATAACGATCTAAACCGAAGACTCCTTTTTCGTCTCAGAGTTCCTACGATTGTACCGACGAATGAGCCAAATTTGGAGCATTTCTATTTCGGACTACTTGGGTTTTACAAAAACACCATGTAGCCACGAAACCATGGGCTCTCCGCAATATAGCTGGGCGCATCCCAATTGCCGCCCTGGATGAGTCCAATCCCGGATGAGTCCAATCTTCGATGAGTCCAATCTTGTATGAGTCCAATCTTGTATGAGTCAAATCTCGAAAGGCAAATTCAACTCGCTGACGCGCGGCAGATAGGCGGAATAATTTCCTATCGTGCGCCGCCCTCGATACGTCTGAACTACGATCTCGTCCACGATTCCGCGCAATTGATTGACCTGGCTGGAGCCTGCACGGCTGCGCCGGCCGAATCGGGAAAAGGCGATGAACGATTCGTCGAAAGTGTAGATGACGAGCCAATGGATGGGGCTGAAGAACTGGATGACGCGGCCTGTGGGGCGCTAACAATCCCCTCTTTCCCGCAGGGGTCTGCTTTTGGACGCCGACAATCTACCCTGGACTCGGGATATCGACTCCATACTGCCTCGTTAACTGCTTTGGCTGGCGGAGTCAAGGACCATGCGTAAGCAGATCAGCGAACACTGACCGACATGACATTACCAATCCGCCCGAATGCTTCCAGCGGATTGACAGCGGCGATAAGAATGATGTTCTGAGCCATTCGTCGAGATGCAGCAAAGTTGCGCTGTGCACGGCATGTTGAAGATCCCGATAAGCGCGAATGTCTTTCTCCCCGTCCGTTCCTTATTGCAGGTTACTTATCCTTTTCCGCGTCGGGCTGCGAATCTTGCGAGCCAGTCTGCTGCGCCTTGGCATCCGCAGCGCCTGCGGTAATCGTCACTTGCGCAGGATCGCTCTGCGCATCGCCATCCTGCACCGTTAGCTGCGCCACATACGTACCCGGCACGTCGGGGACCAGCGAGGGCGTGGAGGAGTTGGCATCGGCCAGCACAGCGTTGCTGCCGGACGGGACTGTGACCAGGTTCCATTGCCAGGCAGGCGAGCCGCTGTC
>Ga0182012_10006156_pt1 | contig 12273 bp, 12 predicted proteins | sample 612S2SmetaG_FD_120486 | JGI IMG/M metagenome (GOLD analysis project Ga0182012, IMG submission 120486) | Permafrost microbial communities from Stordalen Mire, Sweden - 612S2S metaG | ecosystem: Environmental > Terrestrial > Soil > Wetlands > Permafrost | place: Sweden: Stordalen | collected...
GCGCGAGATCCTCGGGCGCACGCTCGGGCTCTAGCCCGCACCGAGATCCTCCGGCGCAGGGTCGGGCTCCACAGCCCGCTCGTGAACCTGTCCAAACCTCCGCTGCACCGCTCATGCCTGCCCCCGGCCGGACCGATACGGCCCCATGCCCCGGCCCCGCCTCGCCCGCAGCGGAGTGCTCGTCGCGGTCCTCCTGCTCGGAGCGCCAGCCGGCGCCCTCGCCCACCCCGGCCGGTCGGGCAGGCGTCATGCGCCCGCCTGCACCGCCCGGAAGTCGGCCACCGCGAAGCACGGCAGCCGCAGCTTCCGTCGCCTGCACTGCGCCAAGGGCAGGCACGTACCGCTCTCCAGCCATCCGAGCAGCCAGCCGTTCTTCAGCGCCCGGGGCGGCGTCTGCCCCGACGCCAACCTCGCGCCGAGCGCCACCGACCTGAAGCTCGTCCGGGCCGCCACGCTGTGCCTGGTCAACCGCGAACGGGCCTCCCACGGCGAGCGCGCCCTGCACTGGAACGAACAGCTGATCCAGGCCGCGCAGTCCCACACCGAGAGCATGGCCTTCGGCGACTACTTCGAGCACGTCAGCCCGCGCGGGGAAACGCCGCTGATGCGGATGCGCAGGACCGGCTACATCTACAGCTCGCGGATCAGCTACGAAGTCGGCGAGAACATCGCCTGGGGCAGCCTCTGGCTGGGCACCCCCAGTGCCGTCGTCGCGGCCTGGATGAGATCGCCGGGCCACCGCGCGAACATCCTCGACGCCCACTTCCGCGAAACCGGCATCGGCGTCTCGCCGCACGTCAGCGCGTTCGCACCCGGGCAATCGGGCGGCATCTACACGCAGGACTTCGGCGTCCGCACCGGCTGAGGCCGGACGCGGGGCCCGTCACTCGCCGACGGTCAGCGAGATCCCGTAGCGGGGCAGGTCTCCAACCCCGCCGCGGACCACGCGGACCACCTCCGAGTCGACCGCCCGTCTGATCACGCTGGCCGCGAACGCCGCGCGCATCCCGCCCGCACAGGCAACCGCGACCGGGCCGTCACCAACGGAGGCGATCCCGACGTCAAGCAATCGTGAGAGAGGCACGCTGAGTGACCCGTCGAGGTGCCCGCGCAGCCACTCGTCACGCTCACGAACATCTATCAGCAGGGCCTCGCGGCCGGCGAGCTTCTGCGACAGCGTGGCAAGGTCCCAGCTCGAGCCCTCGCCGAGCTCCAGGCCTGAGCGCAGCCACTCCGCGGGCGCCGCCGCAACGAGACCGCGGACGTTCCACAGCCCCACAGCGTGCAGGCGAGCCGTCAGCGAGCGGGCTCGCTCGAGATCCTCATCCACGACCAGCAGCCGGTCCTGGGGGCTCAGGACCCAGCCCGCTCGCGTACCCTGCGATCGTCCTGGCGGTAGGTTGATGGCGCCCCGAATGTGACCACCGTCGAAGGCATCGGGCGAGCGTCCGTCGATCACGCGGCCGCCATCAGCGAGCTCCGCGGACAGCTGCTCCGCGTCGAGCTTGCGCGGCTGCTCGGGTGCCGCCGGGCGACGGCTCCGGTTCAGCGAGACGACGTGGTCGACGTTCGGCGGGCGCGGCGGAAGGTCGCGCGCGAGCTCCTCGACGAATCGGGCCTCGGCCGCCTCGAGCATCCGGTTGTGACGTCGCTCGAAGCCGATCGTCGAGCTCGTCTTGCCGCTCAGCTCCGAGCCACCGCAGAGCGACCCGCCGACGTGACCCGGCCAGAGCTCCACGTGGTCGCCGAGCAGCCAGAGGGAGGCGAGGCTGTGGTAGAGATCGCGCGCTCCATCCGGCGCCTCGCTCGCGAGATCGGGCCGCGCCAGGGCGCCGACCAGCAGGGAGTCGCCGCTCAGCACCATCCAGGGATCCTCGCCGCGCGAGAGATCGGTCACGACGATCGCCAGATGCTCGGGCCGGTGCCCCGGCGTCGCCCAGGCTCTAAGGCGCAGGCCGCCGATCGCGATCTCATCATCGCCGCCGAGCACCGCATCGCCGTTTGCGTCGGCGCCGCTGGCCGGGTCGGCCGGCGCGTATGAGACCGCGCCGGTGGCTGCCGCGAGGCGCTCGCGTCCGGAGACGTGGTCGGCGTGCTGATGGGTGTCCAGCACGTGGGCGATCCGCACGCCCTCGGCGGCCGCCAGCTCGAGGTAGCCCTCGATCTCCCAGCGGGGGTCGACGACTGCCGCCTCGCCCCCGTCGCCCAGGAAGTAGGAGGCGCAGCCCAGATCTGCGTAGAGCATCTGACGAAAGATCACTGTTCGACCTCGGTTGGTTTGGGGGTGCTCATCGCGAACAGCCCGGTTGTCTGATCGAGCGCCGATCCATCGGCGCTTGAAGCTGGAACAGCCGGACGCAGCCGGCCGCGGCGCTCGAGCGAGCCTTCGATCGCCTCGGCGACGCTCCGTGCCTGAACCCGGATCGGGTCGACGGCCGTGGTCTCCCACAGCTCCCCCCGGCGGAGGGCGCCGAGCGTCAGGATCTCGCCACCGGCCCGCCCAGCGTGGTCGCGCAGGGCACCGTCGGCGCCGGTGCGCAGGCCGAGCCCGAGCGGATCGGTCGAGGCCAGTCCCTCGGAGAGCAGCGAGCACAGCAGCGGGTCGGCAACCGCGCGGATGTCGAGCCCGGGCCCAGTGCAGAGGACGAGACGCTCGCAGCTCAGCTCGCGCAGCGTGCGCGAGCCGCCGACCGCCAGTGTCACCCGCAGCGCGGCGGGCTCGGCCCGGACGTCGAGCAGCTCGCCGGCCATCGTCTCGAGCATCCCGGCCCCGCGCAGTTCGCCCAATCTCCGGCCGATCGACGGCGCCATCCGGTGGCGTCGCGTCTCCCAGGCACGACGGCGTGCGTGCAGGAAGCGCCGACGGTGACGGGTCGCCAGCGCCGACCACAGCTGCGCCGTCACGGGGCGCAGGCCGTCGATCGCGTCACGCCAGTCGTAGCCGATCGAGGCCATCTCCCGGAAGTGATCGGTCAGCAGCCGCTCGACCGCGGCCAGCGAGAGCGAACCGCGCGGAACCAGCGGCGGCGGGGCCGGGTCGCGCAGGCCCGGCAGGTGGGTCTGTGGGAGGCAGCCAGCGCGCGAGATCGCCGCCACCCGCCCGCCGCGGGCGCTGAGGGAGAGCATCGCGTCAACCCCCGTTAGGCCGGTTCCGACCACGAGCGCAAGACCACCCGGCGCAGCCGGTCTCAGCGCGCCCGCCACCAGCGGGTCGCGGATGATGCGCTCGTCATCCGGCAGCTCCAGGGGCGGATCGCCCGCGAGTGGGCCGGTGGCCAGGACGGCGCGATCGCAGCGGATCGCAGCGCCTTCAGCCAGAGCGAGCTCGATGCGGGCACCGCAGCGGCGCAGGCCGCGCACCTCGCCGTGGACGAGCTCCAGGGTCCGCCCCGGCGAAGCCTCTATGCGGCTCCGCTCGAGGACGCTCTCCAGGTATTCCCCGTAGAGGCGCCGCGGCAGGAACTCCTCCGGCGCGTCGCGGCCCAGACGTTGCGCCGCCCATTCGGCGAAGTGCAGAGGCTGCTCGGCGAACGCGCTCATCCGCGCAGCCGGGACGTTCAGCAGATGCCCGGCGTCCTGTGTCGAGTAGGCGACACCCGGGCCGAAGCTGGCGCCGCGCTCAATCAGCGTGATCCGCAGCGGACCGCCCGCGCCCCGGAGCAGGTTCGCCGCGACGAGCGTCCCCGCGCAGCCGCCGCCGATGATCGCGACCGTCGCCGGTTCCCCGCCGCCCAGGCCCTGTCTGGAGTGCCCCACACGGGACTGGCGCGGCGCCCTGGCGCGGGCTGAATGTGCGGCCCTGTCACGGTCGTCCACTCTGTTCATGGGACCCATTCTACACTATTCGCACTGATTTTGTAGTATTATTTATGAGACGTCCACCTTCCACTGCTGGTAGGACTTCATCGACCTCGGAGGACCCATAGATGAGCGCGTCCGTCTTCACGTTTCCAAACCCGGTCAACGAGATCACCGCGCGGGTGGTCGCGGGCGGAGTGGTGGCGCTCGGCGTCCTGACCCTGGCGCTGCAGCTGCCCTGGCTCTCGATCGTGCTGGCGGTCGGGTTTCTGCTGAGGGTGCTGGCCGGACCGAAGCTGAGCCCGCTGGCTCTGCTGGCAAGCCGCGTGATCGTCCCGCGGCTGCCCTGGGGTCCACGAATGGTCGCTGGCCCGCCGAAGCGGTTCGCCCAGGCGATCGGCCTGACCTTTTCGCTGAGCGCCGCGCTGCTGTTCTACGTCTTCTCGCTCGACGTAGCCGCATATGCGTTGCTGGGCCTTCTCGTCGTGGCCGCGACCCTGGAGTCGGTCTTCGGCATCTGCCTCGGCTGTCGGGCCTTCGCGCGGTTGATGCGCGCCGGCGTGATCCCACCCGAGGTCTGCGCGAGCTGCAACGACATCTGGGCCGGGCGCAAGCGGCCCGAGATGCCAGCCGGCCCGCCCACCCGCTGACGAGCGCACTCGCCGGGCGCAGCTCCCGTCAAGGCCTAACCGTCGTAATCGAACAGCAACGTCGCGAAGGTCTGCTCGGCTGCGTCGAGGTCCGGCGGGTCCTCCTGGGATGCCACCTGGAAGCGAATCGTCGCGTGGATCATGCCCAGCAGCAGCTCCGCGTGAAGCGGCGTCGGCGCATCCTCGCGGGTCACGCTCAGCAGGCTCAGCAGGCGGTCCCGGTGGCGCGCGCGAGCACGCGCCACCGAGGAGTCCTGCGCTGTCGCGATGAAATGGAGATACAGGGCGTCGGGGTCGGAGCACATCTCGAGGTAGCAGGCAGACAGCGCTCGATAGAGGCTGGCCTGCCAGGTCGGCGCCGAGGCCATCACCTCACGGCTGTGCTGATAGACGCGATCGAGCGAGCGCTCATATGCGGCCAGCGTGTCGGGGTCGGCCTGCGCGGTGTGGCGCATGCTCAGCTCGGCTCGGCGACGGCGCTGTAATGAAAGATCATCAGGCAGAAGCTGTGCAGATCCTCGAGCAGCCCGGGCAGCTCCTCGGTCTGCCCCCTGCTGACACGGGTGAGGACGGCCTCGTAGATCGCGGCCGCGAGCCCGTCCGCGGCCAGCGGCGGGGCCGGCGAACCGTCGTGCGCCCGGGCGCCACGCTCCAACAGGGCCGCAAAGCTGCGCATGTGCCGTTCGCGCCGTTCGAGCGCTGGGGGGCCGACCGCCAGCACGTCGATCATGAAGGTCCGTGCGAGCCGGGGCTCGGCGGCGACGGTCTCGAGCATCGACCGCAGGCACTGACGCAACTGCCCCGCTCCGCCGCCCGGCTCCTCCCACGCCGCGCGCAGACGCTCCAGCAGGCAGCCGGCTGCCTCGTCGTAGGCCTCCAGGTAGGCCTGCTCACGGTCCGCGAACTGCTCGTAGAAGGTGCGCCTGGAGACACCGGCCCGTTTGACGATCCGCTCGACCGAGCTGCCGTCGTAGCCATAGCGCGCGATCGTCGCCGCCAACGCCCTGAGGATCCGCTCGCGCTGATTGCTGAGGACCTCCTCTCGAGGCAGGCCATGACGGCCCGAGGGGAGCTGGGGATCGGAGCGCGGCTCGAGCCCGTCGCCGCGCGCGGCGGGGCGCGCTCGCCCTCTCTCAGACATGCCGGCAAGGGTAGCCGCCGCGATTCACGAAGCGCAGGGTAACATATTCTTCATAAATTCTGTGGACTTAGTAGTATTATTTTTGGATAGCTCATTGAAAGGCCACATGAAATCGACTACTCCCTCCATCACCCAGCAGAGCCGTCGGTGGAGTGGCGCTCTGGGCGCCCTGCCACCGGCCGTCGCGCTCGCCCTCGTGCTGCTGGCCGCTCGGCCCGCGCCGTCCGCGCAGGCCGCGCGGACGCGCGCCAGGACCGCTTCCGTGACGCTGACCAGGCTCGCGGTCGACGGCGCGCAGATCACGATCGGCGGGCGCGTCAGCCTGCCCATCGACACAGCCGCCGAGCGCCGACGTACAGCGGTCTGGGTGACGCTGAGCGCGCCTGGAGAGTTGGCGGAGCACTGGATTCTGCGGCTCGACTCGCACGAGCGTTTCAGCTTCACGCACGCGACCAGGCTGAGCGGCAGCGTCTCGGTGGCGATCTCGATCCGCTTGACGGGAAAGGCCCTCGGTCGGCGCCTGCTCAAGACGATCGCCGTCAGCGCCCCCGCCGGCGCGGTCTCGCCCGGATCACCGTCGGGAACGGGCCCGACCGCTACGGGGCCCACGGGAACGGTCCCCTCCGGAACGCCGCCGACCACCTACGAAGGACCACTCGACGGGACCCTCGAGCTTGAAACGGGCAGGGAAGTCTCCGGCAGGGTCACGGGCAGCTGGTTTGAGATGTTCGATCCGCCGACCTGGACGACGCCGCTGGAAAATGGGAACTCGCCGTTGAAGGACCAGGACTACACGCCGCTCTCGCCGGGCACCGACGGCGGGCTCGAGACCTTCGCCTACGAGCCCGCGCCAAGCCCGGCGTACAACAACGCAGACGACCCCCTCTTCGACGAGATCATGCAGCCGCAGAGCTTCTTCGGCGACAACTTCAGCGTGCTTACTGAAGCGAGCGATCCGCAGACCAACGAAGCCGACCCGCTGCCAGCGATCGTCGATGACAAAGGGCAGCTCAGCGGCCAGATCACCGCGTGGGCGGTTGGCTGGAACGGCCAGTGGTTCAACCAGGGCTCGCCCAAGCCGAACGGCACCCTCCCGGCGGGATCGACGGCGGTCTCCGGAACCTACGATGCGGCCACGGGCCATTACCTCCTCGAATGGAAAAGCCTGATCGTCGGAGGGGCGTTCACAAACCACGCCGGCCTGTGGCACCTGGAAGGCACATTTGTCCCCGCCGGATGAGATCGCCCTGCCTGACGGCGCCGCGCGCGTGCACCCATCGCGCGCCGGAACAGACTGCTGTACGACGTCCGGCGATACCTGCGGCGAGCGTGACTCGCCGCCGGCATCGCCTGTCGCAAACCGTACAAAGCAGGCACCGCGCGGGTAAGCGCCGGTGCACCAGCGGCTTGGCTGTCGCCGCGACATACAACCCCAAACGGCAGCCATAGAAAGGATACAAAATGGGTTCAACCCCAACCGCCATACGGCGGCGCCTGCCGCTGGCCAGGGTGATGTTGCTCACGCTGATCGTGAGCCTCGGAGCAGTGGTCGGGTTCGCGGGCAGCGCCAGCGCCGGAACACTGACAGGCTCGATCCAGATCACCAAAGGCGCGACCAGCGGACCGACCCCCTACGCCGGATCGTGGGTCCAGCTGTATGAGACGGCCGACCCGTCGGTGTTCTTCACCAACCCGTCCTCACCAGCGGCCAACCAGACGTACACACCGCTGGTGAACGGCACCCAGGGACTCGATCTGGGCCTGCCGGTGCAGGGAGAGGCCAGTCCGGGATTCGACGGCGGCGGCAACTCGCTGACCAGCACGATCCTCACCCCTGAGCCGTTCGCGGGCGTGAACTTCAGCGCCTACGTGACCCAGAACACCGCCAAGAAACCCAAGTGGGGTAAGAAGGGCGTCGTGATCAAGGTCGCCGGTGGAAAAGGCCCCACCGTGGCCGTCACGTCAGCCGACCTGACCGGGTTCACGATCGCCTACGGTGGCAGCTCCTATGACACGCCGGGGTCGACCGCCAACATCGGCGACGGCGGCAACCTGACGGGCTCCTACACCTACACGAACCCGAAGGACAAGGCCGCCGGCGGCACGATCACACTCGACTGGAGTGTGCCGATCACGAACCCGCCGGGCAACGCGTTCGACACGTTCACCGCCAACTACCAGCTGGTGGGCACGTTCGTCCCCGCCGCGTAACGGCGGGACACCGGAGAGATGACGGTCGGCGCTCACACGCGCGTGAGCGCCGACAGCGCTCGGAGGCTCGGCACCGCGGCGCAGCTCGGCCGCGGTGCCGAGCTGCGCCGAGAGGGCCGGTCGAGAAACAACCTCACAAAACCACTCGGAGTTGTGCTTGAAGCGGTAAGCTGTCCGGTATGGACGGCCTCGTGAATCCTCGGGATCGGCCTATGCTCGCGGGCGGGGCACGGCCCGCATACGGCCAGCTGCGGGGGTCGCTCGCGCGGGCCATCGTCCTGCTCCTGGCGACGCTCGCGGCGTCGGGACTGCTGGCCGCAAAGGCCCATGCCTCAGGCAACGCCTCCGCGGCGGCGGGGTTCATCGAGAGCGCCCAGAACAGCGACGGAGGCTTCGGCGAAAAGCGGGGGCACAGCTCGAACCCCGAAGCCAGCCTGTGGGCTGCGGCAGCGCTGCTAGCAGCCGGCAAGAACCCGGCCGACGAGTTCGTCAAGGGCGGCGCGAGCCTCGACGAATACCTCGCCGCCCACGCGCATTCCTACACCTCGCTGTCAGACCTGGGCCTGCTGGCGCTCGTTCAGAGCGCCGCCACCGGCGCGTCGAGCTACGGCGGCCCGGTCGCCAAGCTCGAGGGGCGTCTGAGCGCAGCCGCGGCGCACAGCGACCCGGCCGGCAGCGCCCTGGGGGTCCTGGGGCTGCTGGCCGCCAACACGAGCGCCTCCCGCCAGACGGCCGTCGCGACCGCCCAGGCCCTGCTCAGCTCCGCGACCTCCGACGGCGGCTGGGGTGAGCAGGGGCTCTCCGACAGCGCCTCGACGGCGCTGGTGCTGCAGGCGCTGGCCGCCGCCGGCGTGGGCGACCTGCACACACCGGCAGTCCAGACGGGCCTCTCCTATCTGCACAGGGCACAGGCCAACGACGGCTCGATCGCCGCCTCGATCCGAACCGACCAGGCGATCGCCAGCGGCTCGGTGACGGCCACGGCCTTCACGATCCAGGCGCTGATCGCCCTCGGCTCCCCGCCGCTTCGGACACCGACGGGCAAGACGGTCCTGGAAGGCCTCACCCAATATCAGCAGCAGAGCAGCGGTGGACTCAGCGCCGACGGCTCCCTCTACAGCGAAATTCCCCCCTCGATCACCGAAACCGCACAGGCGTTCGCGGCCTTCGACGGCGTCACCTTCCCGCTGGCACCGGTCGCGCGCGCCACGAGCGGCCCGCCCGGGCGCAGGCACGGCCCGGCGCACTCCAACCACATCAGCTCCGGCACCGCCGCCCAGGGGCTCAGCGGAGCGTCCTCGACCGCGCCAGACAAAGGCGCCTTCAAGCAGGCCACCGCGACCGGGCACGCCGGCAAGAAGGGCGCCTCGAGGAATTCCGGCGCCGGAAAGCATAGCACCGCCAAACCCGCGACGTCGTCGCCGACGGGGGGTACGAACGTCAGCGGCGAGGTCGTCGGGCCCGCCGCGCCGAAGCTGACGGCCGTCGCCGGACAGAGCCCCCCGGCGCTGAGCGCGAAAGCCAAGGCCACGATCGCGCTGGCCGTCCTGTTGGTGGCCTGCCTGCTGCTGGGGGGCCTCGCCGATTCACGACGCCCACGTCCCGACGGGCGCTCGCTGGCCGCAGTGGCGATCAGCGCCGGCGCGCGGTTCCTCGGGACGGCGCGGGCACGGGGGGCGTTCGTCCCGTTCGCCGTCGCTTTGGTCGGCCTCGGCCTGATCCTGATCCCGGTCGCGACGGGCATGTTCGACCGGGCCCCGCAGGGCGCAAAGCTGATCGCCGCCTTCAGGCCCTATATGCGGACGGCGACCCTGAACGCCTACGAGCTCGATGTGCGCCAGCTTGACGAAGGCTTCACGCAGGCCGCCGAACACGGCCCGACGCTGCTCTCCCCGCGGCTCTCCCCCGCGAAGGCCGACGCCCGCTTCGCCTCCGAGGTCCCCCAGGCGAGCCAGTTCGAGCAGCAGTGGCCCGCTGTCCGCAAGCGCCTCACCACGCTGCTCGCGACGATCCGGGCGAACCGGGTCAACTACGAGGCTGTCGCAGCCCTGCCGAGCTTCCGCAGCTTCCCCTGGTTCTTCGTGGTCCCCGGCGCCCTGCTGATCGTGCTTGCCGTCGCGGCGCTGATCGCCGCCGGCGCCTGGCGGCGGCTGCGCTGGGTCGTGGTGGCGATCGCCGTCGGGCTGATCGCGGCGCCCCTGGCCTTCGGCATGTGGAGCAGGGCGCCCAGGGGCGAGACGATGGTTCGGGCCTTCGCCGGTGTAGAGACCAGGAGCCTCGTGACCCGGATCCAGAACGACTTCGGGACGATCACGACCGGTGAGGGGAGCCTCGGCGGCGAACTCGTCCCGGCGCTCGAAGCGCACGGCCTGGACACGGCCCGGATCGACGCGGCGCTGCCGGCCGTCACCAAGCTCGAAGGCAGCTGGATCGGAATCCTGCAGAACCTGACGCCCCTGATCGGCGTCATGAGCGACAACGTCGCCAACTACCAGGCGGTGGCCGCCCTGCCCTCGTTCGGCCTGTTCCCCTGGCTGTTCGTGATCCCGGGCCTGGTGGTGCTGTGCCTCGTGCTGATCGGCGCCAGCGGCGCCCGCCTGCCGCTGCGCCGGCGCCTCGGCGCGCTCGAGCCACAGGCCGCAGCAATCGCAACCCCCCACCAACAAGGAGCCCAATGACCCGCCCCAAGCCCTCCCCCGGGCGCACTCGAACCCTGACCCTGACCATGACCGCGCTCGCGCTCGCGCTCCCCGCCGCGGCCGGCGCGGCAACACCGCTCAGCGGGACCCTTGCGATCGCACCCGGGCGCTACGTGCCCGCGCGCAAGGGCCAGCCCGCCCACTACACCGGCTCCTACTTCCGGATGCTCCTTCCCGGAGCGACGGACAAGTACTTCAGGAACCCCGACTCGAAGGCGAAGGACAAGACCTACACGCTGTTCGTCCCCGGCAGCGCCCGTGGCCTGAAGCTCGGCGCCTTCCAGCCGCCGCCGACGCCGGCCTTCGCCTCCGACGGTTTCGCGCTCGCCGCGACGATCGTCCAGCCGCTGGCCTTCGCAGGGATCAACTTCAGCATCTCGACCGCACCGACCGACGCCCAGAGCGGTCAGCCCGACATGCCGCCCAGCCTGAGCGTCGTCGGCGGGAAGGTGATCGGCAACCTCAGCTCGTGGACAGCCGAGTGGAACAGCATCTACTTCAACCAGGGCGCACCGAAGCCCGGCGGCACACTCCCGGGCCTGACCCGCCCGGTCAACGGCACCTACAACCCCCGGACCAAGGCCTACCAGATCATCTGGTACAGCGCGATCGTCGGCGGCCCCTTCAACGGCTTCACCGGCTACTGGCACCTCCAGGGGACGCTGATCGGAAGCTGATGACGGCCACCGACATCGTCAGCCAGGCGCTCTCGGGGCTCTCCTCGAGCCTCAAGCAGCCGGTTCACGTCGTGGCCCTGCTACTGCTCGCGGTGCTCGCATTCGAGCTCGGGCGGATCGCGATCGAGAGCTGGCGCCGGGTGCGACCCGGCGCACCACCGCTCGAACAGGTCGCAGCCCTCGCGATGGCCGATCAGGCGCGCGCGCCCGAGCTCGCCCGGGCCGCTCCCGGCCCGCTGGCCGAGCGCGCGGTCCTGGGGCTCGCGATCGCCGCCAACAGCGGCGGCCGCGATGCGATCGAGAACGCCCTGGCCAACTACGAGCTGCAGATCCAGAGGCGCCTCGATCGCACGCGGGTGCTCGTCCGCGCCGGCCCCGCCGTGGGGCTGATGGGGACCCTGATCCCGCTGGCCCCCGGTCTGGCAGCCCTCGGCGGCGGCAACTACACACAGCTCGCCGGCGATCTGCAGGTCGCCTTCGCGGCGACGGTGATCGGAATCCTGGTGGGGACCGCCGCGTTCACGCTGACGCTCGTCAGAACCCGGGTCTACACCGAGGACCTCGCGGCACTCGAGCGTGCGGTCGCGGCCCGCGAGCCCGAGGCCCCGCCCCACCACCGTGTTGCCGCAGCGGTCGGGGAGCACACGGCATGAGCCGCGTCGGCCTGGGACGCCACGGCCAGCTCGACTCCGACGCCGGCGACCCCCTCGACGGCCTCGTCAACATGTTCGACCTCGGCCTCGTCCTCGCGGTCGCCTTCCTCGTCGCGGGCCTGACGCTGGGCGCCAAAGCGCTTGAGCAGAGCAAGGCCCAGCAGGCCGCGACCCGCCAAACGCTGACGACGCCCTCGAGCCCGAAAACGGCAGCGGGAACAGGCCGCGCGGTCGGCCAGGTCTACCAGCTGCCCAATGGCCAGCTGGTCCTGGTCAAGCCCGGCGGCGCGTCTGCCGGCTCGCCCTGAGAACACCGGCTGACCCGCCGTCGCGGTGCCTATATAACTCCTTCTCCCCGACCGACAAGGAGAAGCATCAGCTATGGGAGTACTCGACGGCAAGTCGGCCATCGTCACGGGCTCTGCACGCGGAATCGGACGCGCC
>Ga0182012_10006157_pt1 | contig 12272 bp, 7 predicted proteins | sample 612S2SmetaG_FD_120486 | JGI IMG/M metagenome (GOLD analysis project Ga0182012, IMG submission 120486) | Permafrost microbial communities from Stordalen Mire, Sweden - 612S2S metaG | ecosystem: Environmental > Terrestrial > Soil > Wetlands > Permafrost | place: Sweden: Stordalen | collected...
ATCTCGGTAGACGCCGCTTACTACTATCGCAACACACGGAACGTCCAGACCACGGCCAATATCAATGGCCCCGCTACGGACTATGTTGCTGTGACGACATATCAGACGGGCCCCAATGCCGGTCAGGCGATCGTGAACCCGCTCACCGGCGCTCCGATCACTCTGTATGACCTTCAGGGAAGCACCCATACTTGTCTTTCTGCGCCGAAATATACAACTCGCACCACGACGGATGTGGGGTGCACTTACACGGAGACCACCAATAATCCCCAAGCCAATACCAACCACTACAACGGTTTGGAGTTTACGATGACGCGGCGAATGACCGGCAAATGGTCGGCCCTGGTCGGCGTCACCTTCCAGAGCGACAAGGGAACCGCGACGTCCGGCGACTTCAACGACCCCAACCTGAACATCAATCGCTTCGGCTCGATCGACCAGGACGTGCCTCTGGTGGTGAGAGCGGACGTAACCTACAAACTGCCCTTCCAATTGCAGACCTCGGTCAACTACCAGCATGAGACGGGATATCCGATCCAATACACCTACACGTTCAGCGGATTGCACCAGGGCACCGAGAGCGTGAAGATTGAGCCGAACGGATACGCGCGCTACCCGAATGTGGATGACACCAACCTTCGCGTCAGCCGGGTAACAAAGATCCGAGAGCGCTATACGTTGGAGACCGCTTGCGATCTCAATAACTTGTTCAACGTGAAGCCGACCACCGCGGAAACGGTTGCCTTCGGGTCTACATTCCAAAAGCCCACTACCTTCCTGGGACCGTTTATTGCGCGCTTCCAGGCTAAGTTCAGCTTCTAATCGCAGCAATCTCAAGGAAAGCAAAAAGGAACACACCAGCTCCCGTCCTGCTATACGGATGGGAGTTGGTGGAAACGCGAAATCAATAGAGTCTGCATACCTTCCTAGAGCCTTCATAGTACCGAGGAGAAACCATGAAAGACCAAAATGCATTTGCGGAAACTGCAAGCAGACGGAACTTTCTGCTGGGAGTGGCGGCGGTGGCCGCATTGCCGACATTGCCTGCGGTATCTCTGGCCCAGGCGTCGGCAACGCCAAGCCCTGCGCCGGGAAGTCCCGAAGCGCTCGAGATCGATGCCTTGATGACGATTGTGAACCTGCGCTTCGGGAGCTACCTCAAAAGCGAAGAGGTGCCATTGGTGCGGCGCTCCATCGAGCGGCAGTATGCAAGCGTCGACACGCTGCGCAAGGTACCGATTCACAACGACGATATGCCGGACTTGTTGTTCATTCCGGACGGGCGGTAGGCTCCGCTCCAGTCAAAAATTACATAAATCTGCCGGAGGGATGCAGGGATGTTAAGCAACGACATCATATTCTCGTCAGTTCGCGAGCTGGGAAACAAGATCAGAACGCGCCAACTTTCGTCTACTGAGCTGACGGAGGCTTACCTCACACGGCTGGAGACCATTGGCCCCAAGCTGGGAGCTGTCGTGACGGTGACGCGCAAGCTTGCCATGCAGCAGGCAGCGGCGGCGGATAAGGAAATCAAGGCGGGACATTATCGCGGACCGCTGCACGGCATTCCCTACGGCATCAAGGACGCGTTTTCGGCCAAGGGCTATCCGACGACGTGGGGCATTGGACCCTACAAAGACCGCGTGTTCGATTACGACTCAACTGTCGTGACCATGCTGCGGGATGCGGGCGCGATTCTGATTGGCAAGCTGGCCATGGTGGAGCTGGTGGGAGGCCTTGGTTACGATGGCGCGGATGCGTCCTTTACCGGGCCGGGACGCACACCGTGGAATCCCGACTACTGGAGCGGCGGGTCTTCGTCGGGTCCGGGGGCGGCAACCAGCGCGGGCCTGGTGGCGTTTTCCATCGGTGGCGAAACCGGCGGGTCGATCCTCAGCCCATCCAACAACTGCGGGTTGGCCGGCATGCGCACAACGTATGGGCGCGTGAGCCGCGCCGGGGGCGTGACACTGTCGTGGTCGCTGGACAAGGTCGGTCCCATGTGCCGCGCGGCGGACGATGTGGGCCTGGTGCTGGCCGCGGTTGCGGGCTATGATCCGCTGGACCCGGCTACAGTGAAGCGGCCGTTCGTCTACACCGAGCCATCCGCGGCAACGAAGCGCTACCAGATCGGCATTATCAAGGGATCGTACGAGAACGTGCAGCCGGAGGTTCGAGCAAACTTTGAGCAGTCCGTGAAGGTCCTCTCGGAGTTTGCCGACGTCAAGCACGACGTGGAGATGCCGGACTATCCTTACGCCGCGATTCTGGCCACTGTCATGGGCGCCGAGGCAGCGGAGGCGTTTGAGGAACTGATCGATACGGGACAGATGCGGGAGATGGCCAATCAACAGGACCGCGTGAACGGCTATGCGCGCAAGATGATCTTTGCCGTGGATTACATCCGCGCGCAGAGGGTAAGAAGGCCGGCGAGGTTGGCGCTCGAAAAGCTGCTTGGCCAGTACGATGCTGTGATTGGCCCGACTAGCGGTTCCGTTGCAGCCTCGGCGACAGGCACCTTTGCCGGCCGCAACGATCCACCTGCCGCGCCAAAGCCAGGGGAAACCAGACCAGTGACTGTGGCTCTTACCGGGCCGGGGAATGTAGCCGGAGTGCCGGCAATCAGCGTTCCCAACGGTTTTGGCCAGCACGGGCTGCCATCGGGAATCCAGTTCATGGGGCCGACGTGGAGCGAGAAGACACTGATCGATATCGCAGTCCAATACCAGAAGAGAACGGATTGGCATAAGCGGCAGCCTCCGATCGATGCGTGGTTGAAGTCGCAGAAGGCTGCTGCTGGAGCATGAATTCGTACTTTTGGGTTTCTAGGTCTCCCACCCATTCCGCAAAGAACGCGGAATGGATGGGGCACCGGGCAACTTCACTCCGTCACTGCGTTCCATAACTCGCCAGCCCTGATGTCGATCAGGCTTTCACTCAGGAGACCACTATGTCACTCGACCGCCGCCATTTTCTCAAAGTCTTCGGTAACCTAGGATTTGCCGCCACTCTTCTGCCCGGCGCGCTGTATACGATAGCTGCCCAGGCCGAGGACAAGCGCATCACCGCGGAGATGCTCGATCAGGCATCTGTGATCGCCGGCGTAACGCTGGAACCCGACCAAAAGACGGAGATGCTGACGCTGCTCAACACAAACCGCAAGGGGTTCGACGACTTGCGGGCGCTCGACATGCCGAATTCGGTTCCACCTGCATTTGTCTTTACTTGCCTGCCTCCGGGATATGAGCCGGCGCAGCCGCCCGCGGGCGCAGACCTGCGCAAGCCGCTGCATATGAGCGCGGCCCCAGCCATTGCGGACAAGGAAGTGCCCAAGGATCTGAATAAAATTGCGTTCTCTACGGTGCGCGAGCTGGGTGAACTCGTCCGGCGCAAAAAGGTTACGTCGCTGGCTCTTACGGAGATGTACATCGCTCGGCTGAAGAAGTACAACCCGGTGCTGCAATGCGTGATTACGCTGACGGAAGAGCGAGCGATGGCACAGGCCAGGGATGCGGACAAGGAGATTGCAGCAGGGAAGTACCGCGGTATTCTTCACGGATTGCCCTGGGGCGGCAAGGATCTGCTGGCGGTGAAGGGATATCCCACCACATGGGGTGCGGGCGGTTTTGAAGACCAGCACTTCGATTACGACGCAGCCGTGGTGCAGCGGCTGGACGCAGCCGGCGCGGTGTTGATTGCCAAGCTCTCGCTCGGCGCGCTTGCCGGCGGCGATCACTGGTTCGGCGGCATCACGAAAAATCCATGGAATATAGAACAGGGATCGAGCGGATCGTCGGCCGGCCCTGGGTCCGCGACCTCGGCAGGTTGCGTTGCGTTCTCCATTGGATCGGAGACTGGCGGCTCCATCTCCGGGCCTTCGACCAAGTGCGGTGTTACGGGGTTGCGCCCCACCTTTGGATTCGTTCCGCGCACCGGGGTGATGACGCTGAGCTGGACGATGGACAAGCTTGGCCCCATGTGCCGGTCGGCGGAGGACTGCGCTCTGGTGATGCAGGCCATCTGGGGGCCGGACGGCCAGGATGAGGCTATGCCAAAGAGCTGGTACCAATGGAACGCGGACCTCGACTGGAAGAAACTTCGCATCGGCTATTTGAAGGACGATTTCGAGAAGCCATGGTCGCCGCCCATCGCGCCACTTCGTTCCGACGCCACCGAGCAGGAGAAGAAGGCCTACGATCGCCGTATTGCCAATGAGCCGCAGACCAAAGCCGCGCGCGAGTACGACCGCAAGTATGATCTGGCCACTCTCGATGTGCTCAAGAAGATGGGAGTGGAACTGATCCCGGTTGAGATTCCCAAGTTTCCCTACGACGCCATGCGTTTCATCTATAACATCGAAGGAGCCGCGGCGTTCGAGCAGATGACGCTGAGCGGGCGCGACAAAATTCTGTATGAGAAAAGCCAGAGCAGCTATGCCAACTCCTTCAGGGCAGCGCATTTTTATCCCGCAGTCGAATACATTCAGGCCAATCGCGCGAGAACTCTGGCCATCCGCGCTTTCGCCAAGGTCTTTGAGAAGGTGGACATCATCGTTACCCCCACTACCAACTCCAGCGGACAGGTGACGGTGACCAACTTGACCGGTCAGCCGGCCGTGATTGTGCCCAATGGATTGCGCGGCTCGGATGCTCCCAAGCCGGTTGCGGGCGGCGGCGGCGCAGACCTCGCGGCTCCCGGAGCAGGTGGACCCACCGGTCAGAGCGGCGGACCGAACACGCCGGTCAGCATTACGTTTCTGGGCACCATCTACAAAGATGCGGAAGTGCTGGCGTTTGCTCATGCGTATCAGAAGGCCGCCGGATTTCTCGATCAGCATCCGCCGCAGTTCCTGGCATAGCTGCGTCGATTGTCGGCAGACCTTGGCGCAAATTTCTTTCAGTCCTATGTATGAGTGGGGTTGCATCCGGATGAATTGGAGACTATGTATGAGACGCAATGTATCGCTGGTGACTCTGACGCTGATGTTCCTATCGCTGAGCGTGTCTGTTCAGATGGATGCGTCCGCGCCGAAGGGCAGCATTACAATCGACCGCATCTCCGAGATCAAATATCCCACGGACAACGAATGGTCTCCGGATAATAAGACCGTAGCATTTCTGTGGGATTGGGCGGGCAAGCAAGACATCTATACCGTGCAAGCGGGTTCGCCGCCAGTGGCGCTGACGGACTTCCCCGTCAGCCCCGACACGCTGCGCTCCGACATCGGTCATTTTGAATGGGCGAGCGCCACGAAGGTCATCTTCGTAAAAGACGGCAGCCTTTACAGCGTGGATACCGCGACGCGCACGCCCAAGCGCATGACAGGATTTGAAGGCGTGTCTGTTTTCACGCTGCTGCATGACACATCGCAGATCCTATATGTTCTGAAGGGGCAGATATGGGTCAACACTCTCGACGGCAAGTGGGGAAAGCAGCTTACGCAACTTGGGCCGACTGAACATGCCGGGGGGCTATCTGTATCGCCGGACGATCAGTACATCGCCTTCACCATCAGCGGCCCAGCCGAGGAGTACTCTCCCAGTCTTCCCTTCAACGGAGATCGCATTCGCGTCTACCGCCCGGCTACATCGAGCAGCAACCGCATTGCCGTGATAACGATGATGGGCGGGGCTCCGACCATGATGCCGGGAGGCAGTGGAGGGGGAGGCGCCGCGGCAACAGCCGGTGTGCAGTGGGTGACTGGGCCCGATGGTCCCGCCATATTGCAACAGGAGACCACCACGGACCGCAAGACCCGCACGATTGTCGTCACGTCTTTGACCGGCGTGTCTCACATCCTTTGGAAGGACTACGACCCGGCCTGGTGGTCGCCCTCCAACGGTCCCCGTACAGTGGTTTCGCCTGACGGCAAGTGGGTTGCGTTCGTATCGGATCGCACCGGCTGGCCGCTGGTATACGCCATTCCGACCAACGCCACCTCCGAGTCGCAAGCCAAAATGTTGAGCTCCGGCGACAAGGTTGAGGGCTATCCAGCGTGGTCGCCGGACAGCAAGCGAGTAGCTTACGACCACAGCAATGACGGCGACGCCATGTCGCGCTACATCAGCATCGCGGATGTCGAGACCGGAAAGATTGAATCGGTAGTCAAGGACCCCGGCGTAAGCCTCACGCCGGTATTCTCTCCCGACGGCTCGATGATCGCCTTCTCTCGGTCCAGTGCCGAACATCCGCTCGAAGCATTTGTAGCGCCCGCCCACGCGGACGCGAAAATTGTCCGCCTCACCAACTCAGTACCGGCGGAGATTCTTGTCTCCGACCTCACGCCTCCCAAGCCCGTGTACTATCCGAGCCGCGGAGACAAGAAGCCTGTTCCGGCTACGCTTTGGGTCAACAAGCATCTCGATCTCACCAAGAAACATCCAGCTATTATCTGGGTGCATGGCTCGGGCGACGGTCAGAACTATCTTGGCTGGCAGCCGGGCGCCTGGCGCATGTACTACGCCATGGACCAATATTTCTCGCAGCAGGGTTATGTGATTCTTACCGTCGACTACCGAGGCAACTCGGGCTACAGCCGCGACTGGGCAACCGGTTCCTACAAGGATCCGGGCGGTACCGAGACTGGCGACGTAAATGCCGGCGCGGATTATCTCAAGACACTTCCTTATGTCGATGGGGACCGCATCGGCGTATGGGGACTGAGCTACGGCGGCTACATGGTACTTCAGTCCCTGGTTACCGATCCAAAGCTCTTCAACTGCGGCATTGATGTCGCAGGTGTCGGAGATTGGTACACATACAGCGTCGGCGTGTCGCCCAGGCTGGGCGGAGATGCCTCATCGGACCCGGCGCTGTGGGAAAGCTCTGCCCCGGTGAAACATCTTGACAAGCTTTCCATTCCTTTGCTGATCTTGCAGGGAACAGCCGACACCAACGTGCCATTCTGGGAAACGCTCAAGATTGTAGACACGCTCGAGAAACTAGGTAAGCCGTTTGATTTGATGATCTATCCCGGCGAGCCGCACTGGTTTCGCCGCGCGTATGTGCTGCGCGACGCATGGCAACGCAGCCAGGCATTCTTTGATTCGCATCTGAAGCCGGACGAAGTGAATTAACCATGCAGTCTTTATGCGGATGCTGGCATACTTTAAGTAGCCGGTTGCAGCGAAACCACTGTTGCTATGCGCTGCAGCCGCACTCCGAAACGCGAAGCGACGACCCAAATCCCCGGTTACCAGAAGGAGTCAGTCGCATTCGCGCCTTACAAGCATTCATTTGACAATGACTTCCCCAGGGCTTATCCGCTCCGGTTTCGTTGAACACAACCGGTACTGGATCGAGAACTTCCGCAGGCTGCGTTCATACTTTCACTCAGGAGCCTATGCATATGGAATCGATTCTCATTATTGACGACGACGTTGGCCTCTGTACGATGCTTCGCGATTACTTTGCGCTGCACAACGTGAAATTGGCCATGCGGCACCATGGTCTTGCAGGGCTCGATACGGCTTGTAGAGAGAAGTACGACATGGTTCTCCTCGATGTCATGCTTCCCGGCATGGATGGCTTCGAAGTGCTCCGCCAATTGCGCCCGGTTTCCGAAGTCGGCGTTCTTCTGCTGTCTTCCCGCGGCGAACCGGACGACCGCATCCTCGGCCTTGAGAACGGCGCCGACGATTATGTATCGAAGCCATTTAATCCCCGTGAGCTTCTGGCGCGCATGCGCGCTGTCTACCGTCGGCGCAACCTGGATCCGTCACGGGCTGCCACGCACCGATCCGTCAACGAGCTATCCATCTCCGGTTTTGTCATCAATGCGTCCAAACGAACGGCCGGTTATCGAATGCATTCGCTGGCACTCACCGAACATGAGTTTTCACTTCTTGAAGCACTTCTGCAATTTTCCGGCGTCGTACTCTCGCGAGAGCATCTCTTTGCTCGTGTATTCAATCGCGACTTCAGCCCGTTGGACCGCAGCCTGGATATGCTCGTCAGCCGGCTTCGGCGGAAGTTGACCATCGCGGATAATCCGGGCGCGGCCATCAAAACGATTCGCAGTGCCGGTTATCTGTTCGCGTTGGGCGACAGGGCGTAATCTGTCGCACACGGCAAATCCTGACACTTGGCTTTTCGAACTGCTTCGATAACCACAAATTCTTCGGCGAAATGTGAGGCGATGAAAGACAATAGGCGCGCGCAGTTAAGGGTAAGTATGTCGATGTGGAGCTTGATCGTCAAGATCTTCGTCTGCTATTGGATTGCGGCGGGCATCGCCATTGCAGTTTCAGACATCATTCCGCATGGAAAGTTGCATCGCCAGGAGGCCACCTGGGCACTCGCCGCCGCGCTTCAGTTTGAGTCTCGCTCACTGCTCTCGGCCTATGACAGTGGCGGCTGCGCGGCTGCTCTGCCGCTTATGGCAGGCACGGCGAACCACATGTTTCTGGCTTTGCCCAATGGAACCATCCTCTGCGGCCAAGACCCCGGCTTCAGCGTGCAGCCGTTGATTGCCGCTGCAAGAAACTCAAAGATTCCGATTGCAATCGACCACCATGATGGCCAGATCCTCGCACTCCCGGCGACTTCTCCCTCCGGCCAACAGCTTTTGATTCTTCTGGAGTACGGCGTTACTCCCTATTTCTGGTTCTGGCCAGGGCCCACGACTATCGCCATCTCGGGAGTCGTCACATTATTCCTGGCGATCCTGGTTGCGGTTCCGATTCGGCGGCTCAGTTCCGCTGCGCAGTACATCGCGAATGGGCGGCTGGACGCTCGTGTGTCCAAGGGAAAATTTCCAAAGCTGCTGGCGTTGCCTTTTGAATCCGACATCATCCAATCCCTGATTGCCGATTTCAACCACATGGCCGGCCGGCTGCAATTGCTGGTCGACGCACAGCGCACGTTTCTTCGCGACGTCTCGCATGAGCTACGCTCGCCCTTGGCCAGGCTGAGCGTTGCACTGGAATTGGCACGGGAAACCGGACAGGCCGGGCTGAATGCCCCGCTTGACCGCATTGAAGAGGAAGCGGGGCGCGTGGACGACCTGATTGCGCAACTGCTTTCCTTGTCGCAAATGGAGGGCCTATCGGGGAATAAGCCGTTCGACGCAGTCTCGCTTGGGGATCTGGTGGCGGAAATGATGCCGAATATTGTGTACGAAGCGAATGGACGCAATTGTCGAGTGATCGCCAACACGCCGCGCGACTGTTTCCTGCACGGGGACGAGTTCCTGCTGCGGCGCGCCTTGGAAAATGTTGTCCGCAATGCGATCCGCTACACGCCAGAGGAGGGAACGATCGAGATTGACGTAGAAAAGCTGGAGCGAGACGGAAACTGGCTGGCTGTGCTTCGCATCGGCGACAGCGGTCCAGGAGTTCCGGTCGAGGAGCTGCAAAGAATCCTGCTTCCCTTCCATCGTGTCGATAAAGCCCGCCAACGTTCCACAGGTGGATTCGGCGTTGGGTTGGCCATCGCTGACCGCGCGGTGAAACTTCATGCCGGGAAGCTTGTAGCCTGGAACAAGCCTTCAGGCGGTCTTATCGTGGAGATGAGCTTTCCCCTTGCGTCTTCGAAATGCTGACGTATGCATGGATTTACTGTTCTTGTGCGAGCAGCCGCGCCAGGGCAGGGGACCCACGCAGATTCGAAAAATCTGCGTCGGCGATGACCTTCTTTACGGTGGCCGAGCCCTCATTGAAGGCTCGCTGCAGGTAAGACAATGCGCACTCGGTCAAGCCGGCCCGCGAGCAACTTTCCGCTTTGATGTAGCTCGCCACGCCGGCCAATTTCCCCTCCGGCTCTTCCACTCGATTACTTGAATGAGAGTCGAAGATATGTGGATCGATGGCCAGCGCTTGTCGATAGGCCTCGGCGCTCTTGTTGTATTCGCCCTGCATCAGCAGATTGGTGCCCAGATTCTTAAGCGCGTGTGCTTGGTTCGGTTTCAGCTTGAGAGCCTTCCGATAATCCCGCTCAGCCGAGGAATAATCTCCCAACAACTCCTCTGCCGCAGCCAGGTTGTTGAGTACCGTTGCGTTGGTGGGCTCCAATTTAAGAGACGACTTGTAGCAGCGCATCGCGTCCTTCATGTTGTACATCATCTGATACGCGACACCCATCTTGTTCCACACCGCGGCCGAAGGATTTGCAATTTGCGCATAGGCCTGGATTGCGGCTTGATAATGCTGGCTGTCTTCAAGCCTGTCTCCCATCTCCAGCGGCGTAATTTGTTGCGGCGGCGCGAGGGTAGGGATATGTGTTGGAAGGCTGACAGAAGCAGTTTCGCCGGAAGGACTTCCAGCGGAAGGATCAACAGAATACATGCCCACCTGGGCCTGAAGAGCAATGGGTAGGGATATCGTGAAAGCTACGGCAGAAAGCCAACGGCAAACAGCAGCGATGTGTAACCCTTCAAATACGCGACCGAACATAAACGTCTGATTTCCCGACTGCGAATCATACATCCATCAGCGTACGAATGCCAAATTATTCCTAAATTCGGCGCTTAAATAGGAATTTCCGACAACCGGACGCGCTGGGTTGGCAAGCAAATGCGTCGCTCTTGCACCCGCCATTCTCTCATCGGCACCGACCGTCCGGTCGGTGAAAAATCCGCCAGATTCCACTGCCGGGATCTCACTCCAGATGCAATTTGAACTGGTGTCTAGAGCAGAATCCGAGTAACAGTGCCCATTGGACGATAGTGAAAGGTGTCATATTCTTAAGGAAAATGACACTTGACGGGCGTGCAGTTGGGTCCATCTACTCGGATTCTGCTCTAACCTGTTTCATCTTGTGTTACTCAACAACTCGCGTAAGCTCGATCCTGCTACTTGCCCTACCGTCTGAATCATTTCCAGGAGCCATCTTGAGTTCACCAGCGGCCTCGAAAGGACAGCTCTTCCCTAACACAGCAACTGGGGGCCGCAACTTTTCACTCACAAATCTCGATACAACAGACTGGACGCCCGCATCCGCGATGGGAACGGCTGCACGCGCTTATATGAGCATCATTGATGGGGCAAACAAGATGAGCGCTCAAGAGATTCGAGGGCCGAATTTTCATCCAATCTTTCCACCAGCGCCTTAAGAGATGGACATCGGTTTTCGTCTTCGAATTGGCGCAGCTTTTTTGCACGAGGCAGGCGTCCATTGGCCACACTTCCACCCAGGTGTCGATCGCGTTCTTACGCCGGCCTGCTTGCGGATGTACGGATTCAGGGAGCAGATCGACGGAATCAGTAGGACTTCGGCAGGCCAAGCTCACGCTCGGCGATGAAGCAGAGGATCATCTCGCGCGAGACCGGGGCGAGTTGCGTGGCGACCATTTCGCGGAAGTAGCGCTCCACATGGTATTCCGCGGCATAGCCCATGCCGCCATGGGTACGTATGGCGCGGTCGCAGGCCTTGAAGCCGGCATCGGCGGCCAGATACTTGGCCGCGTTGGCCTGTGCGCCGCAGGGCTTGCCGGCATCACAAAGCTCGGCGGCGTGCAGGGTCATCAACTCGGCGGCGTACAATTCCGACCAGCATTCGGCGAGGGGATGCTGGATGGACTGGTTCATGCCGATCTTGCGGCCGAAGACCACGCGCTCATTGGCATAGGCCACCGCTTTTTCGAGCGCCCGGCGGCCCATGCCGATGACCTCGGCGGCATTGAGGATGCGCTCTGAATTGAGGCTGTCGAGGATATAGCGAAAGCCGCGGCCTTCCTCGCCGATCAGGCGATCGACGGGCACGATCAGGTTGTCGTAGAACGTCTGATTGGAGTTGATTGCATGGCGGCCCATTTTGGGGATCTCACGAATCTCCACCGCACTGCGGTCGAGGTCGGCGTAGAACAGCGATAGGCCGTCGGTCGGCTTGACGCAGTCCTCTCTCGGCGTGGTGCGCGCCAGCAGCACGACCTTGTCGGCCTGCTGGGCGGTGCTGGTCCAGATCTTCTGGCCGTTGACGACGTAATGGTCTCCGTCGCGAACCGCTCGGGTCTTGATCTTCGACGTGTCGAGCCCGGCATCCGGCTCCGTGACGCCGAAGCAGGCGCGGGATTTGCCGGAGATAATGTCCGGCAGCCATGCCTGTTTTTGCTGCTCGGTCCCGTGCTTCACGATGGAATGCAGACCGAAAATATTGATGTGGATGGTGGAGCAGGCGGCAAACGCGCCGGCCGAATGCCCGACCTCCTGCATCATGATTGCGGCTTCGGTGACCCCGAGCCCGGCACCGCCATACTCCTCCGGCATGGCGATTCCGAGCCAGCCGCCCGTGGCCACGGCGTCCGCGAATTCATGCGGAAAACTGTGGGTGCGGTC
>Ga0182012_10006159_pt1 | contig 12268 bp, 7 predicted proteins | sample 612S2SmetaG_FD_120486 | JGI IMG/M metagenome (GOLD analysis project Ga0182012, IMG submission 120486) | Permafrost microbial communities from Stordalen Mire, Sweden - 612S2S metaG | ecosystem: Environmental > Terrestrial > Soil > Wetlands > Permafrost | place: Sweden: Stordalen | collected...
AACACTGGTCAACTTCAGCAACAACGGCACCAACCTCGGCCCGCAAACTGTCGCAAAGATCGTCAAGACCGACGGCGAGTGGTACCGCCAGCTCGGCGCCAACTCCTTCAACATTGCGCGCCGCGCGGACACCGAGGTGCCTTATTCCGGCGCGAGTTGGAAAGAGCATCGCCACGGCATCTACCGCTGCCTGTGCTGCGATACCGCACTCTTCGGCTCCGAAACAAAATTCGACTCCGGCACCGGCTGGCCCAGCTTCTGGGCGCCCATCGCCAAAGAAAACATCGCAGAAAAGCCCGACACATCGCTCGGCATAGAACGAACCGAAATCCTATGCGCCCGCTGCGAAGCCCACTTGGGGCACGTCTTCAACGACGGCCCCGAGCCGACCGGCCTGCGCTACTGCATGAACTCCGCCTCCATGCATTTCAATCCGGCTCAAATCAATCCTGCATAGGCTCCGCATCGTCAGCAGGCTTCGCAGCAGCCTTGGCTTTCGCTTCTGTTGCTGCAGCCTTCTCCGCCGAAGGCTTCTGCGGCGCGAACGGCGGCTGATCGTACTTGTACAGCACGTTCATGAAGAACTTATACGTCCCGTGCGACTGACCGCGCCACTGCGGCTTGAATCCATACAAGAAAATGCGTCCCTCGCCATAAGGCACTTCGAGCGCTGCAATCTTGCCCTCGATCGCCTCCGGATGCAGCAGCAATCCACTCATCAGCGGATTCGTCTCAGTCGGATAACGCGCCAGCACCGCGCCCTTGAATCCCGGCAGCGTTTCAAAGGCAGGACCCAGCTCAAACATCACCGTCGCCTCGCCTGGAAAGCCGAAGGTTGCCGGCCTATCACGCGATTCCATATCCACCCGCAGCAGCGCACCGGAGCAGAAGAACTTATCGCTCTTCAACCCTTCAAGCACGTTCTTTACCGGCAAAGACATCAGCGGAATCAGCGCCGCCGCGCTCTGATTAAAGGCCACCACCGTTCCGCCCTGTCGCGCAAACTCACGCAGGTTAGCCAGCCCCTCATCGTTCAATCCGCCGGCATATTCGCCGGGAACAATACCGGGGTTGAAGCCCTTCACCAGCGACTGCGCGCGCATATCCGGCAGCACGATCACATCCACGCGATCCTTCAAGCCGCCTGAGCGCATATCGGCGTTATAAAGGCTGATCGGCGCAAAGCCATACTGCTCCAGAATCCACCGCGTCCAGCCTTCATCGATCGAAGCCTGCCAAGGCCGGTAAAGCCCCACGCGTGCCTTATGAATCGCAATCGCATGAGCCGGAGCCTTATCGATAGCCTGCGCCGAAGTGCCATACTTCGCCGTGAACTCCGCCAGCTTGTCATGGCCTACTCCGCTCACCACCAGCGCGCCGGATTCCGTGCCTTCCGGCGTCTTCGCCGCATCGGTCTCAAACGACACAGAACCACCCGCCGCCAGCACATCGTTCACCAGGTGAAAGTTAGCGTTAGCCGCATGGCTCAACACGAATTGCGTCCCAGCGCCATCCACCTTGCCCGGCGGCAGATCGATAATCGTGACCGGTTTCAACGCGCTCAACTGCTCCTGCGTCACAGGATCGGAAACCTGATCGACCGTCACGCCCATCTGCATCGGCAGCGTCCATCCCGTCACGTCATAAGGCAAATCGACAGCCTTCGTTCCGCCCGTATCCATCGCATCCGGATACCGTTGCACCTCAAATAATTCCTTGGCTAACCCGGAGTAAGGCTGGTTCATCAGAATCACCCACGAACCCGCCGGATACTCGCGTCCATTCGCCTTAAATCCAGCCTTCGACTCATGGATCGTGAGCCCGTTTTCCAGCATGATGTTCGCCAGTTGCGCCGCCTCTGGAGTATCCCGCTGCACGCTCGGAATCACATACGCAAACGGCGGTCCCTGGCTGAATTTCTGAATGTTATCCCGCGCCGCCTGGTACTGGTTATAGAGCAGCGTCTCATGGTAGCGAGCCGCCGTATCCAGCACAGACATCGACCCGGCCACCATGTAATCCACCGCGTCCTTAAGTCGCCACCACCCGCCCTCCCAGGGCGTGGTGTACATGGTCAGCGCCTTCAGGTCCTGTCGGTCCTTGGGAAACTCATCCACCGTATAAAAACGCGGCGTAGCGTAGCGATAAAGCGCCGTCTCGGTGAAGAACGAAATCTCGTTGCGAAACGATCCCGCATAATCCACAAAGCCCGGATACCAGTTATCGAACTGCGACTCACTGATCGCACCCGGCATCTGGTGCCCGTTCAGATAGGCCGTCATATCCGTGCCGATAACATTGAACCAACTGCGCACATACTGGCTGATGTTGGAAGAGATAGGATCGGAAAACGGCGGAATCCAGATACGCGCCGGAAACGGTGCCGTCTGGTGCTGGCAGTAGAAGATCGCCGGGCTGTATTCCAGCTCAGTCTTCGTCACTACCTGCGACTCTTTCATGTTCAGCATGTATCCGTCGCGATTATTGTCATGGCCCACATAGTCCTGAAAGAGCCACGGCATGGGGCTGACTTCATAGCGCGTGCCCAGGTTCTTCCGGTACCAGGAAACGACCAAGTCCTGCCCATCTGGATTGAGCGTGGGATAAAGCAGCAGGATCTCGTTCGTCAAAATCCGATCGATCTCCGGATCATTCTGCGCGGAGAGCAGCTTATAGGCCAGCACCATCGAGTGCTGCGCGCCCGCAACCTCGTTGGCATGCAACCCTCCGTCAATATGCACGATCACCTTCGCCGAATTCGCCAAGGCCTTGGCCGAGGCATCATCGAGTCCGCTCGCAGTGGAAAGCTTCTTCGTGTCAGCCTTGTATTCATCCAGTTTGGCCAGATTCTCCGGCGAGGAGATCACCGCAATCTCAATGTCCCGCCCCTGCGTCGTCTTGCCCACGGTAAACATCTTGATCCGGTCGGAGTGAGCGGCCAGCGCATGGAAATACTGAATCTCTTCCTCGTAATTGGCGAGGTAGTAGTCGTCGCCGGGGTTGTGCCCAAGCACCGAAATCGGCGTGGGAACCTGCGCCATTGCAATGAGGCCCGCTCCGGCCGTCAACGCCGCGAAGACAACTGAATTCCAGCAACACTTCTGCATATGTGACCCTCCCAAGAAATCGCTACAAAGCTTTCCGGAACAAACGCCCGGATCCGAGTCCGGCGTTCTCGTTTGTCCTTCGGATATCGTTCAATATACCTGCTGGGTTTGCGATTCCGGCTCATCTTTCTCGCCGATTGCAGAACCGCCGCGATTTTAGCCTTGAATCGAAGCCCCGCCGTCCGCTAGGGTAAGGCGTGTCATGCGTTGGCTCTCTCGGATCGCTGTTGGCAAGAGAGGGATAGCCGGCGCCGCAAGTTCCAACTCCGCTTAGAAACCTTCCCGCACCCGCACGCTGGTGCCGATCCACACCTCAACCCAGCCGCTACCGGCGTTTCTTCAGGAACAACTTCTATGCGTCTTTCGAATTTTGCCTTACCTCTCGCCGCACTCGCCTTGCTGGGCGGAGCGATCTCCGCCCACGCCCAGCAGTTGAACGCCGACTACGCCCGCGACCCCGCGCAGCCCATCGACCAGGGCTACACCGACCTGATCCACAAGTACACCACGGATCCGGCCTTCACCTCACCGCTGGTCGATTACCTGCCCGCCTCAAAGACCGTGCCCACGCCGGCCAAGGTGCTCGGCGACGTAGCCGGCGCGCCAGACATGCTCCCCTACGCCGAAGACGTCTACAAATACTTCCGCCTGCTCGAATCCAGCTCGCCGCGCGTCAAGGTATTCACCATCGGCCACAGCGAAGAGGGCCGCGAGATGATTGCCGCCGCCATCGCCGACCCCGAGCTGCTCGATAAATACAAGGAAAACGACGCGCGCCTCGCCAAGCTCAGCGACCCGCGCCAGATCGGTCTGGACGACACCAAGGCCAAAGCGCTCGTCGATCAGTCCTTCCCCGTCTACTACATCACCGGCACCATCCACTCGCCTGAAACCGGCGCACCCACCGCGCTGATGGAACTGGCCTACCGCCTCGCCGTCGATAACGCCCCATACATCCAGTACATCCGCAAGCATATGATCGTGCTCATCACGCCAGTCGTCGAAGTCGACGGCCGCGACCGCATGGTCGACATCTACCGCTGGCACAAGGCGCATCCCGGTCAGGACTGGCCGCACCTCATGTACTGGGGCCATTACGTCGCGCACGACAACAACCGCGACGCCATGGGCATGACGCTTGACCTCACCCGCAACGTCCTGAACACCTACGTCGGCTGGCACGCGCAGGTGCTGCACGACCTGCACGAATCCGTCCCGTTCCTCCACGACAACACCGTCGGCGACGGCCCTTACAACGCCTGGGTCGATCCCATCCTCGCGCAGGAATGGGCCGAGATGGGCTGGAACAACATGGCCCAGATGCAGGCGCTCAACATGCCCGGCGTCTTCACCCACGGCGACTTCGACACCTGGAGCCCCGGCTACCTCATGTTCCTCGCCGCCATGCACAACGGCATCAGCCGCCTCTATGAAACCTTCGGCAACGGCGGCGCAGACACCGAAAAGCGCATCCTCACCCCCGAAGAATATTCCCGCACCTGGTACCGCCAAAACCCTCCCTACCCAATCGTCAACTGGTCGCAGCGCGACAACAACAACTACGAAGAAAGCGCCCTGCTGACCACGATTTCCTACTTCTCCAAGAACACGCACCATTTCCTGGAGAATTACTATCTCAAGTCCAAGCGCTCCATCGAAAAGCCCGGCACAGAAGGCCCAGCCGCCTACGTCATTCCCGCCGACCCGGCCAACTCCAATCGCGCCGTTGAACTCGCAGAAGTGCTCAAGCGCCAGCACGTCGAACTGCAAGTCCTCTCCGAACCCGCCGCCAGCGCACTCCCGCCCGAAAAGCGCGGCGACAAGCCCAAGCAGGAAACCTTCCCCGCCGGCAGCATCGTCGTCCGCATGGATCAGCCATTCTCCCGCGCCGCGGACGCCCTGCTCGACAAGCAGTTCTGGGCGCCCGACGATCCGCAAAAGCACCCCTACGACGACACCGGCTGGTCCTTCCCGCAGCTCTTCAACGTCCGCACCATCCGCATCCTCGATTCGGCCATTCTGCAAGCCAAGATGACCCCACTCGATGACCCGGCAACGCTCTCCGGCAAGCTCTCTGGAGCCGGTTCAGTCCTGGCTGTCACCAACAGCGGACAAGCCTCGCTGCTCTCCCTCGTCTATAAGCTCAAGGGAGCGAAGATCGAGGTCGCCGAAAAGAGTTTCGAATCCGGCGGACAACAATTCCCCGCCGGCACATTACTTGTTAGCAATGCCGACGATACTAAGTACGCGGACACGCTGAAGAGCCTCGCCCTCGACGGCACGCGCCTCGCCGCCGCGCCCTCCGTCGCCACGCACGCCGTCACCGCGCCGCGCATCGCCTTCATGCACACCTGGCTCGCCACGCAAACCGAAGGCTGGTGGCGCTACGCCTTCGACAAAGAAGGCATTCCCTTCGACTACATCAGCACCCAGACCGCGGCCAAAGAAGCCGATCTCCGCTCCAAATACGACGTCATCATCTTCGCGCCCGTAGGCCGCTCCAGCACGCTCGACATCCTCAACGGCACGCCCATGTGGAACAACGCCGTGCCCTGGAAGAAGTCCGAAATCACCCCAAATCTCGGCCTGCTCGACAGCACAGACGACATGCGTCCCGGCCTCGGATACGACGGCCTCGCGCATCTGAAATCCTTCGTCGAGCAGGGCGGCCTGCTCATCACCTGCGAAGATACAGCTCAGTTCGCCATCGACACCGGCCTCGCGCTCGGCGTCAGCGTCGCGCCCGCCGCGGACGCGCGCGTCGTGGGCACAGTGCTCAACTCCACCTTCGTCGAACGCGACAATCCCATCGCCTACGGCTACGGCCAGAATCTGCCGGTCATGAGCGCCAACGGCCTCGCCTTCAACATCAGCTACACCACCAACCGCGGCGGCGGACGCATTCTCATGGACCCCTACTCGCAGCGGCCCACCGGACGCGGCAGCGTAGACGACAGCGACGAAGTCCAGGGCCGCAAAGGCGTAGAGCCGGAGCCGCTGGTGAAGCAGCAGCCCTGGGAAGCGCGCAAACTCGACGAAGAGCAGACCCGCAACAACCCCAGAGTCATTCCCGAGCAATGGCGGCCAGACGTGATCCTGCGCTTCTCAGACGCGAAAACGCTGCTGCTCTCCGGCCTGCTGGACAAAGGCGGCTCCATCGCCGAGCACGCCATCGTCGTCGACGCGCATCTCGGCCAGGGCAACGTGCTCCTCTTCGGCAACAACCCCATCTACCGCGGCGAAACCATCGGCAGCTACCCGCTGGTCTTCAACGCCATCCTCAACTTCCAGCACCTGGAACACAAAGAACCAGCTATCGAAAAACACTAAGGCGGCTTTGTAACAGGGCACGACTGGTAGGTCCGGGTTTCAACCCGGACTGCCGAAACAGCCACTCCACCTAACAGGGCTTCAGCCCCTGCGGGGTGCCCCACCCTCGCCGGGTAGTTGTTTTTCCGGCTAGGGTGGGGCAGCTGAAGCTTGCCCTAAAGGCCCGGCCGCAGACGCATCGCGCGGGCTCACACCGATAAGTCCTAAAACAAGTCATCTCTTCCGAAGCCGGTCACCCAGCCGAAGGAACTCCAGAACCTGGGGAAAACTTCCGCAATGCCTACTAGCCGGGAGTAATATTTTCTCTACAGAAAAACTGATGCCCCCTCGAGAAGGAAGGTAAGACTGTGTTTCTCAGAAAGATAACAAAAGTTCAGAACATCGGTAAATTTCACAAAGGCGGCATCGGCGGCGGGGAGTACGAAAAATTCACGCTTTTCTACGCGGGAAACGGTCGTGGTAAGACGACGCTCTGTGCTGTCCTGCGCTCCATGAAGACCGACAATGCGACGATAATTGAGGACCGGCGCACCTTGGGGGAGACGGCGGCGCCCGAAGCGCAATTACTTCTCGATTCCGGCGTGGCCTCGTTCACCAACGGCAAATGGAAAAACGGAAAGAACGACCTTCATATCTACGATGGCACGTTCATAACCGAAAATGTCCACGCTGGGGAGCAGGTCAGCACCGACCACCGCCGAAGCATCTACCGGATCATCGTCGGAGCCAAAGGCGTGCAACTGGCCGAAGAAGTCGATCAACTAGACGCCAAGGTCGCCGACCTCACGTCGAAAATAGGCACGGAGAAAAAGGCTCTCCAGCAGCACGTACCTTCGGGCATGACGTTTGACAAGTTTCTGTCGCTTGCTGAAGACCCCAACATCGACGCTACGATCGCGGAGCACCATGCGAAAATCAAGGCTGCATCCCAGGCGACTGAGATTGCGACGAAGCCGCTCTTGAAACCCCAGCCCATGCCGTCTCTGCCGTCGGGCTTCGTATCGGCGCTTGAGAAAACCGTCGAGGGCATATCGGCGGACGCGGCGGAGAAGGTTCAGGAGCATCTTTCCAAGCACCAATTCGGCAGAGATGGGGAATCGTGGATTGCGTCCGGGCTGCAACACGTTCACGATGACCGTTGTCCATTTTGCGCGAACAACGTAAAGGACAATACTCTGGTCGAGCTTTACCGGCAATACTTTGACCAGGCCTACAATGCGTTCAAAGCGGAACTGTTAGTCCTGCGTGACGCAGTCTTGCAGGATTTGTCCGAAGCGGAAGGGCTGAAAACGAAGTCTCGTTTTGAGGGACTGTCCAAGGAAATTGAGTATTGGCGCGCCTTCGGCAAGGTGGATTTTGAGCCCACTGCTCCCCTAGACAACATGCTTGGCGCGCTATCGGCGCTTTATACGGAGGCAAAACAAGCTATCGAGGCGAAGATTTCGGCGCCCCTGGAGAAACTGAATCTGGATAAACTTCAACAGGCGATCAGCGTATGGAAGACCGCCGCCGATCAGTTGAAAGCCTGCAACAATTCCATCGCCCAGGCGAACGCGGGCATCCAGGCCGTCAAAACCAGCACCGCGTCCGTGAACAAGGCCGTGCTTGAAGCAGCACTCAAGGAATTGGAAGCTATCAAGAAACGCCACGCGCCCGCCGTGAAAACCCTTGCCGACAACTACAACAAACTGGTGGCGGACAAAAGTGCATGCATGGCCGACAAAGAAAAGAAGAAGAATGACCTTGACGCCTACGATGCCGCCGTTCTTCCCAAATATCACGCCGCCATCAACACCTACCTGACGCAGTTCGGGGCCGGTTTTAGCCTGATGAAGTCGGAAAAAAACTACGTCGGGAAAGTGCCGCAGTGGATATACACCATTGAAATCAACAAATGCCCGGTGGACGTGACCAAGGCGGCGGGCAACGGCGAACCCAGCTTTCAAACCGCGATGAGCGCGGGCGACCGGAGCACGCTGGCCCTCGCTTTCTTCCTCGCGCAACTTGACCTCGACGCGAATCTTAAAGACGCTGTTGTGGTTTTTGACGATCCGTTCACCAGCCTGGATGAATTCCGCAAGGCAATGACTGCCAAGACTATTTTCCGCGTCGGTCAACCCGCCTTGCACGGCGGCAAATCCGCATCCCAAGTTATCGTCCTGTCGCACGACAAACATTTTTTGAAGGCGGTTGCGGACGCTGTCGTTGGCGTCAAGTGCGAGACGTTCCAAATCTCAAGCACGAAGAGAAACTCTTCCATAGAGGCGTGGAATTTGGAGCGTGAAGTGAAAGACGGCTATCTGCGCGTTCACATGGACATGCTGGACTTCCACGACGGCCATTCGGGGAGCGCAAGCGAAATGCGCCTAAAGATGCGACCCCTGCTGGAGAGCTATATCCGGTATCGTTTCCCCAACCAGATCCCAGATGGGAAATGGCTTGGAGATATGCTGGCGATCATCAGAGCCGATCCCGACCATCCGCTTCAGCCTGTCTATCAGGACATAGATGACATCAACAGCTTCACTGCGCCGCACCACCACGACGCGAACACGCCCTTCAATGAAGATGAAGTCAAGACATTCGTCACGCGCACGTTGACGGTTGTAGGCGGTTGCTGACCATCAGGCGGACGCCCTTGGTCTTGCTCTTGAGAAGGGGCAAACACAAAAGCCAGCCAGTTTTTGCCTTCATTTTTCTTCCCCCCACAATTGCGTATTAATTATCTCGTTTCAGGCATAATGAGTTCATCCGGCAACAACTTCGGGTTCGATGGGAGGGAAGTTCCTCGCGTTTTGCGCGCAAATGCGTGACTAATCGCGCCAAAGACGCGGCTATTGGGCCCATTGTTTTAGCGCAAACGCAACGCAATCAATAAGTTAGGAGGAAAATGCATAGACCACCCCCCCTTTTGGGGGCCGCAAGCGCATGGGCAATTCGCCCAATCTTCACCGGATCGCGCCAAAATTTGGGCCCGTTCCGATCACGCGCCCGCGGTTGTCAAGTCCCGCCGGCTTAACGGAAGCTATTTCTTGTCAGGAACAACCGTCGCCGTCTTGCTGGTCTCCGTCTCCACCGAAAACCGCTCATACTTCGAGTCATGCTCGACGAAGTGCTGGCGAATGCCCTTGAGCAGCAGCACCCGCGCCTCCACATGCCCCTCAGCCTGAGTCGGAAACCAGATCTCTCCATTCACAGGAGCCTGGTCAAAGTAAAAGCTTGAGCCCTTCTGCACATTGGCCAGCAACCCTCCGCCGACATGGAAATTGTCGGTAAAGTGAGCCTCCATCCGCGCGACCTGGTGATCCTTCTCATCGACCCAGAGCGTCCCGGCAATCTTCTTGGAAGCATCCTCAGCCAACCCATGCGTCTTGGCGTCGCGCTTCCCGGCGAAATCGAAAATGATCGTGCTGCGCCCGCGAAACGTCTCTCGCCGCGGATTGGTGACCTGCATGATGTCCAGCAGATGCGTGATGCTGATCGGCTCTTCATGCCCTTCAAGCGGCGTTCCGGATGGAGTCTTCTGCGCCTTTTCCACCAGCTTGTTGATCCGCTCCTGCTCCTTCTGCTGGTCATGGTCGTTGAGCGGCTTGCCGTCTTTCGACTCCGTCCGCTCAATGCGGTGCGAGTTGATGAAGAAGACTTCGCTCTCTTCGATTTCCGTCTTCGTCACCTTGCCGCTGGAGTCGATGTCCTGGACCGTGTTGCTGGAGTGGTAGGTGTAGTTCTCGCGCACCTTTTCAAGCTGCTTCTGGTGGTCCATCACCTGCACCATCAGTTGGCGAATGTCGGGGATTGGAGCTGAGCCAGCCACAGCGTCCGGCGTCGCTTGCTGCCCCAACGCGGAAGCGACAAGCAGGAGAGAAAGCGCGGCGGTCGCAGCCACATTTGGTGAGATCCTTCGCAAGTCTGCCAGCTTCATGCCATTAGGACGCAACTCAGTCACAGAAGTTGCGGGAATGTGCCCGAAGCAACCGTATGATAGAGGCTTATCTTCCGGTCGAGAACCGGTAAACCTGAAAAACCGAGTACGGAGAGAAACGGAATGATTCGATTGCTGGCAAATTGGCTGCTCAGCGCGGTAGCCTTGCTGATTGTTTCCCATGTGGTGGTGGGGTTTCAAGTGGATACGCTGGGAACGGCGCTGATCGCCGCGCTGGTCTTTGGCCTGCTCAACGCCACCGTCGGCCTGCTGCTCAAGCTGGTCACGCTGCCGGTCGTGATCCTCACCTTCGGCATATTCCTATTGGTGGTCAATGCTATCGTCCTGGAGCTGGCCTCGGGGTTTGTGCCCGGCTTCCATATTCGCAGCTTCGGAGCCGCCTTCTGGGGCGCGGCGGTGCTGGCGGTGATCCAGATGCTCTTCCGGTTTCTGGTGCGCGAGGCAGAAGAGGCATAGGCGCAATTACGGATTGGTCGCGGCTGGCGCTGCGACCGCAGGCTTTGGAGCGGTCTTGACAGCAGCATGTCCCGCGCCCGGCTTGCGATGCGGCGCTGGCGGCACCTTGATGGGCTTCAGCGTGGGCGGAACGCGTTCTCCGGCGGCAGTAGCGAAGCCTCCGCTCTTGGGCGCCGGGGAAACGGCAGGCTGCGTCGTTTGGGTAGCTGCGCTCGCCTGCGGATGCCGATGATAGACAGTCCAGGTAGAACCGGCTACGGCCAGCATCAGCGCGGCCGCGGCGGCAAACTGGAGGCGCTGCGCCGGCAGCCAGTAAGCCCAGAAGCCGCGCCGCAACGGTGCCGTTTGCGCCGCATGAAGTCGCGAATGAACCCGATCCGTCAGATCCTCAGGCGCAGGCAGCGCGGCAAGTTGCCGCAGCGTCTCTTCCGCATCATACGGAGTTTCCTCACCTGTCTCATTGCTGTTTCGATTCCAATTCATCGCGCACCTCCCGTGGTGCCTTGCGCTTGCCCGAGCAGCCCAGCCAGCAGTTTGCGAGCCCGGAAGAGCCGCGACCGGATTGTCGATTCCGTAGTGCCCAGTACGTGGGCAATTTCCACGCTCGAAAGCTCTTCAAACGCGGAGAGAATCAGCACCTGCTGCTCCTTGGCCGGCAGCTTTTCCACCGCGCGCAACACCCGCTCATGATGCTGCGCCGAGGAGACGCGATCTTCCGCGCTCTGCCCCGAGGCCGGCAAAAGCCGCGCCAGATCGGCAATGTCGTCCGTCTCCGGACGCGTCTTCGAGCGCCGTTTGCGGTCCAGCACCACATTCCACACAATCCGCACCAGCCACACGCGCGGATCGCGAATCTCGTTGAGCGAATCGCGATGCCGCAGCACGCGCAGGTAGGTCTCCTGCACCGCGTCCTCGGCGTCCGCCGAATTGCGCCGCACCGAATAGGCGACGCGGTAGAGCGTTCCGGCGTACTCGTCCACCAGAGCCGAGACTGCCAAGGCAACCGCCGCCCCGGCCGCGTCGTCCGCTCCCGCCCGCTCGAACTGACCCATAGATTGCATACCCGGAGTAGCCGGTATCTCCATCCAACCCGCGATAGCTGCGCTCGTAGTGCCCATAGCGTATAGGACGCAGCCTGTCCCAGCATCGCTCATACATTGCAATCCCGCCGCGAAAACGAAAAATGGCCCGCGCTCGCGGACCATTTTCCTGCTTTCCTTGCCGGAACGCGCTACTTCTTGGCCGTCAGCTTTTCGGCGGCGATGGAGCCGGCAGCGCCCGTCTTGTCGGCATCCTTGATCTTGGCCCAGATCTGCTTCGCCTGCTCAGTCTTGCCCGCCGTCGAATAGAGGTCCGCCAGCGCCAACTGCGATGTATAGGCCGGAACCGTGTCCGTCGGCTTGGCGATCAATCCGTTATAGAGATCGATGGC
>Ga0182012_10006160_pt1 | contig 12268 bp, 11 predicted proteins | sample 612S2SmetaG_FD_120486 | JGI IMG/M metagenome (GOLD analysis project Ga0182012, IMG submission 120486) | Permafrost microbial communities from Stordalen Mire, Sweden - 612S2S metaG | ecosystem: Environmental > Terrestrial > Soil > Wetlands > Permafrost | place: Sweden: Stordalen | collected...
GGAGAACGCGGTGCTGGCCTCGTCGACCGCGCTCGGGGCGTTGGCCAACGTTGAGCGAAGCTGCGGGTCGGCCTGACGCACCTCAGAAGTGAAGCGCGCCAGCCCATCAGAGAGCGACTTGATGTCGGCGCCGGCGCGAATCTGAGCTTGCAGGAACGGACCCGCCTGATCGATCAACTGCGAGACTTGCGGATAGTTGGCGTTGGCCTCATCGACCAACACCCGGGCGGACTCGATAAGCCGTGCCAACTCGGGACCGGACCCGTTGGCCGCGATGAATGTCTCATGCAGCAGCTCTCGCAACCGGGTGTCGCCGAGACTATTGACCAGCGACTCAGATCTTTTCAACAGGTCGGCGACATCCTGGCCGATCCGGGTGTTCTGTCGCTCGATCCGAGATCCGTTGCGCAACGTGGCCGACGATGGATTGGCGGGCGGGACCAGGTCGATGTACTGCTCGCCGATGGCCGACACACTCTTCACGGTGGCGGTGACATTAGAAGGGATGGGAGTGCCGCTGTTGAGCCGCATTTCGGCGCTGACCCCATTGGGATTCAGCCCCACCGAGTCCACCCGGCCGACCGCGACACCGCGGTAGGTCACGTTCGCGTTCTTGTACAGCCCGCCGCCCGCCACGAAATCAGCACTCACACCATAGGTTCCGACGCCGAACGTAGCGGGCAGCCGCAGGTAGAAGATCGTCATCACAACCAGGGTGATGACGGTGATCACCGCAAAGATACCGAGCTGGATCTTGGTTAATCTGTCTATCATCTGCGCGCCCCTCAGTGCCCCTCTGAACCCGATGCCGTGCCGGGCGGAATCTTGAACGGATCGGCTGCCTGTCCAGACAGGTTGGCCGTTTCACCGATCAAGAAATCAGGAGGGTTGAGGATCTCGGCCATGTGAGCCATGTTCGGGTCGAAGTACGCCGTGGTGAAGAGTGTCTCACCGATCCGGCGCAAGGTGAGGTCGAAGGTGGTGAACACGTTTAGATAGTCGCCGCGCACCGCCTGCTTGATGCCGAAGTTGGGGAACGGAAAAGTCAGCAACAGCTGCAGCGAGGTGACAAAATTCTTCCGGTTGTCGTTGATAGCCTTTGCAACCGCATACAGGCCTTTGAGGTCTTCAGCGAAGTCCACCTTGGTTTTCGACAGCACGTGCGAGGTGACCGTCGCGAGCTTCGTGAGTGCCGCGAAAGCGTCGACGATGTGGTCTCGGTTCTTGTTGAGCACGCGGATCGCTTCAGGCAGCGTGTCCAGCGCACGGCCCAGATTGTCCTTGTCGTTCGCCAGTATCGCGGAGAACCGGTTTAACCCGTCGACCGCGGCGATGATGTCGTCGACCTGCCGGTTCAGCCCTGCCGTCAACTCCGCCAGCCTGGGGACCAAGCCGGCGAATTGGTTTTGCCGGCCCGCGACGGCCTGGTACGTCTCGTCGGTGATCTCTTCCAAAGCACCGAGATTGCCTTTATTGACCACCACACCAAGCGCCGAGAACACCTCTTCGGTGGTGGGGAAGCGACCCGTGTTGGACTCCGCGATTCTGGATCCTTCGGTCAGCCTGCCGGTCGCCGGCTTGTCCTTCGGACCAGCCAGGTCGATGTGCAACGAGCCAAGCAACGACGTCTGGGCAACCGTCGCAGTCGAATTGGCCGGCAGCACAACGTTGCGGTCCAGCGCCAACTTCACCGCGGCATAGAAGGATCCGTCAGGTCGCTGCTCGGCCGCAATTCCGGAGATACTGCCCACGGTGACGTTGTCGACCATGACCGGCGAGTTCTGCGGCAGTGTCGCAATGTCGGGCATTTCGACGGTGATCTGGTACGCACCGCTACCGTGACCGGCGGTGCCGGGCATCGGCAAAGAGTTCAGCCCACCGAATTGACAACCGGCCAGCAGCACACCCGCTGCTAAAACGCAGCCAATCAACCAGATTCGCTTCATCCGCCACCCCCCTGGTCGGCAGGTGACGGCACGGTAGGTCCAGAAGCAGGCAGAGGCCCAGGCGCGGGACCGAACGCAGAGCCGGGGGCAGAACCGCCGGCCGGCGGCGGGCCTGGAAGAGGGCCCGTCTGCGGGGCCGTCGGGACCAGCAGGGCCTGCAGATCCGCCGGGTTCTGGGCGGCGGGCGAAGGGACACCTTTAGCCGGAATCCAGGTCAGCTGCGGAATCAGAGTCTGCGACTTGGCCTGGGTGGCCGGGGTGTCGTAGATGATCTGACCCTTGTACGCAGTGATCGTGTTGAGCGGGTGGAACATGATCGGCGGGTAGTTCACGGAAAGCCGCCGCAGCACCGGACCCAGCCGCTCACGACAGAGCTCGGCGCGCCGGAAGTAGTCGGGCGCACTTGGCCCGCCGGCTGTTTCGAACGAGCCACCGCAGATGAACTGCACGGGATTGGCGAATTCGGGTATCGACAACAGGCCACTCAGCGCGCCCTGCGCCGGGTCATAGATGTTGTAGAAGTTGGCGATACCGGGGCCCGCCACGTGCAGCACCTGCTCGATGTTGTCGCTCTGGTCACTCAGCGTCTGGGCGAAGTCGTTGAGCTTGTTGACCGTGTCGACCAGCGTCGAGTTGTTCTCATGCAGGAACCCTCGGATATCCGAGAGCGCTTTGTTGAGCGTACCCAAGGTGTTGTCCAGATGACGCGAACTGTCTGCGAGCACCTGCGACACCGACGCTACGTTCCCGGCGAATTGCACAATCTGTTCGTTACTCGTCGACAACGCGTTGACCAGTACCTGCAGGTTCTTTACCGTGCCGAAGATGTCGCCGCGCGAATCCCCCAGCCGCCCAGCGACTTGTGAGAGCTCGCGCAACGCGTTGTGGAACGACTCGCCCTTGCCGTCGAACGTGTTCGCGGCCTGGTCGATCGCCGCCGCCAACGGCCCCTGCTTCGGTCCCGACGTCGGACCCAGCTGGACCGCCAGTTGAGTCAGCGCCTCTTTCACCTCGTCCCACTCCACCGGCACGGCGGTGCGGGCCAGATCGATGCTGCCGCCCCCGGGCAGCACCGCACCGCCGGTGTATGCCGGGGTGAGCTGGATGAAGCGAGCCGCCACCAGGTTCGGCGACATGATGACGGCCTGCGCGTCCTTCGGGATCTTCACGTCGTTGGACACCGACATGGTGATCTTGACATCGGATGGCCGCGGTTCAATCGTGCCGATCGAGCCGACCGGAACCCCGAGGATGCGGACCTGATCTCCGGGGTACAGCCCGACGGCGGAGGTGAAGTAGCCGACGATGGTTCGGTTACTGCTGTGCGAAGAGAGCAGATACACGCCCCCCACCAGCGCCACGACCAGCGCGATGACTGTGCCGTAGCGCAGCCCCCGGCTGCCGGCAATCCGCTTCATCGTGACGACTCGCTCATGGTGACTTGGGCCTGATGATCCAGCGTTCCTGGATCAGCCCGCGCAGGTAGTCGGCGAGGCTGGCCGGCATCTTGCCTGGCTGGTAGAAGAAGTCGAACACGGTCGCCAGCAGCGGCGCCGGGATCACACCGAAGACGTTGACGTTGAATCCAGGCCCCGAACCAACCACCTCGCCCAGCTCGGTCGCGTAGGCAGGCATCCGTTTGAGAGCCTCGGTGATGTAATCGCGGCGCTGGTTGAGGTTGTCCAGCAGCAGGTTCAGCTTGCTCAATGCAGGGCCGAACTCCTTGCGGTTGTCGGCGACGAAACCGGAAATCTGCGCTGAGACATCGCTGATCCCCGAGATCAACTGACTCAGTGCTGCGCGGCGCTCGGCGAGCGCGGCGAACAACTCGTTGCCGTCGTCGACCAGCTTGTCGACCTGGTTGGCGCGTTCGGCCAACACCGATGTCACCGACTTCGCATGCGCCAGCAGGCCTTCCAGCGCCTCATCACGGCGGTTGATAGTGCGCGACAACGATGTCACCCCGTCCAGCGCGCCGCGCAGCTCCGGGGTGGCGTCCTGCAGCGTGTCGGTGAGCACGTTCAAGGCTTGTTCGAACTGTGGTTTATTCAGGTTGTTCGCGTTTTGACCCAGATCCTCTAGCGCTCCGGCGAGGGTGTACGGCGTTGTCGTCCGGCTCAGCGGAATGGTGGTCCCCTTGCCACTGCCGGCCGGGCTCACCGCGATGGAGCGCTCGCCGAGGATGGTGTCGGTGCGGATCGCGGCCAACGACTGGTCACCGACGGCGACGTGGCGGTCCACCGTGAAGGTCACCTTGGCGCTGTCTCCGGCCAGAGCGACGGTTTGCACTTTGCCGACCTTGAAGCCCGATACGTAAACGGCGTTGCCGGGCGTGATGCCGCCTGCGTCGGTGAAGTATGCATCGTAGATTTTTCCCTGCGGAAAGAACGGCAAACCGGAGTAGCCGAATGCGAGCAACACGACGCAGACCACCAGCACCACGCCGAAGACGCCGGTGCGCAGTGGATCTCGCTCACGCTTCTGCGTACTTGGCGCCTCTCGTTTATTTGACAAAAGCGCACCTGCCCTTGCTGCGATCCACCTGACCGCCGATGGGCAGCAGGATGTCGCCGCCGGCCGGTCCGTTGATCTTGATCGTCACGGAGCAGAAGTAGATGTTGAAGAACGAACCGTAGGAACCCAACGCGGCCAGACGCAGATAGTCCTCGCCCAGTTGCTCGATGTCGTTGTTCACCTCGGCCTTGCGGCTGTCCAGCTCGGTGGCCAGTGGCCGAGTGTTTTCCAGGATGCCCTGCAGTGGCCGGCGTGAATTCTTCAGCAGCTCGGTCAGATCCGTCGTCGTCGACGCCAGCGGCGGAATCGCGCCCGCGATCGTGTCCTTGTTTTTGGCCAGCCCGGTAATCAGTTGCTGCAGCTGGTCAACACTGGCCGAAAATTGCGCGCTGCGCTGGTCGATGGTCCCAAGCACGGTGTTGAGGTTGGTGATCGCGTCACCGACGAGCTGATCGCGTTGGCCCAGCGCCGACGCGAACGCACTCGTGTCCGCCAGCACGTTCGACAATGCTCCACCGTTGCCCTGCAACAACTCGATGACGGCACTGCTGATCGCGTTGACCTTGTCCGCGTCTAGCCCCTTGAGCACTGGCCGCAGTCCACCTAGCAACGCGTCGAGATCCAGTGCCGGCTGGGTGTGTTCAGAGTTGATGGTTGCGCCCGGCGCTAGCTTGCGCAGCTCCCCCGGACCCGACGTGATCTCCAGGAACCGATCGCCGACCAGGTTCTCGTATCGGATCACCGCGCGTGTGGACGAATACAGCGTGTAGCGCTTGTCGACTCCGAAGGTCACGTCGATGGTGTTGTCCGGGTTGAGCTTCACACCCGACACCGCACCGACCGGTACCCCGGCGATGCGGACCTTCTGGCCGGCCTTCAACCGTGACGCGTCGGTGAACGTTGCGTGGTAGCTGGCTTCGGGACCGAAGCGGAAGCTACCGAAGACCACCACCAAGCCCGCAGCCACTATCAGCATGGTGACCGCGAAGATGCTGACCTTGATCACGGTCGACCGGTGCGACGGCATGCCCGCATCCGCCATCAGAAGTCGTCCCGTTCCGCAAAAGCGCCGTGGAACAAGAACTGCAGCGTCGAGGGCGCGTCGAACTGCAGTTCGGTGAACGGCTCGTACGGGATGTCGGCGTTATCGGTCACCAGGAACGGCGCCCGGTAGAACGATCCGCCGGTCTGCTTGGTCGGGATGTCAGGCAAGCCACGGCAATTCGGACCACCAGAGGCATTGACCTGCGGCAAGGCGTCCGGATAGGTGTACGAAGGCGCCCCGAGTACGAAGCTCGACGACGTGAACAGGCCCGCTCTGCGGACACCGATCAACGGGGCGAACTCCTTGATACCCCGTCCGATGCCCGCAAACAGGCAGCCGAATTCGGGCGAGTAATCGGAGGCCACTTTGAGTGGGGCGCGCAACCTGTTGATGGCGTCAATGAAGTTCTGCTCGGCCGGCTCCAACGTCTCATAGGCGTTGTTGGCGAGCCCGATCGCAGCCAACAAGGTGTCGTTGAGGTTGCTCTGCTGATCGACAACGGTCTTGCTGATAGTCGGCAGGTTGTCGAACACTGTGTTCAGATCGGGCGCCGCGTCGGCGTAGACGTTGGTGACGATCCCGGTATTACGGAAATCTTCTTGCAAGGCAGGCAGCTTCGGGTTAGCTTGCTGAGTCAGCGAATTCAGGCCAGACAACAGCCCGCCCAGGTCGTCGCCGTGACCACGCAATCCTTCGGACAGCGCACTGAGCGTCCCGTTCAACTCGACCGGGTCGATCTTGTGCAACAGGTCGATCAGCGACTGGAACAAGGTGTTGACTTCCAGCTGCACAGCCGAGGCCTGCACATGCGCATCCGGACGCAACGAAGTCGGCGAAGGTGTCTGGGGCGGAATGAATTCCACCGACTTGGCGCCGAAGATGGTGTTGCCCGCGATATGCACGCCCGCGTTGGACGGGATGAATCCCATCTCGTCACTGCTGATGGCCAGCGTGAGCCGCGCCTGGTCGTTGCTGTAGCTGATGTCAGTGACCTTGCCGACCTGGATGCCACGGTACTTGACCTTGGCGCCCTTCTCCATCACCAGCCCCGCCCGTGACGCGGATACGGTGACGGTGTCGGTCGAATCGAAAGCCGCAGTGTACGAAAGGTAAGTCAGGATAGCGAAAGCCGCGATCAATCCGGCCAGCAGCGCTGCTGCCAGCCGTACAGTTAATCGTCGCGATACGCCTTCTGCCATGGCTTTTTGGGGGCCCCCGTCATCCAGAGAGGTTGAAGTTACCGGACGCGCCGTAAACCGCGAGCGAGATGAACAGCGTAATCACGACGACGACGATCAGCGAGGTCCGCACCGCCTGGCCGACCGCGATGCCGACGCCGACCGACCCGCCGCTGGCGTTGTAGCCGTAATAGGTATGCACCAGCATCACCGCGATAGACATCACGATGGCCTGCAGGAACGACCACAGCAGGTCGGTGGGTATGAGGAACGTATTGAAGTAGTGGTCGTAGAGGCCCGCGGACTGCCCGTTGACGAACACGGTGATGAAGCGGGCGGCGAAGAACGCGGCGAGCACCGATAACGAGTACAGCGGAATGATCGCGACCAGGCCGGCGACGAGCCGGGTCGACACCAGGTAGGACACCGAATGCACAGCCATACATTCGACGGCGTCGATCTCCTCGGAAACGCGCATGGCACCCAATTGGGCGGTGGCGCCGGCGCCGATGGTGGCCGCCAACGCGATTCCCGCGATCACCGGCGCCACAACACGGACGTTCAGGAACGCCGATAAGAACCCCGTCAGCGCCTCGATGCCGATGTTACCCAGCGACGAGTAACCCTGCACGGCGATGACTCCACCGGAAGCCAGTGTCAGGAACGCCGCAACGCCGACGGTGCCCCCGATCATGACGAGTGCGCCTGCGCCCAATGTCATCTCGGCAACCAGCCGGATCGTCTCCTTCCGGTACCGGGTGAGCGCGTTGGGGACGTAACGCACCGTTTGGCCGTAGAAAAGCGCCTGTTCACCGAAATCGTCGACCGGCCCCTGCAGCTTTGCGAAGACCTGGCGAAGCAGGACACTGGCGTCATAGCTCATCGGCTGCTCACTTCGCCGACAGTCGCACGCCGATGGCCGTCGCGACCACATTGATGACGAACAGGCAGATGAACGCGTAGACGACTGTTTCGTTGACGGCATTGCCGACGCCTTTGGGCCCGCCCTTGACGGTCAGGCCGCGGTAACAGCCGACCAGCCCGGCCATCAAGCCGAACAGCAGCGCTTTGACTTCTGCAAGGACCAATTCGCGCAGTCCGGTAAGCACTGTCAGCCCGTTGATGAACGCGCCCGGATTGACGCCCTGCAGAAATACGGAGAATACGTACCCTCCGGACAGACCGATGGCGCACACCAAACCGTTCAGCAGCAACGCCACCAACGTAGACGCTAAAACTCTTGGTACGACCAGCCTTTGGATCGGATCGATGCCGAGCACCCGCATCGCGTCGATTTCCTCGCGGATGGTGCGGGCGCCCAAGTCGGCGCAGATCGCGGTGGCACCGGCACCGGCCACGACCAGCACGGTGACCACCGGCCCCAGCTGGGTAATGGTGCCGAATGCCGTTCCGGCGCCCGATAAATCAGCGGCCCCGATCTCACGCAGCAGAATGTTGAGGGTGAACGCCACCAGAACCGTGAACGGGATGGACACCAGCAGTGTCGGCACCAGCGACACGCGGGCGATCATCCAAGTCTGATCAAGAAACTCGCGGAATTGGAACGGACGTCGGAAAGCTGCCCGAGCGGTATCGATCGACATTTCGAAGAATCCGCCGACGGCGCGGGCTGGAACCGCAAGCTGTTGAAGCAACGTGGTCCCCCCTTAGCTGCACGTGTTCTACTCGGCTTCTATTTTTAATGCCCTCCCGGGACGGAGCATTACGCCGTTATTGTTCCATCAGGCCAACCGCGGAGAAATTCCGTTCTGGATCGCGGCCGGCAAAGTAGTCCTGCAGCGTATTGCTGAGTTGGGCAGGCTCCCATGCAGAGCCGTCCGCGCTGAACTTGTGCTCCGCGGTCGGCGCCGCGACCAGCGTCACCGCTGGACCGTAAACAATGAACACCTGGCCGTTGACTTCTGCGGCCGCAGGGGACGACAGAAACTGGACCAGGGTCACCACATGCTCGGGTGACAGCGGGTCGATCTGGCCCGCTTCTGTGCCGGAGATATCCGGGCCTGGACCGAATACATCTGCGGTCATCGCGGTGCGGGCCCGCGGGCAGATCGCGTTGGCGCACACGCCGTAGCGGCCCAGCGCCCGCGCGGCTGTCAGGGTGAGCGAGATGATGCCCGCCTTGGCGGCGCCGTAGTTCGCCTGACCCACCGGTCCCACCAGGCCGGCCTCCGACGAAGTGTTGACAAGCCGGCCGTAGATCGAACCCCCGGCATCTTTGGCTTTGGCGCGCCAGTAGGTGGCCGCGTTGCGAGTGAGCAGGAAATGGCCGCGTAGATGTACGGCGATCACAAGGTCCCATTCCTCGTCGGACATGTTGAACAGCATCCGGTCGCGGGTGATTCCGGCGTTGTTCACCACGATGTCCAGTCCGCCCAGCCCGTCGGCGCAGGCAACCAGTTCGTCGGCGGTGGCGCGTTGGCTGATGTCGCCGATAACCGCGACCGCCTTAGAACCAGCGGCGCCGATCTGGTCGATGACGTCGGAAGCATCCAGCGCGCCGGCGATGTCGTTGACGACGACAGTGGCGCCCAGGCGCGCCAAACCGAGCGCTTCGGCCCGTCCCAGCCCCGCGGCCGCGCCTGTCACCACCGCGACCTTTCCGGATAGATCGGTCGCGTTCATGCTGCTAGTCAATTTATGAATACCTCTAGTTTCGGGTCACACACTGTCAGTCTTGGCGTACTAGCGCCGCGCGTGGGCATTCGGCGATCGACTGTTCTGCCAGGTGCTCATGGTCGGGCAGAATCGGATCGGTCTTCACAACGGCGTAGTCCTCGTCGTCCAGGTCGAAGATGTCCGGCGCGATTCCCAAGCACACCGCGTTACCTTCACACCGGTCACGATCCACAATCACCCGCACGGCACCCTCCTTGAACCTGGCCAGATAGCCCCGTCAGGACCTCCTAAATACACAGGACCACCATAAGGCCGTGGTGCGCCTGACGAAACGCTCGCTGGATTCCCAGACTAGAACGTGTTACAACCTCCGAAGACGGATGGGTAGTCGCCGGTCGGGCTACGGCGGCTAGTCAGGGCTTGTCACAGGCTCGCCACGCTTAACCGAAGGACGGCTGGAATGCGCATCAGTTACACCCCTGAACAGGAGGAGCTGCGCCGCGAGCTGCGGTCTTACTTCGCCACGCTGATGACGCCCGAGCGGCGCGAGGCACTGAGCTCGACACAGGGCGAAATCGGTATCGGCAACGTGTACCGGGAGACCGTCGCACAGATGGGCAAAGACGGGTGGCTCACCCTGAACTGGCCTACAGAGTACGGCGGCCAGGACCGCTCCCCGATGGACTCGCTGATCTTCACCGACGAAGCCGCAATCGCCGGTGCTCCGGTGCCGTTCCTGACCATCAACAGCGTGGCGCCGACGATCATGGCCTTCGGCACCGATGAGCAGAAAAAGTTCTTCCTACCCAAGATCGCCGCCGGCGACCTGCACTTCTCGATCGGCTACTCCGAGCCCGGCGCTGGCACCGACCTGGCCAACCTGCGCACCAGCGCGGTCCGCGACGGCGACGACTACGTCATCAACGGCCAGAAAATGTGGACCAGCCTGATCCAGTACGCCGACTATGTCTGGCTCGCGGTGCGCACCAACCCTGAGGCCAAAAAGCACCGCGGCATCTCGATGCTGGTCGTGCCGACCACCGCAGACGGTTTCTCCTGGACGCCGGTGCACACCATGGCCGGCCCCGACACCAGCGCCACCTACTACTCCGACGTGCGGGTCCCGGTGACCAATCTGGTCGGCGAGGAGAACGGTGGCTGGAAGCTGGTCACCAACCAGCTCAACCACGAGCGGGTCGCCCTGGTGTCGCCGCAACCGATCTTCATGGCCCTGCGGGAGGTTCGCGAATGGGCGCAAAACACCAAGGACCACAGCGGAGCCCGGCTCATCGACTCGGAGTGGGTACAGCTCAACCTGGCCCGAGTGCACGCCAAGGTCGAGGTCCTCAAGCTGATCAACTGGGAGCTGGCGTCCTCACACAGTGATTCCCTATCGCCGGCGGATGCTTCGGCGGCCAAGGTGTTCGGGACCGAGCTGGCCACCGAGGCCTACCGGCTGCTGATGGAAGTGCTGGGTACCGCGGCGACACTGCGTCAGGATTCCCCGGGCGCGCTGGTGCGGGGCCGGGTCGAGCGGATGCACCGCGCCTGCCTGATCCTGACCTTCGGTGGCGGGACGAACGAAGTTCAGCGCGACATCATCGGGATGGCAGCACTGGGGCTGCCCCGAGCCAACCGCTGAGCTTCTTTTCAGCGCCAGTCGAAAAATCCCCTAGCAAGGACGGGAATTCATGGATTTCACGACAACCGAAGCCGCACAGGATCTCGGTGGTCTGGTTGACACGATCGTGGACGCGGTGTGCACGCCGGATCATCAACGCGAGCTGGACAGGCTCGAGCAACGGTTCGACCGCGAGCTGTGGCGAAAGCTGATCGACGCCGACATCCTGTCCAGCGCGGCGGCGTCAGCACTGGGCGGCGATGGTTTCGGGGTGCTCGAGCAGGTGGCTATTTTGGTTGCGCTGGGCCACCAACTGGCCGCGGTGCCCTACCTGGAGTCGGTGGTGCTGGCCTCAAGTGCACTGGCCCGGTTCGGCTCCGAGGAACTACAGCAAGCCTGGGGCGTGCCGGCGGTCAGCGGCGAGAAGATCCTCACCGTCGCCCTTGACGGCGAGATGGGTGAGGGACCGGTGCAGGCCACCCGTTCCGGTGACGGCTACCTGCTGACCGGCACGCGCACCCAGGTCGGCTACGGTCCCGCGGCGGACGCGTTCCTTGTCCCCGCCGAAACAGATTCCGGCACGGCTGTTTTCCTGGTCACTGCCGATGACGTATCGGTGACTGCATTGCAGACCACCGGCTTGGGCAGCGTCGGGCACCTGGCGCTGGACGGGACCCAGGTGGACGACTCGCGGCGGGTCGGCGGAAGCGAGGTCGCCGCGTGGCTCGGCACGCTTGCAACCCTGGGCCGCACGGCGTTTCAGCTCGGTGTGCTGGAGCGGGGATTGCAGATGACTGCTGAATACGCGCGCACCCGTGAGCAGTTCGACCGCCCGATCGGCAGCTTTCAGGCTGTGTCGCAACGGCTGGCCGATGGCTACATCGACGTCAAGGGGTTGCGGCTGACGCTCATCCAGGCGGCCTGGCGGGTCTCCGAAGATATCCCCGCCGAGATCGACGTGGCCAGCGCGGCATTCTGGGCCGCCGACGCCGGGCACCGGGTGGCGCACACCATCGTGCACGTACACGGCGGCGTGGGCGTCGACACCGATCATCCGGTGCATCGTTACTTCCTGGCGGCCAAAGAAACCGAGTTCGCACTCGGCGGTGCCACCGGACAGCTGCGTCGGATCGGCCGTGAACTCGCCGAAACCCCTGCTTAGCCCGACCGGCCTCACGGTCACCGAACTGCTGGTGCCGCTGGCCGAGATCGAGGACCGCGGAATCTATTTCGAGGACTTGTTCACCAGTTGGCGTGATCACGTCCAGCAGGGTGCCGCGATTGCGGCGACGCTGCGTGAACGCCTTGACCCGACACGGCCGCCGCA
>Ga0182012_10006161_pt1 | contig 12267 bp, 10 predicted proteins | sample 612S2SmetaG_FD_120486 | JGI IMG/M metagenome (GOLD analysis project Ga0182012, IMG submission 120486) | Permafrost microbial communities from Stordalen Mire, Sweden - 612S2S metaG | ecosystem: Environmental > Terrestrial > Soil > Wetlands > Permafrost | place: Sweden: Stordalen | collected...
ATCGCAATCGTATTTGGCAAATCGCCATAGACTTTGTTGGTCGACATGTGGGCGAAGGGCGATTCTGGGCAAGCCTGCCGCGCGGCTTCCAACAAATTCAATGTCCCCACCGCGTTCGTATCGAAATCATCGAACGGAATGGCCGCCGCTCTGTCGTGTGAAGGCTGCGCCGCCGTATGCACAATCACGTCAGGCCGAACGTCCTTGAGCAATTGACCAATGCCGGCCCGATCCCGAATGTCTAAACTCGTATGAACATAGCCCGGAATGTTTTGCTTCAACCGCGAAAGCGACCAACTCGTATCGCCTTCAGGCCCAAAGAAAACGGCTCGCTCGTTATTGTCAATTCCGTGAATGCTGTAGCCGTTCTTAGCCAAATGGATACATACTTCCGATCCAATTAGTCCGCAAGACCCAGTGATGAGGGCTTTCTTACTCATCGTTACATTCTAGCGAAGAGGGCCGTTTTTCGATACCGTCTTACATGATTACAGTACGGTCTGTACCAGCTTCATCTCATGTCAGCGTAAGCCTTTAGCAATTCGGCCAAGTCTTTCTTATCAGCCTCTTTGCAATTCATCAGCGGCGGCCGCACTGGACCGGCAGGCGTACCTAACATTTCCATCGCCTCTTTCATCACGGCCACCTCATACCCCTTAGATCTCTCGCGCAGTGCGTAAAGCGGATTCACATAGCGCTTCATTAGTTGGTTGAGCTTTCCGAAATCGCCCTTCATGCCGGCTTCCGCCAATGCCAGTGAGACCTTGGGCGCAATGTTAGAAATGCTCGAGGTATAACCCTGCACACCGATGGCAAAATAGCCTGGAACGCAATCGTCCCCCAACCCTCCAAACCACGCGAGCCGGTCGCCGTTTTTCTCCATGATGCGCTGATATTTACGCACATCACCTTGCCCATCTTTCCATCCAACCAGCGTCGGCACGCGCTCGGCGAGCCTCGCCAGCATCTCCGGAGTGAAGATGGCCCAGTCGCGGCTGTACACCATCAAGGGCAAATCAGTTGCTTTGCCGATAGCTTCGTAATAAGCAAACAAGCCTTCTTCCGGTGCTGATACGTAATAAGGCGGCAAAGCCAAGATGCAGCTCGCACCGGCCCTCGCTGCACGCTTTGCAATATCCACGCCCAGCGTCATGTTGAAGCCCGTCCCCGCCACCACCGGCATCCGATCTTTGGTCGCCTTCACAGATGTTGCCACCACCTGCTCAATCTCTTCGGGCGACATCGAATACATCTCACCCGTCCCTCCCGCCGCCACCAGCGCACAAAAGGGAAACGCTGCCATCTCATCCACGTTGCGAGCCAGTCCATCCAGATCGAGCGATAGATCATCGTGAAAAGGCGTCACCGGAAATCCGAACACGCCTGTGAGTTTCGAAACAAAAGTTCGTTGTGGGGTCATGACTTATGCATTCACCGCTTGCATCAAACCTCGAATATACCCGTACGCAAAAGCAAATGCCTGTTTACCGCCAGCATCGCCCTGAATCACCGGCACATGGTCAGGCATCAGCATGCCGTCATAACCAACCTCTTTGTACACCTTCAGAATCGCCAGCATGTCTACGTCCCCGCAATCCGGAAACGTCTCTTGAAAATTCAGAAAGCCGCCGTGAATGTTGCGAAAATGCACGTTGAAAATCTTTTTGCGCTGGCCGAAATATCGAATGACGTCTGCCAATTCTCGATTCGGATCTTTCAACATCTCCGATACCGTGCCTTGGCAGAAATTGATTCCGTGATAAGCACTTGGGTTGATCTCAATAAATCGCTTCAGCCCGTCGACACTCCCTAACACGCGATGCACACCCCGAAAGCCTTTATCAGCCGGCATGCCCGGATCATGCGGATGGCACGCCATCTTCACCTTGTTCTGTTCCGCCACCGGAATCACGCGCTTCAAGAAATACGTGATCCGCTCCCACATCATCTCCGCACTCACTGGCCCCGCTTCCGTGAGTGGCGGCTCCTGTGGAGTCTTATCGTAAATAAAAGTGCTGTAACTGGCGCCACCGCGGCCCGGCGTGCGCTCGCCACGTACCACGCCCAGAATCGTCATGTTGTACTTCAACATCGGAATTCCAGCGCGCGCCGCGTTCTCAATCATGTGGCAAATATTGTCAATTTCCTGATCGCGCTCGGGGCTCTTGCCCAGCATAATCTCCGGGTTCTCAGCCTTGGTGATGTAATTCGAACTCATCGGCAGCGGCACCGCTTCCAACCGCACGCCAAACGATTCCACCCGCTCTCTCAATTTCGTCAAACCTTCCACCGACCACGCCTCATCAAACCTCGCCGATGGCAAATCACTGCAGATGTGACTCACACCCAGCGCCGCCAAAATGCGTAACATCTCATCGCTCGATTGATGCTGCGTCCCCAGCTTCATTTTTCCCGTCTGCTGCGGTACCGCGGCAGGCACACTCCGCGAAAGCGCTAAGCTCGCTGCTGTTAGTTTGGTGAAGGTCCGTCGATTCATGTTTCGCTCCGCTCGAAATTATCACACTCGTTTGGCTTATGAAAATCTCTAACCTTAAATTGCACTCCGTCGCGATTGCCGACCCACCTTTGCGAAGTTCCTACGGATTGCACGCACCGTGGGCTCTCCGCACCATCGTTGAACTCGAGACCGATGACGGCATCAAAGGCGTGAGCGAAACATACGGTGGCGATGCACCGCGTGCCGCGTTAGAAGCCATGCGCGAATTTGTCATTGGCCGCGACCCATTTCAACTCGCCGGCCTTTACCAACAGGTCTGCGGTAAGAGTGCCGGCGGCCGTGATGTGCCGGGCGGCCGCTCGCAAACCTGGCTGGTGCCAGGCGAAAATCCGCTCGATCAACACAATCGCACTTTCGCCGCTCTTGAAATTGCTTGTCTCGATATTATCGGCAAAGCAGTGAGCCAACCTGTTTGTGACGTGATCGGAGGCCGGGTCCGTGATGCCGTTCCCTTCTCTGCGTATCTGTTCTATAAACACGCCGGCGGTGGTGGCGAAGGCCAGTATGCAGACGAATACGGCGAAGTCCTCACGCCCGAAGCAACCGTGCGCGAATGCCGCCAGATGGTAAAGCAATATGGTTTCCGCGAAATCAAATTGAAGGGCGGCGTGCTGGAACCGGCCGTGGAAATTGCCACCATCCAAGCTCTCCGCGCCGAGTTCGGCAAAGACTATCCGCTGCGCATCGATCCGAATTGCGCGTGGTCTGTCGATACTTCCGTAAAGGTCGGCGAGGCTCTACACGAAGAACTATCCGCCGGTGGCTATCTCGAAGACCCCTGCCCCGAAATCGAAGGCATGAGCGAAGTGCGCAAACGCCTCCTTGCTAAAGGAATTCACACGCCGCTTGCCAGCAATGTGGCTGTCACCCAAATGGCCGACGTACCCCGTGCCCGCGATCTCGACGCTGTGCAAATCGTTCTCTCAGATCCGCACTATTGGGGTGGCATGCGCCAGGTGCAGTATCTTTCCCACCTTTGCGAGGTCCTGGGCATGGGCCTTTCCATGCACTCGAACAGCCACCTCGGCGTCAGCATGTTGGCCATGACCCACGTCGCCGCAGCGTGTCCCAACCTCACCTTCGCTTGCGACACTCACTATCCCTGGCAAACGGAAAAGGATGAAATCGTCGAAGGCGGCCGCATCCGCTTCGAAAATGGCACCGTCAGAATTCCAGACAAACCCGGACTCGGCGTGACGCTCGATTATGACCAACTGGCACGCGGCCGCGAACGCTACGAAAAAATCACGCTGCGCAAGCGCGACGACGAAGCCGAAATGCGCAAACACGTCGACCCGAACTGGAAACGCATTTTGCCCCGGTGGTGACTCCGCTTACGTCACCGGCCCCGGATTGAACGGTACCAACGCATTCCCTAATCCCCAATGCTCCGCCCAAGTTTTCCGTCCGCTCGCCACCTCCAGCATGAACCGAAACAACTCCCACCCCACATCCTCAATCGTTTTATCCCCTGTCGCAATCCGCCCGGCATCCACATCAATCAAGTCATGCCACTTCTCCGCCAACGCCGTCCTTGACGAAACCTTCACCACCGGCACCAGCGACAAACTATAAGGGCTTCCCTCCCCCGTCGTAAATACGTGCAGATTCATTGACGCTAACTGCTGCGTGCCGCAAATGAAATCACTCGCCGGCGTGGCCGCAAACACCAGTCCCTCGCTTGTCACCTTTTGTCCATGCGATGCGACATCCATAATGGCCGTCGTCCCCGCCTTCGCGATCGACCCCAGCGCTTTCTCCACAATGTTCGCCAAACCACCGCGCTTATTCCCCGGTGTCGGATTCGCACTCCGGTCAGCTCCGCCGCCTGCGAGATAGCTGTCGTACCACTGCATCTCCGCCAACAATTTCCGCCCCACATCCGGGGTCACTGCACGTGGCGTCAGCAGGTGAATGGCATCCCGAACTTCGGTGACTTCCGAAAAGAAAACCGAAGCCCCAGCCCGCACCAGCAAATCCGCAGCAAACCCAACCGCCGGATTACATGTCACCCCCGAAAACGCATCGCTTCCACCACACTGCAATCCCACCGACAAATGCGCCGCGGGCACAGCCTCCCGCTGCCGTCGATTCAACTCCACAAGCCGCTTCTCCGCCACCTCCATGATCGCGCTCACACTCGCCCCAAACCCGCGCTCATCCTGCAGTCGAATCACATTGCCTTCATCCAGCATCGGCAAAATCGATGCAAATAGTCGCGACGGTTGCAATTTCTCGCAGCCCAAACTCACCACCAACGGACGCCCCGCAAAATTCGCATGCGTGCTGATGTACTTCAACGTGCTAATTGGAATCGCCGCCCCCGGTGCATTGATCGCGATCCCGCACCCATACCCATGCGTCACCGCGACCAGATCATCCACATTCGGAAACCGCGGCAACAACTCCGCCTTGATCCGCCTCGCCGCATAATCAACGGTAGGCGCAACACACTGTACTGTCGTCGTAATCCCTAGAATGTTCCGCGTCCCAACGCTCCCGTCCGCGTTCTTGAACCCATCGAATGTGAAGCCTTCGAGGGAAGGAAGCGGCTCGGGAACTGATGTCGATAGCGGCATGTCCTCTAATTTCGGGGCAGTCGGAAGACTCAGATCCTCTTCCCGCACCCACGACCCCACTTCCACATCTCTGTTCGCCAACCCAATCGTCTGTCCATACCGCACCACCGGCGCACCGCGCTCGATCCGCGCCAGTGCCACTTTGTGCGATTGCGGAATCTGGTCGCGAACGGTAAAGCCGTCTTCATCGCGCACGCCTGGCTTCGCACCCTCAGGCGCAACAATAATGGCAACGTTGTCTTTTGAATGAACTCGTACGAAGAGAGGAATCAAACCGCATTCTACCGTCCACGGATTCTTGCGAATTTACCGGCGTTCAAAGAATCCGGGAATGCCTCTTCAATGCTAAAGCGGAGTTCCTCTGAATCGGTTTGTGGCAATTCGATTTGTCAATTCATTGGATGTTTGCCACCCAGAAGCCTCAACTATCAGTCTACGCGCAAATAAAAGCCTGTTCGTCATGGAATCGCCAATCTCTCAACCATCCGCGATACACTGCTTTTGTATCCTCTAGGAGAACCTGCATTGATCCATCACGTGAAACCTGCCCGCGTGGCGCTGGTTTTGCTCTCTGCCATTGTGCCCTTCGTTTGGGCGCACGCGCAAGACGGGCCACCCGCCAACCGACCCGCCTCCGCCCAAGCCGCCCCCACTCCCCCGCCCCGCCGCGGTGGTGCCGGTGCCGGTGGCGAATACAAAGCTTACGACGCGGCCACTCTTGAACAAGGCAAAAAAGTCTATACCGCCAATTGCGCTTTCTGTCATGGCGGCAACGCCAAAGGCGGCGAAACGGGCCCTGATCTTCTCCGCTCCCTCACCGTCCTCCATGACGAAAACGGCGAACTCATCAGTCAAGTTGTCCTGAATGGCCGCCCCGATAAAGGCATGCCGAAATTCAATCTCCCGCCCGACCAAGTTGCCGACATCGCCGCCTTCCTGCACGACGGTGTCCGCGCCGCCGCGCAACGGGGCACTTACAAGATTCTCGACATCCTCGTTGGCGATCCCAAAGCCGGCGAAGCGTATTTCAATGGTCCCGGCGGCTGCACCAGTTGCCACTCCGTTACCGGCGATCTCGCCCACATCGCCTCCAAATACGATCCGGTGAATCTTCAACAGAAAGTCGTTATGCCTCGTGAAGGACGCTTCGGTCGCGCTGCCGGGCCTGCCGCAGCCAGTGGCACCGCCATCACCGCCACCGTTACCACGCCGTCGGGTGAGGTCGTCAACGGTCTACTCGGCCGCATCGACGACTTCTCGGTCACCGTCACTGACCAGAGCGGAAAGCCGCACACCTTCACCCGCGATGGAGACGTCCCTAAGGTCGAAATCCACGATCCTATGAAAGGTCACTTCGCGCTGCTCAAGCAGTACACGGATGCCGACATCCACAACCTGACTGCCTATCTGGAGACCTTGAAATGAATCTCGCGCGCATTGTTTTAGCCATTGGCGTCACAGCCGCGCCCACCCTGTTGCCGGCGCAAATGCTCGATCCCGCGTTGCTCCAGAAGCAGCCTACCGACGCATGGCCCACCTATAACGGCGACTACTCCGGCCGCCGCTTCAGTCCTCTCTCGCAAATCAATCAATCGAACATCAGCAATCTTAAGTTGGCGTGGAGCTACAAAGCTAAACCCGGCGAGACACCCGGTTCACAAGTCGGCGGCGAAGGCGCTGCCGTGAAACCCGGCGAGGGAGGCGGCAATCCCTTCGGAGTCAGCATCAAAGCCACGCCGCTCATGGTCAACGGCGTTCTCTATTTCACAACGCCCGATAACACTTGGGCCGTTGACGCTCGCACGGGCCAGGAAATTTGGCACTACTTCTGGCGCACCCGCGGCGGCATCCACATCGGCAATCGCGGCGTCGGCATGTACAACAACTGGCTCTTCTTTGAAACGCCCGACAACTACCTTGTCTCGCTCGATGCCAAAACCGGCAAAGAACGCTGGCACAAAGAAATAGCCGATGTGAAACAGGAATACTTTTCTACACCGGCGCCTATCATCGTCGATAACCACGTCATCGTTGGCACTGGCGGTGACTCACTAGACGTTCCCGGCTTCCTCGAGTCGCGCGATCCTGAAACCGGCGACCTCCAGTGGAAATGGTGGAGTGAACCCATGAAGAAGGGTGACCCCGGCGCTGAATCCTGGCCCGACGAATACTCCATGCGTCACGGCGGCGGCATGACTTGGATTCCCGGCACCTATGATCCTGATTTAAAGCTTTACTACGTTGGCACAGGCAATCCGAATCCCGTAATGGCCGGTCAGAGCCGCAAAGGCACTGACTTGTTCACCTGTTCTATTGTTGCTCTCGACATCGCCACCGGCAAAATGAAATGGTATTTCCAAGCCTCCCCGCACGACACCCACGATTGGGATTCCGCGCAGACGCCCGTGCTTTTCGATGGCACGGTCAATGGCCAGCCCCGAAAGTTACTCGCCCAAGCCAACCGCAACGGTTACTTCTTTGTGCTTGATCGCGTCACCGGCAAAAACATCCTTTCGTATCCTTTCCTCGAAACCATGAATTGGTCAAAAGGTGTCGACGCCAACGGCAGCCCCATTCCCGATCCCGCCAAGGAACCGCAAGTAGCCGGCGTCCTCGTGTCTCCGCCTTCGGGTGGTGCAACCAATTGGCCGCCGCCTAGCTTCGACCCGGAAACCGGTCTCTTTTACGTGGGAACTTCTGCTTCCTACAGCGTGTTTTATTTGACCGATACCGATCCGCATCCCGAAGGTTACGGCGCGGCCGAACGCAATTCCGGCGGCCTCGGCAGCACTCTCCGGGCCATCGACTATCACACCGGCAAAACAGTCTGGCGTCATGATTTCCCCGGCGGCGGTACTGCCGGTTTGCTCACAACCGCTGGCAAGCTCTTGTTTGCTGGCGATAGTTCGCAGCACTTGATTGCCTTCGATCCGGCCACCGGTAAAATCCTCTGGCACACCGATCTCAAAGGCAGCATCGCCAACGGGCCGGAAACTTACACGCTCGACGGCAAACAATATTTAGTCGTCGGCGCCGGAGATAGTCTCCAAGCCTTCACGCTTGGGCAGTAACAACGGAGAAAGGGGGACCGCTTGAGGCCCCCTTCTTACTTACCTACGCCAATACCTGTTTACAATATTGAAAACATTTCGCCACTTCTTCCGGCGACGTCCCCACTCCCTTATACTCATACTCAATAAAAGCCGGAATCGGCCACTTCTTTTCCTTCAACAACAACAACACCTGCTTAATCGGCGTATCTCCCTCACCCCAAACCGTATTCGGCCCTTCATCCTTCTTCCGGTCTTTCAAATGCAGCAACAGAATATTCTCGTGATTCTTCGTGATGTAATCCACCGCATCAAAATTCGCCGCCGTAAAGTGCCCAATATCCAAATTGATCCGGTACTGCTTACTCATCGCCAGCGCAGCCGCAAAACTCTCCGGCTTGGCAAACTGTTCCGGATCTTTCAAATCCGAGTGTCCGTGCATCGCCACCAAAATCTTGTGCTTATCCGCAAACGGCACCACGCGCTTCGCCACCGACAACGTCGTCGAAGCCGTCAGCAGGTGAATGCCCAACGCCTTGGCAAATTCAAACCCACGCTCGATCTCATCATCCGTAAAATCTTTATTGAAGCTATAGTTGTAGCCGTATAAATTCACACCCGCTTCGTCGAACTTCTTGCGAATGCCTTTGAAGTAATCAAGCGGAACCTCGAGCCGCCATTTCCGCAATTCCTCACGCGAAGCCGCACGTTCTTCCGGAGTCATCCGCCGAAAGCCCGCCATCGGCGGCTTGTCCGTATGCCCCAATTCAATGTGCGGCGCGAACAGTTCGCAATCGCCTAGCCCATCGGCCGCCATCGCTTTCAAGGCGTCATCGAACGAAAGATCGCGGAAGCTGTACGATTGCGCTCCCAGCTGCACCCCGTCTATTTTCGAATTGATCTTTGCCGCCAAAGCACTGGCAACGGGCAGGCTGGCAAGCGTTAGTTTTCCAAAAGCTCTTCTGGTTATCATGACGCAAACATCATATCCCTAACCCGTTTTGCCGCTCTATATATACTCAATAAGTGAACGAATTCGAGACTCTCCTCCATGTAGTAACCCGTTTCATCCACATCATTTCCGCCATTCTTTTGCTTGGGGGCGCCTTTTACGCGCGCCAGGTTTTGACCCCCGTGCTCAATACTCTGCCCGAAGATAAGCGCATGCAGGCCGCGGCCGGAGCACAACTCCGCTATCGCACAACCCTCTTTACACTTGTTGCCCTTAGCCTCTTCTCCGGCCTGTATAACTTCATGCAAACCCCGCATTCGCGCCAGTATCACATTGCCTTCGGCATCAAGATGCTCGCAGTTCTTCACATCTACGCCACCGTTGTTCTATGGGCCACCTCACCGTACGGTGATGTGGATTTCGCAGGAAAACACAAACGCCGCCTTGTGAGCATCACCATCGCGGGCATCATCGTGGTGCTGATTTCCGCCTATCTGCGCTCGCTCAGCATGCCCGGCTTCTAAGCAGGTTATCGTTTTCGACGAAGCGCTTCTGCCGCAGCGATCATCCAACCACTAACTACCCATGACTGCCTACCAAGCCCTTCGCTCCACCACCGCCTGGTTCGACGTCTCCAACCGCGGCAAAATCCGCGTCCTCGGCGAAGATAATGCGCGCCTGCTCCACGCCATGAGCACGAATGATGTCAAGAATCTCGCCGAAGGGGCTGGCCTCTACGCGTTCTTCTTAACCGACAAAGGCCGCATCCTCTCCGACGCCTACATCTACCGCTTCGCCGATACCATCCTTCTCGACACCGAGCCCGAAACTGCCGCCATCCTCCGCGACCATCTCGACCACTACATCATTGCCGACGATGTCACTCTCGAAGATGAAACCAGCATCCTAGCAGCCGTTGACATCGAAGGTCCAACAACCTTTGAAGCCGCCTCGTCTCTCGGCCTTCCCGTACCCCCGGCATCCTTCAGCACCTCCCCCTGGAAAAATGGTTTCGTAGCGCGCGTGTCAGTCACGGGCGCACCCGGCCTTCGGATCTTTCTCCCGGTCGCCGATATCGTCTCTCTCACGTCCCGTCTCCAACTCGCTGGCATTCCGCAAGCCCACCCCGTCGACGTTCGAGTAGTCCGCCTGGAACATGGCACGCCCCGCTACGGCGAAGACATCACCTCACGCTATCTCGCACAAGAAACGCAAGTCGCCCACGCCGTTCACTCCAACAAGGGCTGCTATCTGGGACAGGAGATCGTCGAACGTGTTCGCGCCCAAGGCCAAGTCCATCGCCTCTTATCGCCCGTGCATATCGCCGGCACACAACCTCCTGAGCCTGGCACCAAGCTCTTAGCCGCCGGTAATCCCGTCGCCGAAATCACGTCCGCCGTTTACTCGGAAGCTCTCGCCGAAGTCGTCGCGCTTGCCTATGTCCGTCGCGAAGCACTTCATGATAAGCCGCCATTAGTCGTCGCTGGCTCTTCTCCCGAAATTACCGCCCACTTGTGATCTCTCCCCGCGCGACGATTCCGCCTAGCCTGTTAGCGATCATCCAAAAACGTCTTTTTTTGAACGGGCCGCCGACCTGTATCGCGGTGGGACAGAGGGAAATGGATCAATCCAGATACTGTGGCGGCCGCAGATCGCGCACTGGCATACGGTCGCTCTCTGCGGCGGCGCCGGCGAAGTGATCGGCACGATACCTTGATCTGTCACGGAAGGTTTCGACGCCCGCTCTCGATAGCGCTGCTGACAACGCCCATGGGAATCCCTCCCTAGTTTACTTTGCTGGTAGCGACAGTTGGCGTCATGTCGCTGCCGACGCCGCACTTCCGACCGGCATTCCGGACTACAGTAGCGCTGGCCGCGGTCGCAGCTGACACAGATCGTGAAGATGGCCCGGCAAGCCGCGTGGCCGCAAATCCGAAGGCGAAGAACAGCGTCATCGTCCATGTTCACATCCGCCACAAAGAGACTATGCCACCGGCACAGGTTGAATTGCATTTGTCGGCCACCGGCGCTGGCTGGCGCGGACTTGGCCGTCCCAACTTCCGGTTAGCCCGTAATCCGGGATTTGAGCGGAATGACCAAACCGGTCACTTCGACGGTTTGCCGACTAACCAGCCAAGTGAATTGATGCTCATCACTCGCTCTTTTGCTGGTCGCCACTTCACCTCACTGTCTTCTGGACGTGTTTGGCCGCGCTATATTTGGGGCCGGAGACCGGCACGTTGGCTCAGAGTATCGATGAGTGGGGGAATCTCGGCGTGGTCGTCCACCCATAACACGTTTAAACCAAGCTCTTTGAGGGACGTCTCCTGCAGCCTGTGATGGGCCGAAACAAACGCCTGGACCACGGGTGTGCGGACAAGGTTATCTTCGGTTGTGTCGAGATCGTGTGGCGTCAACCGCCGGAGAATTACGTAGTGGCGCGGCGACTGGTTGCTCTTTGACGCCACTTCGAGTAGGCGCCTCATGTTTGGGTCAGACATCGACAGCCCCACGAAAAGACAAGTTTCCTCTCGGAACGCTGCCAGTTGAACGAGGTTCGACCAAGAGTAGGGCTCTAACATAAGGGAGTGGTAACGTTCCTCGGAGAAGATGAGCAGATTATCTGCAAGGGCAAAATCCTCTGGTGCGTCCCTAGGCAAGAACCCGTGTACGTGGAAAATGCCCAGCTCATCCGGAGAAGCGAAGTCGCCGTCTCTATAGATCGCGCGATGCGGAACATCGGCATCCACAAGATGCCGTTCCAATAAATCGTCAAAATTGTAAGTAATTGTCGATCGCAACCCTGGCCTATTTCTCCGGGGCATGGAGAGACGAATAAGAGCTTTTAAAAGTGGGGACGTTCCATAGGGGTCAGGGGTAATGTCGGCGTACAAAGCCTTGGCGACTGTCTTCTGAAAGTCTTGTTTCAGGCCGGCCCTGATATATCTGGCTTCCAAGAGCGGTGTTCCAGATTGAGCCCTGCGCAGTTGGTCTGCAATGACTTTCTGTTCCTTCTCAGTACTATTCAATTCGGCGGGAAGATTATTTGAACCTGCCCCCTGGGCTGAGACAAACAGTTAAGAGACTGTTTACCATTCCATGATAATTTGTTCCCCTAGAGTCGGCAACCGTTTTAATCTGGGACTGCCGGTGAAGCGGAGGCGGGCA
>Ga0182012_10006163_pt1 | contig 12265 bp, 10 predicted proteins | sample 612S2SmetaG_FD_120486 | JGI IMG/M metagenome (GOLD analysis project Ga0182012, IMG submission 120486) | Permafrost microbial communities from Stordalen Mire, Sweden - 612S2S metaG | ecosystem: Environmental > Terrestrial > Soil > Wetlands > Permafrost | place: Sweden: Stordalen | collected...
GGATCGTCGGCGATCGAAACCGGCAAACCGGTTTCTTCGCGAATGCGCTTGTCCAAATTCTTGATCAGCGCTCCGCCGCCGGTGAGTACGATGCCTCGGTCGCTGATGTCGGCCGAAAGTTCCGGCGGAGTGCGTTCGAGTGCCACGCGGATGGCGTTCATGATCACCGCCAGGCATTCGCCCAGCGACTCGCGAATCTCGCTGTCGTCGACGGTAATCGTCTTCGGCACGCCCTCAATCAGATTGCGGCCCTTGATCTCCATGGTGAGCGGCTTGTCCAGCACGTACGCCGATCCGATCTCGATCTTGATCTGCTCGGCAGTCCGCTCACCGATCAGCAGATTGTATTTGCGCTTGAGATAATTTGTGATGGCCTCGTCCATCTGATTGCCGGCCATACGCACGGAGCGCGAGTAGACAATGCCGCTCAGCGAAATCACCGCAATGTCCGTAGTCCCGCCGCCGATGTCGACAACCATATTGCCCGAGGGCTCGGTAATGGGCAGACCGGCGCCGATGGCCGCCACCATGGCTTGTTCCACCAAGTACACTTCGCTGGCCTTGGCGCGATAGGCGGAATCTTCGACAGCGCGCTTTTCCACCTGCGTAATCTCAGAGGGCACGCCGATGACGATGCGCGGATGCACCAGCATCTTGCGGTTGTGGGCCTTCTGAATAAAATAGTTGAGCATTTTTTCCGTGACCTTGAAGTCGGCAATGACGCCGTCCTTCATGGGCCGGATGGCGACGATGTTACCGGGCGTGCGGCCAAGCATCTCCTTGGCCTCTTTGCCCACGGCCTCTACCTCACCGGTGTTCTTGTTGATGGCGACAATGGAAGGCTCGTTGACCACGATGCCTTTGCCTGCCGCGTACACCAGCGTGTTGGCGGTGCCCAGATCGATGGCCAGATCGCTTGAAAACATGCTGAAAAGCGAGCGTAGCCCGTGCGTGCGCGATGAGCGCGATGTGTACCCATTCAATGACATTGGGAAATTGAATCTACCTCAGGTCTATTGTACGGCCCGAGGCTCGCGACTGCATCATTTGGCCTGATTTCAGGCACTTTCAGTCCCTCGCGCCTCGCGATACCTGCCCAGTTCCTTCACCATGGCGCAGTGACTCCGGAGGGCTTCCATGGCTCGCGCACCCTCTTCGCTTGAGCCCATTTGGAAATCCACATAAAAGATGTACTCCCACGGGCTGCCGTGTACGGGCCGGGACTCAATTTTGGTCAGATTTGTGCCCCTTGCCGCCAGCTCGTTCAGCACGGCGACGAGAGATCCAGGACGGTTCTCCACACTGAACGCCACGCTGGTCTTGTTCGCTTCCGGATCGCTAACCGCGTCCTCGGTTCTTTGCACCAGGAAAAAGCGCGTGTAATTCTCCGGGTTGTCCTCGATTCCCGCTTTCAGGATCTCCGCGCCGTAGTGGCGTGCCGCCGCCTCGCTGGCTATTGCTGCCTGGCGTCTGTCGCCGAGCTCGACAATCTGCTTTACACTCCCCGCCGTGTCGTAGTTGGAGACGGGCTGCATCTTCGGATGTTCGACAAACAAGCGACGGCACTGGGCCAGAGCCACGGGATGCGAAAAGACGCGGTCGATTTCATCAATCGAAGCGCCGGCAATGCCGATGAGATTGTGGCGAATGCGCAACAGCGACTCCCGCACCACGCGCACGTCGTGCGTGAGCAGAAGATCAAAATGCTCGGCCACCGAACCGGCAAGGCTGTTCTCGATGGGTATAACCGCCGCATCTACCGTGCCTTTGGTGAGCGCTGCAAACACCTCGGCAGAAATCGAGCAGGGAACAATCGTCGCGTCGGGCGACATGCGGGTTGCCGCGTCGTGGCTGAATGAGCCGGGTTCGCCCTGGATCGCGATCTTCATGCGGTGCTGCTTTGCCTCAATATGAATTCAAATGGAAAGGAGAAAGTTGAACCTCAGTCTCGCACAATCATACAGAGTTGGCATACAGAGTTGGCATACAGAGTTGGCATACAGAGTTGGCATACAGAGTTGGCGCGTTAGGAGTTCGCTGGGTCAGCAGTGAAACGCACTCAATGGCGCAGAAGGATATCTACCGCAACAAAGCCCAGAAATACGGTCGCGATGACGCCATTCATGGTGAAGAAGGCCGCATTGAGCCGCGTAAGATCCTTGGGCGAAACCAGGGAATGCTCGTAGGCGAGCAGCAACCCCACGGCAGCGACGCCCAGCCATCCTGCCAGACCAAAATGAAACAGCATGGCGAACCACGCCAGCAGCGCCAGCATGGCAAGATGCATGGCCCGCGCCGCCCAAAACGCTGCTGAGATTCCCGCCGCCTTGGGCAAGCTGTAGAGATTCACCGAGCGATCGTGCTCATAATCCTGACAACTGTAAAGTACGTCGAAACCGCCGGCCCACAAAGTGACAGCGACCGTCAAAACCAGAATGCGCGGGTCCAGATTGCCGCGCACCGCAATCCACGCCGCCGATGGAGCAAGGCCAAGGGCCAGGCCCAGCCCCAAATGCGACCAGCGCGTGAGGCGCTTGAGATAGCTATAACCAAGCAGCACGATCAGGACAATGGGGGATAGCAGAAGCGTGAGCCGGTTCAACTCACCCGCTGCCACCACAAATATCAGCGCCGCGATCAGCGTGAACCCCAAAACGAACTCGCGAGACAGCAACCCTGCCGGAATCGCCCTGGTGCGGGTGCGAGGGTTGGCCGCGTCCAGGTCCGCATCCGCCCAGCGGTTAAACGCCATCGCCGAGGAGCGCGCCGCCACCATCGCCACCAGAATCCAGCCCAATGTGCGCATGGCAGGCAGGCCATGGGCCGCCAGCAGCGCCGCCGTCAGAGCAAAGGGCAGCGCAAAGATGGAGTGCTCCCACTTGATCATCTCCAGCGTAGTGCGCGTTTTCGACAAGATTCCCGGCATCGATGGCTCTACATCCAAGTTTAATGCTTTCGGGTGTGGACCAATTCCACCGTTGCAGCTTCTGCTTGAACATGCATCTGTGACTCAAATCACAATGAAAAATCGCATCTTGCTGATACAAACGAGGGATCATCCTGTTCATTCATTGCGCCAACTTGATGTAATCTTTTTTCTCCCGGACTGAGACCATGGAATTTGACCCCAAAGCCTTTATCGCCGATCCCGAGCTTTTTAGCGCTCTGGAGCGGCAGTGTGCCCAACTTAACTGCGCGGCAGAACAGACTCTCTTCCAGCAGGGCGACCCGCCGGCAGGCGTTTACATACTTCAAGATGGCGAGGCCACTCTGTCTCTGGAAGGTCCGGACGGCCACACGATTCTTTCAATCCGCGTCCATCCCGGCTCCCTGCTGGGACTTCCCGCAATCCTGGGCGGCCAGCCTTACTCTTTGACCTCTGTTGCCCAGCCAGGAGCCCGAGTTGGCTTTGTCTCCCGGGAAGACTTCACCCAGCTTATCCAGGCCAATCCCCAGCTTTCCTTCAAGATGCTTCAAGTGCTTGCCGCTGAGGTTCGCACCGCCCGCAGCGCGCTCCGTTAACACTGCTCTCTCCAACGTCCGCGCCCATCTCTGCTAAACTCACACGTTATGTTCCTCGCGTGTTTTCTCATCGCGGTCTCGGCCTATCTGCTCGGATCCATCCCTACCGGATACCTGCTGGTTTGGGCTTTCCGCAAGCAGGACATCCGCTCCATGGGCAGCGGCAACATCGGCGCAACGAATGTGCTGCGCGCCGGCGGCAAGGGACTGGGCGCGGCTACCTTTTTCCTGGACATGCTCAAGGGCTGTTGCGCCGTCTGGCTGGGCACGCTCATCTGGAGCGCCATGATTCTGCTGATGCATATAGTTCCCACAGCGCCGCTGCGAGACTTTCAGGCCTTGGCTGCTTTGTCATGCGTGCTTGGCCACATGTTCCCGGTTTGGCTTCGTTTCAAGGGCGGCAAGGGCGTGGCCACAGGCTTTGGAGTCTTCCTGGTGGCTGCGCCGTGGGCAGCGCTGGCCGCCATCGGTGTCTTCTTCCTGGTTCTCGCCCTCAGCCGCTATGTGTCCCTGGCATCGATTCTGGGCGCGGGCTGCTTTCCGGCCTTCGCCTGGCTGCTCATTCGGGGCGATCGCCCGCTCTTTTTTGTCGCCGTTCAGGTTACAGTTGCACTGCTCATCATCGTCAAGCATCACCAGAACATCCGTCGCCTGCTGGCAGGCACGGAATCCAAGTTTGGAGCCAAACAGCCCGCATGAGCCGCATCTTCGTTGTAGGTTCCGGCGCATGGGGAACCGCCATCGCCCTCTCGCTTCACCGCCGCGGCGGTCATCACGTCACACTCTGGGCTCACAGCCCTGAGGCCGCGCAGGAGATCGTTCGCGACGGCGAGAACAAGCACTTCTTTCCCGGCTTTCCCATTCCGCAAGATCTCGCCGTCACCGGCGATTGTTCCGCCGTGCATGACGCTGAAATCGTCGTCTCCGTCGTACCCTCGGAGTTTCTGCGCTCCGTGATGGCGCGCCTGCGGCCCCATCTTCACGCCGGACAGATCATCGTAAGCGCTACCAAGGGCGTGGAGGACCATACGTTTTTGAGAATGACGGAAGTGATCTCTGCCTGCCTCGCCGAAGGCCTGCCGGATTCAAGGTTGAAGGATCCTAGCATCATGAAGGGTACGGACTTTAGCCCGTACATCAACAACCCCAGTCCATCTAGCGGGGCTTTAGCCCCTGAGGGAATCCCCGTAGGCGCGATGTCCGGCCCCAGCTTTGCGCAGGAGGTTGCGGAGGGCCAGCCTACCGCGCTCACCATCGCCTTCGACGCCGCCGCCATCGCCACCCGCATTCGGGAAGAGTTCTCCTCCGAGACCTTGCGCCTCTATACCTCGACAGATGTGATTGGAGTCGAGCTGGGCGGCGCGCTCAAGAACGTCATCGCCATCGCCGCCGGTGTGGCCGCCGGCGTTGGCCTTGGGTACAACTCAACGGCCGCGCTCATCACCCGCGGCATCGTCGAGATCACCCGACTCGCCATGGCCTGCGGAGGCCGCCGCGAAACCCTCGCCGGGCTCAGCGGCGTTGGCGATCTCGTTCTCACCTGCACGGGTACTCTCAGCCGCAACCGGACTGTCGGGCAGGCGCTCGGCCAGGGCCGCAAATTGCCGGAGATTTTAGAGTCGCTTGGCGGCAAAGTTGCTGAAGGCGTGCGCACCAGCCGCGCGGCGCTGGGACTCGCACGAAAGCACGGCATCGAGATGCCCATCACCGAACAGATGGAGCTGATTTTGAATGATGGAAAAGATCCGCGCGAGGCGATTCGCAATTTAATGCTGCGCCCCGGCAAAGATGAGCACTAGGCCGGTTAGTAGCCCTGCTTCTTGTTCACAACATTTTTGAGCGGCTCGCCGTTCTTGAATCGCTCATACTGCGCAACGAAGAACCGCATGGAGTCATCGAGCCAGGATTTGGTTCGGTCGGCGGTGTGCGGCGAGAGCAGCAGGTTGTCGAGTTTGTAAACCGGATCGCCTTCTGGAACCGGCTCCTGTTCGAACACGTCGAGCGCCGCGCCTTTGATTCTCTTCTCCTGGAGGGCGCGAACCAGCGCTGCCTGGTCTACCACCGGTCCACGGCCAAGATTTATAAAGACACAAGCAGGCTTCATGGCCGCAAAGACGGAATCAGAGATCACGTGGTGCGTCTCCGGAGTAAGCGGCGTTGCGGCCAGCACGTAATCGCACTCGCCCAGCATCTTCTCCATCTCGTCGCGCTCGAAAAACCGATCGACAATCGTGTCTGTAGTTGTTGCCCGGTTTCGTAGCGCGAGAATCTTCATCCCCATCGCCTTTGCGCGTTTCGCCGCGGCCTGCCCGATGCTGCCGTAGCCGATGATGCCCAGCGTCTGCCCGGCAATTTCATCGACGAGAAATATCTCCCACCGGCCCGCCTCTTGATTGCGAATCATGCGCCGCAGGTCTTTGGCAAAGTAGAGAATTGCCGCAAGCGCAAACTCGCCCAGGGCCTCGGAAAACACTCCCTTGGCGTTGGTGAGAATGACCGCGCTCTCGACCAACTCCGGAAAGAGCGTTGCATCCAGCCCGGCAGCGCGGGAATGAACCCACTTCACATTGGGCGCGATAAGCAGGACAGAGCGCAGCTGCTCCCGCGACCCCGACCAGTACAAAATAGCGCTGGCCCTCGGGGCGGCTTCGGCAAAATCTTCAACGGTCTTGCCGATGACGCATTCGACGCCCGCCAACATGCTGAACTGCGGCGAATCTTCATCGGTAATGACAAGCACGAGCGGATTAGCATTCATTTCGTTCGCTCACGTTATAAGCTCTTGTGTTGAGACGCCAAGATCACCGATGCGCTCTTAGATTTACTGTAGACTTCCGTGCCCCATCCTTTCCGTTTTTTTTTTCTGCGGAAAGGGTGGGAGACCACGAAACTCAACCGTCTCAAATTTCTAACCGCGCTTCTTTCCACCCGCTCCCGGCCGCTTGAAGGAAGACTTCGGGGCTCCGGGCCTTGAACCGGCGCGCTTAGCACCGCCCGGCCTGTAGCCGGACTTCAAAAACCCGCCGGGCTTGCCACCACCAGGTCCCGCTGGCCTGCCCGGTCCGGGAAGCCTTCCCGTGCTTCCGCCATGGAATGCTGATCGTGAGCCCTCAGGCCTTGTCGCCGGACCGGTTGGCGCCTTGTCCCAGCTCTTGGCCGGGCCTTTGCTGAAGTTTGTGCCGGGGCCTTTGCTCCAGTTCGAGGAGGGTCTTTTCTCCCAGTTGTTTCCCTGAGCCTTGTCGAATGGCTTTTTATCGAATCCACCCGTTGGCCTTGCGCCAAAACTTTTCTGCGGTCCGGGATCAAATCCGGGCCGCGCTGCCCTGTCGAATCCCGTGCCGGGTGCAGGCTTGTCATAACGCGGCGGCCTTGGGCCTGAAGGCCTATCAAATGGACGTTCGAAACTACGCCCACCACCTTCAGGCCGTGGCCGGAATGGCGGGCGACCTGTGCCGCCTCCCTCGGGATGGGGCCGAAAGCTGCCAGGCCGATCGGAACCAGGCCGATCAGGACCGGGCCGATCAGAACCGGGCCGATCAGAACCGGGCCGACCAGAACCGGGCCGACCAGATCCCGACCTGTCGAAGCTCGGTCTGCCTGCACCCGTACCCTCAGGCCGTGGCCTGAACGGGGGACGCGGAGTAAAGCCTGCCCTGCCTTCGCCGCCAGCTCCACCGGGGGCAGGGGGCCGATCAAAGCTCCGCGCAGCGCCTTCTGGCCTCGGACGGAACGACGGACGACCGGCGCCGCCATCCGGTCTCGAACGGAATGAGCCCGGCCGATCAAAACTCGGACGATCTGAGCCCGGACGCCCGAATCCAGGCTTATCGACCTTTGGCCGATCGAATCGCGGCCTGTCGAAGCCGCCGGCTCCTGCGGGACGATCTCCCTGCGGGCTTGCCGGACGATCAAATGCGGGTCTTGCGGAGCGATCGAAAGGAGGCCTCGCCGAGCCACCCTGCGGCCTATTAAACGGCGGCCTGCGATCTCCCTGCGGCCTGCCAAATTGCGGCTTTCCATAGGGCGGCTTGCTGCCAAAACTCCGCGGCGGCGGCCCACTGCGGCTGTCGTCACGCCGCTCAAAACTGCGGCCTTCACTTCTGTTCTCGCGCGGCGGTCTGCGTTCAAATCCTTCTGAGGAAGGCTTAATCTCTTCACTGATAATCAGCGTCTTCGTCCGCTTCGGCTTCAGCTTGCCCTCGGCGGTGAGCTTCAACGCGGCCAGTTCTTCTGCATCCAGCTCACGGAACTTGCCCGGCTCCTGATCGAGAATCAGGGGCCCATAACCCACGCGGCGAATCTTCTCAACAAAATGGCCGATGGCAGAGAACATCTTGCGCAGTTCGCGATTACGGCCCTCGATAAGCACCACCTCAAACCATGGATTGTCTCCCTGGCGCACCTGGCGAACGGCAGCCGGCGCGGTTCTCACCTTGGGTGATCCCGGCTTGCCGCGCTCAATGGCTACGCCTCCGCGAAGGATCTCGAGCTCAGCCTCGGTAGGCTGGCCGGAGACTTTCACCAGATAGGTCTTCTCCACTCCGGAAGCGGCCTTGGTGAGCAGGTTGGCCAGCGCTCCGTCGTTGGTCATCAGCAGCAGGCCTTCGCTTTGGTAGTCGAGCCGTCCCACCGGATAGAGGCGCTCGCCCATATTGGCGAAAAACTCCATCACCGTGGCTCGGCCTTCAGGGTCGCTCACCGTGGTCACATAGCCCTTGGGCTTGTTGAGCACAAAGTAGCGATGACGCTCCGCGCCTTGCAGCATCTTGCCGTCCACGCGGATGTGGTCGCGGTTGGCGTCGGCCTTCTCGCCCAGCTTGGTGATCACCTTGCCGTTCACCATCACGCGGCCGGCTTCGATGAGTTCCTCAGCATGGCGGCGGCTTGCAACGCCAGCCTGCGAAAGTATCTTCTGCAGCCGCTCAAGCTTGGCCGGCGGACGGGGCGCGCGCTCCTGCTCTTCTGCGTCCTCGGGGGCTTCTTCGTCTTCGAGGTCTTCCTGATCTTCTTCCGATTCTGCCTCGTCAGAGGAGTCGGCGAGATAAGCATCCATGGCGGGCGTAGATGCCATCGGCTTTTTTTCTGGCAGCGATGTCTGGGCCTCTCCATCGCTCACGTCGCCTATCGGATCGAGAATCGGATTCTCAGCCAGACCCTTCGCTGCTTTCGTAATCTTCTTTTCGGACTTTGAAACGGACTTGACCGCAGTCTTCTTCCCTGCTGTCTTCTTAGCGACTGCTTTGTTCGCCACGGGAGTCTTAGCCGCAACTGACTTCTCTTTTTTTAGAGGGGTCTTTGTCTTGGTAGCCGATGCCTTTGTGGATTTTTTCGCAGCCGCGCTCTTCACCGATGCGGATTTTATAGCCTTGGCAGGCGCTTTTTTCGCACTGGACTTCTTTGCTGCTGTCCTGGGCGCAGCCGCACCCTTTCCGGCTGTCTTGCTGCCGGCCTTTTCACTTTTCTTGATCATTGGGGACCTCAGTCCTTCGCCTGTTCCGTGCCTCCCGGCACCGAATCAGGACTTGTCGTATCGTTCTGCGCTGTCATCGCGACAGCCTCGTCCCCCGGCTTGTCATTGGACTCCTGATCGTTTGACTCCTGGTCCAGTTCGAAGCTCAATTCGGCGGATACTTCGTTTGCTGTTGCCCCTTCGGCGGCTGGCATGGAGTCTCCCGACTCCGTATCGTCCAGTTCAATGGCCGCCATCTTTTCGAACTCCTCCATCGAAGGCAGTTCGCTTACATCTTTCAAGCCAAAGCGCATGAGAAACTCGCGCGTTGTTTTGTACAGAATCGGACGCCCGATCACCTGCTTGCGCCCGGCCGTGGCGATGAGCTTACGCGCCAGCAGCGATCCGAATACACCGGAAGAGTCCACGCCGCGAATTTCGTTGACCTCGGGCGCGGTGACCGGCTGCTTGTAGGCAACCACCGCCAGCGTCTCCAGCGCGGGCAATGACAACTTGAGCGCCGGCTTGAGGCTCTTCACAAAGGCGCGCACCACGTCATGGCATTCGGGCTTGGTCGCCATGCGGTAGCCGCCAGCGATCTCGCGAATCTCAATGCCTCGGCCATCGGCGGCATAGCTCGCAATCAGCTCGTCGAGGTGATGCTTCAAAACTCCGCGCACCTCGCGGTCTCTCTGCCTGGCCAACTTCTTCTCCGCGGCTTCGGCGGCAGACGGATCCTCGGCACCCGGCTCATCGTCACGCGGCTCCGCAACGGCCTCTGCGCTCCCAACCTCAGCAGAGACTTCGCCGTCGTGGTCACCCGCATCAGACTCAGTGCGGGGATATTCGAGTTCCGCATTCACCGGCTCCTGCTCGCCGGCCTCTGCCTTCGCGGCTTCAACTGCCGCCGCTTCCTGCTCCGACTTCCAGCTAAGCGCTTCCTCTGTAAACAGAAGCGCGAGTTGCGCCAGCGTAACCGGCTCTGCGGCGGCGTATATGACTGCTTCCAGCTTTGCTTTTAGACTCATTCCAGGACAGGCACCATCTTTCATCGTAACGGATAGCAGGCAGCCTGTGTGGCTCCCAGCCACGAACCCTGCCGCTATTCCGTGCTCCGCCTACCGCTGTTCCGTATTTTTTTCAAACCATTGTTCCAGCTGCTCTTCCGTCAGTTCTCCCGCGGCAAGACTCAGAATCGTCAAGTACGCATCCTCCGGGCTGGCCATAACTTCAAACCCATTCACATCGAGGAACCCAAACGAAACCACCAGTGCCGTGCGCTTGTTTCCGTCAACAAACGGATGATTCGAAGAGATTCCAAATGCGTAAGAAGCAGCAAGTCGACAGAGTGAGGGCTGAGACTCGGAGTAGGCCCAGATGTTCTTTGGCTTGGCGAGCGCGAATTCGAGCATTCCCTGATCCCGAATGCCCTCAGCGCCACCATGTGCGGCCAGTTCCAAATCGTGGGCAATGGCCGCGTCCATTGCATTCATCCAAAGCGGCTCATCCATCACTCAGCCAGCTTCCGCAGACTGTCACGGTATTTGTGCATCACTCGCCGCGTCGACTCCAGCTTGCGGGCAAACTGTTCATCATAAGGAGTTAAATGCGCACCATACGGCGTTTCGGATATAGAGAGTACATCCCCCTTCTGAACCTTTAACCGAGACAGAATCTCCTTGGGCAGAATAATCCCCACCGAATTCCCGATCGCAATCACCTTAGCTGCAGTTGCCATGAATCCCTCCACTACAACCCATAATCTAAAATTAAGTATAACATACGTTATAACCAACGAAAAATGCGCCTGGAACGAATAGCTTTGTCTCGAAAAAAAGGCGCCCGCGCAGCGGACGCCTTATCAACCTTATGAATCCAGGGTTCTTATCCGCCAATCTGCCGAAACAGGAAGAACAGACAGCCGGAGAGCAGCGCCGCTGCCGGCAGGGTAAACACCCACGCCATGGCAATGCTGCGGATTGTGGACCACTGCAGGCCGCTCCCGTTAGCCGCCATGGTGCCCGCCACGCCCGAGCTCAGCACATGAGTCGTCGATACAGGCAAGCCCCAGTTATCCGCCGCTGAGATCGTCGCCATCGCTACCAGCTCGGCGCAGGCGCCCTGTCCGTAGGTCAGGTGCTCCTTGCCGATCTTCTCGCCCACGGTCACCACGATGCGCTTCCAGCCAACCATGGTGCCCAGACCAAGAGCCAGCGCTACGGCCACTTTGACCCATGGCGGGATGAATTTGGTTGCCGCGTCTATCTTGCTCTTGTAGCCGTTCAGCGTTTTGACTTCAGCCGGAGTGAAGTTCGGGTTCTTCGCCTTCAACATCAACCGAATGCCCTCGCTAGCCACGTACATGTCGTTTCGTACGTTGGTCTGCCGACTGGCAGGCACGTTCTTGAACTCCTTGTAGAGCGCGACCTCCTGGCTCACATCGCTTACCACCTCGCGCAGTGCCAGAACCGTATCCGGCTGCAACTGCTTGGTGGCGATATAAGCCGTAACCGTGCCCCGTGCATCGTTGCCAAGAACGCCAGTCGGGTCGACGTGCGCGTTGAGAGCTTTGACGGCATCCTCTGAGGCCATCACGTAGGCCTGCACGTCCTTGGTAGAGACGGCATGATTGAGCGCGTAGGCCGTGGGGACGGTACCGATGAGAATGAGCATGATGAGGCCCATGCCCTTCTGCCCATCATTCGATCCGTGAGAAAAGCTCACACCGGAGCAGGTCAGCACCAGCAGCGCACGAATGGGCCACGGCGGAGGAGCGGCAGTCTTGGGGGCCTCATACAGCGCCGGATACTTGATCGTCGCCTTGGAAAGCAGCAGCAACAAACCTGCCGCGCAGAAGCCGACGATCGGCGAAATCAACAGGACCTGGAAGACCTTGCTCGCCTGCGTCCAATCCACGCCGGAAGTGCCGCCGTGAACGGCCATCAACTGATTGGCAACGCCCACGCCGATGATCGAACCCACCATGGTGTGTGAGCTCGAGGCCGGCAATCCCAGCCACCAGGTGCTCAGGTTCCAGACAATGGCCGCAATCAGCAGCGCGAAGACCATGGCAAACCCGGCTCCCGCGCTCACCTGCAAGATCAGCTCCACCGGAAGCAGCGTAATGATGCTGTAAGCAACGGCACCGGAAGAAACCAGCACACCCGCCAGATTGCAAAGTCCCGACCACACCACGGCGATGTTCGGATCCAGCGAATGCGTGTAAATCACGGTTGCCACAGCATTGGCCGTGTCATGGAATCCGTTTACGAACTCAAAGCCCAAGGCAATCAA
>Ga0182012_10006165_pt1 | contig 12264 bp, 12 predicted proteins | sample 612S2SmetaG_FD_120486 | JGI IMG/M metagenome (GOLD analysis project Ga0182012, IMG submission 120486) | Permafrost microbial communities from Stordalen Mire, Sweden - 612S2S metaG | ecosystem: Environmental > Terrestrial > Soil > Wetlands > Permafrost | place: Sweden: Stordalen | collected...
AATGGCGCCCTTCCGCAAGATCCTGTACTCGTCGGACGGGTTCGGCCCGGCCGAACTGCACTTTCTGGGGGCGTGCCTGTGGCGCAACGGCATTCATCGAGTGTTGCGCAGATTTGTCGACGACGGCGACTGGAGCGAGGCCGACGCAATGCGGGTGGTTGATCTTGTCGCCCACGACAACGCCGCCCGCGTCTACGGCCTAACGGGGCCCGTCAGACAAGACCCGTGGCATCAAAAACCCAGCTAGTGTCACTATTCGCGAGGGCCTCGAAGTGATTCGGCGGCGCGAAGCTGACCAGGCTGTTCATGTCCCAGTAGTCCTTCCACACCGTGACCTTCCCAACGCCGTCTTGCGGGACCACTTTGTGGACGGTGACGAATCTCAGTACACCCTGCTCGCCGGTCGTGAAAGTCCACGTCTCGGAGTGCTCGTAGATAACGTCGGAGCCATTGGACAGCAACACCCCGTCGTGGTTCTCATACCCGGCCAGTGGTTCGAGCCCCATCTTGAGCCGTTTAACGATGTCGTCAGGACCGCGTGCCGACAACGCAGGGACCGGCATATCGACGTAAAGGCAGTCCGCCGACAAGAACGTCTTGACCGCATCCCAATCCCGCCGCGAAAGTGCCTTCCACAGACCTACTACGACATCCTCGACCACGATCGTAGAACCTTCTGTCATAGCGGCCAATTAACTCGGTTTCCCGACGCCTGTCAACCACAGCTTTCCGGGAACCTTAGAGCTCGACCGGAGCCATTGAGCGGGCCGGTCCCAGAGCCACCGGCAATGTCGACCAACCCCGCAGCACGCGTGTGTCCCGCCTGCTACCGGCGCCCGCCGCCCGTACATCGGGGAATCGCTCGAAGAACGCGCGCAGTCCGACTTCGCCCTCTGCGCGGGCAAGGGCGGCCCCCAAGCAGAAGTGCCGGCCGCCGGAGAACGCGAGATGCCTTCCGGCATTGGGCCGCTCGATGTCGAAGTGATGCGGGTTGGGGAACACGGAAGGATCCCGGTTGGCGGCGCCCAGATACACCACCACCAACTCGCTCGCTTTGATCTGGGTACCCGCCATCTCGACATCCTTGAGGGCAATCCGTGCGGTGAGCTGAACTGGCGACTCCAGCCGCAGGATCTCTTCAACGGCGTTGGGCCACAATTCAGGACGCTGGCGCAGTGTGTCCACGTGCTCGGGCGCGTCCAGCAACATGCGAATCCCGTTGCCCAACAGGTTCACCGTGGTTTCGAACCCAGCGGCCAGCACCAGCCCGGCGATCGCAATAAGCTCGGCCTCGCTGAGATGTGTTTCGGCAAGACCGCTTTCCGCGGCCTGGATCAACTGACTCATCAAATCGTCACCCGGGGTGCGCCGCAGTTTCCGCAGGTGGTCGGCGAGCCAGACATTGAATCCGGCGATCCCGTCCTGCACGCTGCGGTACTGCCGCCACGGCAATCCGATGTCCAGACTCGGCGCGGCCAGCTCGCCGAACTCCAGGACGCGTCCACGATCTTGGTCGGGCACGCCCAAGATATCGCTGATAATCGCGACCGGAAGCAGCGAACAGTAGCGGCCGACGATGTCCACAACGCCGGAGCCACCGGATTCGTCGGCCAGCTGATCCAACAGATTGACGGCGGTCTGCTCGACTCGATCACGTAATGCGGCGACCGCCCTCGCGGTGAACACCGCCGAAACCGTCTTGCGGTAGCGGGTGTGATCAGGCGGCTCGACAGCCAGCAAAGACGGTGCACGCAGCGGATGAAGCAGATCGTCGCGGGCGCGGCTCTCCAGCCAGCGAATCGGCTTCGGCAAATTTGACCCTAAGATCAGCACCCGGAAGTCGTCGGATCGCAGCAGCTCATGGGCAAGCGCGTGGTCGACGGCCAAATAGCTGACACGTGCTTTGACCAGCGGGCCCAGGGCGTGCAGTTCGTCGTAGAACGGCACCGGATCGGCGGCCACCGTCGGATCGGCGATCAACCTGGACTGCAAGTCACCGCGCCGGACCCCGACGGCCGCAAGGCCCCGGACAACCCCGTGCATCGCAAGCCAGTGCAATCTCTGCTTCACCGGTCCTCCATCGATCAGCTGGACAGCAGGTGGTCTTGACCAAGGGTAGGTCAGCTCGCCGTGCATCCGCCCGGGCTTCAGCACTCGGCGGTGATCGCGAAGTCTGTTGTGACGACCTTGTTGGGATTGCTGCTGTTGATGCCGTACGCGCTTCCGGTGATGGTGTACGCGCTTCCAGCGAGCCCGGCGCGTGCGTCGCCCACCCCGCCCTGCCAGAAGCTGCCGGTGAATCCGTCGACGTTGCGGATCTTCACCCACTCGGGAATGACCCTGTCGCTGCTGATCAGCACCACCGCTTCGACCTTGCCGTCGCGGTCGGGGATGTCAATGGTCCGGTATGCCTGATCTTGGCTGCACGCAGCGGGGCGGGTCGTGTGAGTGGCGCCGTCAATCGTCAGATGGGCAGCTTTCCGAGGCACTGTCCGGGCTCCCGCGCACCCCGCCACGCCGGCAACGACAACCACCGCGACTGCGACCAACCGCTTCTGCACCGTTCAACAACTCCGGGCTCAAGCCCTTGTCAGCCCGCCTCGACCACCTCTTTGATGCGGTTCAGCGTCTTGGTCATGTCGCGGATGTTGCGTCTCTTGCGCAGAAAGCCACCAACCATCCAATACACGCCGAGCCACGGTGCGGGGTTGAGCCGAAACGACTCAGTCACATCCGTACCGCCGTCGGAAGGTGCCAATCGGTAGTGCCAGTTATTCACTGCCTTGTCCCCGAGGAGAACTGCGAAGCCGAATTCACGGCCGGGGTCGCACGCCGTCACCTTGCACGTCGTCCAATACACCGGCCCGATCTCGTTTCGCCGAACATGACCACGGAATGTGGCGCCGAGGGCCGGGCCGGTCGCATCGCCAAGCCACTCGGCCTCAATAACTTCCGGGGAGAACCGTCCGGTGTTGCGGACATCTGCGATCAGATCCCAGATTTTGTCCGCCGGTGCCGCCATGTGAACTGTTGCCGAACCTTCCATAACCCGATCCAAACACATGTTTGCGCCGGGTCACAGACCACAGAAGACCGCAGGGGCGGTCGAGCATCAGTGCGGAACGCTCGCCTGAATGAGCCCGTTGATGATCTGCTTGATGCCCTGTGCGGGATGCGAATACCACGCGACCGGAAGGCCCGACTGTGAGCCGCACTTCGGCCATGCGTCCAGCCCCTGCTCGGCGAAAACGCGGTTCGCCACTGCGATTTGCTGCTCCTTGGATGCGGCCGCCGGGTTGCCGACGCCGCCGAATGCGGCCCAGGTGGCCGGCTTGAATTGTAGGCCGCCGTATTCGCCGTTCCCGGTGTTGGCTGCCCAGTTTCCACCGGACTCGCACTGCGCAACTGCGTCCCAGTTGGGGGCCGGGGCGGCGCTGGCCACTCCGGTGGACAGAGCCATCGATGCTGCGACGATCCCGCCCAGCACCGCCGACCTGCCGAGTTTATTCATGTCAAGAATTTCGCCGGGCGTGTTCAAAGCGTTACCGATTTGAGCAACTCGCGAGATAAGAAATCGCTGGCAGGTAAACCAGCAGGTCAGGACGCGATTAGACGCTTTTTGGAACCGAATCTTCAGACACGGTAAGAACTCGGTCGCCGATGACAGCGGTCGTCAAAGACCTCTAACGGGCTACTGCGCCTGACGACGTGTCGTCAAGCGCAGTAGGGGCCTCCGTCAGGTCGGGTTTATCCGCCGCCTCCGGGGGAAGCGCCCAAGGTGCCCTGCAAGTCAGGCTTCATGGCGTTGAGCTGCTGACCCCAGTATTCCCAGCTGTGCGTTCCGTTGGCACTGAAGTTGAACACCGCGTTGTGGCCACCGGCTCCGTTGTATGCGTCCTGGAATTTCAGGTTGCTGCTGCGCACGAAGTTCTCCAGGAACTCGGCGGGCATGTTGGCCCCACCCAACTCCGACGGCGTGCCGTTACCGCAGTAGACCCAGAGCCGGGTGTTGTTGCTCACCAGCTTGGGGATCTGCAGGCTCGGGTCGTTGCGCGCCCACGCGGGGTCACTTGACGGTCCCCACATGTCGTTGGCCTTGTATCCGCCGGCGTCACCCATCGCGAGGCCGATCAGGCTTGGGCCCATACCCTGCGACGGGTCCAACAGGGCCGACAGCGAACCGGCGTAGATGAACTGGGCCGGGTGGTAGGCGGCCAGGATCATCGCCGATGAGCCGGCCATCGAGAGTCCGACCGCGGCGCTACCGGTCGACTTGATGCTTCTCTGGGAGGACAGGTACCCGGGCAGCTCGCTGGTGAGGAAGGTCTCCCACTTGTAGGTGGAGCAGCCGGCCTTGCCGCAGGCCTGGTTGTACCAGTCGCTGTAGAAGCTGGACTGGCCACCGACGGGCATGACTATTGCCAGGCCCGACTTGTAGTACCACTCGAACGCCGGAGTGTTGATGTCCCAGCCGTTGTAGTCGTCTTGAGCGCGTAACCCATCGAGCAGGTATACCGCCGGAGATCCGTCTCCGCCGCTCTGGAATTGGACCTTGATGCTGCGGCCCATGGCCGCGGACGGAACTTGCAGGTATTCGACCGGGAGACCTGGCCGCGAGAAAGCTCCCGCGGTCGGCGCCTCGCCGACAAGACCGATCAGGCCCGGCAGGGTGACGGCAACTGCCGCACCCACCAAAAGCCGGCGCCCCCAGGCCCGGATCGTCTCGCTCACGTCTTTCATACCTGCGCCCCTTGTCCGTATGTCCTCATGATGTCGTCGTGTGCTTTTGCCAGAATTTACCGCGCGAATAGGTCAAATGTCGATCTGGACACGAAGTAATCTCAGTTTTGGTATCGGTTACCGCTACGAATTCGGCAACTGTGATAAGTCGGCTGCCAGGGGGTTCACCAGGCAAAACGCCGGTCCAACGCGCCAGGGCATTACGGTATCTGACCACATGCTGAAGCGAGATACAAAGCGTATCTAATCAACATGGCGGAGCCGATTTCGACGAGTTGTACTGCGGCGAGCAATGTGTTCGAGGGTTTAACCGCATCGACGCGACGCAACATAGGCGGACCAAGGCCGGTTCCGTGCGGACAACTTAGTCACGCGTCAGACACGGCCCAACGACGATGCGCGGGCAGCCCGGGCTGTTCGGTCGGTTGTTGTCGGGGGTCCGCAGCGTGTCTGGCTGCAAGTTGGCAATAGATGCAGCCGAACTTGCACCAACCGCGTAGGCTCTCACGGAGCAAGCCGATGGGGACGACGCTAACCCGGTCCGTTCCGGCTCTCAAGAATCACCGCACCAGCGGCCTCGCTGTGCGCGGCGGTGCGGTTGAGAGCGTCGGACGTCCGAGGTGATTGAGGTGCAAATTTGGACACGGTACTAGGGCTGTCAGTCACGCCGACCACCGTTGGGTGGGTCGTTGCTGAGGGACACGGCGCAGACGGCACCATCCTGGACCACCAAGAATTAGCGCTGCGGGGCGGCGACGGCGTGCGGGCTTTAACCACCGCTGAGCAAGTGGCTGATGAGGTATTGCGGGTCAACGCACTGGCTGCCGAGAGCGATCAGCATCTGCGTGTCATCGGTGTGACGTGGAACGATGAAGCGTCCGCGCAAGCCGCGCTGCTGCTGGAGTCGTTGACGGATGCAGGCTTCGACAACATTGTGCCGGTTCGGTTGCTCGAGGCTGTGGAGACGCTCGCGCAGGCCATCGCTCCCGTCATCGGCTACGACCAGACCGCAGTGTGCATTCTCGAGCACGAGTGGGCCACCGTCGTCATGGTCGACGCCCATGACGGCGAGACACAGACGGCCGTCAAGCGTGTGCCCGGCGGATTTGACGGGCTCACTTCCTGGCTGACCGGAATGTTTGACCGCGCTGGGTGGCGCCCGGGCGGGGTGGTTGTCGTCGGCTCCGACGACGACATCAACGCGTTGTCATGGCAACTCGAAAAAGCCTTGCCAGTGCCGGTGTTCGCGCAAACCATGGCGCAGGTGACAGTCGCGCGGGGCGCGGCGCTGGCGGCGGCTCGCAGCACTGAGTTCACCGACGAGCAGCTGGTGACGGACACCGGCGAGCCTGTCTCCGCGCCTGCGCGCCCTCGGCAGTTGACGTACGCCGGAGCCGTCACCGCATTGGCGGCCGGCGCGATCAGCTTTGTCACATCGCTTTCGCTGGCCGTGGGTTTGCAGCTGGCTCCGCACAAGGAGTCCGATACGGCAAGGTACGTGGTGCACGCGCCGAGGCCGCAAGTTGCCGAGGCCGTCGCGCCGGCCGTTGCGCCGCGGTCCGAGGCTGAGCCGGCGGCTCCCCGGTCGAAGACGCCCGCGGGCGCCCCCTCTGCCGAACCAATCACCGAACCAGGTACGCCGGAGGCACAACAGCCGGACCCGAATGACCGGCAGCCGTATTTGACGAGGGTGCTTGACCACATACCGGCCGGTGACGGTGATTCAACGCCGCCGCCCGCGCCACCCCAGCCTTAGATCTGCCATTCTGGTTTGAATCCGGCTGGGCGCTGCCGGATGGCTGCCGCCGGGTAGATCAATCGTCCTTGGCGCGAACGGCGCTGAAAGACACTGTCGCGTCGTCGGCGACCCGCAACGAGCCCATCAGCAACGAGTAGGGCTTGATGCCGTAATCGGACTGGCGGACGCTGGATTGGGCAGACATTCGCCACGCATCTCCGAGGTCCTCGGTGCGCACGTCGATTGCGTGCTTTCGCGACTCGCCGCGGATCTGCAGTGTCCCAATAAGGCGGTACCCGTCGTCGGCTTTCTCGATGGCGTCCGTGGTGAAGCGGATCTCGGGAAAGCGGCCGGCGCCCAGGGACCTCAGCGCATTCGAGCGCACCACTGCTTTCTCCGGCGCGGACAACCCTTTGACCCCGCCTTGGCCGCGCAGCACCCGGAAGGAATCCGTCTGAACCACAAGCTCTGCGACCACGGGTTCGCCACCGGCCCAGCTGACCGTGGCCCGCCAGCGCTTCATCGCGATGGTGAGCCGATGACCCATTCGCGCGGCCCTGCCCGCAACCCCGGTGTGAACCAGCACTTCACCGTCGGATGCCTCCAGTGTCCATTCCGCGCCTTTGTCTTGGGTCACATGGTCAGGACGGTTCTGTAGTGCGCCCGCCCCTGCTCCAGCGCCGCGTAGCCTTCGGCCGCTTGGGCCAGTGGCAGCTCCTCGATCCACGTGCGCACGCCGGACAAGACCGCGAAATGCATGGTGTCTTCGACATCCTTGGCGGTCCCTGCGGGATGGCCGACTACGCTGAGCCCCGCCGTTATGAGCTGAAGAGGACTGATCGGCAGCGGTTCGCCGGTGACACCGATGGTGACGAGTTCGCCCTGGGGCTGTAGGCCGCCCACCGCTGCGGCCATGGCCTTCGAGTTGCCCACCGTGGCCAGCACGACCGCGGCCCCGCCGAGGTCCTGCAGTGCTTCGGAGACGTCACTGCTGGTTGAGTCGATGTAGTGATGGGCTCCGAGCTTCCGGGCGTCCTCCGCTTTGGCGGTGCCGCGATTGATCGCGATGGTCTCAAAACCCATCGCGCGGGCGAACTGCACCCCGAGGTGACCGAGCCCGCCGACGCCGACAATCGCGACCCGGTCACCGGGCAGTGCCTTCGTGTGGCGCAGCGCGTTGTAGGTCGTGACGCCGGCGCAGCCCATCGGGGCGGCTTCCGCGTAGGAGAGCTCGGAGGGAATCCGTGCCATCGCGTTGGCCGGCACCGTCACCGATTCCGCGTAGCCGCCCGGATATTGGTAGCTCGGCACCTTGCCGTTCACGCAGTGGATGAAAATGCCCTTGCGGCAGGGGTCGCACTGGTAGCAGCATCCACCGAACCAGCCGACGGCGACACGATCGCCGATCGCGAAATCATCGACGCCCGGACCGAGTTCGGCTATTTTTCCGGCGATTTCATGTCCTGGGGTCAACGGCCATGAAAGGCCTGGGAATTCACCCGCGACGAAGTGGGCGTCCGTGCCGCATATGCCGCAGGCGCCGACGTCGATGCGTACCTCGCCACGGCCCGGTGGTGAGGTTTCGACCTCGACAAGCTCCAATGGCGCGCCTGCGGACTGTACGTGGACGGCTTTGTGCTTCGGCATAAGCGAAGCTTAATGCGCGACAGGGCATTTCGCTGCCCCATCGCTGTGATAGTCGACCTGCCAGTGCTTGATCCCGTTCAGCCAGCCCGACCGCAGCCGCTCGGGTTTGCCGATCGATTCGATGTCGGGCATGGCGTCGGCGATCGCGTTGAACATCAGGTCGATCGTCATCCGCGCGAGGTTGGCCCCGATGCAGTAGTGCGCGCCAGAGCCGCCGAATCCCACGTGCGGGTTGGGATTACGCAGGATGTTGAAGGCGAAGGGGTCCTCGAACACTTCCTCGTCGAAATTGGCTGAGCGGTAGACCATCACCACCCGCTGGCCCTTCTTGATCTGTACCCCGGACAGCTCGTAGTCCTCCAGGGCGGTCCGCTGGAACGACGTGACCGGAGTGGCCCAGCGGACGATCTCGTCAGCCGTCGTGGCGGGACGCTCCTTCTTGTACAGCTCCCATTGATCGGGGAAATCGGTGAAGGCCATCATGCCCTGGGTGATGGAGTTGCGGGTGGTCTCGTTTCCGGCGACGGCCAGCAGGATGACGAAGAAGCCGAACTCGTCATCGGAGAGCTTGTGGCCGTCGACGTCCGCCTCGACCAGCTTGGTGACGAGGTCATCCCCAGGGTTTTCGGCCCTGTCGGCGGCCATTTGCATGCCATAGGTGATCAGTTCCACCGCCGCGCCCATGGAGTCATTGCGGACGAACTCGGGATCCTGGTCGCCCACCATCTGGTTCGACCAGTGGAACAGTTTCATGCGGTCCTCTTGGGGCACTCCCATCAGGCCGGCGATGGCTTGCAGTGGCAGTTCGCAGGACACCTCTTCGACGAAGTCGCCGGAACCCTTGGCCGCGGCGACCTCGACGATGCGGCGGGCACGTTCGTTGAGGTCGTCGCGCAGGCGCTCGACGGCTCGGGGGGTAAAGCCGCGCGAGATGATCTTGCGCAGCCGGGTGTGCTGCGGGGCGTCCATGTTGAGTAGGACGAACTTGCCCGTTTCGAGCTGGTCGCCGGCCGTGCCGTCTTTGTAGCGTGGCAGGGCGGTGTTTTGCAGGCTGGAGAACACATCGCTGCGCAGCGATATCTCCTTGACGTCCTTGTGCTTGGACACCACCCAGTACCCGCCGTCGGCGAACCCGCCCGTGCCAATGGGCTGCTCGTTCCACCAGATCGGGGCCGTCCGACGCAGTTCGGCCAGCTCTTCCACCGGCAGGCGCTCTTTGTGGATGTCGGGGTCGGTGAAATCGAACCCGGGCGGCAGGTCGGGGATCGGCTTGGCGTCCGGCTCGGTGATTGACATAAAGCCACTCCTCAATACGAAGTCTCTTCGTGTTCCTTGTGCCAAATAAACCATTGCCAGACCGCGGTTGGGAAGCATCCGAGCAAGATCGATGAAGCAGAACTGCAACGTGTTCACCGCCGCTTAGCTTCGGGCATGTCGCGTGTCTTCGTGCAAAACACCTCGGACCGACCAAAACCATGCCACGACCTTGTCACTCACGGCGCAATCGATATGCTTTGGTCCAGGTCACCGGCTACTCACAGGCGGGGTGGAACATGATTCGCGAACTACTCGGCGCAGCTGCGATAGCGGGCACCATGATCAGCATGGCGCCGTGCGCGGCCGCCGATTACGAGGGCGACGTGCCGGGCATGAACTATCAGGCTTCGCTGGGTGCACCCTGCGACAACTATGAGCACTTCATCTTTGGGCGAGGCCCCAGCGGCCAAGCCGAAGCCTGTCATTTCCCACCGCCCAACCAGTTCCCGGCGGCCACAATCGGTTACTGGGTGATCTCCTACCCGCTGTACGGAGTCCAGCAGACCGGCGCGCCGTGCCCGAAGGCGCAGGCAGCCGCACAAACGCCTGACGGACTGCCAATGCTGTGTCTGGGAGCTCAAGGCTGGCAGCCTGGCTGGTTCACCGGGGCGGGGTTCTTCCCCCCTGCCGGATGACGAGCAGTCGCAAAAGCCCCCGCACGCTCGGCGTGTCGGGGGCTTTTGTGTCTGCTCGCCGGATGTCAGACGGTGGCGGCGGCGTTGAGTTCGTCCAACCTGTTCGTCGCCTCCAAGTACTCCTGCACCCACCGTTCGATGACCGCTGCCGACTTCTCCACCTTGGTGAATTGACCGACAACCTGCCCGATCGGATTGAACGCCACGTCGATGCTCTCGTTCGGATACTTGTTCGTGGCCCGCACAGCGATGCCCGAAACCATGTACTGCAGCGGCATACCGAGGGGCTTGGGGTTGTCCGGGTTCTCCCAGGCCTCGGTCCAGTCGTTGCGCAGCATCCTGGCCGGTTTGCCGGTGAATGAACGACTGCGGACGGTGTCGCGGCTGCCGGCCTTGGCGTATGTCGCCTGCTGAACCGGGGTGTTGTGGGCCTCCTCGACCATCAGCCACTGGGAGCCCGTCCACGCACCTTGGGCACCCAGCGCCAAGGCCGCCGCGATCTGCTGACCACTTCCGATACCACCAGCCGCCAGCACCGGTACCGGAGCGACCTCCTTGATGACCTGGGGCCACAACACGATTGAGCCCACCTCGCCGCAGTGCCCGCCGGCTTCGCCGCCCTGGGCGATGATGATGTCGACGCCGGCGTCAGCGTGCTTGCGGGCCTGCGAAGGCGAGCCGCACAGCGCGGCCACCTTGCGGCCGGAGTCGTGGATGTGCTTGATCATGTCCGCCGGGGGAGTACCGAGCGCGTTGGCGATCAGCGTCATCTTCGGGTGCCGAAGTGCGACCTCGACCTGCGGAGTGGCGGTGGCCTCTGTCCAGCCGAGCAACTGCAAGCTGTCCTCGTCAGCGTCCTCGATCGGAACACCGTGGTCGGCGAGGATCTTCTTGGCGAAGTCCAGATGATCCGCCGGCACCATGGCCTGCAGCGTCTTGGTCAGCTCTTCAGCCGACAGGTGGGAGTCCATGCCCTCGTACTTATTGGGAATGACGATGTCCACCCCGTAACGATGGTCGCCGATGTTCTCGTCGATCCATTTGAGCTCGATCTCCAGCTGCTCAGGCGAGAAGCCGACGGCGCCCAGGACGCCGAAACCACCGGCCTTGCTGACAGCGACCACGACATCGCGGCAGTGGGTAAAGGCGAAGATCGGAAACTCGATACCGAGCTCATCGCAAATGGCGGTGTGCATGCCTGCTCCTCAGAAGCTCGCCGAATTGAAACGTGTTCTAGTTTAGTACGCACTCCGTTGACGTGGCCAGCCCGTCCTGACTTGCGCGTTAACACAAAGACCCGTCACGCCGGTCCGGAGAACCGTGCTGGTCTGGACCACCCAGAGCAGCAGGAACGCAGGCATGCGCGAGTCGCTGACGAGGTGATCTCGGCAGACCGACCGTGCCTGACGGCCTGGGCGACTGCAGCCGAGTTCGTCATCGACGGCGCCTTGGTGGCCGACGCCTCGGACAAGGCCCAGTAGGGGAGGGCGGTCGGGCTGCGAGCTGTAATCACTTGCGTCACTGTGGTTTCACTGGTTTCATCGCGCGGAATGCTGTCAGCCGCTTCCGATATAATTCGAACATGTGTTCTACTAGTCGTGAAGAGGTCCGGGAGGACTACGCCGCGCTGCATGCGGTGGTGTCGCGGATCCTCGAGCACGGTTATGACATGTTGACCACCCCGGAGCGGCTGGCCTTATTGGAACAACTCGAGCAGGAGAAACGCCGGCTCGTGGTCCCGGGCCACGAGTTGATCAATCAGCTGGCCGAGCAGGCGCCGCCCGAAGAGTTGGGCGGCAAACTGTCCCATGTGCTGGCCGACCGGCTGCGGATCACCCGTGGTGACGCGTCACGGCGGGTGGCTGAGGCCGCCGATCTGGGGCCGCGGCGCGCGATGACCGGCGAGGTGCTGGCGCCGCTGTTGACCGCGACCGCCGCCGCGCAACGGACCGGCACGATCGGCGCCGGCCATGTCAGCGTGATCCGCCGGTTCTTCAAACAGTTGCCGCACGCTGTGGACGTCGAGACCCGGGAGTGTGCCGAACAGCAGCTGGCCGGGCTGGCCGCCCAGTTCCGCCCCGACACCTTCGCCGATCAGGCCCGCCAGCTCGACGCCTATCTCAACCCCGACGGCAACTACACCGACGCCGACCGGGCGCGGCGGCGCGGATTGACCCTGGGCAACCA
>Ga0182012_10006166_pt1 | contig 12264 bp, 16 predicted proteins | sample 612S2SmetaG_FD_120486 | JGI IMG/M metagenome (GOLD analysis project Ga0182012, IMG submission 120486) | Permafrost microbial communities from Stordalen Mire, Sweden - 612S2S metaG | ecosystem: Environmental > Terrestrial > Soil > Wetlands > Permafrost | place: Sweden: Stordalen | collected...
AACGCCGAGCACGAGTTCATGCTATCGGTGGGCGTGCAACAGAATTTCGCCCGCACCGGCGCGAACGGCAGCAACGGCGCCACGCTTGACAACGATGATTCCGATTCCACCACGCCGCTGATCTATTGGGGCAAGGGATTCGGCGACGTGCCGATCGGCTGGCTGCGGCCGTTCGCCTTCACCGGTGAGTTCGGCTACCAGATCGCCAACACCGAACTCAAGGTGACCGGCCCCGATCCGGTCACCGGCCTGCCGCTCTACAACAACGGCACGTCCAACCTGTGGACCGGCGGCGTGTCGTTGCAATACAGCATCCGGTATCTGCAGTCTCAGGTGAAGGATTTCGGGCTGCCGCAGTTCATCAACCGGCTGACGCCGCTGGTCGAAATCGCATGGTCCTCGTCCGCAAGCAAACCCAACCTGATCAGCACCCAATACCTGATCGCGCCTGGGATCAACTACACGGCGCAAAGCTATGCGGTCGGCATCGAGGCGCTGATCCCCGGCAACAAGCAGACCGGGTCGCATGTCGGTGTGATCGCGCAGTTCCACCTGTACTTCGACGACCTGTTCCCCAACTCGCTCGGCAAACCCCTGATCCGGTGGTGATTCGCATGGTTCGTGTGTTCCTGGTTGCCCTGGCCGCGCTGCTCGCAGCGCCGCCCGCCTTCGCCCACGCCTTCTACGAACATGCCAGCCCGGCGGCCGGCAGCGAGGTGAAGGCCCCGCCGCAAGCGGTGACGATCTCCTTCTCCGAAGCGGTGGAGCCGCATTTCAGCAAGATCGAGGTCCGCGACGCGAACGGCGCCAGCGTGGACCGCGGAGACGTGCACAGCACCGGCGACGACGGCAAAAGTCTGGCTGTCGGGCTGAACACGCTGGCACCGGGCAAGTATACGGTCATCTGGCATGTCACGTCGGTCGATACCCATAAGACCGAAGGGCGCTTCGACTTTACCGTGGTGCCCTGACGCATGAGCGCAACGACCATCGCGCTGGCGGCGTTGCGCGGGGCCCATGTCGCCGCCCTGCTGTCGCTGTTCGGCACATTGGTATTCCGTGCCGCGGTGGCGCCTGCCGCGGTGGCTGCGGACCCTGCGGTTGGTCCGGCGGTGCGCGCGCGCCTGCGGCGCATCGGCTGGATCAGCGCGCTGCTCGCCCTCGTCCTGGGGTCGGCCTGGCTCGTGCTCCAGGCGGCGGTGATCGCCGGAGCGGACACCGTCAGCGAGACGCTCTCGGCCCTGCCGATCGTTGCGGTGGACACGCAGTTCGGCCGGCTGGTCCTGATCCGGCTTGGCCTGCTGATCGCGGTGCTGCCGCTGCTGCTGGGGACGCGGCGGCGGCTCGGTCTCGCGGCCGCGATCCTGCTGGCCGGCGGCGCGCTTGGCCTGCAGCCGGCACTGGGCCATGCCGGCGCAAGCGGCAGCGCCGGCCTGGTCGCCTCAGAAGCGCTGCACCTGCTGGCGGCCGGCGCGTGGCTCGGCGGCCTGACGCCGCTGCTGGTCTGCCTGCCGATCCTGCCCCCGAGAGCGGCTGCCGCCACCTGCGAGCGCTTCACCCCCGTCGGCTTGACGGCGGTGTTCATCATCGCGGCGACCGGCATGGCGCAGGGCGGCGAGTTGATCGGCAGCTTTCCGGCATTGGTGGGCACTGCGTACGGCCAGGCGGCCTCGCTCAAAATCGGCCTGTTCGTGCTGCTTCTGGGGTTGGCGGCGCTCAATCGGCTTGCGCTGACCGACCGGCTGACCGGCAGCGACCCCGGCGCTGCCCGGCGGCATCTCCGTCTTTCGGTTGCCGTCGAGACCGCGCTCGGCGCCGCGGTCGTGCTGGCCGCGGGCATCCTGGGCTCGCTGGCGCCTGCCGTGCACGAGCAGCCTGTCTGGCCGTTCGCCTGGCGGCCGAGCCTGGTGGCGCTCGCCGATCCGGACATACGCCGGGAAGTGGCGCTCGCTCTGCTGGCGATCGGGGCCGGGGTTGCCGTGACGGCCGGCGGCGTCTGCTTCCGGCGGTGGCGGCTGCCGGCCCTGGTGCTCGGCTGCGCGACTGTGTGGCTTGCGACACCGCATCTCGAACCGCTGCTGGTCGAGGCGTATCCCACCAGCTATTTCGTTTCGCCGACACGGTTCGCCGCGGTGTCGATCCGGCGCGGGCAGGCGCTGTTCGCCGACCATTGCACCGCGTGCCATGGGTCGGGCGGGCAGGGGGATGGGCCGGAAGCTGCTGCCTTCCCGACGGGAGCGGCGGATCTCACCGCGACGCATCTTTGGGACCATAGCGACGGCGAACTGTATTGGTGGCTGACGCACGGCATCGATTCGGCCCGGGGCGCGGAGGACGGGTCGACGGACCCGCGGCAGATCATGCCCGGCTTTCCCGCGCTCTCCAGCGCCGATCGCTGGGCGCTGATCGACTTTGTGCGTGCCAACAACGCCGGCGCCGCGATGCGGACACAGGGCGCCTGGCCGCTGCCGATCCGGGCGCCTGCCTTGCCGATCGACTGCGCCGACAAGCATGCGCGCGATATGGCGGATTTGCTGGGCAGCGTGGTGCGGGTGGCCGCGGCGGCTGACCCCGTCGTGGCGGCCGGCCCGCCTTCGATCCCGCCGCAGAACGGCGTGCCGGTGGTCACGTTGACACTGGCCCGCGATCCAGGCGACCAACCGGTGGCCGGCGGCTGCCTTGCGTCCGGAGCCGCCGGCTGGATGGCCTATGCGCTCCTGTCGGGCACGTCACCGGATGATCTTGCCGGTATGCAGCTTCTGGTGGACCCGGACGGCTGGCTTCGCGCGCGCTGGCGCGACAATGCCAGGGAAGACCTGGTGAGCGAGGTTCGGCGGATTTGCGCCCATCCCATCGCGATCGCCGCAGGAGGCGGACATGAGCACGAGCACTGACCACGAGTCCGGATCGAAGCGGCCACGTCTGATCGTCGCCCTGGCGGGGGTGCTGTTGGCGCTGCTGCTGCTGGGCGCCGGTGGTTTCCTATGGCTCAGCGGCGACAATGGCGGACCGACAATCGGCGGCCCGTTCACGCTGGAGGACGGCAACGGCCGCACGGTCACCGACCGCGATCTCCACGGCAAGTATGTGCTGGTTTATTTCGGCTACACGTTCTGTCCGGACGTGTGTCCGACCACGCTGACCGCGGTCTCGGACGCGCTGGACAAGCTCGGGGCCAAGGCCGACCAGCTCCAGCCGCTGTTCATCACCGTCGATCCGAAGCGGGATACCGCGGCGACGGTCAGGCAATACGCGGCATCGTTCACGCCTCGTCTGATCGGTCTGACCGGCACGCCGGAGCAGATCGCCGCGGTCGCGCGCGAGTACCGCGTCTACTACGCAGAGCATCGCACCGGCCCCGGGCCGAACGATTACTCGATGGATCATAGCTCGATCCTGTACCTGATGGGGCCGGATGGACGGTTCATCGCGCCGATCAATGCCGAGCAATCCGGCGAGCAGATTGCCGCCACCATCAGGAAGCTGACGTCATGAAAGGACACACCGTGCGCGCGATGATCGCCGTCGCCTTCATGCTGGTTGCCGCGCTGGCGTTTGCGCAGCAGCCGCCGATTCAGGTGGACAATGCGTGGTCGCGCACCGCGGCTGCCGGCGGGAACGGCGTCGTCTACCTGACCGTGACCGACAGCGGTGCGCCGGATCGGCTGACCGGCGCGGCCTCGCCGGTGGCCTCGGCGGTCGAATTGCACGAGAGCCTCAACGACAACGGCGTGAGAAAGATGCGCCCGGTGGCATCGCTGCCGGTGGACCCGGGGAAGACGCTGACCCTCGCGCCGGGCGGCTACCACATCATGCTGATCGGCTTGAAGCAGGCGCTCAAGGCGGGAACGAGCTTTCCGGTGACGCTCAGCTTCGAACGGGCCGGTCAGGTCACCGCGACGGCGACCGTGCGGCAGACCGTCGGCGGCAAGGCCATGGACCATAGCCGCGTGGATATGCCCGGCATGGACATGCATTGAACCGCGGGCGGCAGGGTCGGTTACCGCAAAGCAGCCTGGCGGAACGGTGTGGGCGGGCGTGGCCGAGGTCAGCGATAGCCGCCGTGCCAACCGCCGCCACCCCACCCGCCACCGCGGTAGCCCCACCCGCCACCGCGGTAGCCCCAGCCGCCGCCCCAGCCCCAGCCTCCGCCGACGCCGATAGCGACGCTCGGACCGACATAGGCTGGGCCGTATGGATAGGCATACGGATACGGGTAGTACGGATAGCCGTAGCCATACACGGGATAAGGGTAGCCGCCGGGCGGCGCCTGGACGCTGTTACCCTTTGCGTACATGCACTGCGTGTAGCTGACGTCGTAGCGCTGCTGCACATAGCCCGCGGCGCCGTAGGCGTTGCTCGCGCCGACTGCGCTGCCGGCCACCAGCCCGGTGGCGGCGCCGATGGCAGCTCCCGCTCCCGCCGCCCCGGCCGCAGACCCGATCGCGGCCCCAGCGGCGGCGCCGAGCGCGGTGCCGACCAGCGCACTGCCGACGCCGGCATTGTTGGCCGCCTGCGCCGGGCTGGCGCCCCCGGTCACCGCAAATGCGTAGTTGCGGCAGGAGAAATCGTCCTGCTGGAAGGCATCGAAGCTTTTGCCCTGACCGGGCAAGGCCATGACGGTCGGCCCGGAAGGCGGCGCAACCGCGCAGGCCGACAGCGCCAGCGCGCTGGCGAGGCCAACCAGGCCGGCAGGTGGCGAAAGGCGAGCCATGATCGGAATCCTTGTTCCGGAAATCTTGTTCCGTATGCCGGACAACGGTCCGGCGCGTCGGCGGCCAAACTACGGCAGGCGGCCGAGTCAGCGCGTAACATAGTGTGTCTCGGTGCCCGGGGGAGTCGAACCACGCGTGGTCCCGGCGGCCCGATCACCTATCGGGGGCGATGTTTGCTCGGGGCGATGTTTTTCGGTGTGTGAGGCATGGCGATGTTTGCAGGCGTGCAAAGTATAGCGATGCCATGACCCCCACCCTGCTTCGCCTCGCCCCCGCCGCTTTCGGCCTGCTGGTGCTGCTCGCCTGGGAAGCGGCGGTGCGGCTGACCGGCGTGCCCGCCTACCTTGTCCCCGGTCCGCTGGCCATCGGCACCGCGTTCGTCGCCGACCCGCAAGGACTGATGCTTTCGCTCGGCTCGACCTTGCTGGTCACGTTCGCCGCCCTGGTTGCCGCCGCGACGCTCGGCGCCGCGATGGCGGTGGCCATGTCGATCAGCCCGCTCGCCCGGGCGGCGATCCAGCCCTGGGCCATCGTGCTGCAGGTCACGCCGGTCGTCGCCATCGCGCCGCTGATCATTGTCTGGGTCGGCGACCCGTTCGCCTCGCTGGTGGTCTGCGCCACCATCGTCGCGTTCTTTCCGGTATTCGCCAACACCGCCGCGGGCCTCGCCTCGGCGCCGGTCGAACTGCAGGAGCTGTTCCGCCTGTATGGCGCCGGACGGTGGCGCACGCTGCGCCTGCTGCGGCTGCCAGCGTCGCTGCCTTATTTCCTGGCCGGACTGCGCATCTCCGGAGGGCTTGCGCTGGTCGGGGCCGTGGTGGCGGAGTTCGTCGCCGGCTCCGGCGGGTTTGCCTCCGGCCTGGCCTACCGCATCCTGGAGGCCGGCTACCGGCTGGAGGTGCCGCGCATGTTCGCGGCCATGGTGCTGCTTTCGCTCGCCGGCATTGCGATCAACATCGGGCTCGGCGCGTTCGGTCAGACGATCCTGCGCCGCCGGGGGGAGGCTTGAACCGCCGCCCGCTCCTTGCGAAAATCGCGATACAAGCCAACCGCCCTCTGAGGGTGGAGCGACAGCGAAGGCACCGACGTGAAAACCGCGAAGACACTGACCGACGGGCAGCGTGAATATGAAGCCAGGCGCGCCGCCAAGGCCGGCATGAGCCTGGAGAAATGGCTGGACACCAAACAGCGCCAGCAGCAGGCCGAAGTGCGCGCCAAGCAGGCGGCCGAGCCGGCGAAGGCGGACAAGAAGCCGGGCTTCTTCACCCGCCTGCTCGACAAGGCGCACAAGCCGCTGTAGCCGCCCACGCCGACTGGAGCGTCGATCCGCGCAAGCGCTGGGTGGCGGTTGCTCAGCGCGAGGGCGCCGGCTGGCGTGTTGCGGCGCCTCGCCCGGTGGGCGACGTTACGCGGTTCCTGGCGCAACTCCGCGCTGAGGCGGCGGGCGGGGCGGTGGCGCTCGGGATCGACATGCCGCTGGGGGTGCCGCGTGCCTATGCGGCGATCCGCCCTGAAGCCGATTTTCCGGCGTTCCTGCGGGAGCTTGCCGCTCGCCGCGGGTTCTTCGACGTGTGCGCGGCGCTGACCGAGCTGGGACCGGAGCGGCCGTTCTATCCGGCGCGCGGCGTGGCCGGGATCACCCGGGCAGCACACGCCGCGGCGCTCGGGTTTGCCGATGCCGCCGCGCTGTCGCGCTGCTGCGACCGCGCCACCGCCGAACGTCCCGCCGGAGCGCCGGTGTTCTGGACGCTGGGGGCCAACCAGTCGGGCAAGGCGGCGATCGCCGGATGGCGCGACATGCTGTTGCCTGCGCTGGCCGCCGGCGAGGATGTGCGGCTTTGGCCGTTCGCCGGTCCGTTCCGCACGCTGCTGGCGCCCGGTGCGGTGGCGCTGGCCGAGACCTACCCCGCCGAAGCGTTGCGCCATCTCGGCATCCGGCTGGCCGGCAGCAAGCGCCGCCAGTCCGACCGCGCCGCCGTCGGGGCCGGGCTGCTGGCCGCGATGACCGGGCTCGGCGGCCGGCCGGATGCGACGCTGGCGGACGCCGCGGCGGATGGGTTCGGCGCGGATGCCACCGGCGAGGACCGGTTCGATTGCGTGCTGGGCCTGCTGTGCGTGCTCAACGTGCTGGCCGGCATCCGGCCCGATACGGCGCCGGACGATCCGTGGATCAGGCGGTGGGAGGGCTGGGTGCTGGGCCAAACCGCTCTGCCGGCCGAGGTGGCCGGGCGAGTCGGCGGACGTTGAGCGGTGCGCGTATCCCGCATCCTGAAATGCCCTGAACGGGGCGCACCCCGTGGCGATCCCAGGGCGTTTGCACAACGAAAAGCCTACTGCCCGGCGACCATTCGACAATCCGTCGAATGTCGTTGACGCGCCGCTTACCCGCACCTATCCTTCGATTTTCCTGGAAGGATCGGACGGTAGCCGGTGGAGTCGAATCAGGCTGTTGCAGCCCTGGCGGCGCTGGCCCACGAGACCCGGCTGGCGGTGTATCGCCTCCTGGTCCAGCGCGGGCCGGATGGCCTGTCGGCCGGCGCGATCGCGCAGACGCTCGGGCTGCCGCCGTCGTCGCTGACGTTTCATCTGCAACAACTCATGCATGCCGGCCTGATCACGCAGCGGCGAATGAGCCGGCAATTGTTCTACGCCACCGACTTCGCGGTCATGAACGGCCTGGTCGACTACCTCACCGAGAACTGCTGCGGTGGCGCCGTCCGTTGCGCCACGTCCTGTGACCAACCAGCCGGTGCCGATAGCGATTCTTCCAAGCCCACCGCAGCATGAGAGTCTGACACCATGGAACAGCCTTACAATGTCCTGTTCCTGTGCACCGGCAACTCGGCGCGCAGCATTCTCGCCGAGAGCCTGATGGACCATTGGGGCGCCGGGCGCTTCCGCGGTCACAGCGCCGGCTCGTTTCCCAAAGGCGAGGTACATCCCTTCGCGCTGCGGCTGCTGCAGGAAATGGGATTGCGAACCGAGGGGATGCGGTCAAAGTCCTGGGATGAGTTCGCCGCGCCCGGCGCGCCCGCGATGGATTTCGTGTTCACCGTATGCGACCAGGCGGCGGCGGAGCCCTGTCCGGTCTGGCCCGGGCAGCCGGTTACCGCCCATTGGGGCGTTCCCGATCCGGCTTCCGTCGATGGGGCGGAGGCAGCCAGGATGCTCGCGTTTCGCGACACGTTCCGGATGCTTGAGACACGGATCAAGCTGCTTGTCGCGTTGCCCATCGGGTCACTCGGGAAGCTCGCGATCACCCGGAAGGTCGAAGAGATCGGCCGCATCCGCAGCGACACCAGCAACAGAACAGCGACGTGACCGTCACGATCTATCACAATCCGGCCTGCGGCACGTCGCGCAACGTTCTTGGGCTGATCCGCAACTCCGGCGAGGAACCGCGTGTCATCCAGTATCTGAAAACGCCGCCGGCACGGGTCGAACTGATTGCCCTGATCGCACGCATGGCGATCCCGGTTCGGGACCTGCTGCGCCGCAAGGGCACGCCCTATGACCAGCTTGGCCTCGACAATCCGAACCTGACTGATGACGCCTTGATCGATGCCATGATCGCGCATCCGATTCTGATCAATCGCCCCATTGTGGTGACGCCGCTTGGCGTCAGGCTTTGCCGGCCGTCGGAGGCCGTGCTGGCGATTCTTCCGAACCCGCAGCGTGCGGCCTTCAGCAAGGAAGACGGTGACCCGGTCGTGGATGCCGCCGGGCGCACCGTCGGCGGCAAGCGGGAGACGGCGGAGTGACCACGCAAGACGCGATCGCACGCAAGCCATCGGCGCTTGGCTCGTTCGAACGATATCTCTCGGTGTGGGTTGCACTCTGCATTGTCGCCGGTATCGCCCTTGGCAGCCTGGTGCCGGCACCCTTTCACCTGCTTGGCGAACTCAATGTCGCCAAGGTCAACCTGCCGGTTGCGGCGCTGATCTGGCTGATGATCGTGCCGATGCTGCTGCGCGTCGATTTCGGCGCGCTTGGCCAGGTGACGCGGCAGTGGCGGGGAGTCGTTGTGACGCTCGGCGTGAACTGGCTGATCAAGCCATTCAGCATGGCGGCGCTCGGCTGGCTGTTCATCGGCTGGCTGTTCCGGCCGTACCTGCCCGCCGGGCAGATCGACAGCTATATCGCCGGCTTGATCCTGCTCGCCGCGGCGCCGTGCACCGCGATGGTGTTCGTCTGGTCGAACCTTTGCGACGGAGACCCGAATTTCACGCTCACGCAGGTCGCGCTGAACGACGCCATCATGGTGGTTGCGTTCGCGCCGATCGTCGGTCTGCTGCTTGGCCTGTCGGCGATCGTCGTGCCCTGGGACACGCTGTTGCTGTCCGTGGTGCTCTACATCGTCGTGCCGGTGATCGTGGCGCAGGCGTGGCGCCGCGCGCTGCTGGCCGCCGGTGGCGACGCGGCGCTGGCGCGCACGCTGCGGGCGCTGCACCCGGTGTCGCTGGCGGCGCTGCTGTCGACGCTGGTGTTGCTGTTCGGCTTCCAGGGCCAGCAAATTCTGGCGCAGCCGCTGGTGATTCTGCTGCTCGCGGTACCGATCGTGATCCAGGTCTATCTCAATGCCGGCATCGCCTATCTGCTGAACCGGCAATTCGGCTCGGCGCACAGTGTGGCGGGGCCGTCCGCGCTGATTGGTGCCAGCAACTTTTTCGAACTCGCCGTGGCGGCTGCGATCAGCCTGTTCGGCTTCCAGTCAGGCGCGGCGCTGGCGACCGTCGTCGGCGTGTTGGTCGAAGTGCCCGTCATGCTGTCCGTGGTGCGGATCGTTACTGGCACGCGCGCCTGGTACCAAGCCGGCCGGACAGCGGCGGTCGCGACCCATGTATTGGACGGGAACAGTCACGGCGACCGCTGCGATTAGGCGGAGCGCATCGAGGCGTAGCTGGTGCAGTCGGGGTTCGTCGACGTGCGCGTGACGCCGAACCCGGAGAGCCGAAAATGATCAGCATGGGCGCGCCGGGCAGCCGCTAGCCCGCGCGGGCGCCGGCAACGCGGGCTCTGCGAGCCGCCCCGAGGGCATCCAGCACGACCTTGCCGATCACCAATGCCAAGGCGGCAGCCGTGCGTCTGGAAGGCGCCGCCGCCTCGATCCTGGCCAAGCTCGACAGACGGCCTGCACCGTCAGCCGGGCAGTCTCAGCGCGCACGCGAACCTGATAAGCGGCGAGCACCCGAGGCGAATAAAATGGCCCCGTCCGCGGTCAACACCATGGCGATACCCGCCAGCCTGAAGACACGGTCCGCAGCCACCTAAGTCGAGCGGACCAAAACCGCCAATCATCCGCACAAGCGGATAAGGGAGAAGTACCATGAAGAAGGCAATCTTCGCCGCTCTGACCGTTCTGAGCCTCACACTGGCAAGCGCGATCGTCGCTCCGGCGGGCGCGTTCGATTCCCGCCATCAGTTCGGGGCGTCCGAGGGCAATGGCTGACGCACCCCAGGGTCGGAACAGTCCAGGGTCGGAACAGTGAGGGAGGTTGACATGACTGGCTCCGTCTCCGTCGCCTTGGCGGGGATGATCATTTCGGTCATCGGACGAGCCTGGATCGCCCCGGCGCAGAGGCCGCCAACCACAGGAGCGTTTCCACAAATCTACTGAGCGTTTTGTAGCGGCATGAGTGGGGCGGACGCGCCCCACTCATGTGCGCATTGCCGCGGCGATGGCCGCTCGCTTGCGGCCACAGGTTTGGTGAGCCGCGAGGGTCGTGCGGGAGGGCTGATGGCACTTTCAGACCGAAGGCATCATGGCGGCTGAGTTCGCATCGGGCACGAACTCCGCACCTTCACCAACAAGCACTTCAAAAAACCGCCGGCCAACCGCGTGCATGGACGATGGCGTCCAACCAGGCGCGCACCCCCCCGGGGGAGCCGAACGCCGTATCCACCCTGAATCCCGTGCCGCCCAGCGCGCGGGCAGCCGATATCGCGTCCTCGTCCGTCACGTCGTCGCCGACGAACACCGGCAAGCGTCCCGCAAAGGGCGGGCGGTCCATCAGCGAGCGCAGGGCGCGGCCCTTGTCGGTGCCGCAAGGCCGCACTTCCCAGGCCATGTGCGCCGCCATGATGAGAAAATCGGTCGAGCTTGCCGTCAGTGCTTCGACCGCCTCGCGCAAGGCGGGTCCATGGTCCGGCGCGGCCCGGTAATGCAGCACGAAGCCGCGCTCCTTGTGTTCCAGCAACGCGCCGGGATGTGCCGCAACGATCCGTGCGGCGGCATCCCGCCAGGCGGCGGGGGGCGAGGGCAGGGCCGGCCGCTCGATGGCAGCGTCGGGAGCGTGGCGGCGCGCCCCGCCATGCTCGCCGGCGATTGCGTGCGGCGCGTCGCCGAGCAGCGCGTCCACTTGCGCAATCGGCCGCCCGGTGACGACGGCAAGGGCGCCGCCCAGCAGATCGCGCACGTTGTGAAGGGTCTCGGTCAGCCCCGGCGGGACCACCACCTTGTCCGGAGCCGGCGCGATGTCGAGCAAAGTACCGTCAAGATCGAGCAGTAGCGCCGCACGATCGAACGATGGCAGATCCTGCGTGGCTAGGCGCCGCAACCCACCACCCGGATGTCGTAGATCGGATGCTGCAGCATCGACACCGACGGCGCCGAGCGCAGCACCCAGCCAGAGAACCCGGGCTGGTCGGCGTGGCTGTCGCTGATGTCGAGAAATGCCGCTGCGTCCTGTGGCTGATCGGGCGGCCGCACCACGCAGCCCTTCACCACGATGGTGAGCGAGCCGTACGTCGTTGATTGGCCTACCGGGACGGTCAGGTTGGCGGTCTGCGCGTTCACCTTGTCGAGCGCCTGAAGCACGGCATTGCCGCGCTGCAGCCAGGTCTGTGTCGGCGGCGCCGACGTCGGCTCCGCGGACTGGGCCGGCGGCTCGCCCGGCGCCGCGTTGTCGGCGGGCGGCTCCGCACTCTCGGCGGGCGGCGCCTCGTTGCTGTCTGAACCCTGCGCGGTGGCGGCCGGGCGCGGCATCGATGGTGCTGCCAGCGCCGGATAGGTCCTGGTCGGCGGCAGCTTGCCGGTGATCGTCGGTGCGAGCGTTGGTTCGGCGCGACCGCCGGTGGGCGCCACCGCCAGCGCCGCGAGCAGCATAAGCGCCACCCTGGCCGGCTGGGCAAACGCCGCGCGCGCGACCGACAGTCGTTCAGCCGGTCGGACCGTCGCCTCGATTGCGGCCGTTTGCGTCATGCCGCACGGTGTCCTTGATCCGCGCCGCGTTTCTCGAGGCCCGGCTCCGCGGTGCGTTTCGGCGACTCAAGTCCCCCGACCATCTCGGTCAGAAGACGGCGCATCGTCGGTTCATCCACGCCCATCAGCACCGCGTCCTCGAACGTGTCCTGCAGCGCCTGGGCGAGTTCCGCGTGGTTCTCCGCCAGCATCCGCAGCTTCTCGCGGCAGGACACCGGTGTCCCGTCAGCTTGTGGCCACAGCGAAGGGGGCGGTGGTATCACTTCGCTCCGCCGGCCGGCGGCAGGCCACCAGTCCCCTGGCCACCAGTCCCCTGGCCACCAGTCCCCTGGCCACCAGTCCCCTGGC
>Ga0182012_10006167_pt1 | contig 12264 bp, 10 predicted proteins | sample 612S2SmetaG_FD_120486 | JGI IMG/M metagenome (GOLD analysis project Ga0182012, IMG submission 120486) | Permafrost microbial communities from Stordalen Mire, Sweden - 612S2S metaG | ecosystem: Environmental > Terrestrial > Soil > Wetlands > Permafrost | place: Sweden: Stordalen | collected...
AAAGGAAGTCCGAGCAGAAGTAGCAGCGCGATGACAGCCAGCCCGATCGGCAGCCAGAGGCGCATCACGAACTTGCTTGACCGGTACCAGAACAGCTGCTCGACCGGTTTGTGCACCGGATCGGGGTGGCGTAGCACGCGACGCACCAGCCGGCGCACGTCCAAGGCGTCCAGCCGCGGACCCAGCAGCACGATCGCGGCCGGGGTTATCACGATCGACGCGGTCGCAACAAACGCCACGGTGGCGACACCTGCGTAGGCGAACGACTTCAGGAAGTACATCGGGAACAGCGCCGTGGCCGCCATCGACAACGCCACGGTGACCGCGGAGAACAGCACGGTACGGCCGGCTGTGGCCATGGTGCGGATCAGTGCCTGATCTCGCTCACTGCCATCGGCCAACTCGTCGCGATAGCGACTGATGATCAGCAGCGTGTAGTCGATAGCCAACGCCAGGCCCATCGCAGTGCTCAGGTTGAGCGCGAAGATCGATACCTCGGTGGTAAACGTGACGAGACGCAACACCGTCATGGAGCCGACCACGGCCAGTGCCCCGAGGGCGAGCGGCAGCCCCGCCGCGAGCAGCCCGCCGAACACCCAGACCAGCACCAGGAAGCTCAGCGGAATCGCGATCGTCTCCATCAACAAGAGATCCTGTTGGTTCTGCGTGTTGATCTGGGCGTATTGCATCGCCGAACCACCCGCGCGAACGGTGACACCATCACGGTCGTGGACGAAATCGTCGGACAGGGTTTTGGCGTTTTTCTGTGCGCCGTCTTCGCCGCCTTTGAGGTTGACCACGATCAGCCCCGATTTGCCGTCGCTGCTGACCAGGTCCCCCGAGATCCCCGAGGCCCCCGGGGCCTCAGAAGCAGGCCCAGTCCAGGCCGAGGACACGTTGTATACCAACGGCGACGCTTGCATCTGGTCGACCAGATAGGTGCCTACCGTGCGGGCCTGTTCGCTGGCGGCGCCGCCGGGTGCTGTCACCAAAATCAGCATCTGCTGACCGCTTTGGCCGAACTTGTCTCTCAACACCGCGATGGCGTGGGCTGACTCCGAGTTCGGATCCTGGAATCCCCCGGGTGACAGGCTCTTGGCGACCGGGATGCCGAAGACCGCGGCGGCGATGAAGACCAAGACCCCAACAGCGATAATTCGCCGTGGCGCCGCGATGGCGAGTCGGGCGATCCTCTGTAGCATCATCGGTCCTTCCCCCGCCGGTGCCGATCGTCGGCCCCCCACCATATCCGCGGTAACTTATCACCGATAAGTTACCGCGTTCGAACCCACCCGGAGACGGGACAGGCACCTCGAAGCTTCAACACAGTTTAAACTCGCCCGGCACTAAGAGTCCGACCAGAAAATGGGCTGCAATCAAGCCGGTCAGGGGCCAAATGCGACGCTTGACGTCCGGCGAACCTACCGACGAGTAAATTGCCACCATTTTCCGAATCGTTACTCAAAGATTCCTTAATGGTGACTCGTAGGCTCAGTGTCATGTGGATCGACGACTTCAGCGCTGATGTCATCAAAGTGGACTTCGAGGCTCTCTACCACGGCGACGTGCTAGTGGAGGGCGAGACCTCGGAACAGTTCGAAGAGTGGCACCCGTTGCCTACGGCGAGCTGACCGACGATGAGCGTGCTTGCGCGGCTACTCATGGCCGAACCCGCCATCAGCCGATGGTTCCGTCGATAACCGGTTCCTACGTCCCACAGAGCCCCCCGCCATGGCGGGGGGCTTCGCTTTTGTCAGCGAGGCGTTTTTTTCAGCGTGGCGCCATGCGGATGGCACCGTCCAGCCGGATGACCTCACCGTTGAGCATCGGGTTTTCGATGATGTGCACCGCCAGTGCCCCGTACTCGTCCGGATCTCCCAGCCGAGACGGATGCGGCACCTGCTTGCCCAGCGACACCCTGGCCGGTTCCGGCAGACCGGCCAGCAACGGGGTGTCGAACAGGCCGGGCGCGATCGTGACCACCCGGATCAGGTGGCTGGCCAGATCACGCGCGACCGGCAGGGTCAGGCCGACGACACCGCCCTTGGACGCGGAGTAGGCGGCCTGCCCGATCTGGCCGTCGAACGCCGCCACCGAGGCGGTGTTGACGATGACGCCACGCTCCTCTCCTGTTGGACCGATGGGCTCCGTCTTGGAGATCCGCTCGGCCGCCAGCCGGATGACGTTGAAGGTGCCGACAAGGTTGATCTCCACGACCTTGCGAAACGCAGCGAGCGGGAAGACGCCGTCGCGGCCCAGCACCTTCATAGCGTTGCCGGTGCCGGCGCAGTTGACGGCAATGCGCAGCGTGCCCAGCGTCTCCGCGGTGTCCAGTGCGCTGGTGACGGCGGCCTCGTCGGTGACATCGGCCTGCACGAAACGCGCGCGATCACCCAGCTCGCGGACGGCCTCTTCGCCGCGCAGGTCCAGCACCACCACCTGGGCCCCGGCGTCGAGCAGCCGCTTGGTGGTCGCCAGGCCCAGCCCTGACGCGCCGCCGGTGACGACCGCTACGGCGTCCTTGATCTCCATGAAAGTGCTTCTCCTTCATGCCCTTTCGGGCTAGGCCCAGTCTTCGATAACTGCTTCGATGTCGCTCCCCGGCTCCGAGCGCGGCGTGTCAGGCACGGTGCGCGAGAACCGCGGAGCCGGCAACGGCTGCAAACTGCCGTTGACTTCGTAGAAGGTGTTGCGCTCAGTGATATGCGGCTCGGTTTGCACCTCGCCGAAGGCCAGCACCGGCGTCACGCAGGCGTCGGAATCGGCGAACACCTTGGCCCAGTGGTCGCGGTCGTGCTTGCCGAACGCAGCCGTCAGCGCGGCGCGGAGTTCAGGCCAGCGCGCGCGGTCGTTCTGCGCCGGCAACTCAGCGGCGTCCAGACCAAGTCCGGCCAGCATGGCCGCGTAAAACTGCGGCTCGATGGGGCCCACCGCGACATAGCGGCCGTCGGCGCACTCGTAGGTGTCGTAGTAGGGCGCGCCGCCGTCGAGCATGTTGGTGCCACGCTCGTCGGACCAGATACCGGTGGCACGCATCTGCCACATCATCTGGATCAACACGCTGGAGCCGTCGATCATGGCGGCGTCGACCACCTGCCCCTTGCCGGAGCTCTGCCGCTCCCACAACGCGGCCAGGATGCCGACCAGCAAGAACATCGATCCGCCGCCGAAGTCACCCACCAGGTTCAGCGGCGGCACCGGCCGCTCGTTGACCCGGCCGATCGCGTGCAGGATCCCGTTCAGCGAGATGTAGTTGATGTCGTGACCCGCTTGCTGGCTGCGCGGGCCGGTTTGTCCCCAGCCGGTCATCCGGGCGTAAACCAGTCGGTCGTTGACCTGGGCGCAGTGCTCGGGGCCCAGGCCGAGCCGTTCGGTGACGCCGGGGCGGTAGCCCTCGATCAACACGTCGGCTTTGGCGACGAGCTTGAGCACGAGTTCGCGGCCCTCGTCGGACTTCAGATCGGCGGTCACGACGCGTCGGCTGCGCACCACGGCACTCTGAACTGCGCTGACACCGCCGGCACCAGACGATGGGCGATCGACGCGCACCACGTCAGCACCCAGATCCCCCAGGATCATCGCCGCATGCGGGCCCGGCCCGATCCCGGCCAGCTCGACAACACGCAATCCTTTTAGAGGTCCGTTGGACGGAGCCGCCATGATCTATCGACCTTTCGTCTGCACTGAGGGCCGTATGCCGGATCACGTTCCGGATCGGAAAACCGGCCGTTGGCATCTTCTCAGCCGCGCTCAACGGCCACGCAACCCGGTCAAATAAGCTAGGGTCATGCCGCAATCCGGGACCGACACACTCGACAGATTCACACAGGTCGCAGGTCTTGCCGTCACGCTGTCCGACGGCGTGCTCTCGGTGACCATCGACCGCCCCGACAGCCTCAACTCGGTGACCACGCCGGTGCTCAACGGTATCGCCGACGCCATGGAATTCGCAGCAGCCGATCCGCGGGTCAAGGTGGTGCGCCTCGGCGGTTCGGGTCGGGGCTTCTGCTCGGGAGCAGGCATGGGCGCCGACGATGTGGCAGGCAATGGCGTGGGGTCCGAGATCATCGCTGCGGCCAACCGCGCAGTGCGGGCGATCACCGCGCTGCCGCGGCCGGTCGTCGCCGTCGTTCATGGACCGGCAGCCGGCGTCGGCGTATCGCTGGCGCTGGCGTGCGATCTCGTATTGGCTTCCGAGAAAGCATTTTTCATGCTCGCTTTCACGAAGGTCGGGCTGATGCCGGATGGTGGCGCATCGGCGTTGATCGCCGCTGCCGTCGGCCGCATCCGCGCGATGCGCATGGCGTTGCTGGCCGAGCGGCTGGCCGCCACCGAGGCGATGTCGGCAGGCCTGGTAACCGCTGTCTACCCGGCTGAAGACTTCGAGGCTGAGGTCGACAAAGTGGTTTCGACATTAGTTGCGGGTCCTGTTGTGGCATACGCTAAGACCAAGGATGCGATCAACGCGACCACGTTGACCGAGTTGGATGAGGCCCTCGAGCGTGAGTTCGAAGGACAGTCCGTCCTAGCCGGATCACATGACTTCAGCGAGGGTGCACGAGCATTTCAGGAGCGCCGCACCGCCAACTTCACCGACCGCTGAGCGGTCCCGCCTGAACGGTTTGCTTCCGCGAGAACCGGCAATCCTTTGTCGCGTCAGATCCGAATAAGTGGCAAGCGCGGAAGGGAAATCCATGTCGGCAGGACAGGTTAGCTGCCTGGTTACCGGAGCGACCGGCTACATCGGCGCCCGGCTGGTCCCGCTACTGCTTGACGAAGGCCACCGGGTGCGTGCGCTGGCCCGCGACCCCAAGAAGTTGTCGGACGTGCCGTGGCGAGAGCGCGCCGAAGTGGCGCGTGGTGACCTGACTGAGCTCGATTCGCTGATCGAGGCGTTCGAGGGTGTCGACGTCGTTTACTACCTGGTCCATTCGATGGGCACATCGAAGAATTTCGCCGACGAGGAAATCCGCGCAGCCCGCAACGTCGTAACGGCCGCTCGGCGCACAGGGGTGCGACGGGTGGTGTACCTGAGCGGGCTGCATCCGGAGAACAGCAAGCTCTCACCGCATCTCGAGTCACGGAAAGCCGTAGGCGAGGCCCTTATCGACTCCGGCATCGAGGCCGTGGTGCTGCAGGCCGGAGTAGTCGTCGGGGCGGGCTCGGCGTCGTTCGAGATGATTCGGCACCTCACCGACCGGCTGCCGGTGATGACCACGCCGAAGTGGGTGCACAACCGAATTCAACCGATCTCGGTGAGCGACGTGCTCTATTACCTGGTCGCCGCGGCAACGGCGCCCGTGCCGTCATCGCGAACCTGGGATGTCGGCGGACCCGATGTCCTGCAGTACGGCGACATGATGCGGGTCTACGCCGAGGTCGCCGGGCTGCACCGGCGCTACTTGATCGTCTTGCCGTTTTTGACGCCGACGATCGCCAGCCTGTGGGTTGGCACCGTGACCCCGATTCCGCCCGGCTTGGCGCGCCCGCTGATCGAATCGCTGGAATGCGACGCGGTGATGCGCAACGACGACATCAACACGATCATCGAGCCGCCGCCGGGCGGGCTGACCGGCTACCGCCGCGCTGTCGCGTTGGCGCTGCACCGCGCGAAGCGGGGACAGCCCGACGCCACATGGGCTACTTTGCGGTCTGAACCGGCCGCATTGCTGCCCAGCGACCCGGACTGGGCCGGCGAGATCGTCTATACCGACGTGCGGACGGCCACGACCATCCCAGGACCCGACGTTGTCTGGAAAGCAGCCGAAAACGCCGCGAACGGCAAGAGGCGTTGGACGGTGACGGAACGCGAACCCGGCACCACCCTGCGGCTGCGCTCCAAGCGGCGCGAACCGGGGAGGGCGTGGATCGACATGACGGTCACACCGCAAGACGGCGGCGGCAGTGAGTACACGCAACGGGCGATCTTTTTACCGAGCGGCATCGTGGGGCGTTTGTACTGGCTTTTGGCGCGGCGCATGCATACCGCCGAGCTGTCCGCGCTGGCACGCGACGTCGTCGGGGCGGCCGGGTAGCTCAGACCCCGACAGGATTAGACCCCGAAGAGCTAGACCCCGAAAAGAGGGGGCAGTGCGAGCACCATGATCAGACCCCAGGCGAAGTGGGTCAGTACCGGTGCCAGCACACCACCGGTGGACCGGCGCTCCCAGGCGCACACCGTCCCGAGGATGATCGCGGCGAATCCGAGCATCGGGTTCCCGCTGGCCAGGGTCACACACACGTACAAGATGGTCGAAATTGCCACCGGCCGGAACCGCCCCAGCGCGGTGTAGAGCGCACCCCGGAAGAACATCTCCTCGGCCACGCCGTTGACCAAGGTGATCACCACCACCAGCCAAAACGATCCGTGATGGACGAATAGCAGCACCCTGGTGATCAAGGCTGACACGGCCGGAATCTCCCTGGCGATGAGCCCGCCCAGCAGAAACAAACCGCCGAGTAACAGGCCGATGGTCGTCCCGGTGATGACCGGGCGCTGATTGCGGCCACGCCAGTTTATGCCGCCCAGATGCAGCGGCCCCGAGGCCAACGCTCCGACGATCCACACGCCCGCCAGCGCAAATGTCAACAAATAGAAGATCGAGTCACCTGGATGGCGCCGTAACGAAAGCCCCAGCACCGCAGCGCCGATCACCAGGGTGATGCCGACAACGATACGGCGGCGCCGCACGACTGCGGGCGGCTCATTGTGTGGCACAGCAACATTGGTGATCGCACGGCGCACCTCGGAGCGCACGCTGGCATGGTACGGGGTGAGCTGGCTCATGCGGGGTGAACCTTCGGAGTCAGAGTGATGACGATATCGAGGCCGGTACGCAGCGCCCCGGCAAGCGGGCCGGGCATGATGTCCACCAGTCCCAGGGCGGGCCGCGCGATCGGTGGAGTAACTGCCCGGGCCAGCCGTCGGATGCGCAGCGCATCACCACCGGCCCAAGCGGGATCGGAGTCGGCCAGGTGATGGGGATCGGCCAGGGCATTGACGGGCCGGGGCGGATGACACGACTGGTCCGCCAACGCCAACGCGATGGCATCGTCGACGCCGAGCAGGCCGCCGGGCGGGTCAGGCACCCGATCTCGCAGGCCGCCGCCGGATGCCACCATCGGGTAATCCAGCGACTCCACCAGATCCCCTGCCAGTCCGTGGGGCACCGGCAGCGCGATCCCGGTGATCAGTGCGGCCACCGCGGTGTCGACTCTGGGTACCCGCAAAGACGCATGCCAGCGGCCGGAAATGCGCGCATACGTGGTGAGCAGCGCCCGGTACGACGTGGTGTCGGGGCCGTGAATGTCATAGGCGCCGGCGGGAACCTGGTCTGCGTCCGCCGCGGCGACCAGGTAATGCAGTACGTCGCGGATAGAGATGGGGTCGATAGGGTTTTCCATCCAGGATGGTGTCGGTATGAGCGGGAATCGGTCGCCGACGTAGCGCATCATCTCGAACGACGTCGAGCCGGCACCGATGATGACCGCCGCACCCAGCCACACCAGTTCCGGGCCGCCCTCGACTGTCAGGGCCTGGGCCACCTCGGCCCGGCTGGCCAGGTGCTCAGACAGTGTCTGGCCGCTGGGAACGAAACCACCCAGGTAGACGATGCGCCGCACGCCGGCGTCCCTGGCCGCGGCCGCGACGTTCGCGGCTGCGGCGTTGTCAGCGTCGCGGAAGCCCGGTTGACCGATCGCATGCACCAGGTAAAAGACCACGTCGACCGGGCCTGCGCCATTGGTGGAATCGGCAAAAGCCGCCCGGGCCGACGCCGGATCGGAAGCGTCGAGAGCGACCGGGGTCACCTCGTCGAACCAACCGAAACGCTTGAGATGAGCCGGGTTTCGGCTGGTGACCACCACCTGATGGCCGTCGGCCAACAATGCCGTGACGAGGCGCGATCCCACGTAGCCGGTGGCACCTGTCACTAGGATCCGCACACTATTCAACCTACCGGTGACCGCCAGCCTGCCGGCGCCGCCCTCGGGATCGCCGACACCGGGCACTGCCCTGTCCAATCACGCTGCTAGTGAGCGCAATTCAGGACTCCGCGGGCAGTTCAGGCGGGTGCTCGCCGGACAGCGGGATGCCGTGTGGTCAACGTCACAAACGTCCGGGTTTGAACCCATCCGGCGGCCGTAGCGTGACTCATTACATGGACAAGACCACAGCGAGCGATCGGGCGCGCTCACGTGCTGTTTCACCCACTACCTTCGCAGCACCATCCATCGCAGATCCATCCATCGCAGATCCATCCATCGCGGCGGTTTCGGTGAAGTTTCCGCCGAACCGGTACACCCAGGACGAAGCCATCAGCGCACTGACCGACTTCGCCGGCCCGCAATTTCGGCGATTCGCGTTGAGCAGTGGAGTTGCGTTCCGCAATACCGCCCTGCCGCTGTCGCGATACCGCGAGCTCAGCGGCTTCACCGAGGCTAACGATGCCTACGTCGACATCGCCCTCAACCTTGCCGAGCAGGCGTTTCTCGCAGCACTCGAAGAAGCGAAGATCAAGCCGGCCGACGTTGACATCGTCTTTTCGACGACGGTTACCGGCCTCGCCGTGCCGACGCTGGAGGCGCGGCTGGCCGCGCGGGTGGGGCTGCGCCAGGACGTCAAACGCGTCCCGTTATTCGGCCTGGGCTGCGTGGCCGGTGCGGCCGGGACGGCTCGCATGCATGACTACCTGCGCGCGTTTCCCAACCAGGTGGCGGCGCTGCTGGCGGTCGAACTGTGCTCGCTGACCATTCAGCGCAAAGACAATTCGGTGGCCAACCTGGTCGCGACCAGCCTCTTCGGCGACGGCGCCGCGGCGGTGATCGCGACGGGCGCAAACCGGGCCGCTCGAAGTTCTGCAGAACATACCGGGCCTACTAATCCTCGGGTTATTGCAACCAGGAGCCGGATCTACCCCGACACCGAAGAAGTCATGGGCTGGAGAATCGGCAGTGACGGCTTCCGGATCGTCTTGTCCGTCGACGTCGCTACCGTCACCGAGAAGTACCTGGGCGACGATGTCCGCATGTTCCTCGCCGACCACGGACTCACCACTCAAGACGTATCGACCTGGGTCTGCCACCCGGGCGGGCCGCGGGTGATCGAAGCGGTCGAGAACGTATTGGAACTGCCCGGCGACGCGCTCGATCATACGCGAAACTCGTTGCGCAACAACGGCAACCTGTCTTCGGTGTCAGTGCTGGATGTGCTTCGGGCCAACATCGCCGAGCCGCCGCCGGCAGGTTCGATTGGGCTGATGATCGCGATGGGCCCAGGTTTCTGCTCCGAGCTGGTACTGCTGGCCTGGTAGTAGTTGTGACATGTATTACCTGCTGATCCTGGCGGTCGGGATCGAGCGCCTGGTCGAGCTGGTGCTGTCCAAGCGAAACGCACAATGGTCTTTAGCCCAGGGCGCCAAGGAGTTTGGTCGGCGGCACTATGCCGTAATGGTCGCCATCCACTCCGCTCTGCTGCTCGGCTGCATCGTCGAAACGTGGGCACTGCGGCGGCCGTTCATCGGGTGGCTGGGCTGGCCGATGCTGGCCGTGGCCGCGCTGAGCCAGGGCCTGCGCTGGTGGTGCATCACCACGCTGGGCCCACGCTGGAACACTCGCGTGATCGTGTTACCGGAGGCGCCGCTGGTTAAGCAGGGGCCCTACCGGTGGCTACACCACCCTAACTATGTCGCAGTGGTGGCCGAAGGCATTGCGCTGCCGCTGGTGCACACCGCATGGCTGACCGCGGTGTGCTTCACGGTGGCCAATGCGATCTTGCTGAGGGTGCGCCTGCGGGTGGAGAACGCGGCTCTGGGCTACGCATGACGACTTACGACACCGATCTGCTGATCGTCGGCGGCGGGCCCGGCGGCCTTGCCACGGCGTTACACGCTCGCCGGCAAGGGCTTTCGGTGATCGTGGCCGAGCAGCGGGATGGCCCCATCGACAAGGCTTGTGGCGAGGGCCTGATGCCAGGCGGACTGTCCGAACTGACCGCGCTCGGTGTCGACCCGGCCGGCATGCCATTTCGCGGGATCGCCTATGTCAGCGAAACCCGCCGGGCCGAGGCGAGGTTCCGCACTGGGCCCGGCCGCGGTGTGCGCCGCACTACGTTGCACGCCGCGCTCGCGGCGCGGGCCAAAGAGCAAGACACCGAATGGATCCAGACGCGGGTGACAGACATCCAGCAGGATGCTCATGGAGTGTCGGCCGCCGGCATTCGCGCGAAGTGGCTGGTGGGAGCCGACGGATTGCATTCGGCGGTCCGGCGCGCGGTGGGAATCAAAGCCACAGCCGGCACACCACGGCGCTACGGCGTGCGTAAGCACTTCACAGTGCCGGCGTGGTCGGAGTTCGTCGAAGTGCACTGGTCACGTCGGGGTGAGGCGTACGTGACGCCGGTGGAACCGGATCTGGTCGGCGTGGCGATCCTGTCTCGGGGACAACCCGACCTCGCCTGGTTCCCGCGGCTGGCCCGACAGCTTGCGGGCGCCGGCCGCGGGCAGGCACGCGGTTGCGGCCCGTTGCGGCAGGTGGTCTCGCGCCGCGTCGCGGGACGGGTGCTGTTGGTGGGCGACGCGGCCGGCTACGAGGACGCACTGACCGGCGAAGGCGTCAGCCTTGCCGTCAAGCAAGCCGGTGCGGTGGTCAAAGCCATCGTCGACGACGCACCCGCATCATATGAAGCCTCGTGGCACCGAGTTACCCGCGATTACCGGCTGCTGACCCGCGGGCTGGTGCTCGCCAGCACGCCGGCCGTCGCGCGCCGCGCGATCGTGCCGGCCTGCGACATACTGCCGGCCGCGTTCGGGCTCGCGGTCAACATCCTGGCGCGCTAGTCCTGATGGTGGCGACCCGCTTCGCCCGGCTCCGCCGCCCTCGCGATCGCCACTGTCCTGACGTCAGCTCGCCGAGGGCCGACCCGGGACGCCCCGCTTCTTCCGGGACGCCCCGCTTCTTCTGATCAGAGGCTGGAGCTGAGCAGGAGCTGGCTGAGGTTGAAAAAGCCCGATACACCGATGCCCGAGTTTGCAAAGCCCGAGATGCCGGCGCCACTGTTTCCAACGCCCGAGATGCTGGTGCCCGTGTTCGCAAAGCCCGAGTTGGCGGCCGAGTCGGCGGTGACCCCGACGCCCGTGTTTAGGTTGCCCGAATTCCCACTGCCGGTGTTCAGGACGCCCCCGTTATCTAAGCCCGTGTTGATGTTGCCCGCGTTTCCGAAGCCGATGTTGTTGGTGCCCGAGTTCCCGAACCCCGTGTTGATGTTGCCCGCGTTGCCGAAACCGATGTTCACGCCGCCCGCGTTTCCGAAGCCGATGTCGCCGACACCCGAGTTCCCGAAGCCAAAGTTGTTGAAGCCGCCGGTGTCAAGGCTATTGCTTCCCGAATTGAACAGACCGACGTTGCCGGTACCGGAGTTGAAGAAGCCGATGTTGTTGGTGCCCGAGTTGAATAAGCCGATGTTGCCGCTGCCCGAGTTCAGCAGCCCGGCGAAGTTGATGCCCACCTGATTATTGCCGTTGAGCCCGATCCCGAAGTCGTTGTTGCCATTGTTGCCGAAGCCGACGTTGTTGTTGCCGGTATTTCCGGCACCGGTATTACCGACGCCGGTGTTTCCGGAGCCGATATTGGCGATCCCGCTGTTCCCGATGCCAATGTTCCCGGTGCCGGGGGCTTGGCCGCCGGCACCCATGATGTTGCTGTTTCCGAACCCGATGTTTCCGCTGCCAGAGTTACCGCTGCCGAAGTTTCCGCTGCCGATGTTCCCGTTGCCGACGTTTCCGCTGCCGGTGTTGCCGCTGCCGACGTTGGAGCTGCCGATGTTTCCGCCGCCGAAGTTTCCACCGCCAACGTTTCCGGTGCCAACATTGCCGCTGCCGGTGTTACCGCTGCCCACATTGCTGCTGCCCCGGTTGCCGATGCCCAAGTTAGGAAGGCCCGCCGCAGCCGACTGCGCAGCATTCTGCAATGGCGACAACTGCGCAGCCGCCGCCGACGCGCCCGCGTGATAGCCGTTCATCGCCGCCACATCCGCAGCCCAAAACTCCTCATAGTCGGCCTCAGCGGCCGCGATCGCCGGCGCCGCGAGCCCCAAAAAGTTCGACCGAACCAACTGCACAAACGTGTTGCGGTTAGCCGCGACCAACAACGGATGCACCGTCGCAGCCTGGGCAGCTTCAAACGCGCTGACCACCGTCCGGGCCTGCCCAGCAAACCCCTGAGCCTGTGCAGACGCTGTGCTCAAAAAACCCGCATAGGGCGCCGCCG
>Ga0182012_10006172_pt1 | contig 12257 bp, 9 predicted proteins | sample 612S2SmetaG_FD_120486 | JGI IMG/M metagenome (GOLD analysis project Ga0182012, IMG submission 120486) | Permafrost microbial communities from Stordalen Mire, Sweden - 612S2S metaG | ecosystem: Environmental > Terrestrial > Soil > Wetlands > Permafrost | place: Sweden: Stordalen | collected...
CCGGGCGCGGCGGCTCGATTGTTTTGCGCCGCTGGGTCTGCGTCGGTCGAGGCAATCCGTGCCACCAATTCCCGGAAAGGCTTCTTGTAGTATTCACCCTTGCGGCCATGGGTATTAAACGACTGGGGCGACGGATGTGGCACCCTCGTCACCCAATAAGTGGCGCAACACATCCGCAACTCCTGGCTTTCCGTTAATCGACCGCGGGAGCCAAATATCTTCGAGCGAATCGCGCCCAAGGCGCAATCGAGCAAGACGGCCCCGCGAAGCTAACTGCCATTCGAGTTTGCGGCGGCCGTCCTTTCAACGCCGGTAGGCTGTTATTGGCGTGTTTCCTCGCGAAAGAGGGGTAGAATTACACTATGCATAACGAGTTCACTGCGATTGTTGAGGAGGACGGCCCCTGGCACATTGCGTACTGCGCCGAGGTGCCTGGCGCCAACGGGCAAGGAAAATCGCGTGAAGAATGCTTGAACAGTCTCCGCGAAGCCATCGCACTCATTCTGGATTACCGGCGAGAAGAATCCTTGCGGGCCTTACCTCCCGACGCCAAGCAGGAACTCGTTGTGGTCGGATGAAACTCGACGCCCTGCTCCGGCACCTCCGGCGTCACGGATGCGTGCTGCGAAGGGAAGGTAGAGGTCACGCCCTGTGGGAGAATCCGCAGTAGGCTCTCGATTCCAGACCCGCCGGGGTAAGCGACGCGCGGTCGCGATTCTCGGTTCGGGCCGCGATGGCGACAAGCGCCCGGAGCGCATCATTCACGGACTTTTAATCGGGAAAAATTGCGGCCAGTTCGGTGTCGAGCAGCACTACGTTAGTCCCCTCCCGATATTTATCCGCATACTTGCCCCGGACGCCGCCTGAGAAGTCGTACTCGGGTCGCATCTCTTTGGTCGGCCGCTTAGGCGGGCTCTTCTTCATATTTGCTTCTTTCATCCTGGATTGCCACGCGCCGCTATCTTAATTCTAAACATGGCGTCATAAATGGTTGCGCGTGGTATCGCGAGGACTTTGGGCAGTTTTCTCCTACCAACGACTCTGCGGAGATGGGCAGGCGAAACCGCCTGCGCCACCCCCCGCCGTAATTGGCGACCCCAGGCTCACATGTACATGCCGCCATTCACGCTTAGTGTCTGGCCAGTGATATATCCGGCTTCGTCGCTCGACAGGAACTTGACGGCGGCCGCTATGTCAGCGGGAGATCCCAGGCGCTTTAATGGAATGATCTGCAGTAGCTTATCCTTCAACTCTTGAGGGAGCACAGCTGTCATATCCGTCTCAATGAATCCCGGCGCAACGGCGTTTACTGTAATATTGCGCGGGGCCATTTCCTGCGCGAGCGACTTAGTCAGCCCGATCAATCCGGCCTTCGCGGCAACGTAGTTCGCCTGTCCCGGATTGCCGGTCAGCCCCACGACCGAGGCGATGTTTACAATCCGGCCCCAGCGTGCGCGCATCATGTTGGGTAGAACCTGCTGTATGGCTTGGAAGGAACCGTAGAGGTTGGTGTTGATGACCGCGTCCCAATCATCCTTCTTCATGCGCACGGCGAGTCCATCGCGCGTGATGGCGGCGTTGTTCACCAGGATCTCCACCGCGCCGAATTCCTTCTGCGCCTTATGGAACGCGGCCTGCACGGAATCCGGACTCGACATGTCGATTTCGACGACGTATGCGTCGACGCCCGCCTCTCGCGCCCGCGCCGCCACTTCCTCGAGTTTGCCGGCGTTTCGCGCGGCCAGGATGACGCGATGGCCGGCGCGCGCCAGCGTGAGCGCGCACGCCTGACCGATACCCCGGCTGGCGCCTGTAATGAATGCAGTTCGAGTGGACATGACGTTTCGATCATAATAAAACCCGCATGGCTTATACGGATCTTCGCGATTTTATCCGAGCGCTCGAGAAGCGCAAACAGCTCCGGCGCATTACGGAACCGATCGATCCGGTGCTGGAGATCACCGAGTTCGCCGACCGCGCGGTGAAGAGCGGCGGTCCGGCTCTGCTGTTTGAGAATCCGGTAGGATCGAAAATCCCTGCGCTGCTCAATGCGTTTGCCAGCGATGAGCGGATGCGAATCGCGCTGGAAGTGGATTCGCTGGACGACATTGCCGCGCGCATCGTGGAGCTGATCGAATTCCGCATGCCCGAAGGCATGCTCGGGAAACTCAAGATGCTGCCCCGGTTGGCGGAAGTGGGCGCGTTCTTTCCGAAGATCGTGTCGAAAGGCCCCTGCCAGGAGATTGTGAAGCGTGAGAATTTCTCGCTCGCGGATTACCCCATTTTGAAATGCTGGCCGGATGACGGCGGCCGCTTTATCACGCTTCCACTGGTTTTTTCGCGAAATCCCATCAGCGGCAAACGCAATTGCGGCATGTACCGTATGCACGTTTATGACGAGCGCACAACCGGGATGCACTGGCAGACGCACAAGCAGGGCGCGGACCATTACCGGCAATTGCAGGCGCAGGGCAAAGACCTTCGGATGCCCGTCGCCGTGGCGTTGGGCGGCGACCCGGCCACGATGTTTTCTTCCATTCTGCCGCTGCCGCCGGAGTTGGACGAGATGATGATCGCCGGCTTTTTGCGGTCGAGCCCGGTGGAGATGGTGAAGTGCCAGACGGTGGATTTGGAAGTGCCGGCGCAGTCTGAGATTGTGCTGGAAGGCTACGTTCAGTTGGGCGAACTGCGCACCGAGGGCCCCTTCGGCGACCACACGGGTTTCTATTCGCTGGAAGACGAGTACCCGGTATTCCACATCACCTGCATCACCGAGCGCGAGCATCCCATTTACCCGGCGACCATCGTGGGTCCGCCGCCGATGGAAGATTTCTGGATGGGCAAAGCCATCGAGCGAATCTTTCTGCCCCTGATGCGGCTGCAACTGCCGGAGGTGCGCGATATCTGCCTGCCGGCCGAGGGCGTGTTCCATAACCTGATTCTGGTTTCGATTCGCAAAGCGTATCCGGGGCATGCGCGCAAGGTGATGAGCGCCATCTGGGGGTTGGGGCAGGCGATGTTCAGTAAGTGCATTGTGGTGGTGGACGAAGACGTGGACGTGCATAACGTTTCGGAGGTGGCCTGGAAGGCTTTGAACAACATCGATCCGGAGCGCGACATACAGTTCACGCTGGGCCCGGTGGATTCGCTGGACCATGCGAGCCGGCTGATCAATTTCGGGTCGAAGATGGGCGTGGACGCGACCAAGAAGTGGGCGGGCGAGGGCTTCACCAGGCGGTGGCCGGAAGTGATCCGGATGTCGGAAGCGGTGAAGCAGCGCGTGGACCAGTTGTGGCGCGCTGCTAAGATGTAGACGGTGGCTGTAGCTCAGGTGGTAGAGCGCCGGATTGTGGATCCGGTGGTCGAGGGTTCAAGTCCCTCCAGCCACCCCAAAAATTATTGAATTTCGAGTAGTTGCACCCCAAGAGTAGGACCGTGGTGGTCGCTGGGCCCTTTCTCCCTCGTGCCGTTCCCTCTGGAACTCAAGCCATTGCCGCATCTCCCACGCTAAGGCTTCGAGAAATGAGCAGACTGCTCCGGCTGCTTTCCGTAGCAGGGAGGGCACGCTCTCGCGGTTTGGCTTGTCGTCCACGAGGAACTTTTGGAGTTGTGATGGCTCGTCCGTATTTTAGTACCTGGCAGAGGGATCGCACCCGCGGCGCCCTGCAGGAAGTGCCGCAGCCTCTTCCTGCAAACGCCCGCCCAGACCGGCTAATGTCGGTCAGGTTATTTTCGGCGCCACAAGCATTAAAGCGAGCTGTCCAGCAACTTCCGCACTCGATCCCCAGCCGTTACCCCCGCCGGGCCCCCCTTCGTCGACGGTTGTACCCGCTCCTCTATCGGCGGCGCGAGATACCCATGGGGCGATTATACCGTGCGTATTCGCCTTTTGTTTCCTGTCCAGCGGGGTACTCTCTTGCTCCAGGCTATCGCTTGAGTTCGGCCAGGAAATACATGACATCGAAGGCGTACCCACGCGAGTTTTCTCGATTGCCAAGACCGTTGCGGATTGCTTCAAATATCGGAACAAGATCGGTCTCGATGTGGCGATTGAAGCGCTCCGCGAATGCCTGCGAGACCGAAAGGCGACTATGGACGATCTGTGGCAAGCCGCCAAAGTCTGCCGGGTAGCGAATGTAATCAAGCCGTATCTGGAGGCGCTCGCTTGAACTCGGGCAGTCCCCGGAATATCGCGGCGTCGATTCGCCAGAAACTCCTCAACATCGCCACCCGTAATCGCGAGGATTTCGGCCTGATTCTTACTCGCTACGCACTGGAGCGCCTGCTCTACCGCCTCAGCCAATCGATCTACCGCGATCAATTTGTTCTGAAGGGAGCGATGCTCTTCCAGGTCTGGGCCGACGCACCGCATCGCCCAACAAGAGATCTCGATCTGCCGGGCCGCGGAGACCCTTCGCCCGAGCGATGCCTCGCCGTGTTTCGCGAACTGTGCGAGATTCGAGTACGGAGGATGGCATCACCTTCTCCGCAACAACGGCAAGTGCCGCGAAGATAAAAGAAGACCAGCAGTACGAAGGCGTCCGCATCAAATTCCTCGCTCACCTCGAAAACGTCCGGATACCCATTCAGGTCGATGTGGGATTCGGTGACGCTGTGAACCCCAGTTTGCTTGCCTATCCCACCTTGCTGCCGATGTCCGCGCCGCTGATTCAGGCGTATCCGATGAACAGCGTCATCGCCGAGAAGCTGGAGGCGATCGTCAGCCTTGGGATGCTCAATAGTCGAATGAAAGACTTTTTTGATATTTGGTTCCTGGCGCGCACATTCCCGTTCGGGGCGGCAGCGCTGGGGGATGCAATCCGCGCTACATTTCAACGGCGCGCTACGCGACTCGACCCTGACAGTGTGGACATCTTGCTTACTGACCTCTCGGACGATCCTGCTAAGCAAACGCAGTGGCGGGCGTTCATGCAAAGAACCGGCATCGAAATGCCGGACACCTTCCCCGACGTGGTCATCGCGATTCGCCAGTTTCTCTCGTCTCCCATGCGGGCCGTCACGATCGAAACGGAAGCGGCCCTTTCGTGGCAGGCCGGTGGACCCTTAAAATGAAGAGACCTTATGCGCGAATCCCGACGACTCGTTTCGCTCGATGCACGTCGCGGATAGACAACCCCGGCTACGACAGCGGGGAAAAGTGATCACTTTCGGCCCACGACGCGATACCTCGTACTCTTCCGCGAGCATGGACTCGACCCGCCCCATTCGTGTTGCTGGTTTTCGCTATTCCCTGACAAGGATGGCGGAGATGGAGGCGAACTCTTCGGTGTTCACCGTGCCGTCGTTGGAAGACCATTCGGCTTCCGCCGGCTGACTTGTCGTTCCCAGGGGAACCTTCAGCACGATCGTTAGCGGTTTCATCGCGGAGAAAGTGACGTTGGGGCTGTCGCAGCCAACGCCGCCGACTGCGGAGACGATCCCTCCCGGGGCAAACGGGGCCACAATCTGGAGGTTAGCCGACATCGGAATCGTCTTACTGGTCGGATTGGTGAAATAGAGGTTGGGCATGCTGAGAGTGACGATGGCCGCGTTATATTCCGCTGTGGCCGCCGGAAGTGTGATGGATAAGCCGTCAATGGGAATGGGCCCAACGAACGTGCTGTACGACAGCGCGGCGCTGGTCGAAGCATAGACGGAGTTAGCGGGAAGGGAAGCGCCGCTTGCCGCGGAAATCGCCAAAACGGCGATGGCAGCAAACCGCATGAAACGAGTGGATCGGGGCGTTGTTTCCATGGGAGGAAATCCTTTCTGAGGGAAAGTGATTTCGGAGTCCCGCCCGTTTCATAATCTAAAGTAACTAGCGCAACTTTCTAGCGCAGCTTTCTAGCGCAGCTTCGCCAGTAATTGCCTGGCGCCAGCCTCATCCGCCTGTCCCGGTTTGCGGGCCAGAGCGGCATCGCATTCGCGCTCCGCGCCCACCTTGTCGCCCTTATCGTAAAGAGCCATGCAGTAGTGGTAATGAAAGCCTGGGTTCTCCGGCGACTTTGCCACCAGCGTCCGAAAGATATCCACCGCCTGGCCGGGCATGTGCTTCTTGAGATAAATCCAACCGAGGGTATCGTCCACTTCATTCAAGGTCGGAAGTACCTTCTTGGCCTTATCCGCGAGGGTCAGCGCCTCATCTAAATCCGTGCCGGACTGCGCGATCGAGAACGCCAGGTTATTCAGCGCCATGCCGTTATTCGGTTCATGCGCCAGAACGGCCCGATACGCATCCTGAGATTCCTTGGTGCGGCCCATGCTGTCGTAGATCTGCGCGATCACACTCAAAAGGCGAACGCTGTCGGGCTGTAATGCGCGGGCCTTTTCGAGCCATTGAATGGCATCCGAATCGTCGCCCTTCTTGTGGTAGATTTCTCCCACCTCGGCGTCGGTCTGGGCGGTCTCCCGAGGAGTTTCCTTGAATTTGCTCATCAGGCTTTGGAAATCCGACAAAGCGCTATCGTATTGACCATTGCGAGCCTTCAGCGTGGCGAACTGCTTCAGAATATCGGCGCGATCCGGATGCGCCGCGACCATCCGCTGCAGAAGTGCTATCGCCTGATCCGGCTGTTTTTGCGCCATGTATGTTTCCACCTGGCCTTCGAGAGATCTCGAGTCGGCCGGGTTCAATTCCCAGGCCTTCTGGAAATGCTGCAGGGCGGCTGGGTAATCCTTCTGGCTCAAATAGAGAGATCCGAGTTCGAGGGGAACTTCGGGAAATCCGGGATAACGAGTGGCGAGCGCGTCCAGAATTCTCTTGGCATCGTCCGTTTGTCCGAGGCGCAGCAGCGCGACGGCTTCCACCAGGTTCGCTGCGGGATCGTTGGGCGCCAGTTTGACGGTGTCCTGCGCATCGCGTAAAGCGGCGTCGAAATCGCCGGTCTGGATTTCGGTCTCCGCAAGCGCCACGCGAGGCCGCAAAAAGTCCGGCCGCTCATGCGCCGATTCGCGGTACTGCTGGATGGCTTTCTGATAATCGCCCGTCGCCGCGTAAGCGCGGCCGAGGTTATAGCGGGCCACGAAGTTATCGGGCTTCTGTGCGACCACCTCCTGAAATTCATTCACCGCGGTCGAGACGTCGCCGCGCTCCAGCATGAAATTCGCCTGCATGGCGCGAGCGTCGGGGTCCTTGGGATTGGCCTTCAGCATCTCCAGGACCTTGCTGTAGGCTTCTTCCTTTTTGCCGGCGCGAATCAGAATTTCGACCATGCGTTTGTCATATTCCGCGCGCCGCTTCGGGTCGAGCTTCTGGCCTTCCTGGTATTCACGGAGCGCGGAAGCATCGTCGTTAATCCGGGCGTAGAAATCGCCGGCCGTCAGGTAGGCATCGGGGAAATCCTTGAAGTGGCTCTTGATGCCTTCGAGCACATTGGTCATTTCGGCGCGGTTCTGCTGGCTGTAGTAATAGCCCGCCAGCAGCGTTCGAAACTGATAGTCCCTGGGAAGATTCTGGATGGCGCTCTTGAGGGTGTTTTCGGCGTCCGCGTTGCGCTTCTCGGTGGAGTAGAGACGGAAAAGTTCCACGTAAACCGAGCCCAGCGTCTTATCGCGATCGAGCAGCCGCCGGTAGATCTGTTCGGCTTCACCGGCCTCGCCATCGAGCGAAAGGGACCGTGCGAGCGCGATGGACGTCTGCACGTCCGAGGGCTTTACGCCCAGGCTCTTCCGCAACAGATCGATGGAATCCTGCAGATCTTTCTTGAGCGCCGGCATGTCCTGCATGGCCAGCGCCCGGGCGGCGTCGGCACGCTTCAGGTCCGAACGGAGGCGGAAGTCCTCGAACGAGTCCGGGGCTTTGGAATGCAGCGTGGCCTGAAGCTGGGTCACCTCATCCATCAAGGGCTTATTCTGCGTGGGGTTATTAATGGTGATTGCGCCTTGCACCAGAGCTTCCCCGAGGCGCAAAGCGGCGTTGCGCCAGTCCGGTGTTCCGGCGGGCATCAGTTCGCAGGCGCGGCGCAGCATACCGACCACGTTGGCGTTTTCGCCGAGAGCTTCAAACGTGAGCGCGAGGTGATAGTAGGCTTCGCCGAACTTTGGGTCGGTGGCGACGGCTTTGCGATACATAATCAGCGCTTGTTTGTATTGCTTGCGATCGAAGTACTTGTTGCCGCTTTCGAGAGCGCGCTGTTTGGCGTAGTTCGGATCGCGGTTGCAGGCGATGGTGACCACTGCCGCTATCAGCAGAACAAGCAGCGGCAGGCGTGAACGAGAGGAGGTTCCCATCGAATCTTCTAGTGTACTGCGAGTTAGATTGTCTTCAAGCCTACCGGGAAGTAAGCGGCGCTCTAATCGGAAAAGGTTATATGTCCGGTGCGCGCGAGCCTGTCATAATCCGAACACAGTCTCCGCTCGCTAAAACACTATGAAAGGCCTTCGTGTAGGAATTGGCGCCTGCGCGGGAACCGCCTGTGCCGTCCTGCTGCTGTGGGGCGCGCCGGCCGACCCCGCCGCGGACCAGCTATGGCATCTCCGCAACCTCGGGAAAGCCTTCTATGAAAACCCCACTACGCAGAAGGAGGCTGTGGAGGAATTCAAGAAAGCCCTGGATCTGCGCCCGAATTCCGTCCGAGAGCGTGTCAATTATGGCCTGGCGCTGCTGAAAGCCGGCGAAACGCCAGCCGCGGTGGTCGAGCTTGAAAAGGCTCAGAAGCAGGACCCGGCCGTTCCCCATACATGGTTCAACCTGGGAATCATTGCCAAGAAAGACGGAGACGCGCCGCGCGCTATTCAGCAGTTGGAAGGGATGGAGAAGCTGGTTCCGACCGATGTGAAGACGCACTACAACCTCGGCGTGCTCTATAAACAGGCCGGCGAGCGGGAGAAAGCGGCGGGCGAACTGGAGATGGCTGAGAAGCTGGACCCGAACTTCTCCGCGCCGCACCTGCAGCTTTTTAATCTGTATCGCGCGATGGGCCGAGCGAACGATGCCGAGCGCGAGGTCGCCGTTTTCAAAACGATCAAAGCGCAACAGCAGGGCGCGCCGGTGGCGGAAGATGCGGAAGCGAGCGAGTACTCGGAGATTTGGGATCCAATCGATATTCCGGCGGGCGCCGCCGAGCCGGCGCATCCGCGCTTCAAGGATAAAGTGATTGCGAAAAAGGCGGACGGATTTGCGGCGCTGGATCGAGACCGCGTCATTGCCTGGTCCGGGAGCGGCGTCGAAATTGATCCGGGCGCCAGACAGGTTCTGGATCTGAAGGACGTCATCTGGATTGAGCCGGGCGATTTCGATAATGACGGTGTTTTCGATTTATGCGTGATTCGCAAGTCCGGCGTGGAGTTATACCGGAACAACAAAGGCAACTATGAAAAGGTCGCCGCGCCCATGCCGAAAGGGAAGTTCGAGCGCGCCATCTGGCTGGACTACGACCATGACAACGACATGGATCTGGTGCTGCTGGGCGAAGACAGCGCCCTGATGAGGAACAACGGGGATGCGGGGTTCAGCGACGAGACGAAATCTTTTCCGTTCGCGCCAGGGCATGCCATCGGAGTCGCCCGTTTTGCGATGAAGCCGGAGATTCCCGCGCGTGACCTGGTGGTGAGCTATGCGGATCACACAGGCGTGTTGTACCGGGACAAATTGAATGGCGTCTTTGAACCGGCGCCCATCCCGCAGATGGCCGCCGGGTCGCGCGGATTAATTGTGGAAGACTTCAATCACGACAGCTATCTGGACATTTTGGCTGATGGGCTGGCGCTGAGAAACGACGGCGTTGGGTTCGCCCGGGCGGAGGCTGCGGAACCTGACAAACCGCTCTTCCGTCTGGATGCCGACGGCAACGTTCACCGGGTGGAAGCGGTTCCCGATTCCGAGCGCTGGCTCAAGATTGAGATCAAAGGCATCAAGAACGTGAAGATGGGGATCGGTTCCACCGTTGAGGTGAAGGCCGGCGCGACTTATCAGAAGAAGGTTTATGAGGGCATTCCAATATGGTTCGGGATGGGGAACTATCCGGAAGCCGACACCGTCAGAATCACTTGGATTAACGGGCTGATTCAGAACGAGCCTCAGAAGAAAACCAACGCGGCGTTCTCCATCGAAGAGGCCCAGAGGCTATCCGGCTCGTGTCCCATGATCTTCACGTGGGATGGGCGGGGTTTTGATTTCATTACGGATGTGCTGGGGGTTGCGCCATTAGGTGCGAGTTCGGGCGACGGACAATATTTCCCCGTGGACCACGACGAGTACATACAGATTCCCGGTGATCGCCTGGCTGCGAAAAACGGTGAATATGAAGTGCGCATCACTGAAGAGCTGCGCGAGGTTTCCTATCTCGATCAAGTGCAGTTGATCGCGGTGGATCATCCGCGCGCGCAGGAGATCTTTACAAACGATAAGTTCAAAGCGCCGCCATTCCCCGAATTCCGCTTGTTCGGAGTGAACCGGAGAATTTATCCGGCAAGCGCTCGCGACGACCATGGCCGCGATATCCGTCCCGCGCTTCTGAGAAAGGATCAAGTTTACCCGGATCAATTTCGCCGGAACTACGAAGGCGTGGCGGAGTTACATTCCATCGATCTGGATTTCAAAGGCGCGGCGCGCGACAACAACGCCGTCCTGATTCTGAACGGCTGGGTGGATTGGGCAGACGGCAGCACCTTCCAGGGCGCGGCGCAGGAAGGCCACGGTGGCTTGATCATGCCTTATCTCCAGGTGAGGAACGAAAAAGGCGATTGGGAAACGGTGGTGCGGGATATGGGCATCCCCTCGGGGAAGCCAAAAACAATTTCGGTAGATCTGACGGGTAAGTTTCTCTCCGCTTCGCGCGAGATTCGCATTGTCACCAACATCTGCGTTTACTGGGACGAGATTTTTCTGGCGGAACATGCGGGGTCGCCGGATGTGCGCATGACGAAAATCGATGCGGACGAGGCGGATCTTCATTTCCGAGGGTTCTCCCGTCCGGTGATTGACCCGCAGCGCAAGCAACCGGAGAAGTTTCTCTACAGCGAATGGATGCCGCTCTCGATGTGGAATCCGACGGCGGGATTTTACACGCGGTACGGAGATGTGCGCGAATTGGTGACGAAACTGGATGATGAGCTGACAATCATGGGATCGGGCGATGAGCTGACGCTGCATTTTCCGGCCACATTGAATGCGCCTCCCGCGGGCTGGCGCCGCGATTACCTTTTATTGGTCGATGGCTGGGCCAAGGACGCGGACGCCAACACAGCCTTTTCCCAGACCGTTGAACCGTTACCTTTCCATGCCATGAGCGCCTACCCGTATCGCGCGGAGGAACATTTTCCGGACGATCCGAAACACGTGGATTATCGTAAGAAATATCTCACCAGGCCGGCGCTGAAACTAATCCGGCCCCTTGCCGGCAACCAACCAAAACATGCAACTTAAAGCAGCACTTATTTTCATCTTCGCGGCGGCCGGCGCGGCGCTCTATCTGACCGGGGCTTCGGTTGCGCCATATCAATCCGGTGTGCACTTCACGGACATTACCCGGCAAGCCGGAATCAACTTCGTTCAGCACAACGGCGCGTTTGGAAAGAAATATCTTCCGGAAACCATGGGATCGGGATGCGCTTTTATCGATTACGATGGCGACGGTTACCCCGACATTCTGATTCTGAACAGCAAGGACTGGACTCCAGGCGGCCAGCATTATTACAGCGCGCTTTACCACAACAACCGGAATGGCACGTTCACCGATGTCACCAAGGGTAGCGGCCTCGATGTGGAAATGTACGCCATGGGTGTCGCTGTGGCGGATTACGACAACGATGGAAAGCCCGATATCTACATCACCGCTCTCGAAGGCGATCACCTTTTTCACAATGAGGGAAATGGCAAGTTCAAGGATGTAACGGCGCAATCCGGAATCAAGAATGCGAACTTCGGAACGGGCGCGGCCTGGGTCGACTACGACCGCGACGGCAAGGCCGATTTGTTTGTCGCGAACTACATCCAGTGGACTCCGCAGACCGACCAGTGGTGCTCACTGGATGGCGTGAACAAGTCCTACTGTACGCCAGACAAATCAAAAGGCGCGCCTTCCAAGCTGTATCACAACCTGGGAAACGGGAAGTTCGAAGACGTGAGCCAGAAGGCGGGAATCGCCGACAAGTCGAGTAAGTCGCTGGGCGTGCTGGTTGTGGACTATAACAATGACGGTTGGCCGGACTTATTCATCGCCAACGACACGCAGGCGAATAAACTTTACCGGAACAACAAGAACGGGACTTTCACGGAAGAGGGCCTCAGCGCGGGTGTGGCATTCGGAGAAGATGGC
>Ga0182012_10006173_pt1 | contig 12256 bp, 13 predicted proteins | sample 612S2SmetaG_FD_120486 | JGI IMG/M metagenome (GOLD analysis project Ga0182012, IMG submission 120486) | Permafrost microbial communities from Stordalen Mire, Sweden - 612S2S metaG | ecosystem: Environmental > Terrestrial > Soil > Wetlands > Permafrost | place: Sweden: Stordalen | collected...
CCATGACCTTGCCGGCGAAGCGGCCCTCGGCCAGGCCGGCCAGCGCCTCCGACACCCGGTCGAGCGGCACGTCCTCGGACTCGATCAGCAGCTCGGACGGGAACGCCGGGTCGGCCAGCATCGCCAGGGCGTCGGCGAAGCCACCCTCGTCGTAGACGAACGAGCCCACCACCGAGAGCTCGTTCAGGATGAACCGGTTGGGGTCGAACCGGGGCTGGTCCACCCCCGCCCCGACCAACGCCAGGGTGCCGCCCCGGCGCAGCTGGTGGAACCCGGCCTCCATGGCCGACCGCTTGCCCGAGCACTCCAGGACCACGTCGACGGCCCGCCTGGCGGTCCGCTCGGGCTCCCACGCCGGGAACACCTCGAGCTCCTCGGGGCCGAGCACCTCCGCGGCACCGAGTGCCCCGGCCAGCTGGCGGCGGCGCTCCCCCGGCTCCACCGCCACCACCGGGCCGATGCCCCGGGCCACCAGGGCGGCGATGGACAGGGCCCCGATGGGGCCGGCGCCGATCACCATCACCGCGTCCCCGGGCACCACCCCCGCCCGGGTGATGCCGTGGAGGGCCACCGCCAGGGGCTCGGCCAGGGCCGCCCGGCGGGCGGGGAGTCCCGGCGGCAGCGGCAGCAGCGACCCGGCGCGGGCCAGTACGTACCGGGCGAAGGCACCGTCGGCGTCGTCGACGATCGATCCCTGGTGCTCGCACTGGGAGGGCTTGCCCTCCCGGCAGCGGCGGCAGCGGCCGCAGCGGGGCGACGGCCCCCCGACCACGGTGTCGCCCGGGGCCCACCCCTCGACGCCGGCGCCCAGGGCAGCCACGGACCCGGTCCACTCGTGGCCGGCGACCAGGCCGGGCTTCCCGGCCCAACCCTCGAGCAGCAGGTGGATGTCCGAGCCGCAGATGCCGCAGTGGTCGACCTCGACCAGCACCTCGCCGGGGCCGGGCCGCGGGACGGGGCGCTGCTCGACCTCCACCACACCCGGCGAGCGGTAGACCGCGGCCGGCATCGTCTCGGGCAGTCCGGACAGGACGCCACCTCCCCCTTCGGGCCCGGACCGGTCGGCGGTGCGCCCGGCCGGGCTGTGACACCGGCGTCACTCTAGGTCGACCGCCTGCCGGCCGCACCCCCTACAGTGCCCCCATGACCCGAGCCGCGCCCGACCCCTCCGCCGGGCCGGAGGTCGTCGTGATCGACGACCCGGCCGCCCTGGCCGCCGCCGCCGCCGACGTGGCGGCGGCGGTGCTCATCGGAGCGGTGGCGCGGTCCGGGGTGGCCAACGCCATGTTCGCCACGGGCAACTCGCAGCTGGCCTTCGTCGACGCCCTGGTCGACCCGGCACGGCAGGTCCCCTGGGGCGACGTGGTGGTCTTCCACATGGACGAGTACGTGGGCGTCGGGCCCGACCACCCGGCCGGCTTCCAGCGGTGGATCCGGGAGCGGATCACCGAGCGCACCCGCCCGCGGGCGGCCCACTACCTCGACGGCCGGGCGGCACCCGAGGAGGAGTGCGAGCGCTACGCCGGCCTGCTGGCCGCCAGCCCGCTGGACCTGTGCTGCCTCGGCATCGGGGAGAACGGACACCTGGCCTTCAACGATCCGGGGGTGGCCGACTTCCACGACCGGCGCGACGTGAAGCTGGTCGAGCTCGACGCCGCCTGCCGGGCCCAGCAGGTCGGCGAGGGGCACTTCGCCACGGACGCCGACGTGCCGCGGCGGGCCATGACCGTCACCGTCCCCGCCCTCCTCCGGGCCGCCCGGGTCCTGGCGGTGGTACCGGAGGCCCGCAAGGCCGAGCCGGTGCGGGCCGCCCTGCGCGGGCCGGTGTCGGCCGACTGCCCGGCGTCGGCCCTCCAGGGTGCGCCGCACGCCACCGTCTATCTCGACCGCCAGTCGTCCTCCCGGCTGTAGGGGGGACCACGCTCACCGGGGCGCGGCGAGCTGCTCCCCGATGAAGTCGTAGGCCCCCCGCCCGTACCACCGGTGCTCGCCCTCGGAGACCTCGTGCACCAGGCGGTCGCCGGCACCCTCGTGCTCCCACACCCGGCGCAGCCGCCCGACGGTGGCGGTGGCCGCCGCCACCGGGAAGAGCGGGTCGTCCCGGCCGGTCTCGACGAACAGCGCCCGGGGGGCGATCAGCGAGGCGACGTCGGCATGCTCCATGGTCCCGGGCATCCCCGCCAGCACCTGGGACCCGCACATGTTCCACGGCATCTTGTGGGCCTCGGCCCAGGACGAGAGGTAGCCGCTCACCACCGCGGCGGCCACCCGCCGGTCGACGGCGGCGAGGAACAGGGCGATGGTGCCCCCGTAGGAGAAGCCGACCACCCCGAGGCGCCCCGGGTCGACCAGCGGGTGGGCCTCCAGGACGTCCAGGGCGCGGGCGCAGTCCCAGAGGTTCTGGGTGAGGGGGCTCCACCCGGCCATCACCTGGTGGACCAGATTGGTGTCGCAGGCGTAGTGGTCCTCCGGGTTCCAGTCCAGGCGCTCGCCGAAGCAGCGGAGGTCGGGGGCGAGCACCACGTGGCCCCGCCGGGCCAGCTCGGCGGCGTAGTCGCCCCCCGGCTCGTCGTCCGGCTCAAGGCCGCAGATCCGGGACTTGCCCGGTCCGTGGCCGTGGACAGCCAGGACGGCGGACCCGGCCTGTCGGCGCCCGTCGGGCACCAGCAGCCAGGCGGGCACCGACATGGTCGCCTCGGTGTCGAACACCACCCGGTGGCGGACGTACCCGTCGGCGGCCTCGCCGTCGCCCACGTCCACGTCCGACGGCACCGGCTCCGGCCACGGGGCGAGCGCGGCGTCGAGCCGGGCGGCGAACCCTTCCCTCCAGGCATCGAGGGCCGCTGGTTCCGCGTCGGGGAGGGGATCGGCCTCGGCGGTGGCGGCCAGGCGGGGCACCACCTGGAACCAGGGTGAGAAGTTCCGCTGACGGGGGGCCACGGGTGTCACGCGGGTTCGTCCTTTCGCCGGGGCGCCGACCGGGCGCCGGGCCCACGTTGCCACACCGGCCGGCGCCGTCCCGGGCCCGGCCCCGGTGGATCCCCCCACACCGTTGGGGCACACTGTCGGGATGACGGGAGGTGGTGGGCTCGAGATCCGGCCGCTCTCCCCGCTCATCGGCGCCGAGCTCCACGGGGTGGACATCGCACGTCCGCTGGACACCGCCACCGTGGCCGCCATCCGGGAGGCGCTGAACACCCACCACGTCGTCTTCTTCCGGGACCAGGACCTCACCGACGAGCAGCAGGCGGCCTTCGGGCGGCAGTTCGGCGAGCTCACCGAGGGACACCCCGTCATCCCGGCGGTGCCCGACCACCCTCAGGTGCTGGCCATCGACAGCCGCGAGGACCGGGCCAGCTGGTGGCACACCGACGTCACCTTCCTGCCGACCCCGCCGCTCGGATCGATCCTGTCGATGCTCACCTGCCCGGAGGTGGGTGGCGACACCACCTGGTCGAGCCTGCAGGACGCCTACGACCGCCTGGCCCCGCCGGTGCGGACGCTGTGCGACGAGCTGATCGCCATCCACTTCGACCCGTGGTTCGCCGCCGACGTCGAGGCCCGAGGCGGCTACGAGTGGAACGGCGAGCACCACGACAAGCTGACGCCGGCCCTCCATCCGGTGGTGCGCACCCACCCGGAAAACGGCCGGCGAGGGCTGTTCGTGAACCCGCAGTTCACCCAGACCATCCTCGGCTGCTCCCCCAACGAGAGCTCGGCGATCCTCGAGATGCTCTACCGGCACTGCCAGCAGCCGGAGCTCACCTGCCGCTTCCGGTGGGAGCCGGGCTCGGTGGCCTTCTGGGACAACCGGGCCACCCTCCACTACGCCCTCGACGACTACGGCGACGCCCTCCGGGTCGGCCACCGGGTGACCATCCGGGGGGATGTGCCCTACGGTCCGGCCATGCCGCCGCGCTGAGGCCTGCCGGCCGTGACGACTAGCCGACTCCGTCGAGCGCCTGCTCGATGGTGCCCTGCGCCAGGGCGTCCTGGCCCGCTCGGCTGACCGCGTACACCTCGCCGTCGCCCGCCCCGCCATAGCCGGCATCGGTCAGCAGGCCGGCATGCTCGAGGGATTGGGCACCTTCGCCGACCAGGCGCATGAGGTCGTCGACCGCCGTACCACGTTGCATTCCGTAGCCCGGCACGAAGGTGCTCGCCAGTTGCCCGACGGCGATGCTCTCGAAGTCCGGTCCGAACGTCGAGCAGTGGGCCATCACCTCGACCGCCAGCTGTCGAGCCGTCAAGGACGAGAGGCGGTCGACCTCGTCCTGCAGCTTGGCACCCTTGGATCCGTGCCCGTCCTTGTGTCCGAACAGCGGCACCGTCAGACCTCCTCACCCGTTCCGGCCGGCAGCGGCCCTCCGTCCGAACATTCTGCCAGCCGCACCGGACGGTTGCTCCGGAGGTCGAACGTCGGGTGCTGCCCTCGACCGGGCGCGGCTACGACCCGGCTTCGGAGGTCTCGAAGTCGTGGAGCCGGGCCTGCATCAACGACCTGAGGAGCTCGGTCGGCAGCTCGCGCTCGTAGGGGAGCTTGATGAACCCCTCCCCCGCCTCCCAGCCGGCCGACTCCACTGCGGCCTTCTGGGTGGCGAAGAACGGCGGGTTGAACCGGAGCGAGCAGTGGTGCTTGAAGTTCTGGAGCATCCACAGGTTCGTGTTGTCGCCGCGGACGTAGACCGGCAGGTTCCACTTGAGGACCTCCCGTGCCGTCGGGTCGACCTCGGCGCTCAGCGTCCGGAGCGCCTCGAGGTGGGGCCGTTGGACGTCGCTCAGCTGGGCGAAGTAGTCGTCGACACTGGCGCGCTTGGGCATCGGCATGGGCCCACGCTATTCGCGACCCGCGGGTGCGCGTCACCGCACCGGGGGGGGACCGGTCGATCGGTGCGAACTACCGTGGGCACCGTCCCGGACGGAGGTGGCACCATCGGCAAGCTGGTGTACGTGGTGAACGCGTCGCTCGACGGCTACAGCGAGGACCGCGACGGCGGCATCGACTGGGGTGCGCCTGACGAGGAGTACTTCCGGTGCATCAACGACCTGGTGCGCCCGGTCGGCACCTACCTCTACGGACGTCGTATGTACGAGGCGATGGTCTACTGGGAGACCGCACCCGACGCGGACCAGCCACCCTGGATGGTGGAGTTCGCCGCCCTCTGGCGAGCGGCCGACAAGGTCGTGTTCTCGAAGACCCTGGCATCGGTGTCGAGCCGGGGGACCACCCTCGAGCGCGGGTTCGACGTCGAGGCCATCCGGCCGCTGGTGGCCGGCGCGACCCACGATCTCATGGTGGGCGGAGCCGACCTCGCCGCCCAGGCGTTCGGGGCGGGCCTGGTGGACGAGTGCCACCTGTTCCTCTGGCCGCTGGTGCTGGGGGATGGCAGCCATGCCCTCCCCGGGGACGGGCGCCTCGACCTCGAACTGCTCGATGAGCGGCGCTTCCGCAACGGCACCGTCCATCTCCACTACCGAATCGCCCGGTGAGGACCTCCGGTCCGGGACCACCGAGCGGCGACGGCGCCGTCAGGTCATCTCCTCGATGATCTGGATCACCTCTTCCGGGGTTGACATTCCGTTCGTGTCGGCCAATAATCAACCACTGAGTTGATTATCTCATTGGTTGAATACAAATGCCACACGATCCACTGAGTCAGACGTTCGCCGCCCTGGCCGATCCCACCCGACGGGCGATCCTCGTCCGTCTGGCGGAGGGTGAGGCGACGGTGAACGAGCTTGCCGAGCCCTTCGCCATGAGCCTGCAGGCGGTGTCCAAGCACCTCAAGGTCCTCGAGGCGGCCGGGTTGATCTCACGGGGTCGGGACGCGCAGTACCGACCCTGTCACTTCGAACCGGCACCGCTGGAGGCGGCCACCGACTGGATCAGCGAGAACCGACGGATCTGGACGGAGCGATTCGACCAGCTGGAGCAGCACCTGAAGCGAATCACCCACGACAACGACAACAACAAGGAGACGGAACCATGAGCGACGCACCCACCGAACTGGGCGAACTGACCATCACCCGCATCTTCGAGGCCCGACCGGAGGTCGTCTTCGAGTGCATGACCACACCCGCCCACCTGACCCACTTCTGGGGACCGATCGGCATGAGCACGCCGCTCGACGGGATCACCATCGAACCCCGTCCCGGGGGACGGTTCGAGACGGTGATGGTCAACGACGAGACCGGGGAGGAGTACCCGACGCGCGGCGTCTTCGTGGAGTTCGACCCGCCCCGTACGTTTTCGTTCACCGAGGCCGACGTCGCCGGTGGGATGACGACGGCCATCGTCTTCAACGACCTCGGTGACGGCCGCACGGAGACGGTCACCCATCAGACCAACGTGCCGCCGATGTTCCTGAGCCCGGAGGCCCAGGCCGGCCTGGAGACCAGCTTCGTCAAGTTCGACGCCTACCTGGCCACCCTGTAGCGGAGCCGCAGCCGCTCGGGGCGGTGCCCCCGCCCGTCTGAATTCGCCTCGGCGCATCGACCCGGGCGGCCTGCGGATCACTGGCATACTGCGCTCATGGAGCTGATCCCGGCCGTCGACGTCGGCGAGGTCCGCTTCGACGAGACGGCCGACGTGGTCGTCGTCGGTCTGGGCGCGGCGGGCGCGTCGGCGGTCGTGGGGGCGCGGCAGGCCGGGGCGGACGTGCTCGCCGTCGAACGCAGCGCGGAACCCGGAGGGACGTCGGCCCACGCCGGAGGACTCCTCTACCTGGGGGGCGGCACGGCCCTCCAGCGCGACTGCGGATTCGAGGACTCGCCGGAGAACATGGCGGCGTTCCTCCGGGCGGCCCTCGGCCCCGGCGTCGACGACGACCGGGTGGAGGCCTACTGCGAGGGGTCGCCGGACCACTTCGACTGGCTGGTCTCGATCGGCGTGCCGTTCCGGGCGTCGTTCTGCGACGAGCCGAACCGCGAATCGGCGGACGACGCCGGACTGCTCTTCACCGGCGGTGAGGACACCTATCCCTTCGACGAGCTCGCCGTCCCGGTGCCGCGCGGGCACAAGCCGGCGTGCGTCGACTCCGCCGGCGGCTTCCTCATGGAACGGCTCGGCGCCGCCGTCTCGACCAGCGGCGCCCGCGTGGTGACCGACACCGGTGCCGAGGCGCTGGTCGTCGACGGCGGGGACGTCGTCGGCCTGCTGGTGAGGACCGATGACGGACCGCGTGCCATCCGGGCGCACGGCGGGGTGATCCTGGCCACGGGCGGGTTCATCAACAACGAGGCGATGGTCGCCGAGCACTGCCCGCTGGCCCACGTCCCGGACCCGGCCTGGCGGATCGGGACCCCGAACGACGACGGGCGCGGGATCCGGATGGGCGCCGGCGCCGGCGCCGCCACCACCAGGCTCGACTCCTTCGAGTGCGCGCTGCCCCTCGGGCCACCCCACCGGCTCGCACGGGGGATTCTCGTCGACCGTGACGGTGAGCGGTTCATCAACGAGGACACCTACACCGGTCGCATCGGGCTCCACGCCCTCCGCGACCACGACGGCCTCGTCGCCATGATCACCGACGACGTGATCCACGAGCGGAATCCGATCGGTCTCCGGATCGGCTTCGCGGCGGCCACCCCCGAGGAGCTGGCCGTCGACCTCGGGATTCCGCCGGACGCCCTGGCCCGCACGGTACGCGGGTACAACGAGGCCGCGGCCCGCGGTGACGACCCGGCGTTCCACAAGCGGGCTCCGTTCCTGCAGCCCATCGGTGTGCCACCGGCCAGCGGCATCGGCGCCATCGACCTGCGCGTCGACCACGGTGCCATCTACGCGACCTTCACGCTCGGTGGTCTGGTCACCGACCCCGACGGCGCGGCGCTCGACGGCGAGGGACGGCGCATCCAGGGGCTCTATGCCGTCGGCCGGACCGCCGCCAGCCTGGCGGCCCGTCAGTACGCCAGCGGCATCAGCCTCGGCGACGGCTCGTTCTTCGGCCGACGGTCCGGCCACCACGCGGCCGCCCAGGCTCGGACGGGCCGCCCCTGACGGCAAGGGGCCGCAGCGGCCCCCGGCGTGCCCACCTCAGATCGCCTGCCGCGCGGCTTCGACCTCGAGGGAGGTGGTCGCACGGGTGGATCCTCCCCGGAGCCGGGTCGACCGCCGCCCCGGCGTTCACCCGCGGGGGCGCTCCGTCGGCAAGGATCGGTGGGTGGCCACGTCCCCCGGTCCCCGAGATCCAGCGTCCGCCGCCACCTGGAGTGATCCCGACCGGGTGGACCGCTACCTCGCCCGGATCGGTGGGCTGGCGCCGCGGGCCGCCGGTGAGGAAGTGCTGGTGTCGGTCCTGCCCGGGGCCCCCCGCTCCGTGCTCGACCTGGGCTGTGGCGACGGAAGGCTGGCCGCCCTCGTCCTCGAGCACCGACCGGGCGTCGAACGCGTGGTGGCGGTGGACTCGTCGCCCACCATGCTGCGCCGGGCCGGCGATCGGTTCGACGGCGATCCTCGGGTGCGCGTCCGGGAGTGGAGCCTGGACGAACCGCTGACGCCGCTCGGATCGTTCGACGTCATCGTGGCCGGCTTCTCCGTCCACCATGTCGACGACCGGCGGAAGCAGGCGCTGTTCCGCGAGGTCGCCGCACAGCTCTCCGACGGCGGGGTGTTCGCCAACCTGGAGGTCGTCGCCTCGGCCACCCCCGAGCTCCACCGCCGGTTCCTCGAGCTCATCGGCCGTTCGGACGACGACCCGGAGGACCGGCTCGCCCCCGTCGAGGAGCAACTGCACTGGATGCGGCAGGCGGGGCTGGCGCAGGTGGACTGCCTGTGGCGGTGGCGAGGGTTCGCACTGCTGGTCGGCACCGCACGTTGAGGCGCGGGTGCCACGGATGCCCGGTACCGGCATCTCCGGGCTCCATCCCGGACATGGCGCATGCCGATGTCCATCGTGGAGGTCGATGTCGTGGAGGTGGCCGGCTGAGGACGGCCGCGGTAGGTCGTGCGCACGTCACGACAGGGCCAGGACGAACGAGGGCCTGGACGCCTTCCACCAGCGCCGCCGTCGGGCGTAGCGCTCCATGCCACCCATCTCGTCGAGCATGCGGATGAAGTTCGGGTCACCGGCGGCCACCCGCCGCTCCACGAAGGCGCCGCCTCCCTGCATCGACCGGTCGAGATGGGCGAGCACCGCCTGCCGTCCGCCGGCGCCGAGCCCGTAGACGTCGGACACCAGCCGCAGACGCCCCGGCCGGTCTCCCACCTCGAATCCGAGGCGACGGGCACTGCCGTCGTCGTCGATCGGCACACACATCCGGGCGAAGGCCGCCAGGTCGAAGGTCGCCCGTCCCGGGGCGGCGAAGTCGAAATCGAGCAGACCCACCGCCCGCCCGCCCCGGAAGACGACGTTCTCGAAGCACACGTCGTTGTGGCAGAGCAGGGTCCCCCCGGCCGGATCCGCCAACTCGTCGCTCCAGGGACCCGGCCCGACGGCTACCCGGGAGGACGCCTGGTGGAACGAGCGCATCAGTTCCGCCGTCGATGCCAGGGCGTCGTCGGACCGTGCCCAGGCCGGGAAGGGGGGAACGGGTACGTCACCCTCGATGAAGACCAGGCGCTCCATCCCGTCGGCCTGGAGCTCCACCGGCAGCGAGGCGCCGCCGAACCCGGTCGAGCGGAGATCCCTCAGGAAGGTGTGCACCGATGCCGAGTGGGGGTTCGAGGGTCGCAGCACGAACCCACCGCGCCGGACGACCCGTCCGGCGTTGGCCACGCCACCCGGCAACGTCTCGTCCACCTCGTCAGTCTGCCAAGGTCCTCGTCCGTCCGGCGTGGCCGGCACCGGATCAGCCGGCCGGGCCGAGGGCCGACGCCAGCTCCGAGGCGATGCGGGCCACGATCACCGAGGCCGGCCCGGGGGTGACCGCCCGCCAGCCGGTGCCCGCCCAGAGGTTCGGCGTGCTCGGATCGCCGGCCCGGGTGGCAGCGGCGCGCAGCGGGCGGGTCAGGTGGTGGATCTCGGGATAGGCCTCGGGGGCGTCGTCGTACGTGACGGCGAACTCGTTGGCGAGGCCGCGCCCGTACCGCCCGCTGAAGGCCCGGGTGAGGACGGTGTCGTCGTACGTCCCGTCCAGCAGGGCCCGCCGGTAGGTGTCCGAGGTGCCCGCCTCGTCGGCACACAGGAAGACCGTCCCGAGCTGGATGCCGACGGCACCCAGCCGCATGACTTCGGCACCCCGGGCCCCCGTCATGATCCCCCCGCTGGCGACCAGTGGGAGCTCCGTCGACCCGCGGAGCTCCTCGAGCAACGTCGACAGCGGCCGGGTGTTGGGGCCCGGTCCGAGGAACGACGCCTGGTGCCCACCGGCCTCGGTCCCCTGCACCACCAGGAGATCGGCGCCGACCGCCTCGGCGGCGAGGGCCTCCCCCGGCGAGGTCACCGTCACCGCCACCCGGCAGTCGGCGAGGTGGAGCCGCTCGACGGACGCAGGGTCCGGGCAACCGAACGTGAAGCTCACCATCGGGACTCGCTCGGACGCCACGACCTCCAGCTTGTCCCCCACCGCGTCGTCGTCCCACCGGGGGTCGCCCAACGCCACGCCCAGGCGGTCCGCCTCGGGCCGGATCCGCTCGGCGTACCGCCGGACCGGGGCGCGGCCGGAGGGTTCGGACGGGAGGAAGAGGTTCACCCCGAAGGGCCGGTCGCTGCGTGCCCTCGTCCGGGCGATGGTGGCGACCAGCTGGTCGGGGGTGAGGTAGCCGCCGGCCAGGAACCCGAAGCCGCCCGCCGTCGCCACCGCGGCGGTCAGCTCGGGGGTCGACGGGCCCCCGGCCATGGGCGCCTGGATGACGGGCAGCTCGCCGGGCAGTTCCACCAACCGGACCGCTCAGGCGTTCGTCGTCAGTCGGCGGTCGGGGATGAACCACAGCACCGACACCGCGAGGTAGCAGCCGTAGGCCAGGTAGGGGCTGACGAAGGCCAGGCCGATGCCGACGGCGCAGATGACCGGCGAGGCGATCCCCTTCACGTCCCGGCCGATGGCGGCCACGATGCCCGGGTCATCGGGGTTGGCGCCCAGGATGGCCCGCACCAGCGCAAAGTAGGCGAGGGCCGCCGCCAGGGCGATGGCCCCGTAGGTGACGGCCGGGAGGGTGTGGCCGTGGGCGGTCCCCACCCAGTCCGTGGCGAAGGGGATGAGCGACAGCCAGAACAGGAGCAGCAGGTTGGTCCACATCACCGAGGCGCTGATCCGCCGGGTGGCCCGCAGGAGGTGGTGGTGGTTGTTCCAGTAGATGCCGATCATCGAGAAGCTCAGCACGTAGACCAGCAACGACGGCCACAGGCGGGTGAGCCCGCGGAGGTCGGCCGTGGCCGGGGACTTCAACTGGAAGGCCATGATGGTGATGATCACCGCCATGACGCCGTCGCTGAACCCCTCGAGGCGGTGGCCGTCGATGGCGGTGACCGCGTCCGGGGGGGTGCCGTCCCCCGGCGTGGCGGCGGTCATCGGACGGGGCGGCCGACCGGTGCGCGGGCGGCGGCCCCGGTGACCACCTCCCTGACCACCGACCCGGCGAGCGACACGGGCGAATGCTATCCGTGCCGAGGGGGCCGGCGACCCGGCACCGGGGCCCCGGACACGGCCAGCGCCTCGGCGCTGGCCCCCAGGTAGGCGGCCAGCGCCCGCGGATCGCGCGCCACCTCGTCGGGAGTGCCGGACGACACCACCGACCCGGTCTCCATCATCACCACCCGGGTGCAGAGGGCGAACACCAGAGGCACGTCGTGCTCGACCAGCACGATGGTGGTGTCGGCCAGCTGGTGGAGCCGGCGGAGTAGCGGCACGAACGCCTCCGCCTCGCGCTGGGCGATGCCGGCGGTGGGCTCGTCGAGCAGCAGCAGCCGGGGCCGGGCCAGCACGATGGAGGCCAGGTCCACCACCCGGCGGGTGCCGGTGGACAGCTGGGCCACCTGGTGGCGGCGGAACCGGTCGATCCCGAACGAGCCGACCACCTCGTCCACGGCCGCCCGTTTGGCGCGCTCGGAACGCCGCGCCCACGGGGCCTGGACGGAGGAGGCGACGACCCCGACCGGCCGCCGGGCGTCGAGGGTGAGGAGGAGCACCTCCTCCACGGTCAGCTCGGGGAAGAGTCGGCAGTCCTGGAACGACCGGACGATCCCCAGGGCGGCGCGCTCCTCGGGCAGATACTCGACCAGGCTCTCGCCGTCGAGACGCACCGTGCCCGCCGTCGGGGTCACCAACCCGGACACCACGTCGAGCAGGGTGGTCTTCCCCGACCCGTTCGGCCCGA
>Ga0182012_10006177_pt1 | contig 12254 bp, 10 predicted proteins | sample 612S2SmetaG_FD_120486 | JGI IMG/M metagenome (GOLD analysis project Ga0182012, IMG submission 120486) | Permafrost microbial communities from Stordalen Mire, Sweden - 612S2S metaG | ecosystem: Environmental > Terrestrial > Soil > Wetlands > Permafrost | place: Sweden: Stordalen | collected...
GACCACGCCGCCGAGCGTGGCCTGCTCGGCGCCCGTGACTACGAGGTCCGGCTGGCCGAGTTGGCCGCGGCCGACAGCCTGGAGGAGATGCGCCGGATCGTGACCGACCTCCCGGTCTTCACCGCCATGCCGGCGACGCCGGGGCGGGCCTCCGCCCGTCGGTCAGCGCCGGTGGGTGGAGCAGCGGAGCCGACCCTCGGGGCCGACCGTCACCGCACCGGCCCGTGGGTGATGGTGGGGATGGTGGTGGCGGTGATGGTGGCCGCCCTGATCGTCCTGTCGATCGTCGCCGGCCACCTGGTGCGGACTCACGACGCCGGGGTTCCCGCTCCGGGCGTGCTCCGGACCGTCAGTGCCCTTCGCCTCTGAGGAACTGCTCCAACTCGGCGGCGATCTCATCGCCACTCGGCACGTCCCCGTCGATGCCGAACGGCTGCGGCTCCTCCGAGTCGAGCGCCGCCTCCAGCCGGTGGACCATGTCGAGGTGCTCGGGGTTGGCCCCGATCAGTTCGTCCACCTGACGCCGGGAGGCCTCTCCGGCCGTACGCAGGGCGGCGTTGTCCAGCACCAGACCGGTCACGGCGCACAGGCCCTCGATCAGGGCGGCGCTGGCTTCGGGATAGGGCATGGCCGACACGTAGTGGGGAACCCGGGCCCACAGCCCGATCACCGGGATGTCGGCCCGGCCGAGCGAGACCTCGAGGGCGGCCTGCACACCGGCCGGCACCTCGAGGGTCCCGTGCACCGTGCCCACCCGGCCGGCCAGCGCCGCCGACTGGGGCGGCACCGTGGAGGCCAGTCGGACCGGACGGGTGTGGGGCGTGGGGGCCGGAAAGGCGCCCAGTCCTACCACGGTCCGGACCTTGAGGTCCGAGGCCAGGCCCACCACGGCCCGGATGAAGGTGGGCCAGCGGAAGTCGGGCTCCGGCCCGGTCAGGTACAACAGGTCCGCACCCACCCGGTCCTTGCCCGCCACCAACCGGATGCTCGGCCAGGTGAGATCGGTGGTGACACCGTCCTCAAGGCGGGCGATGGGCCGGCGGGCCCTCTGGTCGATCAGGAGTTCGGTGTCGAATGAGGCCACCGGCGTGGTCGGGCCCGCCTCCAGAAGCGTGGTGATGGCCACCGACGCCCCCATCCCGGCGTCGACCCAACCCTCGAGCCCGAGGACCAGCACCGGTCGGGACAGGCGGGCGTCCACCGGCTCGCCCCAGTCCGGGTCCATCTCGTAGAGCGACGAGGCGTCGTGGGTGCTCACAGCGACTCCACCTCGGCCAGGGCCCTCTCACCCAGACGGCCCACGTGGGCGGCGAACTGGTCGACCCCGGTCCGGTCGCCGGCGGCGGCGCCTCCGGCGTAGCGCACGTGGACCCCCTGGAGGATGCAGGCCAGCTTCCAATAGCCGAAGGCCCGGTAGTAGGAGATCTGCGAGACGTCCCGCCCGGTGAGGGCGGCGTAGCGGGCCAGGAGGTCGGACCGGCGGGCGAATCCGGGTACGGCGGTGGGCGCCACCCCCACCAGGGCCGGGTCGCCGTCACCGGGTTCGGCCCAGTACACGAGCAGCAGGCCCAGATCGGCCAACGGGTCCCCGAGGGTGCAGATCTCCCAGTCCAGGATGGCCTGCACGTCCCCGGCGTCATCCAGCACCGTGTTGTCCAGCCGGTAGTCGCCGTGGACGATGCCCACCCCCTGTTGGTCGGGGATGCGGGCGGCCAGCAGCTCGTGGACCCGGTCGATGACGGCCGGGCCCGGCTGCCCGTCCAGGGTCGACTGGGTGAACTGGCCGTGCCACCTCTTGAGCTGGCGGGCGATGTACCCGTCCCGGCGGGCGAACTCCCCGAGGCCCACCGCGTCGACGTCCACGGCGTGGAGGTGGGCCAGGGTCTCGATCAGGGCGTCACCGGCCCGGGCCCGGGCGGCCGGGGTCAGACCGGCGGCGGCCGCTTCGTCCCGGACGATGTGGCCCTCGACGAAGGACATCACGAAGAACGGCGCACCGTTGACCGCCTCGTCGGTGCACAGACCGAGGGCCGCCGGTACCGGGACCCCGGTGCCGCCGAGAGCCCGGATCACCGTGTACTCCCTCTTCATGTCGTGGGCGGTGGGGAGCACGTGGCTGACCGGGGGCCGACGGAGGGCGACCGAGGTGCCGGTGCTGTCGGTCACCCGGTAGGTCAGGTTGGACCGCCCGCCGGCGATCAGCTCGAAGGTCAGGGGCGGCACGCAGCCCACCCCGGCCTCCTCCAACCACGCGGTGACCCCGTGGCGGTCGATCCCCTCGATGGCGACGTCCACGCCGACCGGCCCTGCATCCATGTCCACGACGCTACCCGCCCGGGGTTCCCGGTCCCGTACAGGGCCCGTCCCGGGGCCCGTGACCGTCCCGGTGGGCAGGCCACGGCTCCGGTGCGGGTCGGCCGCCGGGGGGTCCGGGTATCGTGACGGGGATGATCGATGTCACCGACGCCACCTTCGAAGACGAGGTCCTCGGGCGCTCGGCCGAGCGACCGGTGGTGGTCGACCTGTGGGCCCCGTGGTGCGGTCCGTGCCGCACGCTGGGGCCGGTGCTGGAGAAGGTCATCGGGGCCACGGACGGTGCGGTGGTCCTGGCCAAGGTCAACGTGGACGAGAACCCGGCCATCTCGGCCAGCTTTCAGGTGCAGTCCATCCCGGCGGTGTTCGCCATCAAGGACGGCAAGGTCGTGGACGGCTTCATCGGGGCCCAGCCCGAGGCGGCCGTCACCGAGTTCGTGGCCAAGCTGACCCCGGCGCCCTCGGAGGCGGACCTGCTGGTGGAGGAGGCCCTGCGTACCGGTGAGGACGAGCCGTTGCACCGGGCGCTCGAGATCCAGCCGGACCACCACGGCGCCATCGTGGCCTCGGCGACCCGGATGATCGCCGCCGGTGACGCCGAGGGGGCCATCGCCCTGCTGGGCCGGATCCCCGAAACCCCCGACACCCGGTTGCTGTCGGCCGAGGCCCGGCTGGCCCTCCAGCAGGTGGACGTGGACGGTGCCGACGTGGGGGCCCTTCTGGACGGGTTGCTGGAACGCGTGCGGGGCGACGACGCCGCCCGCCAGGAGTTCCTCGACCTCCTGGAGACGCTGGGTCCGGAGGACCCCCGGGCCACCGACTACCGCAAGGCCCTGGCCGCCCGGCTGTTCTGACCGGCTGTTCTGACCGACCGTTCTGACCGGCGGTTCTGACCGGCCAGCGGCGACCTGCTCCGCCGGCACCGGTCCGCCGCGGCGGGGGATAGCGTCACCTGCGTGCAGGCAGCCACGGTGACGCTCGGTCAGACGAGCTATGACATCCGTCACCGGGCGCTGGTGATGGGCATCCTCAACCGCACGCCGGACTCCTTCTACGACAAGGGGGCCACCTACGCCCTCGACGACCTCCTGGTGCGGGCCGAGCGCCTGGTGGACGAGGGGGCGGACCTGCTCGACGTGGGCGGCGTGAAGGCCGGGCCGGGACCCGAGGTCGGTGAGGCCGAGGAGCTGGACCGGGTCATCCCGGCCATCGAAGCGCTGGCCGCCCGGGTCGACATCCCCCTCTCGGTGGACACCTGGCGGGCCGGTGTGGCCCGGGAGGCCTTCGCCGCCGGGGCGGTGGTGGGCAACGACATCAGCGGCTTCGCCGACCCCGGGTACCTTCCGGCCGCCGCCGCCGCCGGGGCCACGGTTGTCGCCACCCACATCCGGCTCGGCCCGAGGATCCCCGATCCCGAGCCGGTCTACGACGACGTGGTGGAGTCGGTGGCCGCCTACCTCGCCGAACGGGCCTCGTGGGCCCGGGCCGCCGGTGTCAGCCCCGACCGGATCGTCATCGACGCCGGGTTGGATCTGGGCAAGACCGCCCAGCAGTCCCTCACCCTGCTCCGGGCCTCGGACCGCCTGGCCGGGCTGGGGTATCCGCTGCTGCTGTCGGCCTCCAACAAGACCTTCCTCGGCAAGGTGCTGGACCTGGAGATCGACCAGCGGCAGTCGGCGTCGTGGGCGGCCACCGCCCTCGGCGCCACCCTCGGGTGCCGCATCATGCGGGTGCACGACGTGGCCGGGCACCGCCAGGTGTGTTCGGCGATGGCGGCCATCGCCGCCGCCCGGCCCGTAGCGGCGGACCCGGCCACCCCGGTCGACCGGCCCGGCCGACCGTGAGCGCCGCCCGCACCTCGGGGTCCCCGGCGCCGGCCCCGACCGCCGCCGGCCGCCCCGCCTATCTGGTCAAGGGCGACGACCCCTCTCTGATGGCCCAGGCCGCCCACGCCCTGGTGGAGCAGCTGGTGGCCGGGGGGGACCCGACCCTGATGGTCGAGGAGTTCGGGGGCCCCGGGGTGGACCAACTGGATGTGGGGGCGGTCATCGACGCCTGCACCACGCCCCCCTTCCTGGTGGAGCGGCGGGTGGTGGTGGTGCGGGAGGCCGGCCAGATCAACGCGGCCGACGCCAAGCGGCTGAGCGCCTACCTGGCCGATCCCCTGCCCACCACGTCACTGGTCCTGGTGGGGGGAGGGGGGACCGTCCCGGCCGGGTTGAGCCGGGCGGTGGGCTCGACCGGGGAGGTGGTCGACACCGCGGTGGGACGGGGCACCCGGGCCCGGTCGCAGTGGCTGGCCGACCACCTCCGGGGGGCACCGGTGCGGCTCGACGCCGCCGCCGTGGCGCGCCTGTCGGGTCACCTGGGTGGGGACGTCGGCCGGCTGGCCGGGCTCACCGAGACGCTGGCCGCGGCCTACGGAGCCGGGGCGGTGGTCACCGAGGCCGACCTCGAGCCGTTTCTGGGGGAGGCGGGATCGCTGGCCCCGTGGGATCTCACCGACGCCATCGACGCCGGCCGGACCGCGGTGGCGGTCAGCGTGCTCCACCGGATGCTGCGGGCCGGCGACTCCCACCCGCTGGTGGTCATGGCCCAGCTGCACCGGCACTACCGCCAGATCCTCCGGCTGGACGGGGCCGGGGCGACGTCGGCCGACCAGGCGGCCGGCCTGCTCGGGATGAAGAGCGCCTTCCCGGCCGGCAAGGCCCTGGACCAGGCCCGGCGGCTCGGCCCGGCCCGGACGGCCCGGGCCGTCCGACTGCTGGCCCAGGCCGACCTGGACCTGCGGGGGGCCACCCAGCTGCCCGGAGAGACGGTGCTCGAGGTGCTGGTGGCCCGGCTGTCCACGCTGGTGCCGCCGTCGCGCCGCTGACGGACCGGCCCGGTCGGCAGTCCGGCCGCTCCGCCTACGGACTGACCGAGTCCCTCGACTGTTCGCCGGCGTCGGCGACGTTCTCCGTCCACTGGAACCCGTCCCAGTAGCGGAACTGGTGGCGACCGGTCGGATCGGCCTTCCAGCCCGCCGGAACGGTGGCGGGGGTGGCATCGGTCTGGGGCAGGCTGCTCCGCTGCCGGGGACGGTACGCCCGGGCCAGCCCCATCGGTGGCCGCAGGGTGCGGGTGGCGGTGCCCCCGGTGCTGAAGAAGGTGGCCGAGGTCTCGGTGGGCACGGCCGGTCCTCCCGCCGGCACCAGCACCGGCTCCCCGCCCCCGCTGACGGCTCCGAAGCTGCCGAATCCGGTCGGGACGGCGGCGGGGCCGGGGCGCCGGGCCTCCTCCCGCTCCTCCCGCTGCTTTTTCTCGACGTCGTCCCCGAAGCGCTCGAAGGGCAGGCTGGCGGCCCGGCCGGCCGCGGCGATGGCGGCCACCCGGGGCCGGGCGGAGAACAGGTACATGCCCAGTCCGACCAGGGGGAGCAGCAGGACCAGAATGAGGTAGGCCGCCTTGCTCTCCCCGGCCCGCTTCCACGCCCACCCCGGATGGCGCATCAGGTCGACGGCGCCGACGATCATCGACACCCCGATGACCAGTCCCACTAGTTCGAGGGAGAAGATGCTCGGTCCTGCTATCTGTCCGGTCATGGGCCACAGCCTCCTGTCGGTGATTCCTGCCGTTTCCTGTCACTACGTGATCTGTCGTCTCGAGAGGGTCGGACGCCACCCGGGTCGGGGCCTCGGGGTCGGGTGTCCGGCGTGTACACGTCGCCCCTGTCGGGCGATCGGAGGTTCGATGACGGAGTGCGCAATGGAAATGAATCGGCACTGGTGCTGTGGCACTTCTATGACTTCACTCTTAGTGTTGACTAGGTGACTTAGAGTAGTCAAGAGGAATTATCGGAAATCTCGCGATGCCGGGACCGGTCCCAAGTCGAGGGGCTCGAACCTTTCGGCCACCACGGTCATCGATCCTTCCGAACGCTCGACCCGCCCCCGCACCAGAAGGGCCGGGCACGACCGGGCCACCGGCTTCCACCGGACCCACGCCCCCCTCGAGCACACGATGTTGACCATGCCGGTCTCGTCCTCGAGGTTCAAGAACACCGCACCGTGGGCGCTCTCGGGCTGTTGCCGGTGGGTCACCACCCCCCCGACGGTGATCCGGTCCCCGCTGGGCCTCGACCGCAGGGCCGCGGCGGGAAGCACCCCCCGTCGGCCCAGCCCGGCCCGGGCCAGCTCCATGGCGGTGGTGTCGGGCGCCATCCCGAGGGACCACAGGTCGTCGGCCACCTCCTCCCACCGGGTGGGGACGGGGAGCGGGGGAGGGTCCGATCCGGTGACGATGCCGGGGAGCCGGTCCGGGGTGGCCTGGGACGCCGCCCCCGCCGCCCACACCAGGGCCCGACGGCCCGGGCTCCGGCCCGACCCGGCTCCGAGGCCGTCGAGGGCCCCGGCCGTGGCCAGGGCCTCCAACTGGGCCCGGGTGACGCCGGCCCGGCGCACCAGATCCTCGGAGTCCGACCACGGGCGCCCCTGCTCGATCCTCTCCGCCGTCTCCGCTCCGATACCCCGTACCGATGTCAGCCCGAGCCGCACACCGGGCCCGGTGGTGCCGGCCTCTTCCAGCCCGGCGTCGGCCCGCCCCCGGTTCACGTCGGGACGACGGACCTCCACCCCGTGGCGTTTGGCGTCGGCCACCAGGCTCTGGGGGGACCAGAACCCCATGGGCTGGGCGTTCAACAGCCCGGCGGTGAAAGCCGCGGGATAGTGCACCTTGCACCACGCGGTGGAGTACACCAGGTGGGCGAAGGCCACCGAGTGACTTTCGGGGAACCCGAAGTTGGCGAAGGCGGCCAGCGCCGTATAGACCTGCTCGGCCACCTCCTCGGACACCTGCCGGGCGGCCATGCCGGCGAACAGCCGGTCCCGCAGCCGGGCCATCCGCTCGCCCGACCGCTTGGCGCTCATGGCCTGGCGCAGCTCGTCGGCTTCGGTGGTGGTGAAACCGGCCACATCGATGGCGATCTGCATCAACTGCTCTTGGAAGAGGGGGACCCCGAGGGTGCGTTCCAGGGCCGGCTGCAGGAGCGGATGCAGATAGGTGACCGGTTCGGTCCCGTTGCGCCGCCGGATGTAGGGGTGGACGGCGTGGCCCTGGATCGGCCCGGGACGGATGAGGGCGACCTCGATGGCCAGGTCGTAGAAGCACCGGGGCTGGACCCGGGGGAGCGTGTTCATCTGGGCCCGTGACTCCACCTGAAACACCCCCACGGTGTCGGCCCGGCACAACAGGTCGTAGACCTCGGGCTCCTGCTCCAGCCGGGCCAGGTCGATGGTGTGGTGGTGGAACTCCCGGACCAGGTCGACCATGTTGTGCAGCGCGGTCAGCATGCCCAGGCCCAGCAGGTCGAATTTGACCAGGCCCGCCGCGGCGCAGTCGTCCTTGTCCCACTGGAGCACACTGCGCCCGGGCATCCGGCCCCACTCCACCGGGCAGACCTCCACCACCGGCCGGTCGCAGATGACCATGCCCCCCGAGTGGATGCCCAGGTGACGCGGGAAGTCGATCAGATCGGTGGCCAGGCCGACCACCAGCGGGGGGAGGTCGTCCCGTTGGCCGATCGGTTCGCCGCGTTCGACCGAGGTGGACCAGGTGTCCACCTCCTCGGGGGTGTGCCCCAGGGCCTTGCCCATGTCGCGCAGGGCCGACCGGGAGCGGTAGGTGATCACGTTGGCCACCTGGGCGGCGTGCAGCCGGCCGTAGCGCTGGTAGACGTACTGGATGACCTCTTCGCGGCGACCCGACTCGATGTCGATGTCGATGTCCGGCGGCCCGTCACGGGCTGCCGACAGGAAGCGTTCGAACAGCAGTCCCAGGTTGACGGCGTCCACGTTGGTGATACCCAGGGCGTAACAGACCGCCGAGGTGGCCGCCGAGCCCCGGCCCTGGCAGAAGATGTCCTGTTCCCGGCAGAACCTGACGATGTCCCAGACGGTGAGGAAGTAGCCCGGAAACCCGAGGGCCCCGATGACGGCGAGCTCGTGGTCCAGCTGGGCGTAGGCCCCCGGGACCCGTTCGGCCTCCCGCCGCCCGTACCGTTCGGTGGCGCCCCGGGTGACCAGCTCGACCAGCCAGGTCTGCTCGGTGTGTCCGGGGGGGACGGGGAAGTCAGGCAGCCGCGGGGCCACCAGGCGCAGGTCGAAGGAGCACCGGGCGGCGATCTCCGCCGACCGCTCGACCACCCCGGGCCACCGGGCGAACCGCCGGCGCTGTTCGGCCTCGCCCCGCAGGCAGGCGGTGGCCGACGGGGGGAGCCATCCGTCGAGATCGGCCAGGGGCCGCCGGGCCCGCACGGCGGCCAGCGCGGTGGCCAGGGGGAAGCGGGCCGGGGTGGCGTAGTGGACGTTGTTGGTGGCCACCGGGTCCACCCCCCGCTCCGTGGCCAGCAGGGCCAGGGCGTCGTTGCGGGTGGTGTCGATGGGAGTGCCGTGGTCCCAGAGCTCGACGGCCAGATGATCGCGCCCGAACCGGCCGATGAGGTGGTCGAGCGTGCGGGCGGCGGCGGCCGGACCGCCGGTGGTGAGGGCGGTGGCCAGGGCCCCCTTACGGCACCCGGTGAGGATCTGCCAGTGCCCACCGTGACGCTCGGCCAGCTCGTCCAGGGTGATCAGGGGCTTCCCCTTCTCCCCGCCGGCCAGATGGGCCTCGGCCATCACCCGGCTGAGTCGGGCGTACCCCTCGGGATCACGGGCCAGCACCACCAGATGGGTCCCGTCCGGATCGGCCACCCCGGTGCGGACCCCCGCCCCACCCACCCCGGTGATGGTGAGCTCGGCACCGAACACGGTGGGCAGGCCGAACGCCCGGGCCGCCTCGGCGAAGCGGACCACACCGTAGAAGCCGTTGTGGTCGGTCAGGGCCAGACCGGCCAACCCCAGCCGGACGGCCACGGCCGCCAGCTCCTCGGGATGGCTGGCTCCGTCGAGGAAGGAGAAGTTGGAGTGGGCGTGCAGTTCGGCGTAGGCCATGGTGGAGGGCGGCCGGTCATCCGTAGGTCGCTTCGACCCACCACCGGCCCCGTTCGGCCAGCAGCAGATGGGCCCCCGACCCGGTGACGGCCTGGAGACGGGCGCTTCTCCGGCGCGACCGCGACCACCACCGCTCCTCGGACGGCCACGGGCCGGCCCAGGCGGTCACCGGCGACCACGGGCTCCGTTCCACCGACAGCCGGGACGGGGCAGCGGTGAGCAGGCCCCGTCCCGACACCGACACCGGGTGCCCGTCGGCATCGGCCAGATCGGCGGGCAGGGGGGTGGGATGCACCACGGCCGGCGCCGGTGGTGGGATCTGTCCCGGCCAGGGGGCGCCGGCGGCGGGGTCCTCGTGGCCCTCCCGGGCGTTCCAGGTGACGAACCGGGCCCGTTGAGCCGGTCCGCGGCCCCCCTGGAGGCGGGCCGTCACCACGCCGTCCGCGCCCACCAGGTCCTGCACGGCGGCCAGCGAACGGGCGGCCCGGGCATCGGTGTCGCTCACCCCACCCCAGAACTCCGGCTCACCGGCCCCGTCCCCGCGGACGGCCCCCCGGCGCTCGGCGTCGACGCGTCGCCCGGCCCCCGGCTGGCGCAGCCCGCCCCACTCGTCGCCCCGGCCACCGGCCACCCGATGGCACATCACGCCGTCGGCTCCGAACCGGCCGAGCACGTGGGATTCGGGAAGGGCGGCGAACTCCCCGAGGGTCCGGATGCCCAACCGGTCCAACAGCCCGGCCAGCTCGGGATGGCCGAGGATGTCCACCGGAAAGGGGGCCAGAAACTCGGGGGTGGCTCCCGCCGGGACGACCAGGGCGTGGCGGGCGGCGAGGACCGCGGCGAACAGCCCGTCGGCCACCCCGACCTCGACCGGGGTGAGGGCGGAGGTGGCGTCGGTGATCAGTCGGACCAGTCGATCCTCGCCACCGAAGTACCGTGCCGGGCCGCGGGCCGGCAACGAGCAGATGCCGGTCCGCACGGTGGTGACCCACGGGCAGTAGACCTCGACGGCTTCCACCACCGCGATGAACGACCGGAGCGCGGCCCCGCCCTCGTCCTCGTCGAGCAGCCGGGGGCAGCGGACGATGACCAGCCGGTTCATCCCGTCACCCACGACGGCGCCGGCGTGGCGTCGGGACCGGCGTCGGCCACGACCCCGGTCGGCGAGGGCAGCCACAGGTGGCGGTGGCGGGGACGGGCCGAGGATCGCCGTCCGGTGGCGGTCACCGTCACCCGCCGCTGACGCAGGTATCCCTCGCCGGTGCCGATGCCGTCCCAGCGAGCGTCGCCGACCCGTAGATGGACATCGGGGGGCTCGGGCCATCCGTGGTGGCCCGTCACCACCAGGACCGACCGTCGCTCCCGGGTACGGGCCACCAGCCGGCGGGCCATGGCCGGGCGGGGGGGGAACGGGGGGCAGAGCACCACCAGGTCGACACCGTCGATCAGCGTGGCGGTGACATCGGCCCAGGCCGCATCGGGCCGGGGGACCACCGCCAGCCGGGCCAGGTCGATTCCGATGTCGTGGGCGGCCACGGCGCCGAGCCCGGCCATCCCCACCAGCGCACACCAGCACCCACTTCCCGATGCTGCGGCCACCAGGGCCAGGGCCAGGCTGATGCTGCCGGAGCCGGAGCCGGAGCCGGAGCCGGAGCCGGAGCCGGAGCCGGAGCCGGTGGAGCCGGTGACCACGAGGGTCCCGCCCCGGCGCAGGCCGCCGTCGGGGAACAGGTCCACCAGGGCCGGGGCCAACGGGAGGAGCCGGGTCCGGCTGGACGAGACGGGTCGGGTGCGCTCGGCCAGGACCGCCAGGGACTCCCGTCCCCCGGCCCGGCCGGTGCCCTCAGATGGGGGGGAGGAGTGCCTCGGGTACCCTACGAACATATGTTCGTAGGGTACCCCTCGGATTAACGGTGGGCCAATGGCCATTTTCGACCCCGGATTCCCACCGTGGGCGCCGTCCGCTCGCTAGCATGGGGGCCACCAGAGAGAGGAGGTGGTCCAACTGAGCAGTCAACGTTTTGGGACCCTGGAGGTGGCTGGCCGCTAAGGCGGCTCGCTGTACCACCTGGCGAATCCCAGCCAGACACCCACCGGGCGACCTAGCCGGACCCAGGTCCCATCCGGCGCCTCACGGGAACCCCGGTGCACTCAATCAGCAATCTGTATCTGCAGGGCGTCCCTCCGGGGGCGCCCTGCAGCCTGTCCGGGGTCATGTCCGGCAACCTCCGGACGGTGGGGATGGTGGTCGAGGATGGCCCACGCCTCAGTGGCAGTTGCGTATCGCTCGAATCAATTCTTCGTCCCCTCGGACATCGTCGCTCGCGGGAGTTGCCTGCCCCGGAACGGCACGCGCATGTGGGCGTGTGGAAAAGTTGTCAGGCAAGGGCCGCCGTCATACGTTCTCGCAACCAGGTCGTGTAGATGGCCCCCAAGATCAGTCGGCCCGTGTAGACGTACGACTGACCGGCGGACAGATCGACAACCGCAGGCATGGCTATGGCTGCGAAACCCTTGACGGGTCGGGACCTCGCCAGCTCGGCGGCTTCCGGCGTAACAGCGTTCGATGCCAAGATTGGTATTACAGCTACGCCAGTCTGTAATCCTCGCAGCTTTCCCTTGGTTTTCTTTGCGTACTCGATGGACTGAGAGATGTGTGCCGACAGATCATCGGCCGTGACCTCCGGCCGGGTCGAGACGACGGTGAACAGATTCACCTTCGTTGCGACCCAACGCCATCGAAACTTCCCCTGGTAGCCAATCGTGGCACGGCCGCCGGGCAAGTCCGTCTCGGTCACGCTGTATCCGTCCTCTTTGAGGTTGGAAGTCGTATTTGCCAGGAACTCCTCAGGGGTCATTCACTGAGTCTTCCAGACATTGCCCGAGTTGCCCCTGACCGCCGGGTCGTAGGCGTTCGCCGGAGACCCGCGTCTTCCCGAAGACCCACTTCCGGACACCGATGGCGCATCTCGC
>Ga0182012_10006178_pt1 | contig 12253 bp, 9 predicted proteins | sample 612S2SmetaG_FD_120486 | JGI IMG/M metagenome (GOLD analysis project Ga0182012, IMG submission 120486) | Permafrost microbial communities from Stordalen Mire, Sweden - 612S2S metaG | ecosystem: Environmental > Terrestrial > Soil > Wetlands > Permafrost | place: Sweden: Stordalen | collected...
ACATCGATCTCGCCAGACGGGTTTGTCGTGCCGATCACTTTGCCTGCATCATCGGTCACCATTGCGCCGGGGATTGCTGCGCCGCTTGCGTCTTCAACAATCAGCGGGTAGGAGACTTGCGCGCCACCAATCGCCGGACTAAGTACGAGGATCGCCATCGCGGCGAAGATCGCGAACACATATATGGATTTGATCAGGCAAGACATAGATTTTTTCCCGTGCGGACGGGCTCGTCAATCAGTGACAAGTTACGAGACGGATGCCCTTGCAGTCAATTCCATGATACGGCTAGACAATGCTTGCGACCATCGACCCGCGATCGGAATGCCACATCCATCGTGACTGGAATGCGGCTATTCGCGCATGATAAGCTCAATCGACTCGTCTTTGAGGATTTATGCCCGTGATTTGGACTCAGAGATATCTGCTCTTCGGGGCGGGCCTGTGGGTATCGGCGCTTTTTGCGGCCATCCCGATTTTTGCGCTGCTGGTTCTGCTCGGCGTGATGCGCAAACCGGCGTGGATGTCTGGCCTTGCAGGGGTCGGGATTACATTTCTGCTTGCCGTCTTTGGCTATCGGATGCCTGTGCTCACTGCGGCCAGCGCGGCTCTCAACGGAGCCGCATTCGGCATCTTTCCAATAATTTGGATCGTTTTCTGGGCCATCGCTCTTTATCGATTGACGGTGGAAACGAGCAAGTTCGAGATCATTCGGGATTCTGTTGGAAGGCTAACCGCCGATGCCCGCCTTCAGGCTTTGTTGATAGCCTTCGCGTTTGGCGCGTTTCTTGAGGGAGCGGCAGGCTTTGGAACGCCCGTAGCCATTGCCGCGGCTATGATGACCGGCCTTGGCTTTTCTCCTTTCCGTGCCGCGGCACTTGCTCTGCTCTCAAATGCCGCGCCGGGAGCCTACGGCGGCATCGGCATTCCAATCATTACGCTGGCTGCCACGACAGGGCTTCCCCTGAGAAGCTTGAGCACCGTGGTGAGCCGCATCTGCGCTCCGGTGTCATTGATACTGCCCGCATATCTCATTCTTTCGATGGGCGGCATCCAGGCCATGTCTGGAATCTGGCTGCCGACGCTGGTAGCCGGCGGACTCTTCGCTTGCGTACAGTGGGCCGTATCCACTTATCTCGGACCTCAACTCACGGATATTCTCTCCGCATCGGCCGCGATGGGAGGCATCGTCCTGTTCTCGCGCTTCCGGCATCCTGAATTGCATGCTTCGTCAACATCGTTTCGCAGCACAGGCGCCGGGATGAGCGCCGAGGCTACCGGAACTCGCGCCGAGTTGAGGCTTGAGGAAGGAGCAGCATTGGAAGAAGCAGCGGCAGACAACGTTGCTCATCCGGGCATGGGCGCGGTTCTCCATGCGTGGCTGCCTTACGGAATCTTAGTGCTCTGCGTACTGCTCTGGGGAGTCAAGCCATTTCAGGACCTGCTCAATAAGGAAAGCATCTCATTTCCCTGGCCGTTTCTGAACAATATCGTCAAGCGCATGCCGCCTGTGGTTCGCGTTCCAACTCCGTATGCCGCAGTGTTCAATTTGAATTGGCTCTCGGCAGCGGGCACGGCATGCATGGTCGCCACACTACTTTCGGCCCCATGCCTCGGGTTAAATCCACTTCGCTTTGTGAGCTTGCTCTGGAGCGTTGCGCGTCAGCTTCTATTGCCAACCATTACAATCATGTCCGTACTCGCGATCGCGTTTCTGATGAACTATTGCGGAGCCACCGCAACGCTGGGATTAGCGTTTGCCGCAACCGGAGCCATGTTTCCATTTTTTAGTGTCTTATTGGGATGGCTGGGAGTTTTTCTCACCGGCTCCGACACATCGTCCAATGCGCTGTTCGGCAGTTTGCAGGTAGTGACTGCCAATCGCCTCGCCCTGGACCCGATTCTGATGTCATCAGCCAACGCCGTTGGCGGAGCGATGGGCAAGATGATCAGCCTCCAGACCATTGCCGTTGCTGCCGCTGCAACCGGCATGTCTGTACACGATCAGACGAGGCTATTCCGATTTACATTCAAGCACAGCGTCGTGCTGGTAACCATTGTGAGCGCCGTCGTGCTTCTTCTGTCTTACCTAACCCACCAGTACTACTAATTTCGCCAAGGGCCAACTTGTCCCTGTTACATCGCAGTATTTGATACGCGGTCTATCGGATCGTGGCAGACTGGCGGCTTAATTCTGCTTCGAAGTCTTGCCGACTGCCTGCGATGAATTTTTTGTATCCGTCGGGATCGATGAAGGCATCTTTGTTGCCTGATTTCCAACGGCTATATTTTTTTGCGAGATCGAATTGTGAACCATGCGCGGCGAGGAAGATGTCGCACTGCAGAGCATTGAGTAGCGCAAAGGTGCGCTTGTAGTCGGATGCGATCCGCGGGTAGGCCGGATTGTCGATGAGCTTGTAGCCGGAGTTCATACTGATGCTGCCGAGGATGACCGTGTGGAGCAGGCGGCCATTTTCATTTTCATCCATCGTCCATGTGGTAGTGCCGGGGGTGTGACCTGCGGTGAGATGCGCGGTGAGGACTGCGCCGCCGAGAGTCACTGTGTCGCCGTCGCGCAGAATGCGATCGACATGGGCGGGCGGATAGCCAAAGGACGGATCGGAGCCGAAAAAGAAGTCAGTCTTGCCGCCGGACTCGACGGTAGGAACGTCGGCGTCCATCACGTAGTATTTTGCGCCGGTGAGCTTGATGATCTCCGCGCTGCCTGCGCAGTGATCGTAATGGGCGTGGCTGATGAGGAGAATTTTAATGTCTGAGAATTTGAAGCCGAGGGCTTCGATGCTGTCGCGGATGAGCGGAACGTCTGCTTCCAGGCTGCTATTGATGAGGATCAGACCGTGCGGCGTGGCGATAAGATACGAGGCGAGATCCTCGCTGCCGACGTAATAGAGGTTGCCGGCGATCCGAAAAGCCGGAAATGGCCGGGTCCACGCGGGATCAGTTGCTGCGAGCGAGGGCCGGGCGCAAAATAGAAAAGCGAAGAGCAGGAAGAATTCAGCGAAGCGGCGTCGATTCATTGCGACTCCGATGGTGCGGAATGCATTTTAACAATTTCGATGGCGCGCTCGAGGTGGACGCCGCGAGAGCCTTTGACCAAAACAATATCGCCGGGGCGGAGGTTTTGCGCGAGCCACTGGCCTGCGGCGCCTGCGTCGGGAAGAAAGATGGAGGCGACTCCTGCGGCGCAGGCGGCGGTGGCGAGATGTTGGGCGTGGCCCTGCACGGCTACGACGAGGTCGATGCCGGCTTCTGCTGCTGCCCGGCCGCACTCGGCGTGCAGCCGTTGGCTGTTTTCCCCCAACTCCAGCATCTCGCCGGCGACCAGAATGCGCCGGGCAGATTTGTGGTGGGCTGTTGGGCGCGCGGCCAGGGTGCGAATCATGGAGCGCAGGGCTTCGGGGTTGGAGTTGTAGCAGTCGTTGAGCAGAGTTGCGCCGTTCAGCTCAAGGATCTCTCCGCGCTTGTCGCCAGCGGTGAGTTTGGCGAGTGCGGCAACGGCGGCATCGAGATCGACGCCGGCTTCGAGCGCAACGGCGATGCCGGCCATGGCATTGGATGCGTTGTGCGCGCCGAGCAATTGCAGGGTAAGGCTGCCCTCCCGATACTCTTCGCGGTTGCCCTTGCGATCCGCTTCGCGGATGACGGCGCGGAAATGGACGTGGAGGCCGGATAAATCTTCTTTTGTCGAAAGGATCTGGAGGTTGGCGGTGGGGTTGTTACCGAAGTAGACGACGCGGCCGGAGAAGTCGCGGCCGAACTGGGCAACATAAGGGTCGCTCGAGTTGAGAAAGGCGATGCCGGATGCAGGCAGAGCCTCAACGAGTTCAAACTTGGCGTGGGCGATGCCAGCCTGGCCGTCAGGGAAGTTTTCAATGTGAGCGGTGCCGACGTTGGTGACGACTCCCCAGTCCGGCGTGGCGATACGCGCCAGCGATGCGATTTCGCCGGCATGATTCATGCCCATCTCGACGACGGCTATCTCGTGTTCGGGCATCAGGCGCAGCAGTTGTAGCGGCAGGCCGAAGCCGTTGTTCAGGTTGCCCTGCGACTTGTGTACGCGGAACTTTGCGCCGAGGGCCGCGGCGACTGCATCTTTGGTGGTGGTTTTGCCGGCCGAGCCGGTGACGGCGACAACGGTTTTTCCCCACTGGCGGCGGACATGGCCCGCGAGCGATTGCAGCGCCAGCATTGGATTGGCTGCAATGAGCAGAGGCGCGGCGAGCACGGCATCGGGCAACCCAGCGACGCGGGCATAGGAGACGACGGCCGCTCGCGCTCCGCGGGCCAGAGCGTCGGCGAGGAAGTCGTGTCCGTCGAGGCGCTCGCCGCGGACGGCGAAGAACAGCTCGCCGGGCTGCACGGTGCGCGAGTCGATGGAGTAGCCGGTGACGGTGAGCGAGCCGGCATCGGCGAGACTGGACGGAGCTTCAAGCACCGCGCCTGCGCCGATGGCTGCCTCGCGAAGTGTGAGGATCATTGCAGTTCACGATAACAGTGAACAGTGGACAGAGCAAGCTCGGGGTCTAGGGCGTTTTTAGATTCACGGTAGACCTCCGTGCCCCATCCTTTCGCCTTTTTTCTGGCGAAAGGGTGGGAAACCTCGAAATCGAAAAGAGCAGGATCGCACGGTCAGATATCTAGTCAGCTTCCGCCGCGCAGAAATAGCGAGTCAGCGAGTCCGCGGGTTCTGTGGTGGGATTGGCTACGTGGTATTGGGGGTGAGATTGCTTCTCAGCTCAACTCTTTGAGGATCGAGCGGGCGATTTCTACGTCGTCGAAGGGGATGGCGCTGTCGGCGAGGATCTGTACTTTCTCATGGCCCTTGCCGGCGAGCAGCACTACGTCACCGGGCGCGGCGGATTGGAGCGCGATGCGAATGGCGGCGGCGCGGTCGGGTTCGATTTGATATTGGACGCCGGTTGCGCGCAGGGCCGGCTCAATGTCAGAGAGAATAGCGCGCGGATCTTCGGAGCGCGGGTTGTCGCTTGTGGCAATGACGAGATCGCTGAGTTCTCCGGCGGCCTGGGCCATCTTGGGGCGCTTGGCTTTGTCGCGGTCTCCGCCGCAGCCGAAGAGGGTGATGATTCTTCCGGTTCCAGATTTTTCAGTGGCAGTGTTCTTCCCATCCCCGGTCCCCAAAGGCGAGGGACCGGGGGCACCCAGATCTGAGGCACCCGAAGCTGTGATTTGGCGGGCGAGGGTGATTAGGTTGCGCAGGGCGTCGTCGGTGTGGGCGTAGTCGACAAGGACGGTGAAGGGTTGGCCGGAATCGACGGGTTGAAAGCGGCCGGGGACGGGGTGGAGCGTGGGGATGGCGGCGATGATTTCCGTGAAGGAAAGGCCGCGGGCGTAGGCGGCGGCGCAGGCGGCGAGCAGATTGAGAATGTTGACTGCGCCGGCCAGCGGCGAGGCGACTTGGGCTGATCCATCTGGGGTGACGAGCGAGATCTGTGCGCCACTGGATGTGAGCGTGTGGCTTTGGGCCTGCCAGTCGCCCTGGCCGATGCCGTAAGTGATGATTTGTGCGCCGGTTCTTGCTGCGGCCGCGGAGAGGCGCTTGGTATATGGATCGTGGGCGTTGAGGACGGCGACGCGTGGGGCCGGGTACTCGGTGCCGTCGAAGAGCAGTTTCTTGGCGGAGAAATACTTCTCCATGGTTTGGTGATAGTCGAGATGGTCGCGCGTCAGGTTGGTGAAGATGGCAACATCGAACGCGATGCCGGCCATGCGCGCCTGATCGAGGGCATGGCTTGAGACTTCCGTCACCATCTCGGTTGCACCGAGGGCTGCGCCTTCGGCCATCAGTTCGTAAAGATCACGCGACTCGGGCGTGGTGTGGACTGAGGGGCGTACTTCACCGGCGATGTGATTTTCGATGGTGCCGATGAGGATTGCTTTGCGGGCGGCGGAGTTTAGGAGCGCTTCCGTCAGGAAGGCCGTGGTGGTTTTTCCGTTGGTGCCGGTGATGCCCGTGGCGGCTAGCTTCTTTTCCGGGTGAGAAAAAAATGCGGCGGAGGCTTCGGCGAGCGCGCGGCGGCCGTGTTCGACTTCGAGGACGGGAAGGCCGGGTTCAAAGACGAGCAGACGATCGAAATTGTGTGGCGAGTCGGTGATGACGCCGAGTGCGCCGGAGGCAATGGCCTTGTCCACGAATTTGTTGCCATCCGTCGACGCGCCCTTCATGGCGACGAAGACCGAGCCGGGGCGTACACGGCGGGAGTCGTATTCGATGCCGGTGATGGGGGAATCGGAGCTGCCTCCTGCCCCGACGGCGGGGATTTCTGCTGTGAGTTCAGACCAGTTCATGCTGGGTTGATTGTAGATGGATGGGAGGAAGTACGCCGGGAACAAGTCAGCGCGAGGCGCGGACGGCGATGTGGGTGCCGGGCGGGACTTTTGTGCCTGTGGCAGGGGCTTGTTCGCGGGCGGTGCCGATGCCAGTGATTTCGACTTCGAGCCCAGCGGCGGCGGCCTGTTCGATGATCTTGCGTGTGGGAAGGCCGATTAGATTCGGAACGGAAAGCATTCCGCTTGTTTGCGTTACCCGCGCCACCTGCGGTGGGGCGGACCTCTGGTTTAGAGCAGAGGATGGCACTGTTGTCTGATTTGTTGTGGGAGCCGGCGGTACGGCGGGTTTCTGGTTTAATGAAGGAGATAGAGGGCCAGACTCGGAGGAAGCCGACTTGCTGAGTGGGTCGTCGCTCGGCAGGTCGTTGGCGGCGGCGTAAAGGGCATCGATGTTTTCGCTTTGGGGTTCGTTGTCGTCCTCTTTGAGAGGCACGTTGCTGGCGCTGTTGTTTCTTGAAGCGCGGATATCGATGTCGTGCGGGACGGAGAGATATTCGAGGACCTGCTGGGCAACTTCAGAGAAGACGGGCGCGGAGACATCGGCGCCGTAGTACGCGCCTTTCGGGTTGTCGATGACAATGGCTACGGCGATGACGGGATTGTTGACCGGAGCGAAGCCGGCGAAGGAGGCGACGTGCATGGTTTTGGAGTAGGTGTGCGTGGCGGGATTGATTTTTTGCGCGGTGCCGGTCTTGCCGCCTGACGAGTAGCCGTTGAGCTGAGCGGACTTGCCGGTGCCGAACAGGACTACGCCTTCCATCATCTTGCGCATCTGGGCTGCAGTGAGTCCGGAGACGACGCGGTGAGATCCATCGGGCAGGGGATTGGGCAGTTCCGCGCCGGGCTTGAAGGGCTGGGCAACCTGCGGCACCTGCGGTGCGGCCAACTTTTTGCCTGAGTCTGTGGCAGGTTCGGGCATCAGCACGTGGGGAGGCAGATAGACGCCGCCGTTGGCAATGGTAGAGACCATGGTGACAAGTTGGACGGGCGTCACTGCGATCTCCTGTCCGATGGCGATGGACCCGATGGATGAGCCGCTCCACTTGGCCGGGGGACGGAGCAGGCCGCGGGTCTCGCCGGGCAGCTCGACGTTGGAGCGCGAGCCGAAGCCGAATGCGCGGACGTAATCATAAAAACGGTCGGGGCCGACCTTGAGCGCGAGCTTGACGGCGGCCACGTCGCTTGAGACCTCGAGCGCCTTGTGGACGGGGACCACGCCGTAGTGCTCGCCTTGGTTGTCGTGAATGACGCGGCCGGCGAGGGTGATCTGCCCGCCCTGGCAGTCGATGTTGTCGTCGGGTGATGCGGCGTGCTGGTCCAGGGCGGCGGAGTATGTAACCAACTTGAAAGTTGACCCTGGCTCGTAGACATCGCTGACGGCGTGGTCGCGGAGCGTCTCGGGCGAAGCGTGGCGCAGGCCGTTGGGATTGAACGTGGGGCGCACGGCGAGCGCGAGAATCTGGCCGGTGTGAACGTCCTGAATAATGACCGTTCCACTGGCAGCCTGGGTGCGCTGCATGGCGTGGTCCAGCGCCTTCTCGGCCATGAACTGGATGGACTCGTCGATGGTGAGCACGAGGTTGCGGCCGGGGGTGGGCTCTTTCTCCGTGGAGCCGAGCGGCTTGTGGCGCGCGTCGTAGTCGGTGTTGATGAGGCCGGGGGAGCCATGCAGATCAGAGTCAAATTGTTTTTCGATTCCGCCGAGGCCGTTGTCGTCGATGCCGACGTAGCCCAGCATCTGCGCGGCGATTTCGTTGTCAGGGTAGAAGCGCTTGAACTCCTTGCGGAAGTAGATGCCCTTCATGTCGAGGTCGTGAACATGCGAGGAGACGTCGGCGGAGACGCGGCGCGCAATCCAGATGAAGTTGTTGCTCTTGGCCAGGCGGCTGGCGATCTGCTGCTCGGTTGTGCCATCGTCGTCGGGATCGGTGTGGACCAGGGCGGAGAGCGCGCGCGCGGCAGTGGGCTTGTCGTCAATCTCCGAAGGCACGGCGAAGATGGAATCGACCTGCACGGTCATGGCCAGCTCGTGCAGATTGCGATCATAGAGGACACCGCGGCGGGGAGCGACCTCTGTGGTGCGTTGTTGGCGTTGCTGGGCCTGATCGACGTAGTAGCTGTGATGCAGAAGTTGCAGCCACGCCAGCCTGCCGACGATGGCGCTGGCCCAGGCGAAGAAGAAAAAGCAGATAAGCCAAAAGCGTACCTGCCGGAATTGGACAGTGCGTGGGACGCCGCGAATGGGACGGATGGATGCAGGCATAGGGTTTCGGCTCTGCAATTTTGCAGGCTCCGCCAGGCTTAACGCGCCGGCGGGGTTATCTGGGCTAGAGCAGGGGAGTTGGAGTCGGGGCCACTGTGTTCCTGCACGATCTGGCCGGGCTCGGGCGCCTGAAGACCGATCAGGCGGGCCATTTTATCAATACGCGCCGGGTCGGCGAGCTCCGCCTGGGTGAGCCGGAGCTGACGATTTTCTTCCCGGAGCTGGTCGACGTTGTGCTTTTCCGCCTCGACGCGGATGCTGCACTCCAATGCATAAAAGTGCTGCACGCCGTAGAAGAAGATGAGCGAGAAGAGTACGACAACAGCGGCTGAGAAGATGCGAATCTGGCGGGCGCGAACCGGGTCCGGCGCCTTGACGAGGCGGGAGTTATCGATGTACTTGACGAAGAAAATCTCCGGCGTGCGGGCCAGCCTGCGCAGCGCGGCCTGGCGGGCCAGGCGCAGGGCGTTGCGCTCGGCGATTTGCAATTGGACGCCGCGCCCGGACTCGTAGATAGCTGTTGTGCATGCCGCCATTTTGCTCTCCTTCGTCGTGCAGGAACTAGGGACTCGGGACTAAGGGACTAGGAAATTACTACACTCCCCAAATTCTTTTTGCCGGACCCTCCGGTTCGGATTTCCTAGTCCCAAGTCCCTTAGTCCCTAGTCCCTGCTTTTCCGCTGCTCTCAACTTTGCGCTTCTTGAGCGCGGGTTACGTTCGATCTCTTCTTCGCCGGCCGTGACCGGCTTCTTGGTCAAAATGTTCCAGATGCCTCGCTTCGCGCCATCCCGGAGACTGTCTTTTGCGATGCGGTCTTCGAGGGAATGAAAGCTGATGACGACTAACTTTGCAGAGGGCTTAAGCAGATTGGGTGCGGCCTCAAGCAATGCTTTGATCTCGTCCAATTCGTTGTTAACGTAAATTCGAAGAGCCTGAAATGTTTTGGTTGCCGGGTGAATGTGCCAATTTTTATTGGGCGGGACGACCGAAGCCACAATGCGAGCCAATTGCCCGGTTGTAGTAATCGGCCGTCCGCGCACAATTGCTCTGGCGACTGTCCGCGACCTCCTTTCCTCGCTTAATTCGTAAATAAGATTGGCAAGCTCGCGCTCTTCAATCTCATTTACCACCTGTTCGGCAGTTGGCCCGGACCGCGTGTCTTGACGCATATCCAGCGGCCCGTCCGCCTGAAAGCTAAACCCTCTGCGCGCCTCGTCGAATTGCAGGCTGCTGGCGCCGAAATCAGCCAGCAAACCATCGAGCGAGCCCTGCGGCGCGTGCCGCGCGATGGAACTGAAGGCCTCGCCGATGAACTCAACCTGCGGCGCTTCACTGCCCAGTTCCTCGCAAACCCTGCTGAGCCTCGCCTTTGCCAGTTCGAGCGCTTCGGGGTCGCGGTCAAATGCCACTAAGCGGCCCGTAGCTCCGAGCTGCCTCAGAATTCCTTCCGAGTGGCCGCCCATGCCCAGCGTGCAGTCGGCGTACGTTCCGCCCGGACGCACAGAGAGAAAATCCATCACTGCATGAAAAAGAACTGGCACATGGCGAACATTTTGAACCGTCATGCGCTGCCCCCTGAGGGGATTAGCTTCAAATCTGGCGGCTGAGGACTGCAGCCACTGCCTTGCGATCGTCCGAGTTCATTGCTGTGGCCGGCAGCCCTTCTTCGAGCATGGCAAGGTTGTAAACCTCGAGGTAATTGATCTTGCCCATCACGGCAACTTCCCCGTTAAGCTTGGCCGCACCGCGAAGAATCTGCGGAACCAGCACCCGGCCCTGGCTGTCCAAGGCCACTTGCTGACCGTAATAGCTGGTCAGGTTCAGGTATTTCTGGACCGATTCATCCATGTTGTGCTGCAAGAGCAGCGCTTCACGCTTTTCCCACTCCTCAAGCGGCCAGATCTCCGCGCTTCTGCCGTCGGAACTGGTGACGTACACTTGGGTGACTAAACGGGCATCCAGCTGCTGCTTGAAGGCCACGGGAACCTTGAGCCGCGCTTTCTCGTCGATCGTCGCTGGGTGGTTTCCGCGAAACATTTGTGCTGCCTCAAGTTCCAAACCGCCAAAATGCGGGTAAACTGGCCATAGAGTTGTGGGTGGAGCGTGTTTGGTGGTCGCTTTCTACCACTGGACTCCCTTTTGGTCCATAAATTACCACTTCCTTATGATAGTAACCCCATTTCCTTATTCGTCAAAGAGGAAATTGAGTGTGGCTTGGTGTGTGCGCCGGGAAGCTGTGGAAAAGGCCGCTTTTTGGCGGCTGATTAGCTCAATTGTTTATCTATATGGAGTACATGGCAAGACGACCACTACATGTGGTGTTTACTGAATCGATTCCTGGGTCTGGCCTTCCTGCGTCGGGCGTGATAATAAAGCGAAAATTTGACGAAGTGTTGCGAGCTGTTGACTACGTTGGCAGGAATTGCCGTGCGTTTGAACCCGGAACCGATGGAATTCTACCCTGAGGCTGGATGGAGGCGGACGCAATCGCTGCGAAGAATCAGGGCCGTACATGTTTTCTGTGCAGGCGCTTCCGCTGGTTGTCGATCAGGAGCTGGAGCAGGTAGAGGAATACCAATATATTGATAGCCAGCAGGCCGGCGCGAACCCAGGTGAGTCGGCGCAGGATTTCAACGATCTCCCAGGGAAGAAACGAGGCGGTGATCGCCAAGGTGAAGTACTCTCCCCAGGCTTTTTCGAAGTAGAGTCCGAAGCCTTCAGCCATGGCCAGGCCGCTATAGCAAAACGCCGCCAGGCCGATGCGGCGCAGCAGAGGATCGTTGAGCAGGGATGCTTTTTCAAGGATGAAATTGACGAGGCGCGGCTCGGGGTTGAAGCGAAGATGTTCGGCGAAGTCGAAGATCCGATCGACGACGTCCTGATGGATAAGGCGGCGAGCGCCGATGCCGATGGCGAAGAACAATAGCGCCTGCGCGAATTTGAAGAACGCAATCATGACCAGGACCTTGTTGTGATGCCGGCGACTGGGTGATTGCGATGGGGAGTGAGGCATAACTTGAGATTGCTTCCTCTTCTTACGTTAACCGATTGGGCCTGAGGGGATCGATAAATCCGGCCGTGGCTCAGTTTGAAAGAACATCCCTCAGGGCCTCAAGGCCAAGTTGATTTTGCGACTTCTCGGCACGGCTGAAGCCGTGCCCTTTCAAAACAGATACCAACTGACCCAGTACCATAAATCCTCTTCGTGAGCCGCGTTGCGCTAGAATATGGACTTCGACGCTGGCGGATTTCCCAAACATGCCGCAGCATGACATGTCCGCTACGTGATCCCGCTCGGGACTTAGGCCAATCGGCTTGAAGAAAGGGTGGAGGGATGGAAGCGCAACGAAGCGAGATCGGCAAGGCACTTGGCGAGCAATTGCCCGCATTGAGCCGGCATGAGGCAGCGGTGGAGGCAGACAGGTGCCTTTACTGCTTTGACGCGCCGTGTACGCATGCCTGCCCGACGCATATCGACATTCCAAAGTTCATCAAGAAAATTGCGACGGGGAATCTGCGCGGCTCGGCGGAGACGATTTTTGCTTCGAATTTGCTGGGAGCAACGTGCGCGAGGGTGTGCCCGGTGCAGGAGCTGTGCGAGGGCGCATGCGTGCTGGGCT